>Ga0315904_10001556_pt1 | contig 36673 bp, 32 predicted proteins | sample LakEriMetagenome_6_FD_203529 | JGI IMG/M metagenome (GOLD analysis project Ga0315904, IMG submission 203529) | Freshwater fungal communities from buoy surface, Lake Erie, Ohio, United States - Buoy 12 MA120 | ecosystem: Environmental > Aquatic > Freshwater > Lake | place: USA: Lake Erie, Ohio...
TGAGGACTTGCGGTGCTTCGCCTTGCCAGTGGCAGTCAGCTTGTACCGCTTCTTGATTCCCTTGTGGGTCTTCTGCTTGGGCATGACTCGAACTCAAAGACGAGAGACTCCCGGAAAGTCGGGAAACGGGCAGTATAGACGGAGGAGCCTCGGTAATGCCAGTGGGAACGGCGCCAAAAAATCGCCGAGCCTTCCCAAAACCCGACAGCGTGGGGGGTTGGTATCCCCAGCCACCGCCCTAAACTATTCAAAAGCTCATGTATTCAAATGCACAAAACCGGGCGCTCAGCTCAAGGATTTCGGACTCGAGAACTTTCAAGAGCCCCAGATTACCCCACCCCTCGACCAAGACCGCCTGCCTCCAAAACGCCGGCAGACGACCTCAGCGCCCCCGTTCTTCACGCCCTAACCCCAAATTCAGGGCTCCAACCGACGGATAACGCCAGTCCCACAACGCCTCTCACCAAAACCGGGTGGTCCGCCCCGCATTGTGAGACTTTCCAGTCCGGACGCTCCCCCAGACCACGCCGGGGGTCCCGGCGGGGGGATGGGATGGGAAACAATCCGCAGGCTGCCGACCGACCCTGGAGCGTGCCAGATCAGAAATCCGACCGCGGTGGCACAGAACCGGCGAGGCTCACTTGGGAGTGAGGACGGCGGTCATGTTTCGACCTTCCATCAGCGGGGGTTTCTCGACCTTGGCCACATCCTCCAGCAGATTGATCACCCCCTGGATGATCTCCTTGCCCCGATCGATGTGGGCCATTTCGCGCCCCTTGAACTGGACGGTGACCTTCACTTTGTCGCGGTCCGCGAGGAAGCCTCGGGCTTGCCGGACCTTCACATCCACGTCGTGCTCACCCGTCTTGGGACGCAGGCGGATCTCTTTGATCTGCACCTGGTGCGTCTTCGCATTGCGGGCCGCACGCTTCTTCTGCTCATACTTGAATTTGCCGTAATCCATGATCCGGCAGACAGGTGGCCGCTCATCGGGGGCCACTTCCACCAGATCCAGACTTGCCTGGCGGGCCAGATCCAAGGCCTCGGCCGTCGGCATCGCTCCCAACATTTCGCCATTCTGACTCACAACGCGCACCGGCGACAGCCGGATTTGCTCGTTGATACGATGCGTCGCTTCGATCGTTGACACCCTTTCGTGCACGAACTGTGAACCGCGTGATTGCCCCCCACCGGGGACTTATCCACCTTGGTTTATATCCCATCCCCGCCCGGTGAGTCAACCTTCTGCAGGTCACCCCGCTGCGGGGAGTGCCTCTGACCGGTCCGCTGGGCCGGGCCAGAACGGATGAGCTTTCGCGGCAAACCAACCGGCCTCGCCAGCCAGTCTGCCGTTCTGCCCGGTTGCCGTTTTCCGACGGTTGTTCTCTGTTCTGATCCCGGCAGCAACTGGCGGGACCTTGCAATTCGAAGGGGCCGCAGGACGCCCCGATCGACCTCCTCCCGTCGACGACTCGTCACCGCAAGGCCCCCAGAGGCTCAGGCATTTTCCCGGGAAACTCCGCTCCAGCGGCATCCGCTCCGTCGGGTTCGGTTCTCTCGCCGAACACTCGGCAACTCCGTGACAGCCGCAACACCCGCAGCCCGTCACACCCTCCCCCCCGACTCGGTCAGCTTTGCGAGTTCGGAGGGGGTTCCGTCGGCGGGAGCGGACGGAATTCCATGACGCCTTCATTCAAAATCACCACCCCCGGCCATCGGCCGACGCCCGGCACGTCGAGGTAGACCGTCTCCCCTTCCCGCCCCGGCTCTCGCCCCAGCGGAATCACGTCTCCCACCTCGAGGTTCCACACCTCGGCAGCGGGAAGTTCGACTTCGGCCAACACCACCTCCGCCGTCACCGTCCCGGCCTCGGCAGCCGATGTCGCATGTCCCTCACGGGTCTCCTCCAGCAGAGCCACAACACCCGGCGGAAGACCGAAGGTCAACACGCCCGCCAATCCCGTCCCCGTCACCTGCACGCGCCACACTGCGGCGGGAGAGGAAGTGGCTGGCACAGAATCGGGTGGGGCAGAAGGGACGACAGGACCACTCTCCCTGCGGGAAACAGGCGCGTTTCCCAGCCCGACAACGCCCGCACCCAGCCCCCTCCCCGGGAACCCACCCGTCGTACCCCGCTGGGGAGCGGTGCCTTCGATTGAGACGGGCCAGAGACACGGAATGGTCAGCGGCAGGCCGGAAACTTCATGCAACACACCACAGAACTCCACCGCCGCCCGCACAGCCAGCCGTTCCAGCAACTGCAGTTCAAGACGGCCCCAGGAGGGCCTGGCCCCACGTCGGTCTCCGGACTCAAGTCCCGTTTCCGCCGCCCCCAGCATCCGCCCCAACACCCCCTGGCAGAGACGTGGAGACAGCTCGACCCGCAACGACTCATCGAACGGTTCCAGCGGGCCCTCCCAGCACGGTCCCGAGTCTCCTCCCTCGGCTGCCGCAGGCCCCATCGCACTCCACTCCAAAGTAGTGCGGACCAGTTCACCCCAGGCCATCTCGAGGCGCGGTGCCAACTGCGTGCGCACGGCATTCCACAACGGTCCCACAAGGGGGCGCGGTCGGGGCGGGGTCTCGTTCACGGCACACTCACCGAGCGGGAAACACCCCACGGAACTTCGGACGGGCGGATGTCTCCGCGAACCGGCGAGCGCTCTTCGTGGACTGGAACGCGGGACATGGCTGGGCAACTCCTGTAACGGGCAGCGAAGACAGACTGCGGGGCAGTTCGACGCACCCGTGATCAACCGCGGATGTGGCCCGTCCCTTCGACGAGGTACTTGTAGCTGGTCAACTCGCGCAGGCCGCACGGTCCGCGCGCGTGCAGCTTGTCGGTGCTGATCCCAATCTCGGCCCCCAGGCCCAGTTCGCCCCCATCGTTGAACCGGGTGCTGGCATTCACCATGACCGCCGAAGAATCGACCGCCAGCAGAAACTGACGTGCCGCCCCGAGATCGGTGGTGACGATCGCATCGGTGTGATGGGAGCCATACGTGTCGATGTGCGCGATGGCCATCGCCAGATCGTCGACGACCCGGACCGAGAGGATCAGGTCGAGATACTCGGTGCGGTAGTCGGAATCGGTGGCGGGGCGACAGCCGGGGAGCAGCGCCCGGGTGGCCTCACAACCCCGCAGCTCGACCCCGGCTCCCTGCAACTCGGCGGCTGCCTGGGGCAGAAACGCCGGGGCAATCTCGCGATGGACCAGCAGGGTCTCGGCGGCGTTGCAGACCCCCGGCCGCTGGCACTTCGCATTGACGATGATCCGCCGGGCCATTTCGAGGTCCGCCGAGCGGTCGACGTAGACGTGGCAGATCCCGTCGTAGTGCTTGATGACGGGCATGCGGGCCTCGGCCATCACCCGCTCGATCAGTCCCTTGCCCCCCCGGGGAATGGTCACCGCGATCTTGTCGGAGAGCGCCAGGAAATGCCCTACCGCGCCCCGGTCGGTTGTCTCGACCAACTGGACGGCGGCTGGGGGGAGCCCCGTGGCCTCGAGGGCATCACGCAGCAGGTGATACAGGGCGAGATTGCTGTGGAAGGCCTCTTTGCCCCCCCGCAGGATGACGGCATTTCCGCTTTTGACACAGATGGCCGCCGCGTCGACAGTGACGTTGGGACGCGATTCATAAATGAAGAAGACGACTCCCAGCGGGACCCGCACCCGGCGTACCTGCAATCCGTTCGGGCGAACCTCACCATCGATCACCTCACCCACAGGATCGGTCTGGGCGGCGATTTCGTCGAGGGCGGTCGCAAGACTGGCGAGCCGCGCAGGGTTGAGACGCAGCCGGTCGATCGCCGCGGCATTCAATCCCAAACCGGGGGCCTGATCGAGATCGATCTGATTGGCCGAGAGGACCGCCTGGGGTGCCTCGCGCAGCCGGCGGGCACACTCTTTCAACCAGGCGTTTTTCCGGGCTCCATCGACCAGCAACAGGGCGCGTGAGGCAGCCTGGGCCCGGCTGGCCATCAGGTCGGCATAAGCTGCCAAGTCGGTTCCCGGCGAATCACCCACCACGTCCCACTCTCCCATGTTCTGAAGAAGCCTCCCGCTGGCAACCCCCGATCGGCAGGGGTTACGCGGGGCCGGAGTATCCGGCACGCGGAAAACTGTGTCAACGCGGCTGTCACCCCGCGCAGAGCCCCGCCGGGCAGCATCTCACACGCTCCCGCCAGGCCCCTCCGCCCATCTGACCGTGCCGGGCGTCCGACCCCAGGGGACAGAACGCATCGGGTGATGACAGGGGCGGACGGGGCACTATGATAGACCACTGGCACAGGTCGGCACAAAAGCAAGTTCAGGAACCGTGATGAGTGAGATTCTGCGAGAAACGTTGGAGGTCTTCGACAATCCGTATCCGGGCCGGGATTATGAGATTGAGACGATCTGCCCCGAATTCACCTCGATGTGCCCCAAGACGGGCCAGCCCGACTTCGGCACCCTGACGTTGATCTACGTGCCCCACAAGGTGTGCATCGAGCTGAAGTCGCTCAAGATGTACCTGCAGCAGTATCGCAATCACGGTGCCTACTACGAAAACGTTACCAACACGATTCTCGACGATCTGGTGGCGGTGTCGCACCCTCGCTGGATGACTCTGCACGCCGCGTTTACCCCCCGGGGAGGCATTCGCACCAACGTGACGGTCAAGTATCACGCCCAGGAACGCCTGGGGGGCCAGTAGCCGCGTTGCGGCGGGATGTTGGAATTCGCACAGTCGGGGCATCGCAACTCACACTGCCGTCCCAACTCAATCCCCCGCGTGTACCAGCTGCGAGAGGGGTGTTGCGTACGGTCGCGACTCAGAATGAAGTCCTCGGGTCTGTTTCCTGCGTCCGGAGTTCTCCGGTCGCACCTCAAGGTCCGCGGAATCCGTTCGGACCTTGCTCCGGCAGGGGTCTGTCACGCCGGCCCGGGGGAGCTTGTTCGACAACCGGCGGTGGGGGCCGATATCCTCCCCCTGTTGACCGAACGGTTCCCAGCGGCGATTTGAGGAGTGCGCGATGGCCGATGATACTCGAGAGCGGTTTCTCCAGTCCCTGCTCAAGCGATTCGACACGCTGCGTGCCCTCGACCGCTTGCCGGAATCGGCAGAGGCCTGGCAGACCCAACGGACGGCGTTGCGGCAGCAACTGAGGGCCTCTCTGGGAGACTTTCCCGCCGAGAAATGCCCACTGGAACCGCGTGTTTTGGGGGAACTGGCCCGGGATAGGTACCGGGTCGAGAAAGTGGTCTTTCAGACTCTGCCCGGCGTCCTGATGACTGCCAACGCCTACGTTCCCCAAGGCGAGGGGAAACGACCGGCGGTGTTGTGCGTGCATGGTCACTGGAAGGGAGCCAAGCAGGATCCGGTCCCGCAGGCACGCTGCATTGGCCTGGCCAAGCTGGGCTTTTTCGTGCTGGCGGTCGACGCGTTTGGGGCCGGGGAACGAGGTATTGGCAAAGCCCTGGGGGAATACCATGGCGAAATGACCGGAGCCACATTGCTGCCTCTGGGAATGCCCCTGCCCGGACTGCAGGTCTATGAAAACATGCGGGCGGTCGATTACCTGCAGTCGCGCCCCGAGGTGGATGGCACCCGCATTGGCATTACCGGGGCCAGCGGCGGCGGCAACCAGACGATGTATGCCGGGGCGCTCGACGAACGTTTCGGCTGCGTTGTCCCAACCTGTTCGGTGGGGACTTACCGTTCGTACCTGGGGGCCGCCTGTTGTGTGTGCGAACTGGTCCCCGACGCCATGACCTACACCGAAGAATGGGCCATTCTCGCGCTCGTCGCCCCGCGGGCGCTGCTGGTCCAGAACGCCACCCGCGATGCCTTCCAGTTCTCGGTGGGAGAGGCGCAGCAATCGGTCGCCAAAGCCCAGCATGTCTACCGCCTGCAAGGCCACGCGGGCAAGATCGCCCACACGGTTTTCGAATCGGGGCACGACTACAACCGGCCGATGCGCGAGGCGATGTACGGCTGGATGACACTGCACCTCAAGGGGGAGGGACAGGGCAATCCCATTCCCGAACCGCCGGTGCAACCCGAAGACCCCGAGACGCTGCGGTGCTTCCCGGGAGAGAGTCGTCCCGACGATTTCATGACGCTGCCGCGGTTCGCCGCCCAACAGGCCGCGAAGCAGATCGCCGAGCATCGGGCCGCCTGGCCCACGCACCTTGAGATGTGGAAGACGCATACCCTGCAAACCCGCCAGATCCTCAGATCGGGCGTGCTGGGCGGGGGAGACTGGACCGACTGGCGGGTGAGTCTGCTGGAAGAGTCGAAGACCGACGGAGTACGCCGCCTGCGATACCAGACCGAACCGGGTCTCGAATTGACCCTGCTGGGGAAACCGGGAACCCGGGGGCGGGGGACGTACCTCGTGCTCGACCTGGCGGGCAGCGAGCACGCCCGGACCCAACCCCTGGTGCAGGAACTGGAACAGGGGGGGGCCACCGTGTGGTGTGCCGACCTGCGGGCGAGCGGTCGCCACGCCCTCGCGGGAGACACCATTGGCAAGGCGCCAGATCACAACTCGGCCGAATGGTCGATCTGGACGGGGCGGCCTCTGCTGGGTCAGTGGATCGCCGACGCCGCGGTGGCGGTCGAGGCCATCCACCGGCACAGTGACCAGGCAACCGGGGGATCTGCGGCGGGATCGCTCACGGTGGTGGGTCTGGGGCCGGCGGGCATGATCGCCCTCGGTGTGGGGATTTACGATCCCCGGGTGCAGCGGGTGGTGACGGTGCAGGGACTGGCCAGCTTCCGCACCGAGACCCCCTACACGGGGCAATGGATGGGGCTGTTCGCCCCGGGAATCCTCCGCGATGCCGGCGACATTCCCCAATTGGCCGCGTTGCTGGCCCCCCGCAAACTGGTCATTGCCGGTGGGGTGCGGGGAGATGGCATCCCCCTCTCACCCGAAGCGCTGCGTGACGCGTGGGAAGACACCCGTTCGATCTATCGGCTGCATGGGGTGGAGGGACACCTCGCGTTCCTGGATGCCCCCCCCGGCCCCGAACTGGCCGCACGTCTGCAGGCAGGAGAGTAACCCCCTGCAGCCCCCATGCCAACCGCGGCCGGTCGCCCTGGCAGCGGCTTTCCTTTCTGGTTGACCCGAGAATTCCGATGGCGCGTTACTTCAAGTACAAGACCATGGCGGACGTGGTCCACGATGCCACGCGTCTGGGCGGCGAGCTCGTTCTTCAGGAAGACCTCGCGCCGCTGTTCCGGCCCGCCACCGTGGCGGGGCGCAAAGTCGGGAATCGACTGCTGATCCAGCCGATGGAAGGGTGCGACGGGACGCTCGACGGAGCCCCCGATGAGCTCACCTGCCGGCGTTATCAGCGGTTTGGTGCCGGTGGGGCGAAGATCATCTGGGGAGAGGCCACCGCCATCGCCCCCGAGGCGCGGGCCAACACCCGGCAGTTGTGGATCGCGGAGCGCACGGCGGCCGACCTGGGCCGCATGCTCGACGGAGCCCGGGCGGCGCATCGTGCGGCCGGTCACTCCACAGACGATCTGTTGATTGGCCTGCAGCTGACACACTCGGGACGCTACAGCGTGCCCCGTCCCTGGTTGGCCACGCACGACCCCCTGCTGGACCCGCTGACGATCGACAAGACCACCGGAAAAAAGGTCGATGCCTCGTATCCCCTGCTTTCGGACGATGATCTCCAGCGAATTGAAGACCAGTATGTGGCGGCGGCCCGGCTGGCGCACCAGATCGGCTGCGACTTCGTCGACCTCAAGCAGTGCCATCGCTACCTGCTCTCGGAATTGCTGGCCGCGCACAACCGCCCGGGGAGGTACGGGGGAAGTTTCGAAAACCGGACGCGGCTGATCCTCAACGTCGTCCGCCGGATTCGTTCCGAGGTGCCCGGGCTGATCCTGGCCTCCCGCTTCAATGCCTACGATGGCATTCCCCATCGCGGGGTAGGGACGGGCGAAGACTTCATTGGTGAACCGGTGCCGCACGAACTGCCGCTGGTCTGCGGGTTTGGAACCGACCTGCAGGCCCCCGCGCGGGAACACCTGGAGGAACCGATTGCCCTCGCGACCCAGTTGGTGCAGGCCGGGGTCTCGCTGTTGAACGTGACCATGGGGAACCCCTACGCCAATCCGCACCTCGTGCGCCCCGCCGAGTTTCCGCCGGTTGACGGCTACCATGCCCCCGAGCATCCCCTGCTGGGGGTCTTGCGGCACTTCCGGATCACGGCGGCGATCCAGCGGGCGGTTCCGGGAACACCCGTCGCGGGAAGCGGCTACAGTTGGCTGCAGGATTTCGCACCGCAGGCGGCCGCGGCCAATGTCGCCCAGGGGCAGGCCGCCTTCGCAGGGTTTGGCCGGGCCACGCTCTCGCATCCCGATTTCGCCCGCTCGCTCGCCGAAACCGGGCAACTCAACCGCAAGCTGGTCTGCCGGACTTTTTCCTACTGCACGGGCCTGATGCGGGCCAAGGATCATCCCCTGGGACAATACCCCACCGGTTGCCCGCCGTTCGACAAAGAGGCCTACGGCGACTTGTGGAAAGAGGTGGAACACAAGCGGAAGCGGGCGAGCACCTGACAGGGACTTCGCCGGGGCCCGATCTCGCCGAATGCCGGCACGACTGAGGCCCAATCAATTGACCACCTCACGCCAACAGCCCTGCCGACGGTTGAGACCGTTGGCAGGGCTGTTGAGTTTCCAACTGGACGAACTTCTGACCAGGGTCTCACTTCGCCGGGGTGGGGAAGGAACCAGGCGAGGGGACACTGCTCGAGGGTGCTGAGTAGACGGGCGTTCCCGCCGCGGGAGCGGCCAGTGGTTCGCTGGTGATGGGACCGCTCGTCACCGGGCCACTGGGCATGGTGGCCGAGTGCCAGCCGGTCGAGCCGTCGACGGGCATTCCCGAGGGGAAGGAACCACCCTGCACATAGCCTCCCTGAACGTAGCCCCCTGCAACATATCCCCCCTGCATCATGGGGGAGCCCTGCATCATGGCCCCCTGGGGATAAGACGAACCTCCCCCTCCGGCACACCCCGAGCAGCCGCTGCTGGGGGGGCTGGAGATCATCTCGCCGTACATCGGGGCCCCACCCATCGCCGAGGGCTGCCAGCCCCCTTCGCTGATGTAGCCTTCGCTTCCCGCAGCGGAAAAGCCCCCCGAGCACGAATTGCACCCACCGCACGATCCGTAGGAAACCGGACCTGAAACCGCACCCATGGGACCGCACGAGAGTTCGGCACCGCAATTGCCGGAGCAGGAGGCGACGCCGCAGGCATCACAGCCGCGGCCAGGCCGACGGCCCCCGCGCCTTGCCATCCGGCGATCGCGGGGACTCTGCCGCACGCAGTCATCGCACAGACCGCAATCATCATTCCCGCGACGATGCCGCCGTCCGCACTCGGTGCAATCGGCGAAGTCTTCGGCGCACATCTCGTCCCGTCCGCGAGGACGGTGATGCTGCAGCCGGGCCTGGCGGGGAGACGCGGCGGCTCCACAGGAACTGGCCGCCCCGCAGCCGCCCGGCTGCCAATCGGAACATCCGCCCTTGTGACGGCAGTAGTGATAGCAGCCAGAGCTGGTCGTGGTGACCAACAGCCCCAGAGCCAGCAACAGCAAGCGATTCATGGCTGAATCCATCGGCGAGGGTGAACAACAGGCCCGCTCCGCAAAGGGCGCGGCTGGCCTGTTGAGAAAGATCGTCATGTTCGGCAGCGTTCTTGAATCCGTTCGTCTTGACACAATCGACAAAGTTGGTCGATGGGCCAAAAACAGACCGGCCCCAGGCTGCGAACAGAGGGCAGCCTGGGGCCGGCGAGCGTGGCGGAGCAGAGCGTCTCACCCGTTCAGGTGCGATCTGCTGCGAGTCATTTCCAGGGGGTCAGTTCCGATCGGCGGCGGGTGCCGGCGGAATGGCGGCCCTTTCCAGGGGGGTTGGGCCAGGAATGGACTCGAGTTGCAACAAAGAGGGGTCGTCGATCTGCACGATGCGCAGCAGATCACCCCAGGCATTCCACTGCTCGGTCAGTGAGGTGATGTAGGTGTTGAGCGCCATCACCAGGTTCTGCTGGGCAACCACAACATCCGTATAGGTGACGGAACCCTCCTCGTCGTGACGGCGAACGATGCCGATGTAGGCGCGGGCCTGATCGGGAAGAATCCGATTGCGGTACGCCTCGACCTGGATGCGAGCGGTTTCGTAACGCTGCCAGGCTTCGGCGAGATCGGCCTGCAGTTCGTTGCGGACCCGTTCGAACTCGCGGCTGGCACGCGCCTGTTCCGCGCGGGCCTTCTGGATATTGCCACGATTGAGATCGAAGATGGGGACGGGCACCCCGACCTGCACATTGAAGGTGGTTCGCTGGACGGGGGGAGAGGTGTAGTCTTCCTGAACAGCGGTGTACACCCGCAAGTCGGGGATGCGTTTGCGGTATTGGCGTTCGACCTCCACCTGCGATTGCTGGTTGCGGTTGAGAGCGACCTGAAGATCGGTGTGGTTGGCCTGCAGCAGGCTCGACAATTGGGCATAGTCGAGCGAGGCGGTCGGCATGACCGCGGTGCCTTCGAGGTCGCCGGGGGGCAATGTGGGATCCCCCACTGCGGCAGCCAAGACCTGCCACGCCGCCCGGTCACGGGCCTGGGCCGCCTCGTACGCGGCCCTTGCCTGAATTGCCAGGGCACGCAGGGGCAGGGGCTCGTAGGGGGCAATCTGTTCCTGCCGGAGTTGATCGAGAGGCAGTTCGAAGATGGAGTCCGAGAACTCCGCCAGAGCCCGAGTGATCCGCAGATTCTCCCGCGCCACCAGGACCTGGTACCACGCCTTGCGGACCCCGTTCAACTGGTCAATGCGGGCCTTGCGCAGGTTGAACTCGGCACTGGTGATGTCGTAGCAGGCGACCTGCTGGGCCAGTTGGCGTTTCCCCGCCGTCTGGAAGACCTGTTCCACATAGACCCCCTGGTAACCGGCGGTTCCCAGGGTGCGGACGGTGTCAGCTTCATAACCGACCTGCGGATTGAACGGCCGTCCCGCCTGCCAGGCCAGACCATCGGCGGCGACAACGGCATTCGCCGCCTGATCGACGGCCGGAGCGATGGCCAGGGTGCGGGCTTCCAGTTCGGCCAGGGTGTACCGCATTCCGGTCTCCGGAATGGCCGGGGAGAGGGTCGGCAGCGGTCCGAACGGGGGAAAGAGGTTTTCGATCGCCTGGGCGCGGGCCTGCGGATCTTCGGCTGGGGGCAGAATCGCAGGAGGAGACTCCGCCCCGGGCAATTCCGCAGGAAGCTGCAGGCGACTGGCGAAAGACCGACGATCCGTGCTCCGTGCTGCGGCCAGACCGATGCGGGTGCGCCCAGCGGCGACCGACTCTTCCTGGGCGGAGACGGGTCTTACCTGCGACCGGTGGGATGGGACCGCGGATCTGGACGCGGCAAGATCCGTCGAGCGGGTCGGGCTCTGGTTCGCGGGCGATTCGCGGGTCAAAGAGGGATTTGGACGGGTGGCGACGATCGAGCTGGGGGAGGGTTGTGGGGCGAGTCGCTCTCCTCGGGAGGGGGGAAGATGAGACGTCAGCGACGGCGTTGAGCAACCTTCGAGAGTACCACACAACAACAGACCAGAAGCCCATGCGTACAGTGACCTCATTCGAACACTGCGGGAAACCAGCATGAGAGGGTGTCGCATGCAGCACCAGAGAGTCAGCCCGCAACACGGGCATCCGGAATGGGGAGGCACAGGGAAAATCCCTGATTCGCAGCGCCGCCGGGGAGATTTTCGCCCCCCGGTTCAGCCTGTATCAACTGTGTCGGCTGCAGAGACTGTGCATCCTGAATCAATCGTCGGTGAAAGACTTGGCCGGCGGAATTCCTCCATTTCAGCCATGCATCGCGCGCTGTCCTCGGATAGAATTCGTTCGGGTTTGCGACCGACGCGGTCAAACTGTCCGCCTGGGATTGCGACGCGGGACCGAGTGCTGGCGCGGTGCTTCCAACGACGCGGTGGATTGAGGCGTGACGAGCAACACAGAGTCGGAGAATTTCGCTTGGACGTGCGGCCAGACGGCACCCATCCGCCTCCAGATCCTCGACGCACGTTCCGGTATTACACGCAGCGTTGAGCTGCCTGGGCCGATGGCCGTCGTGGGGAGCGGAGAAGACTGCGACCTGTGCCTCCCCCATGCGGATGTCAGCCGACGTCATGCCTATTTGCAGGTCATCGATGCCCGTCTGGCCTGCTTTGATCTCGACAGCCGCAGTGGCCTCCACTGGGGCAAGAAGTCGAAACCGCGCGGTTTTCTCTCTCCCGGCGAACCGCTGCACATCGGGCCGTACCAGTTGACGCTGATGGCGCCGGTGGGAGACGAGCAACGGATCCCCCTCAGTCACACCAAGTTCAGCCTGTGGGATGCTCCCGGCGAACACACCGTCCCGTTTGTGCTCACGTTTCTGAATGCCCACAGCCGGTCGGGCACCAAGCGCGTCGTGCGAATCATGCGACGGGTCACGCTCGTGGGGTGGAGTGACCTGTGCAACATGCGGTTGCAGCACAGCAGTGTGGACCGTGTGCACTGTGCCCTCGTGGTTGCGCAAGACCAACTCTGGCTGGTTGATCTGAAGTCTGAGAATGCTGCGACCGTCAATGAGGTCCCCGTGCAGTTCCACCCTCTGGTCCTGGGAGACCAGTTGCGGTTGGGGAAGTTCCTGCTCGCCGTCCGGTCCGCCGATTCCATTGGAGACGACGACGACTCTTCCCAGACGGGGGATTCGGAAGGGATGGAGAGCCCGACCGGTGCCGAGTCCCGTGCGATCGCCCAACTGCCTGCCGATGCCCGGCGTCGACCGGGAGGATTGCTTCCCCGGGGAGGCTTGCGGCCCCTCGGTCCGGGAGAGGGACTTACGGCTCCGCCCCCCTCCCCGGAAGGTTCCGAGATCAATTCCGCGGCTCTGATGTCGCACTTCCAGACCATGCAGGCGCAGATGCTCGAGCATCAGCAGCAAATGATGGCGATGGTGGTGCAGGCGTTCAGCTCGGCTCATTCCCGACAGCTGGATGTCATCCGCGAAGAACTGCAACGGGTGCACGACCTCAATCGCGAACTGCAGGAGTTGCAGGCGCGTCGGGAGGGTTCCGAATTGGTCGGTCCTGGTGGTGTCCCGCCTCGGGCACCGGCTGCCGGTCCCGCCCCAGGATTCCCCCCGGTTGGGTTTCCCCCGGGCGGTTTTCCTCCGGGCGGTTTTCCTCCGGGGGTCTTCCCCCCGGGCATGTTCCCGCCGAATGGGCCCCCCATGATGTTCCCAGGCATGATGATGCCTGGTTTCGATCCGATGGCTCCTCCCCAGGCAGCCCCCCGCATGCCACTCCCCAAGGCCAGTCCCCGACCGGCGCGGGCCGCCCGACCGACAGCGCCCCACGATCCAGCGATCGCCGGGATGGGAGACGTGTCCGGGGCCGCGCCCAACCCGCAGGCTGGCCGGGGGACTGGTCAACCTGCAACTCCCGGCGGCCCCTCCGAATCGTCAACGGCCCAAATGCCGTTTCCCCAGATCCCTTCCTCGCCCGTCACAAAATCCCAGGGTTCGCCCTCCTCGCCGGCTGCGCCACAGTTTCCCTTCGGCCCTCCGCAGGCGACTGGAGCACCGCCGGCCGGCACACAGCCGTTCCCTGCCGCGCCTCCAACCGGCGCTCCCTTGACCGCCCATCCGCAGACTGGGGAAGGATTCGATCCCACCACGGGTCTGCCGACCGAACCCACCCCGGAAGAGGCTGGGGCTTATGTCGGCGTCAGTGATCGCATCAAGCAACTGGAAACCGAGCGCATGTCGCGCTGGGCCCGCATTCTGCAGTTGCTCAATCCCAGCCCGGGAAGCTGACTTTTCGCGGTAACGTGTCCCGATGCTGTCCGGGGGGGGCCGGGGTCGCTCGATGATGGTCGCTCGCTGGCCACGGTTCCCAGGCCGCCCCGCTCACACGTTGCATTCCCGAGACGTTCCAGCCCAATCCTCCGCATCATGGATTGGAAGCGGGAGTGATCACGCGTCCGACGCCAAATTGGTCCCCGGCGGCCACGGGCAGCCCTCCGCGGAAGTGAATTTCAACCATCTTTTCACTGTGGACCTCGCGGCCCTTCTCGTCGGTCAGAAGGGCGACCTTCTGGCGGCTCGCGACCTCGATCACCTCGCCCGTGGACGGGTAGGCCAGCCGGCCGTCGAGGCTGAAGGTGATCCAGCCCGGCTGTTCCCGTACGGGCAAACTGTCCCGCTGCCGGGGGGGCGTGACCGTGTTGTCAAAAACATGCAGCCGCTGGTTCGCCGCATCGACCACCCAGACCTCCCGCTCATCGGGAGTCAGGCCAACGCCATGGCTGGGGCAGCCATGCCGTTTGACCACGCCCCGCTCAAACCCCTCAACCTGCACCCGGTGCAGCCGCGTCCCCTGTTCGAGATCAAGAACCTCGAATCCCAGCAGGTCATTCACACACACATAGGCCCGCGTTGAGCGGCCATTGACGGTGAAGGGGCGAATCGCCGCCGACAGGGGCCCTGCCTGACGGACCACCTCGTGAGTGCGCGTGTCGGCGATGAACAGGAAGGGAGACCTCAGCCCTCCCAGGTACATCCACCGGCCATCCCGGCTGACCACCGTGTTGTGGGCTCCACTGTTGGTTTCGAGCTGGGCCACGCGGTCTCCCGTGGCGGCATCGAAGACGTTCCAGACCTCTTTCTCCAGCGAGGGGACATACACAAACCGCCCATCCGGGGTGATCGACATCCGGTCGGTCCCCTCGTCAGGCGCCCGTTCCCAGAGAATCCGGTCATCACGCAAATCGAGGCAGTACAGCTTCGAACGGGTGGTGAAATAGAGCCGGCCTGTGGCGGCACTGGCACAGACCCCCTTGATGTTGTCGGGAGCCTGTTCTCGGCTCGCGGGGGTCTCGATCCGCCGCACGAAGCGGTGCCCGTCATCGATGTCGAACACCAGGATCCCGGCCCCGCCAAACTCGAGGTAGTTCCGGATCCCGGGCGAGACCACATACAGCATCCGACGCAGCGGCTCATCCCCCCGCGCAGGAATCGCGCCCAGCAAAATCCACCCCACCATCAACCACAGGCTCAGGCGCATGGGCCACCTTCTCGTGTGATGTCCGCCCCGCGTTTTCGTGGACCGCGCAGCCATTTCGCCCGGGAGGACGAAACCGCCTACGCGAAGAAGTCGGACTGCACCGTTCCGAACGGAACCAGCCGGTGGGGACGGTTTTGATTGTCGTACACCTCGGCCTCGTGATGCACTCCCAGGGCCTGGTAGATGGTCGAGATCACATCACCCGGCACGAGGGGATTGCTGTTGGGGAAGGCACCAATCTTGTCACTGGAGCCATAGATCAACCCCTCCTTCATCCCGCCCCCCACCAGCTGCAGGCTGTAGCAGAAGTTCCAGTGATCGCGACCGGCATTGTTGGCGTTGATCTTCGGGGTGCGGCCGAAGTCGCCAAACACCGCCACGAGGGTCCGGTCGAGCATCCCGCGCTGGTGCAGATCCTCGATCAGGCTGCCACACGCCGAGTCGAGCTGGGGCAGCAGGGTCTTCTTCAGCGACTGGAAATTGCTGCCGTGGGTATCCCAGGTGGCGTTCGCATCGGGAGCCCACGAAATGGTGACCACCCGCGTTCCCGCCTCCACCAGCCGGCGGGCCAGCAGCACGCTCTGCCCGTAGATATTCCGGCCATAGCGCTCGCGGACGTCGTCCGACTCCTCCGTCAGCCGGAACGCCCGCTGCGTCTGCTCGGACGTGAGAATGTCGAGCGCCCGCTCCTGCATCTTCTGCATCTCCCCCCCGGCGGTGGCCGCGGTCAGTGCGGGCAGATCGAGCGTTCCGATCAACTGCCGACGCTGGGCCAGCCGGTCGGCCGAGACATCGCTGCTGGGGCTCAACTCGGCAATCCGGAAGTCGGCCTCGTTGGGGTTCTTCAAGACAAACAGCGGATCGGTCGAACGACCCAGAATCCCCCCGAAGAACCCTGGCTGCGGAGGCCCTCCCGCCCCCTCCTTGGTGATGTAGGGGAGATGCACGTGGGGAAAGACATCGCGGGCGACCGGACGCAGCCGGCTCATCACCGAGCCCAGGCTGGGATGGTCGTCGGGCCGGGCCCCCCCGCCAATCTCCCCCCGGTCATGTCCCGTCAGCGAGGCATACACCGCCGCGGCATGCGAGTTGTTCACACTGTGGTGCATGCTGCGCACCACCAGCGACTTGTGCATCCACTGCGACATCCGCGGCATGTGCTCCGAGCAGAAATAGCCCGGCAACGAACTGGCGATCGGCTGGAACTCCCCCCGGATCCCGTCGGGAGCGTCGGGCTTCATGTCCCACATGTCGAGGTGGCTCGGCCCGCCATTCAGAAAGAGCAGAATACATGCGTCGGCCGACGGCTTCACCAGCCGGGCCTCGTCGGCCGCCAGCAGGTCCGTCAGCGACAGGCCCCCCATCCCGGCCCCCAACAGGCCCCATTTCAGGCAACTCCGGCGGTTCAACTGCCGCAGGACTTCGGAGGGTATCGCGCTCATCTCACACCGTCTTCCAGAACCTGTCGACCAAGCCCCCAGTGATCCATAGTATAACAGGCGGGTTTGGTGCGAGCCCACTCCGCCGCCGTTTGGATCCGGTGATCCGAGACTGCCCCCGGCCCGTTCTGAGGCAGCCTTCGGCGAAATCCCATCACACCCGGCCGGTTTCTCCCCTCCCACCCACATGATCTGGCTGCTGCTGGTTCTGATTGTGATTCTGGTGACGGTCGTCCAGATTCGATTTGGCCCCCCCGCCACCCGCCCACTCACCGCCGCTGAAACCGATCTGGTCACCCGGCTGCGAGCCGAATTGCAGCAGGCCCTCGACGAGTCAAGCCATCAGTCAGCCAACGACCTCCGCCGGGGCCTGAGGCAGATGAAGCTGCGGGGAGTGTTGCTCGACCCGGGGGACTGCAACGCCCTCACCCGGGGCCGCCGGACCTACTTCACCGAGTTCTTCTTCCAGGGAAAATCCCGCTGCCAACAACTCAAGACTCTGCTGTGGGAGGCGATGCGGGTGGCGGGAAACTACGTCGAAGACGACGACTGGCGGGCCTATGCAGCCGCCGAACGGGATGTCGACCAGACCTTCCTGGCCCTCGCCCCGCGCCTCGGCTGCCTGCATGACCTCCCTCCAGGACTGGCGATCTTTCCTCACCACCGCTCCCCCGACAGTTCGCAATCGGCCTGAGCCGGGGGCCGGGATGCCATGGCCCAGGCGAGTTGGGGCTCACACGGTCACCCGCCCGGAAGCCCATCTGCTATCTTCCCCGCCAGTCACCGGACTGGTCCCAACCCGGGATCACGGACCATCAGCGCGTCTCCTCCGGGAATGAAGATCTCAGGTTCCTCCATTTCTCCCCTGTTGCTGCCATGACCGGAAAACGCCCACCCCGCAAGACCGGGTCCCCAGCCGCCAGTTCCCCCCGACAGGCTCAAGCCCAAACAGGGACAGGCAAACGGTCGGCCGCTCCCCCAGCGACGACATCGCCGGGCGTCGCCAAGACCGCATCGAAGTCGACCGCCGCGAAGGGCACGCCCCCGAAGGCGGCCACCGGCAAGGCCGCCGCGGGAAAGTCTGCGGCTCGAAAACCAACCACTCCGGGTCGTGCCCCAGCCAAGGTCCGGTTGCTGTCCGGGGGAAACCCGCAGATCGCCAAGGCCGACGGAGATGCTCCGGTCCAGGCTTACATCGCCGCCCTCTCGGGATGGAAGCGCGAACGGGCCGAACAGCTGGACCGGCTCATCACCGAAGTCGTCCCCGGGGTCCAAAAAGCAGTCAAGTGGAACTCGCCGTTCTATGGTGTGAAAGGCGAGGGCTGGTTCCTCGGCGTGCATACCTTCACCCGTTATCTCAAGGTGAATTTTTTCAAAGGGACCTCCTTGCGACCGCTCCCCCCGGTCGCCAGTGCGAGTGGTGAAGCCCGCTACGTGCATCTCTCGGACCAGGAACCCTTCGATGCCGCCCTGCTCGCCGACTGGATTCGACAGGCGGCTGCCATTCCCGGGTGGAAGATGGGGGGCTGACGGACGGGCCCCCCAGCGATCGTGGTGTTGTTCGCGGCGGACGGCGATTTCCAACCGGGGGACGGTTAGAATCGCGGCGAGCCCACCCCGGCGAACCGGGAATCTCCGACCGCGTGCGTTACTCTTTCCCATGAGGCCCTCGCATGGAAACCAGTCGTCGCACCTTTTTGCAGGCGGCCAGCCTGGGGGTCCTGGGATCCGCCGCCCCAGCCTCGCAGCCCCTGGCGAATGAGCGTGCCGCCCCCGGTCCCCGACCCTCGTCGATCACCGAGTTGTTCCTCGACAACCAGTGGATCGAGGCCAGCCCAGGGGTCACCCGCCGGCTGCATCCCCCCCGCAAGCATGTCCGCAACCCGGTCATCCGCCCCGAGCGCTGGTGCGAAGGGACTTATCTGGAACCCTACACCACGCTCTACGACCCGGCCGAGAAACTGTTCAAGATGTGGGCCCGGGCGGGCAGCGACACCAAAGCGGGATTTGTGGGCGGGAATGCCGGGTGGATGGTTTACTACACCTCCCGCGATGGCGTGCACTGGGACCGGCCCGATCTGGGGCTGTTCGATGTCGCCGGCCGACGCGACCACAACATCGTGTTCGTCAGCGATCTTGTTCCCCGGCAGGTGACCCGGCTGACCTACGGTCCCGAGGCGTTCGTCCACCCCACCCAGCCGGCCGCCCCCCAGGGGAAGAAGGCGTTCTTCTGGGGCGTCAACCGGCATCCCCGTCCGCGCGATCCGTCCGAGACGTACGTGGCGCTCGCCATCGTGCAGGATCACCGACGGGGTGCGCACATCGTCACCTCGCCCGACGGCCTGAACTGGTCGTGTGCCGCGACTCCCTTCTGGCAAACCCCTCACGATGTCGCCGGGAATGGGGACGACTGCCTGATGGACCTGGTGTTCGACGACGAACGGAACCGCTGGGTCATCTACCGCCGGATCATTCCCGAGTTCAGCGAGCGGATGATCGCCACCGAGGCCGACTGCGAACGCCCTCCCATCGACCGCTACAACCGGGCGTACGCCCGGGCTGAGAGCGAAGACCTGCGTCACTGGACAGGCCACCGCCTCATCGCGGCGATGGATCCCGATGATCCCGCCGACACCGAGCTCTACCAACTGGGATGCCACCGGGTGGGTGCGACGTGGATCGGGCTGTTCAGCGTCTTCTATCTGCGGCGGCCGCAGCCCATCAACGTGCATCTGGCCACCAGCCGCGATGGCATCCACTTCACCCGGGTCTGCCGGGGGGAACCGTTCATCCCGCACGGCAGCCTGGGTTACTACGACTTCATGGCGATGGCCTGCTCGCAGCCCCAGCCCATCATCGTGAACGACATCGCCCACCTCTACTACGCAGCCCTCAACTATCCCCACGACGTCGATGAAAGCGCCTCGCGCGATTTTGGCGGCGGAGTCGCGCTGGTCACCTTTCCGCGCGACCGGTACGCCTCGCTTGAGACGGCTGCCGAAGGAGAACCGTGCCGGCTGCTGACCAGGCCCTTCACCGTCAGCCACCCCCGGCTGTTCCTGAACGCCAGCACCTGGAACCAGGGCTCGGTGCGGGTCGAGGTACTTTCGCGCGATTGGCGGCCCCTTCCCGGCTACACGCTGGCCGAGACACGGGAAATTCGCGGCGACGCCCTCGATCACCCCGTCACCTGGACGCAGCGGAACGATCTGGCGGAGCTGGTCGGGCAGGAGATTCGCCTCAAGTTCCACATGTCCCGCGCCCGGCTGCATGCGATGACCTTCAGTGACGAACCCCGGCCTCTCGGCGAGGTGGCCCCCCAGTATCGCACCCAACCCGCGACCGACTCAGCTCCCCGGCAGAATTGAGGAAGTTTGCCACCGCGCGTTGAATTGCCACGCCGTCGAGTCACCACCCCGTTTGCGTTCCCGAGAAGGTCGTCATGGACCCGATGTTTCGCCGTGGCCTGCCCCGTCGCCTGCCCCGTCCCCTGCTGCTTTTGATGGGCCTGTTCGTCGGGCTGTTGGCTGGAGGAGCGCGGACCGGTCCGGCGGCTGAGGCTCCCCGCGCACTGGGCGAACGGGTGCAGTTGCTGGTCGACGACTGGCTCATCGCCTCGCGGCCGGGGATCGAACGGGTACTGCACCCGGCCCGCAAGGGGAATGGCGGTCGGCCGATCCAGGTCTGGCAGCGCGGCCCCGCGGGCGAGCAACGCCCCCTCTCCGCCTCCATCTACGGCACCCCGCTCTACGATGCCGAACGGCGGGTCTTCCGCCTCTGGAGCCGGGTCTTTCCCGGGCTCCCCGAGGGAACCCCTCTGGAGGGCTCGGCCATCCATCAGCACATGCGGTATGGATACAGCGAGTCGACCGACGGCGTGAATTTCGACTTTGTGCAGGAACTGCAGGGGCTGTACTCGAATGGCGACTACAACAGCGTGGTGACCTTCGATGAACACGAGCCCGACCCCGCGCACCGCTACAAGATCGGCTACGACGGGGCCCACCCGGGCGAGCCCAACGGAGCCTGCCTGGCCCACTCGGCCGATGGTCTCCACTGGACCCCGTACAACGACGGCAAACCGGTCACCGGACGGGCGGCCGATTTCACGAACTGTCTCGTCTGGGACGACACAGCCGGGCTCTACCGGCTGTTCACCCGCACCGACTACGGCACCGGGGGAGGAGCGGGGGAAATTCGCGGGATGCGCATGATGGTCAACCGCGATGTGAAGGCCCGGCCGACCGACTGGCAGACAGTGCACGAGTGGCAGTTCGACCAACACGGCCCCGAAGAACATCGCCGTCGGCAGATCTACACGATGACCGACTGGATCCATCACGGCATTCACTTCGGACTGTTTTCGGTCTACGAATGGCCCACTGATTTTCGCGAGGGACGCGAGACCGATCACCAGCGACGGCATGAACGGGACGTCTTGAACTTCTACATCGCCACCAGCCGGGATGCCGTCCATTGGGACCTGCAGTGGATCCACCGCGGTCAGCCCCTGGTCGAACGGGGTCCCGACGGTGGCTGGGACAAAGACCTGCTGGTGCCGGCCAACTGGATTGTCACCCGCGATGACCAGCACTGGATCTATTACGGCGGGGCGAACGAACGGCACGGCACCGAGGGGGTCTTCCAACCCCAACGGGCCTGGGGGATCGGTGTGGCCCACCGGCCGCGCGACCGGTTTGTCTCACTGCGCGCCGGACTGCATTCAGCCGAACTGCAGACCCACCCCTGCACCTTTCAGGGAACGGAATTGCGGCTGAATGTGGAGACCCCCGCGGGGGGCCAGGTGCGGGTTGAACTGCAGGACGAGTCCGGAAAACCGCTGCCCGGTTTCGCCCTCAATGACTGCATTCCCCTCTCGGGCGATCATCTCGCGGCGGCCGTCCGCTGGAACGACAATCCCGATCTCGCCCCCTGGCAGGGACATACCATCCGGCTGCGGCTGGTGCTGCGCAGTGCCGATCTCTACTCGCTGCAGTTCCACACGGCAAACTGAACCTCGGACATTCAGCGACGAACACCGCACTTCATATCCGGTCAGCCCAGTTTCCCCCGGAAGATCCGCAGGGCGTTGTCGCGCAGAATCAGGCGTTTCTGGTCGTCGGTGAGGTCGGCCTGATCGATGCGGGCCCGCTGCACGCCGCAATGGTACAGCGGGGTGTCGGTGCCAAACAGCACCCGCTCGGCCCCCACTTCGCGCACCGCCCATTCAATGAGGTTGGGGGTAATCGACCGGGCGCTCGACGTGTCGGCCACCACGTTCCCATGACGGCTGGCGAGCACGCCGCGCACCTGATGGCCGTAGTCCCCATCCCACCCGTTGCCGATGTGGGCGAGAATGAGTGTCACCTCGGGAAACTGGTCAGCAAACGGCACCAGATCTGAGCAGAGACTGTTCTGTTCGCTGGTGTGTGCCAACACCACCGCCCGGTGCTTCGCGGCAAATTCAAACAACGGCCCGCCGTATTGGGCGACCGGATAGACATGCTCTTCGGGATGAATCTTGATCCCCACACAGCCGGGTTGCCGCAGCATCGCGTCGGCCTGCGTGAAGGTCTCGGGGACCCGGGGATCGAGCACCACATATTGCTTGAGGGCCGGCAGGCGGGCGGCGACGGCAGCCGCATCAAGATTCCCCGCGACCGGGTCTCCCCCACCCCGGGGAAGCAGCGCCTGCAGCGGCGAGGCAATCGACAGCGTGATGCCAAACCGGGCGGCCCGGACCACCACTTCGTCGGCCGAGGCCGACATCAACTCGGTCACAATCCCCCCGTCCCGGCGGGCGTAGCTCCCGTAATGGGCGTGGACATCAATCGCTTCGATCGAGGTGGTGCTCATGGCAGACAGGTCCCGGGGGGCTCAATGGGGGGTGGGGATCCCGGACGGTTCGTCGGGAGCGGTGGGCCGGGGGGGAAGCGTGGCGAGAATCAACACGACCGAGAGGATCAGCAACCCTCCGGCGGTGAAGAACGTGGCGGTGCGGCCGTAGACTTCCGAGATCAGCCCATACCCCACCGAGGCGAACCCCACGAACGAGCCCAGCAGGTTCAGCAGGGCGACATTCGCCCGCACGGTCGCTTTCGACGACGCACTGACCACGTAATTGGGAAAGTAGGCTCCGAAGAGTTCCCCCGCCCCCAACAATCCGGCGCTCAACAGGTACCAATATCCCGACGAACCCAGCACCCAGGCAATCCCCAGCAAGAGCAGGGCAGTGGTCGCCAGCACGGGAGCGCGGGGACTGGTGCGGGCCAGCAGCCACCCCAGGCACAGCCCGGTGGCCGACTTGAAACTGAACCGCAGAAAACTCTGGATTCCCTGGGTGTCTTCAATCTGATCCCCCAGCACATCGCGGGCATGCAGCGAGACGTTGTCGAAGATCGCGTTGCCGCCGGAATAGACCAGCAGGTACGCGAGCGAGGCGAACAGCACGGGGCGATGGGTGAAGAACTCGGTGAGGCTGCGGAGGGCGGCCTGCCCGGGATGATGGGGCTCGACCGGCTCCGCCGCCCGAACCGCCGACTCGGCCGGCAGCTCAAACTGGGTCCCCAGCAGCGTCGCCAAAGCCAATACGGGAACCCCCGCACTAAACAGCGCCAGGTAATTCAGCGGAAACTCCAGGCCGAAACTGGGGATCGAAAGCGATTCGGTCAACCGGAACGGCTCGGGGTTCATCACCATCTGCTGCAGCACCGATCCCGCGCAGGCAAACAGGGGGCCGATGCCAAACGCCAGGCTCATCGTGCGGCCCCGCAGGCGGGACGAGGTCCCCCGCCGGACCACTTCCCACATCGCCGTCACCAGGATCCCGTTCGCGGCACCAAAAATCGTGCCGAACAAAATGGTCGCGGCCACCACCAGGCTGGCCGACATCCGCAGCCAGAGCGCCCCGGCCACCAGGGCGGCGGCCAGGGTCATCGCCGAGAGCGCGCCCACGATCAACGGCCGCAGGACCTTCGGCTGCGGCAGGAACCAGGCCACCAGAATGGGACAGGCGGTGAACCACTGGTAGAAGGCGTGGGGCAGATTGGCGGTGATGTCGCTGTCGGTGAACTGCTTCAGCAGGTTGGCGTGGGTGTTTCCCACATACGTGATCGGGGCGGCGAAATAGAACAGGCACCAGAACAGCCCGTAGATCAGCGAGTTGCGCCGCTGCACCGCCAGCGGCAGCGGGCAGTCTTCCGTCTCAGGGCGGGAGGATGACTCGTCGGCAGACATCTTGGCCCTCGTCCTGGGGAAACAAAAGAACGGCCGGCTCGCAGGCAGAGGCCTCCCCGGATGGAGGCGTGCCGCCACGATGAACCATCGGCAGGGGGACGTCAAGCCGGGGGGCTCCGAATGATTCGTATCGCGTCCACGCCCCAATCCGGCGCGTCATCCCCGCGGGTCAACCCGTGCGGAGTGGTGCCGGAATCCCACAAGACAGGCAACGCCTGATGCGAGGGACACACCCCGTGCGGGCCAGGAGGTCGGTGCGACGCGTGTGGTCAGCACTGCCGGGACACAGTCGCTCACCCCAGACGGAGACCGGAAGAACCTGCCAATACCAGGCCCCTCACGAGGCAGGCGGCCGATGGAACCGGCCTTACGGTTCGGTGATCTGCCGGATGTAGCCCCCCATCTGCATTTGCAACAACAGCAAACGCTGCCACGCCGCGCGCTCCAGGAGCATCGCGCGATTGGGCGACTGGGACTCTTCTTTGGCGGTCGCGACCACGTCGCTCAGTTCCCGATGCAAATACACCAACAGATCCGACAACTGGGCCGCCTGACCCATCCGCAACCCCTCGGGCAGAATGGGAGGACCAGCGGGAAACAGGGCCGGAATCGCCGCGCGGTCCCCGGCATCCTCGGCAGGGGCCGACCGGGATTCGAGGAATGAGTCGCCCGATTCGATCGCGGATCCCGAACCTCCCAGGGGATTCACCGGTTGGGTGCGGATGTTGTCGAGGGCATGATCCGACAGAGGGGAGGTCGTTTCTTCGCGACGCAATTCCTGCGGGCTGCCATACAGCAACAGCGACCGCCCCACCAGGATCTGATCTCCCGGCTGCAACACCCGCACCTGGATGGGATGGCCATTGACCCGGGTGCCATTCGTGCTGTCGAGGTCGGTCAGAATGACCCGGCCCGCCTCTTCCTGGATCTTCAGGTGAAACCGGCTGACCCGGTCGTCATTGAGCTGGATCCGGTTCTCTTCCTCCCGACCGATCGTGATGGGTGGAGTGAGGTCGTCGTAGATGCGACCCCGCTCAGCCCCCTCCAGGATTTGAATCGTCAGTTTGGGCATCAGGGTTCTCTGCGGGTCGGCTGACCAGCCAGAAGACAGCTCGACGTTGCGACGAACCGGGGGAAAAGACGTGTGGACGGGCAACAGCCATTCCCTCCACTGGCATCTTCCGGCTCTCCACGCAGGAAGTCAATCTGCAATCGACAAAACCAAAATTTGCATTCCCAGCCAAAGGCTGTTCCGGTGGGACGACTCAACTGGGGAGCCAGCGGATTACCTCGGGATCGTCATACGCCAGCCGCAAGGCCTGGCAGACGGAACCGACCAGTTGCCGCAGGGGGACCGGTTTCTTGAGCACCGCCTGCGCCTGGGCGACCTGCGCCTCTTGCTGCAACTGCTCGGTCAGCCCCGCCGAGAGCACAATGCACGGCAACGACTCGCGGAGCGACTTGACCACCCGCAACGTCTCAATGCCAGACAGCCTGGGCATATGAATGTCGAGCAGCACAAGATCGATCGAACCCTGCCGCACAATTTCAATCGCCTCTTCGCCGCAACTCGCCTCAACCAGCAGGGCGTGCGGCTCAAACACCGACCGCACCGCCTCCCGGAAGCCGGGATCGTCGTCGGCAATCAGCAGCTCGTAGGGCTCAACACGGTTCGACACCATGTATTTTTTTTATCACCCCCGGCCATGCCGATCAATCGCAAATTCCGCCAACTCTCCAACTGGCCCCACCCCTCGAACCTTCCCAGCCCGATGCGCAGCCGATTCCCGGGGGTCACCGCGATGGAACGACGGTCGAAATCATCACCCCGCGCTGGGGGGTCTCAGGAGTCCACATCCCCGACCACACAATCCCCTGCGGACCAGAAAATCCGGGAAGACCACAGGGACAGTGCAACTCGGCAACACCCAGCGCCGCGATGCTTCCCGCCCTACGAAAGGGAACCCCAGGACCCAGCGAGAATTGCTCCCCACCAAAAGCCGACGGGCTCAGCCAAATGGCGTGAGCCCTTCAGAAATCCAGCCAGAGCCTGAACCTCAGGCCCGGAACTTCGAGAGAATCAGCGAGATATTCTGGCCGCCGAACCCAAAACTGTTCGACAACGCCCGCTCGACCGGTGCCGGTCGGGCGACGTTCGGAACGTAGTCCAGGTCGCAATCGGGGTCGGGGGTTTCGTAATTCGTGGTCGGGGGCAGGATGTGATCGCGGATGGTCAGCAGGCAGACAATCGCCTCGACCGCTCCGGCCGCCGCAATCAGGTGCCCCATCATGCTCTTCACGCTCGAGACCGGCGTCTGGTAGGCGTCGGCTCCCAGCGCCTTGCGGATCGCCATCGTCTCGACCCGGTCATTCACGTCGGTGCTGGTGCCGTGGGCGTTGATGTAGTCGATCTGGTCGGTGTTCAGACCGGCATCCTTGAGGGCCATCTGGATGCACGACACCGCTCCCCGTCCTTCGGGGTGGGTGTCGGTGATCCGGTAGGCATCGGCGGTCGTGCCAAACCCGACCAGCTCGCCGAAAATGGTCGCCCCGCGGGCCCGCGCGTGTTCCAGTTCTTCCAGAACCAGCATCCCGGCCCCTTCACCCAGCACGAAGCCATCGCGGTTCTTGTCGAACGGACGGGAGGCCCCGGTCGGATTGTCGTTGTGGGTCGACAGGGCGGTCAACAGGTTGAAGCCCGTCACGCCGAACGGGTGAATCATGCTGTGGGCCCCCCCCGACAGCATGATGTCGGCATCACCACGGCGGATGATCTCGGTCGCCTCGCCAATCGCCTGGCTCGACGCGGCACAGGCGGTCAGGCAGTTGAGGTTGGGCCCCTGGGCGTTGAACAGCGAGGCCAGCACCCCCGCCGGTACGTTCGGCTCCTGATGGATCTCGGTCTCGGGATCGAGATGGGTCAGCCCCAGGCGGGTGAACGCCTCGAGGTCGACTTCGTTTCCCTTCCGCGCCCGGCAGAGAATCTGCATGAACCGGCCGAAGTCCTGCTGCCCTTCGCCCGCTCCCAGATAGACCCCAAACCGGGTGGGGTCGGGAGCGCCCGACGCCAGACCGGCGGCCCGCACCGCCTCGGTCGCGGCGGCGATCGCGAAGGTCACATTCCGGCCGCACTGGGCGAACCGCTCGGGATTCGGAATCCACCGGCCCAGGTCGAAGTCCTTCACCTCGGCCGCGATCTTCGTGGGAAACCGGCTGGCATCGAAATGCGTGATGTGCCCGATCCCGCTCCCCGACCGGCGCAGCACCTGCCACATCGACTCCACATCATGTCCCACCGGGGTGATCACCCCGATCCCCGTGACGACGACACGTCTTCTCATGCTTCGCCTCTCCGTTCAATGACCCTCAGACCGCCGGCGCTTCGCCCGCCTGCCCCGCCGGGGCCGAGCCCACGTTCAGAATCCTCAGCATCTCGGACGGAATCACAAAATCCTGCCGGGCGTTGGGAACCAGCGACCGCGGCAGACTCGCGAATACGATCTCGATCTCGGCCACCAGTTGATCCCCCACCCGGGCCGTCCCCTCCACAATCCCGCCATCGGGCTGCAGATCGAGCATCCGGACCGCGTAAGTCAACGTATCTCCAGGATGGGCGTAACCCTGGAAGCTGACCTTGGGAATCTTCGCCAGCACCACCACGGTCGAGAACTTCAGCGCCTCCCCGACCAGGATGCCTCCCGTCTGCGCCAGCCCCTCGATGATCAGCGAGTGGGGCATGACCGGGAATCCGGGGAAGTGATCCGCCAGGTGTTCCTCGGCCATGGTCACGCACTTGATGGCGGTCGCATGCGAGCCACTCGCGAACTCGACAAACCGGTCGATCCAGATCCAACGCATGGCACCCTGCCACCCGGAAAAAACTTGCGGGGAGAGGGACCACTCGCGGTCCCCCTCCCCGGGAAAACTCAGGCCGAGAGCTTCTTCTCGAGGAACTTCACGATCATTCCAACGGTGAAGAGCTCCTGGATGTTTTCGACCTTGGGATTTGCGGCGAACTTGCTCACGTCAGCGTGAGGCATGCTGGCCCGCAGTTTCTCGATCCCCTCCGCGGTCACCAGACCGTCCTTCACCAGCGACTCGTCGGTCGCGAGGTTCTCGGGGAACAATTCTCCCCGGGGAATCTTGATGTTGAAGTTCTTCTCCAGCCGGAAAATGATGTCCAGAAAGTCGATCGACTCGGCCCCCAGATCACCCACCAGGGTGGCCTCGGGCGTCACCTCGTCGTCGTCGACCCCCAGGGCATCGACCAGAGTTTCGCGAACCTTGTTGAAGACTTCATCTGACGTTGGCATGGAACTCCTCTCTGACGGTCAGCCGCCAACCCGAACCCGCCCCGCGGGTCCCGGCAGCCAACTCACCGGCGTCCGCCGCATCTGAGACACTCCAGCCCTCCGCTGCGACGGAAAGGAAGACCGGGACCCACAACCACTCACAAAAACTTCACACCGGGAAAAAGTCCCCAACAGGCCGCCGCGACATCTGACAACACGCTGCAAAATGGCCCCAAACCACTTCGCCACCAGCCGTCGCGACGCTCCGCAGAAACCACTCCCCCACTCAGAAACCACCGAGCGTCAGGCCGCCATCGACCGTGAGAATCTGCCCCGTGATGTATGAGGCAGAGTCACTGGCGAGGAACAACACCGCCTCGGCGATGTCTTCCGGCTTGCCCAACCGCTTGAGAGGAATCTTCTTCTTGATTTCGGCCTCGGCCGCATTCCGCACCGCCTGCGTCATGTCGGTCTCGATGAATCCGGGGGCGATCGCGTTGACGGTCACCCCGCGGCTCGCCAGTTCGGTCGCCAGACAGCGGGTGAACCCTTCGATTCCCCCCTTGCTGGCCGCGTAGTTCGCCTGCCCCTTGTTGCCAAAGTGGGCCGCGACGCTCGACATGTTGATGATCCGCCCCTTGCGGGCCGACATCATGGGCCGGTAGACCGCGTGGCAGAAGTTGTAGACGCTGTTGAGATTCGTCTCGATCACGTCCTTCCACTGCTCTTCCGTCATCTGGATCAGCAGGGTGTCACGGATGATCCCGGCGTTGTTCACCAGGATGTCGATCTTCCCACGCTGCTCGAGAAAATCCTCGACAACCTTGTCCGCCTGGGCCTGCGAGCGCACATCCGCCTGCGCGGCCGACACATCCAGCCCCTTCCCCTTCAACTCGGCCACCAACTGGTCGGCCGCCTGGGAATTCGACTGGTAGACAAAGGTGACCGCCGCCCCCGCCCCGGCCAGGGTTTCGACCACGGAACGGCCAATCCCACGGCTGCCGCCGGTGACCAGAGCGGTCTTGCCTGCAAGTTTCATGTCTGGAAGATCTCGGTGTCTGAAGTTGCTGGAATCGAGGTCTGGGGCGCGTCCCGCGAGATCCAAACCGGTGGAAACTGACTGATCTGATGGAGGACGAGTTGAGTTTGAGGAGGGGGTCCGATTGACCCAGAACCAGAGGGGGGTGAAGTCCCCGGGAAACGTTCCCGCAGAGCCTGCCCCCAGCCGGGGCCGCGCTCCCCCGTGAGCCGGGACTCGCCCCTCTCAGGCCCCCGCCGTGGCAGGGGCCGTCCACAACTGCGGAAACAGTTCCCGCCAATGCCTGTTCTGGACTTCGTCGGCTGCCGCCGCCGCGGGATTGCGGTCACGAAGGTTGAACCGCTCCAAAACCAGTCGCCCCGCCACAGCCGTCTGGCCATCGACCGTGCCACTCGCCTTGAAACTGCACTCATCCCCCTGCCAACCCTGAATCTCCAGCGACACCTGCAGCATTTTACCCGGTGTCACGAAGTTCACGAACTTCAATGCCCGGGCACTCTTGAGCAACACGGTGCTGTGGCGGAAATCCTCGGTGTGCCGGATCAGCCAGCCCCCCGCCTGCGCCAGGGCCTCGACCATCAACACCCCGGGCATCACGGGAAAACCCGGGAAATGATCCGCCAAGTACTCCTCCGCGAGCGTCAGATTCTTGATGGCGACAATCGATTTCCCCGGTTGCAGATCTGTGATCCGATCAATCAGGTTGAACCGCATGCACGACGCTCCGAACTCCCGCAGGGCCTAGAACAAACGAAACGCCAGTATAGGAGGGGGCAGATGGGGTCACAAGCGAGCCCCCGTCAACGCATCAACGATCACAAGTGCGTTCTCGGAGACCGCACCCGGCGGCTTCGCTCCCCCGCTCCTCACCCGCTCCACAACGCGCCGCCGCTCTTCTTCCGTCGTCAGCACCGCCCCCACTTCTGCCAGCCCACTCCCGCGGTTTCCCGCCCCCCCGGCTGACCGCACTGGCAATGGCAGACACCCCGCATCGCCTCCGGAGAAAGACTCCAGGCGATGCGGGGTGTTACTGACTTCACATGGTGGTTCTTCGGCTGACTGCGGCCCGCGGCGTGCCCGCGAGCCCAGACGCCGGACTGTGCCGTGCGACCGACACAACCCGACCCGCGCGTCTCATCCGGCTTCCCGGCCTGCGGAGCCCCCGGGCCGCCGGTCGGGTGGACCGGCGGCCCGAAGAACGGCCCCTCACCCGGGCCACAATTCCAGGGAACGGATGGATCGGCGCCGGGCCTACTTGCGCGACTTGCCGGTGGTTCCCGCGTCGCGGGTCGCCGTCCGGCTCACCCCGCCGGCCGAAGGCTTCACCGCCTCGTCGGCCTCGGTTTCCTTCGCGGCGGCCGCCGCGGCGGTCTCGGTCGTTCCCGAGAGCGACTTCCAGTTCTTCACCGCCCAGTGGGCGTAGGTGTTCATCACCGCGAAGCCCAGCTCGTCGAGATCGCTCTTCAGCGAGGTGGCGGTCAACGCTGCGTTCTTCAACACGCGCTGCAGGATGAACCGCCGGTTGCTCTTCACATAGGCGAAGAAAATGCCGTTGCCGATCATGTCGTTGTCGGCCAGCAGCCGCAGCAGCGCCGTCCGGGGGACATCGGCCGAAGACTGGGGCAGCTCATCCAGCCAGGCCATCAGCCAGACGGTCTCTTCGTCATTCGAGAGCACCGCCGACATCGAGAGGGTCCACTCCTCCCCGACGGCATCCTTCTCGACATAGCTGAAGTCAAACGCCTTCTCGCGCGCCTTGGCCTTGATGCCAGCCGCCTTCAGGGCCTTCGACAGCCCGTCCAGATCCAACCGCCCCTCGGCCGCGTCGGCCGCCGCACGAACCTGGGTGGTGGTCAAAGCGCCGGCCGCTCCCAGGCCCGCCGCCAACATGCTCCGTCGAGTCAGCTCCCCAGCCATCGCATCACTCCTTTGAAATGGGCTTCGTGCCGAAGGCTCCGCCTTCGTTGACCAGAGCCGCCCTCCCGGCGTACTCCAGTCCGCACTGCTGTTGGTCTTGGCTCCTGCGGCAACCCACCGTGGCGGAAGAGATTCCACTCCCCCAAATCACGGCCGACGGCCACCCCCGGCGGTAGGGAACCTAGGCAAATAAATGCCTCAGTACCAACTGCGACCAGGTCTCGAAGCCGTCGAGCTCCCGCAAAAGCGCTTCGATCGGGACAAACCCTGCATCCAACATCGACTCTTCGCGGGCCCAAACTTTGGGCTCTTCGACCTCAAACAGGTGCACAATCCCCAGATGCACCCGCCCCACCTCAGTCAAATCGTCGTTCAACAGCCCCACCAGCCGCTCACGAAAGCCGGTTTCAATCCGCACTTCCTCGGCCAATTCCCGCTCGAGCGCCTCCCGATAGACCGATTGCTTCCCCGCCTGGTCGTCGCTGCAAATGTGTCCCCCCACCCCGACCGATTTCTTCCCCCGCAGCCGCCCCTCCCCCTGCAGCTTGCCGCGCGTATACTGAAACAAATGGTCTCCATGGCGAAACAGGCAGTAGGGAATCAACTGCTTGAATCGCGGATCCAGTTCCATCTCGTCCCGCGGGCGGTAGCTGATCTGCGCCGGGTCGAACAGCCGTTCGAGATACGGACCCACCTCGCCGCACACCCCCTGGAAGTGTCCCACCTCGTGGAAGAGTTCCGTCGGAATCACCAGCACCTGTTCCACACCACTCATGTTGCTTCCTCTCCCACCAGTTGCCGCAACGCGTCGCCGACATCCGGCGACCGCATCAGCGATTCCCCCACCAGAATCGCCCGGATCCCCGCCCCCAACAGACGGTCGACATCGGCCCGGGTCCGGATGCCGCTTTCACTCACGAACACACACTCGCCCGGCACCCGCCGCGACAGCGTCACCGAATGCTCCAGATCGGTCACAAACGTCCGCAGATCGCGGTTGTTGACCCCCACCAGGTCGGGCTCGAGCTTCAGCACCCGGTCGAGATTCCCGGGATCGTACAGCTCGATCAGCACGTCCATTCCCAGTTCCCGGGCGGCGAAGTACAGCTCGCGCAGCCGGCAGTCGTCGAGGCACTCGGCAATCAGCAGCACGCAGTCGGCCCCCGCCGCCCGCGCCTCCAGCACCTGGTACTTGTCGAGCAGAAAGTCTTTCCGCAGCACCGGCAGCCCCACCGCCGCACGCACCGCCACCAGGTAATCGAGATGCCCCTGGAAGAAGTGCTCGTCGGTCAGCACGCTCAGGCAGTCGGCCCCGGCCCGTTCGTAGGCCTGGGCAATCTTCACCGCGTCGAAATCGGCCCGAATGACCCCCGCCGAGGGAGACGCCTTCTTCACCTCGGCAATCACCCGCATCCGGCCGGGCCGGCGCAGGGCGCCCACAAAATCACGCGGCTCCGGGGCGTCGGGCAGCCGGGCGCGCAGCTCGGCTTCGGGCCGGGCCGATTTGGCCGCCGCAATCTCGTCCCGCTTCCGGGACATGATCTTCTCGAGAATGTCTGCCAACGGCTTCGCTCCCCAACGCCCGACCGTCTGCCCACCGGCGGTCTGGGCCTTATTTCCCGGCCGCGGGCAGCAGTTGCACATGCACCTGCCGGGTCCGCGGACCATCGAACTCACACAGGTAAATCCCCTGCCACGTCCCCAGCACCAGCCGCCCCCCCGCCACAATCACCTGGCAGCTCGACCCCATCAGCGACGCCTTGATGTGCGAATCGCTGTTTCCCTCGGCATGCCGGTAGCCCGCCGCATCTTTCGGAAACTGCCGGTCGAGAGTCAGCAGCAGGTCGTGCACCACATCGGGATCGGCGTTCTCGTTGATCGTCACGCCCGCTGTGGTGTGCGACACAAACACCACCGCCACCCCCGCGGCTACTCCCGCCCCCTGCACGTACGACTGCACCTGCTCGGTGATCTCCACGAACGCGCTACGCCGGGGAGTGCGGACAGAAAACGTGTGCATTGGGGGGGTGGGGAAAACGTCGCTACACTGAAGGTGACGGGCAGGTTGCCCAGAGGGCCGAGAGCCTGTGAGGCACCGGCTGGGGTATGCTCCCCGATCGAACGCCGATGATCAACTCTGACCTCACTCGAATTCTGCTGATTCTGGTGCTGACCTCCAGCGCCACCCTGTGGTACGGGCTGGTGAACCGACTGCTGCGTGAGGAGCCGGTCATTCCTCCGCGCCCCGTCCCCCCGGTCTCGTGGCCCACCTGGATTCCCTGCGTGGCGCTGCCGCTGGGGATCGCGCTGGTGTTGCTGCTGCAGTTCGCGTTGACGGGGGGTCAGGCCGATCCGCTGCGCGGCGTGCAGGCCAGTTGCCTCGCCCGGCTGGGGGTGCTGGGGCTGTTGCTGCTGCTCCCCCGGCTGGCGGGGCGGTGGCCGCGGTCCGACCTGGGAGTCGACCCGCAGCCGTGGTGGGTCGAGGTGCAACTCGGCCTGGCCACCGCCCTCGTGGCGTTTCCCCCCGTGGCGGGACTGAACCTCTGGCTGAGGCACGAGGGTTGGTACGCGCGCGATGCCGCCCATCCCCTGCTGGCCCTGCTGCGCGACACCCCCTCGCTCGAAACCGGCTTCTGGGTGGTGCTGGCGGCGGTGGTGCTGGCCCCCCTGTTCGAAGAGCTGCTCTACCGGGTCTTTCTGCAGGGAACCTGGAGCGCCCACGCCCCCGCCTGGCTGACCATTCCCGTCACCGCCCTGCTGTTCAGCGCGGTCCACATGCGGCGGGGCCAACCCGATGGCATTCCCCTGTTCCCCCTGGCCTTCTGCCTGGGCCTGCTCTACCACCAGCGCCGCAGTTATCTGGGGGTCGTCGCGGCGCATGCCCTGTTCAATGGACTCGGCATCGCCCTCGCCCTGGGAGACGCGATCTGACGAGGGCCGCCGGGCACCCGCCGGGCACCCGCCGGGCACCCACCGGGAATCCCCCCGCTCCCTAGGCGCGGGCCACCAATTCGTCAAACAGCATGCGGTAGTACTTCATCACCCGCACCGGGTCGGCGGTGGGGGGACTCTCCGAGAGCATCCAGCCGTCGTACTGCTGCTTTTTCAGCAGGCCGAAGAGTTCCAGATACGGATACTGTTTGTCGTACAGGTCGTGGATGTGCATCGTCTGCCCCAGCTTGTGCGCGACCTCGGCCAGGGCCGGGGCAATCGAACCATTCACCACCTCCCCCGGGTTCGAATTCCAGCAGCAGACCACCTGGGGATGGTCGGCCGTTTCGAGAATCGCCTTCATCACCGGCAGTTCCTGGGTCCCCGGGCCATGCACTTCGACCCGAATCTCCTGCCCATACCCCTCGGCAAACTCGCCGCAGACCCGCAGCGCTTTGCCCATCCGCTCGATCGTTTTCTCACGCGGCTCGTCTTTGACGAAGCCATTGGGCCGCACTTTGACCCCCGTCCCCCCCAGATCGTGCGACAACTCGACAAACCGCTTGGTCTCTTCGATGTTCTTCGCCACCACCGCCGGGTCGGGGCTGTGATACTCGCAGGCGGTTCCCGGCCCGACGAAGACCACGGGCGAATCTTCGAACCGCTTCCGCACCTCCCGGCGTTCTTCCGCCGTCAGCGCGAGCTCGACGCCGTGCTTGTGGGTGGTCCGCAACTCGGCCCCCTCGAAGCCGGTCTCGGCACAGTTCTTCAGAAGGGTGGGCAGATCCCATTCGGCCCCCCACATATAGGTCACCAATCCCAGGCGCATGGCGAAGCGTCTCCGTCGATGGCAGGTTGCAGACAGGGTTGCCGGTCACCCCTGCCCAAGACTGACGGCGGAAAGAGGCTGACCAGCAGGAAGAGACCGGACGAGGTCAGACGGTGGAAAGAGGGGGCGACCGGACCTGATAAGGTGGAACCGGTGGGTCCGGCCGAGGCCGACCGCGATTCTACCAGCGGAACAGCCCGGTTCCCCAGGTCAGACCGGCCCCAAAGCCCGACATCAGCACGGTGCTTCCCCGGCGGATCCGTCCCATTTCGCACGCCTCATCGAGGGCGATGGGAATCGAGCCCCCCGAGGTGTTCCCGTACTTCTGCAGGTTGACGAACAGTTTGTCGGAGGGAATGCCCAGGGTCTCGGCGGCCGCGTTGATAATCCGCAGGTTCGCCTGATGCAGCACGAACAGATCGACATCGTCGACCCCCAGCCCACTCTTCTCGAGGACCAGGCGAATGGTCGAGGTGACGGTGTTGACCGCCCACTTGAAGACGTTGCGGCCATCCATGTGCAGGTAATGCAGCCCCTGTTCGATGTCGGCCACGTTGGGGGGGCGGCGCGAGCCACCGCTCTTGCGGTCGAGCATCGGGCCGCCGCTGCCGTCGGCCCCCAGCTGGTAGCAGAGCAGTCCCTGCTGCTGATCGCCGGCGGCCAGCAGCACGGCTCCCGCCCCATCGCCGAAGAGGGGGGCGGTCCGCTGGTCAAGCGGATTGGTCACCCGGCTGTTGCAGTCGCCGCCAATCACCAGGGCCAGCTTGCTGTTGCCGGTCGCGACGTACTGGGCGGCGGTGGCGAGGGCGTACATAAAGCCGGCGCACGCCGCCTGCACATCCATGGCCCCGCAATCGAGATCGAGCCGTTCCTGCACGAGGCAGGCGGTCGAGGGAATGCCATGGTCGGGGGTGAAGGTTCCCACCACCAGCAGGTCGATTTCCTGGGGGTTGACCTTGGCGTTGCGGATCGCCTTGCGGGCCGCTTCGACGCACAGGTCGCTGGTCGCCTGATCGGGAGGGGCAATCCGGCGGGCGAGAATGCCCGACCGCTGCGTGATCCAGTCGGCATCGAAGCCAAACCGGGTGGCCAGCTCTTCGTTGGTCACCACCAGTTCGGGCAGATAACTGCCGCACGAGAGCACCTGCACCCCCATCAGCGTGCGGGTTCGCAGGCTGACGCGGCGACCGGCTGCCGCCGCCGGGGCGCGGGCGGGAACAGTCTCTCCGCCAGTGGGGGAAGCACCGGCCGCAACGGCGGGGAGCGCCGCGGCCACGGGCTGATTTTCGTACGACATGGCGCTCAAATCCTCGGGACAAACCCAAGATTGACGCGAGTGAACAGGAACACTGTCGACCCAACTGGCTCGCAGCGCAATTGGCCCGAAACAGAATGGGCCAGAATCAGATTTGGCCCAACGCGCAATTGACCCGACGCACAGACAAACGCAGAGAGGCACGCGAACGCAGAGAGGCTGCCAACCACAATCCCTCGCGGTCGCCAAGTGCCGCCACCCCAGCATCCTGTGGCACGCGCTGAGCGCATTGAGGCCCCTGGCGCAAGGGAGTATATCTGTCCGGTTTCCATCATGCCAGCGATTTCCGCGGCACTCGTTCTCTGTTCCGAAGCGCCTCAACCGGCGAACGCACCGTGCCCCCGCATTCGATTCGTCTTGCCGGACCGTGGTACCTCACCCAACCGGATTGCCTTCCCCCCCTCCCCCCCGACCTGGCCAACCAGCAGCGCTACGACCTGCCGCTGCCTCTTGAGCCCGGAGTCCCCCGGCGGGCCCAGCGGTTCTTCCAGCGCCCCATCCGGCTCGACCCGGCCGAACGGGTCCGCATCCGCATCGCCTGCACCCTCCCCCCCCGGCAGGGGCTCCGCGGC
>Ga0315904_10001560_pt1 | contig 36645 bp, 49 predicted proteins | sample LakEriMetagenome_6_FD_203529 | JGI IMG/M metagenome (GOLD analysis project Ga0315904, IMG submission 203529) | Freshwater fungal communities from buoy surface, Lake Erie, Ohio, United States - Buoy 12 MA120 | ecosystem: Environmental > Aquatic > Freshwater > Lake | place: USA: Lake Erie, Ohio...
GGGCTAGTGGACCGCTACGGCTGTTTGCGCGAGGTTGTGGCTACCGGCATATACCAGCGCGGTTTAAAGCGCACTGCGATTGATCTGGACACTGCGCCGAGCAATCTGAGCGTGAAGCTGTCCGACGATCCAAGCCGTTCATTCAGCGTTGAACTGCTGGAGAAGTACATAGAGACATCGGGCGACATGACGCCCATCTACTACTTGGTAGAGAAGTTCCTGCGCCAGCCTGATGCCACGCAGAGCGCAGCCCTTGCCCAACTCGGGCCAATCCTTGCACAACTCGCGCCGCTGATGCGGCAGGCAGGACTCACGACATGAAACTTACCGGCGACCGCAACCAGTGCCCCGGCTGTGGGCAGTACTTCAACAGCAGCCACGCTTTTGACAAGCATCGGGCAGGCCAGCACAAGGACAACGGGCGTTATTGCCTTGACCGCGTGGAGATGGTTAAGGCGGGCATGGTGCTTGGCTCTGATGGTTTCTGGCGCGGCTCTGAAATGCCCAAGCATCTGCATGAGGTGACAGCATGAACAGCGTATGGCAGTGGAACACCGGCCAGCCGTCAATTTTCGGCGGGTTGCAGCAGGTAGCCAACATCAGCAAGAAATCTGTAGAGACGCAAGGCACCCGATTCCGTCACGACCCTGTAAAGCTGGTCAAGAAGCCGAACCGCGACGGCAGCGGCAGAACGATCCCGCTGGGCAAGCGCATCAACCTGCAGGATGTCTACGAGTACCGCATGAGTGGCAAGACTTGGGACGAGGTGGCCGCGCATTTCAAATGCTCGACTAAGCACATCCACGAAAAGATGACGGACACGTTCCCCGAGCTGCGCAAGGTGTACTTCGGCGGCAAGGAACGCCCCGGCAACAGGCCCAAGGACGTGGACATCACGGCCATCATCCGCGACATCCTGGGCGGCATGTCAATTCGCCAGGTTGCGCCGCTGTACGGCATCAGCCATGTGTCGCTGGGGCGAAAGCTCAAGCAGACGGACAAGGGCGCTCGGGCGGTCGAGGTTGCACGCAATCGAGCGATGGACATGAATGCTGCCAAGAAGGCAGAAGCACAGAAGCGCAGGGCCGCAGCATGAACGCCTTCGACACATCAGGCCCAGCCCTGACCGGCCCGAGCAAGGCCGAGCAGGCCTACACGCGCAAGGGGCTCACGCGCACCCGCAAGGTCGGCCACATGAGCAAGCCAGTGGCGCATGTGTTCAGTCCGCCGATCACCACGCCGGCGCAGGCGGATCGGACCAACTCAATCAGGGGGGAAGCTGTGACCCAACTGTGCATTGACTTCGCGGCACCGGCTGCGCGGGCCACAGATCCGGCGGCCAGCCACCAGGCTGCGGCACAAGCGCGCGAGCTGGCCCAGCAACACCATCGCACCATCCTGGCCGCGCTCGAGCAGCACGGTCCGATGGGCAAGGACGGCATTGCAGCGCGCACCAGCCTGACGGGCGTGGCTGTGTGCCGGCGGCTGACTGAGCTGCAGCGCATGGGGCGGATCGCGCCGACTGGGCGGGTGGTGGCGAGTGCGGCGGGCAGGAGCGAGAGGGAGTGGTCGGCGGCATGAACTACTACGAGCACCACATTGGCGACTATGCCGAGGCGACGGCCCATCTGACCTTCGTAGAGGACGCGGCCTACAGCCGGATGATCCGCAAGTATTACGCCACCGAGCGGCCGCTACCGGCCGACACCAAGGCCGTGCAGCGCCTGGTGGGCGCCAGGACCAAGGAGGAGCGCGAGGCCGTCGAGTCCGTGCTGCATGAGTTCTTCACGCTGCAAGCCGATGGCTGGCATCAGGCTCGGTGCGATTCTGACCTGCAGCGGTACATCACCAAGCAAGACAAAGCGCGTGCAAGTGCAAACGCCAGATGGTCAAAGCCGCACGACGAACGCAATGCGAACGCATCACCACCGCATATGCGAACGGACAGCGAACGCAATGCGAACGCATCCGAAACGCATGACGAACGCAATGCTCTCCAGTCCCCAGACACCAGACACCAGACACCAGAAGAAACAGCTCGCGCTGTTTCTGCGCGTGAGACCGATGAACCGGAAGACCCTGGAAAACCTCCGACAACCCGAGCCGGGGATGCCTGCAAGCGGATGAAGGCCGCAGGGCTGTCCGAGGTCAATCCTGGCCACCCGAGGCTGCTCGCGCTGCTGGCGGCAGGGATCACGGACGCGGAGCTGGAGGCGGCAGCAGGGGATGCGGTCAAGCGCGGGAAAGGCTTCGCCTACGCCCTGGCTGCGGTCGAGGGCCAGCGTCGAGAGGCGGCAGCGATGGAGGCTTTGCCGGACGCGCCGGCCGCCCAGGTCACGCACTGGTCGGAAACCGCCGGGGGCGTCAAGGCGATGGGCGTGTCGCTTGGGCTGACCTACACCGGCCTGGAGCAGTTCAGCGTGTACCGGGCGAAAGTGATCGAGGCAAAACGCAAGGCCGATGAGGCAATGGGGGTGGCAGCATGAGTTTTCGAGGCAGGCCAAAAGACGATTCTGGCGATAGCGGCGAGCCCTTGCGCCTGATGTGCACGGCGCACGGTTGTCCGTTGCATTGGGCCGTCAAGATCGAAGCGCCATTGTGCAGCTACCACGCATGGGAGGAGCCGAAGCACTGGCCGGCGATCACCGAGCGGCTGTTGCGTGAAGGCCCTTGGAATCGCCCCAGGTCCGGGGATTCTCCGACCGTCGCGGACATGAAAACCCGGCTGCGTACCGGCCACAAGTTCAACACGGAGGTGAATCTATGAACGCGGCTCAAATGTTGGCGGACATCCAAAAGCGCGTCGAACTCAGCCAGTTGAAAAGCACCGAAGCGCATGTGCTGCAACTGATCGAGGACTCGGACGACGAGCAGGAGCGCGAGATGCTGGAAGCGAAATACCGCAGAACGCAGGCCCGTCGCCGTGAACTTTCGGGGGCAGCATGACCCGAGCAGAAGCCCGCGTAATCCTCGACTGCCTGCGGGCTGGCGATGACTTCCCGCCCGAGGTGGTTGATCTGGCCCTTGTGCTGACGGGCGACCTTTTGCCGACGAATTGGCGCACGAGGTTTGCATGACCTCCGAACAGCAGCAACGCATCGCAGCCCAAGTCCAAGCCTGGCGAGACGCAGGCCAGCACGAACACGCCGAGGCGCTCAGGGCGCAGATGTGGGCGATTCTCGGCCCGTATCTCGCGCCCGCGCGGGAGGTAAATCATGCGCTATAAACCGGCTTCTCATACGCGCGCGCATTTTACGCGCCAGTTGCTTTTGGAGCTTTTTTCATACGACCCACGTAGCGGGGCTTTTTGCTGGAATGATTCCGGCGATGAGGTCCTGAAGGTCAACAACTGCGGGTATCGATGGGCTTGGGTGGATGGTCACGCGCTGCTGGTTCATCGCGCGGCTTGGCGCATGCAAACCGGAGATTGGCCGGCCAAGATGGTTGATCACATTGACCGATGCAAAACAAACAATGCATGGACAAATTTACGGCTCGCAGGTCATTCTCTGAACAGCCAAAACGTATTTGATCCAACCCGAACAAACAAGTCAGGGTTTCGCGGAGTTTCGATTGACGAGAGGGGTAGATCAAAGCCCTTTAAGGCGGCAATCGTGATCGATGGGGTAAGGCGACATCTTGGGTGTTTTGCGAGCCCCGTGGACGCCCATGCCGCCTACTTGAAAGCAAAGCGGGTTTTTCATCCAGAAGCATTTTCCGAGGCCAGCCAATGACCAACGCCATCCGCTTCGAGATCCCCGGCATTCCCGTCGCCAAGGGTCGCGCACGCGTCACCACGATCGGAGGCCACGCACGCGCCTACACCCCGGCCAAAACCGTCGCCTACGAGTCCACGGTCGCGCTGTTTGCCCGCCAGGCAATGGGCGCAGCCGAACCGATTGCCGGCCCGCTGGCGCTGTCCATCGTGGCAACCTGGCCCATTCCCCCGTCGTGGCCGAAAAAGCGCCGGGAAGCCGCCACGTTCAAGGCCAGCAAGCCCGACGCCGACAACGTGGCAAAAGCCATCGGAGACGCCTGCAACGGGATCGTGTGGGTGGACGACAGCCAGGTGGTGGATCTGCGGTGCGTGAAGCGGTACGGAGCTGTGCCTGGGGTGGTGGTGGAGGTTTCGGCATGACCCCCGCCCAACTCGCCGCCCTGCAATCCGCCGCCATGAAGCGCATCGCGGAGTTCATCAATCGCAGTTCTGCCCAACACCTGCGGGCAATGCGGGAGGGGAGGAAGCACGCATGATCAACGTCGCCATCCTGTTCGCCCGTGCGGACAGCTTCTACAAAACCCTGCCGGGCTGCGATGTGTACGACATCGAGCGCGATGCGCGGACATGGCCAGGAGGTTGCCCGGTGGTGGCGCATCCGCCGTGCAGGGCATGGGGCCGGCTGTCGCACATGGCAAACCCTCGGCCGGATGAGAAGGACCTAGCGCGCTGGGCCGTTCGCCAAGTGCGCGAGTTCGGCGGGGTGCTGGAGCATCCGAAAGCGTCGCGTCTGTGGGCAGACCAAGGGCTACCAGACCCGGGCTGCGTCGATGAGTTCGGCGGGTTCACGCTGCCAATTCACCAGAACTGGTTCGGCCACCGCGCCGAGAAGGCCACGTTTCTGTACATCGTCGGCATTGAGCGCCGCGATGTGCCGGCTTTCCCCCTGGTGCTTGGCGAGGCTTCGCATGTGATCGCCAGCTCGACACATCGGCAAAAGCGCACGCACCCGCAATTCCGGCCCGAGGTAACCCGGCCCGAACGCGAACACACCCCGCCCGATTTGGCCCGCTGGCTTGTCGAACTTGCGCGGCGCTGCCGCGTGGAGGTAGCCGCATGACCACACTTGCGCCAGACCAACGCTACGACTGGTCCCGCATCCTGCTCGACCTGAGCATGCACGGCATGACCCTGCAGGCCGTGTTCGAGGCGACCGGCATCCCGGTGTCCACGCTGCACGGGTTCAAGAACCTGGACGCCGAGCCAAAGCACGCGGACGGCGACCGGCTGTTGGCGCTGTGGCAGCGCAGGATGCATCCGCCTGTGCCGAGGATTACGGGGAGCATCAGGCAGGAGAGGGTGAGCAGGCGCTAATTTCCGGGAACCCGAACACCCGCCAGGCTGACACTGCGGGCCTATCCCCACGACAGGAGCCCCTCCCATGTCCAAACCCGCCCGCGTCGTCCACACTCCCGGCGAATCTCCCGAGCCACCCGCAGACGCCCAGCGCGATGCCGAGATTGCCCAGGCCGACGCCGCAGCGATGTCCGAGAAGCTCGCCAGCAACCAGCCCGCACCCTTGCGCGCTGCTGACGTGGACCCCTTGAGGATCAAGCGCGCAGTGCTGACCGTGGACGGCTGGGTGTGCCCGGCTGTCTCGCCCGGCTTCGCTGGGGGCTGACCATGTGCGTTACCGCGCTCATGGCAGCACAGATCGCGGGCGGCGTTGCGGCCACGAAATCGCTGCTGACCAAATCGCCCAAGACCGCGCCGCTTGCCGATCCCGCGACCGAGCGCGCAGCCGCTGAGGCCAGGGCAACGCAGGCGGCGAACTCCAAGCTTGCCGAGCGCAACCGCAGCCGCAGGGCATCGAGCCTGACGGCGGTGGACACGGCCGGCTCCAACGTCCCCGCGCTGGGCGGCAAGACCACGCTGGGGCAGTGATGGCCGCTGACGCCAAGAAGATCCTCGACCACCTGGCCGCACTGCAGGGCCGACGTGCCCCGTATGAGACGGACTGGCGCGACTGCTTCGACATGACGTTTCCAGTGCGCGGCACCGGGTTCCAAGGCGTCACGAACGACACGGCACGCGCACGCAACGCTGCACGCCTGGACAGCACCGGCACCGACGCAGGGCGCACTCTTGCATCTGGCCTGATGGGCGGCATCACGCCGGCCAACAGTCGCTGGTTTGGCCTGGACGTGGGCGACGAGACGGACGAGGAACGCAAGTGGCTCGATGAGGCTGCGGACACCGTGTGGCAGAACATCCACGCCGGCAACTTCGACGCGGCAGGCTACGAGTGCTGCCTGGACATGGTGGCCGCTGGTTGGTTCGTGCTGTTCACCGACATCAACCGGGAGGTCGGCGGCGGGTACGCTTTCGAGCAGTGGCCGATTGCCGAGTGCTTCATCAGCACCACGCGCCAGGACGGGCGAGCCGATACGGTGTACCGGAAATACACCATGACCGCGCAGCAGGCGGTCGAGCATTTCGGCAAGATCGGCGGCAAGGTGTCGGAGAAACTGCGCACCAAGGCGATGGACAAGCCCTTCGAGTCGGTGGAACTGGTGCGCGTGATCGAGCCGCGCCACCTGTACGCCGTGGGCTCCAAGCTGTCCAAGAACATGCCGTTCATGTCGTGCGATGTGGAGGTGGACGGCCGGCATGTGATTCTGGAACAGGGCTACGAGGAATTCCCCTGCGCCATTCCGCGCTGGACGATGATCCCCGGCAGCGTGTACGCAGTCGGCCCGGCTTTCGATGCGTTGCCCGACATGCTCGAGCTGACCGAGCTGGTGCGCATGGAGAAGGCGGCAGCGGATCTTGCCATCGCCGGCATGTGGATCGCCGAGGACGATGGCGTGCTGAACCCCAAGACCGTCAAGGTGGGGCCGCGCAAGATCATCGTGGCGAACTCCGTGGACAGCATGAAGGAGTTGAAGTCCGGCGCGGATTTCAATGTCGCGTTCACGATCAAGGCGCAGCTTCAAGCGCAAATCCGGCGCACGCTCATGGCCGACCAGTTGCAGCCGCAGGACGGCCCGCAGATGACGGCGACCGAGGTGCATGTGCGCGTGGGGCTGATCCGCCAGTTACTGGGCCCGGTGTACGGGCGCCTGCAATCCGAATACCTGCAGCCGTTCGTCGAGCGGTGTTTCGGCCTGGCGTTCCGTGCCGGTGCATTGGGCCAGCCACCGCAGTCGCTGGCCGGTCGGCAGTTCCATGTGCGCTACATCAGCCCGCTGGCCCGTGCGCAGCGCCTGGAGGATGTCGTGGCGATGGATCGACTCGAAACCGGCCTGATCACCAAGTCGCAGCAGGGTAAGCCCGAACTGATGGACATCTACGACTGGGAGGAGGCCGACCGGCTGCGCGCTCAGTACCTGGGTGTGCCGGGCAAGTTGATGCGCTCGGACGACGACATCAAGACGATCCGCGATGCGCGCGCCGAGGCAACACAGAAGGCCGAGCAGCAGCAGATGATGCAGCAGCAGGTCGAGGCGCAATCGAAGAATCCAGAGCAAGCGGGCGTCATGGGCGCTCTGATGGCAGCATAGGGAGCAAATCATGGGTGCGACATTGACGGAAGATGGGTGGGAGGTTCCGAACATCACGGGCGGGATCGTGCAGCTCAGTACGGACGGCACATCCCTGGTGTCAGGGGGTGGGATTGCGCTGGATATGGGCCGGGATGTTTGGCCGTCCGATGGCTACTGGACGCACATTCACGCCAACCGGGCAAATGTTGGCTCACTGAGCGCCCCCGATATTTCAGGCGGTCTGAACCCCGCAACGGCAGGCGCGAACTTGTCTGCCGCGCAACTGTCGGCAAATGCAAACTACTACAGCACGGTCCTGCCCGCTGGTGGCGCTACGGATTCGGTGCTGCGGTTTCCTCCGCTGTATCACCAATGGCTGCAAGGTGAAAACCTGTTTTTGTTCTGGTCCGGGATTGTCACCCCCGGAGGCGCAACAGAAGCAATCATTGGTAATACTGCAGACACCGCCATCGCGGGGTTTCGGGTGCGCTGCTATTCGACGGGGCGAATGGACGTTGTGGTGCACGATGGGGCAGGCGGCACGCAGTTCGCATCACAAACCACCAATGACGCAGCGGGCAAGCCTTTTGTGGCTGGTGAACTTCACTCCTTGGCGGTGTTCTTTAATGGAAGTACGGGCAAGGTTCAGCAGTACGTTGATGGCCTGCTGAACAAGGAAAACATCCTTGTCCGCAAAGACGAAACGGGCGGCTATACGTTCAACATTGGTTCGTGTCGCCCCGCCCCCGGATTGGCCGAGGGGTTAGCAACTCAGACCCGTGCATTGGTGATTCTGCGCGGCAGATACGGGGAGAGTTCCGAGCATCTTGCGCCGCTCCTTGCCCAGCGCCTGCACGAAGCGCCAGAAAAGCTCGTAACCAATCTGGAGTGGTGACATGACGATACAACTGCAAAACACGTACAGTTCTAGTCTGAGCAACATCCAACTGCTGCAGGCCAACGGCCAAGAGGTTACTGGCGCGGCGTTTCCGGATGGCATTGCAGGTCGCATCTTCATTGCAGACGGGTGCCTGAACACCGTCCTCAATGAGAATGATGCGCTTGTGCCGGGGAGTTCTGCCGGGCGGTCTGAGATTCTGACTGTCGGCCCCTTGGGGTATGGGAACTATTTCATCGAGTTTGAATTTCGGGTGGACAGTTTCCCGGCGATCCCGATGAGCATCATGCAAATCATGGACAAGGGCTCTGTCACGGACAAACCGATACACACGCTGTTCATTGACTCCGATGGCGTCTTGTGCGCTGGTCTGATCCGCAGCGATGTGTTGAAGGTGATTGGTTCCGTGAAAGTCAAGAAAAACGCATGGAACCAAGTAAACCTGTTTTTCCGTTCTTTTGATGACGCCACCGGCTGGCTTCACTCCATGCTGAACGGGCGCACGCTTGCCAAAAAGCACAACATTAACTTCTTTGAGCCCAGCGGACTTGGGCCGTATCTCAAGAATGGCATCTATGACTACTTCGGCCTGACGGGCTTTGGGAGCTTTACCGCAAAGTATCGGAACATGAAGATTTCCAGCATCACGACGGAGACTTACTACTCCGAAATGGGCGGCTACCCGATGCGATCGCTGTGAGTCCCATCCCCTGCCGGTGAGTATCGAAACCAATGGCCTTTGAAGTCACCCCCGACACCTACCTCGATGTCTTCGAGCGCCACCCGGCAGGCGCTGCAGTGCTGGAAGACCTCATCAAGCGATTCACCCAGCCAGCCGTGACAGACGGCGGCATCGACGCGGTGCTGAAGACATACCAGCGCATGGGCCAGCGCCGCGTGCTGGATCACATCATCAACAAGATCAACCAGGCGCACGGCGTGCCTGAACCACAAGGAGAGAGCGATGCGTAGATTCGTGCTGATGGACGGAACCCCGGGCGCTGCAGGCGGTGGCGATCCCACGCCACCGGTGCCGCCCACAGCCACGCCACCCGCAACCCCGCCGGCCGGCGACCCACCCGCACCGCCCTCCGCACTGGCTCCACCTCCAGCGCCACCCGCCGAGTTCATCCCGGAGAAATTCAGGGTGATGTCTGGCGAGGCCCTGGACGTGGAGGCCAGCGCCCGCAAAATGGCCGAGAGCTACAACCAACTGCAGGCCCGCATGGGTACGGGTGACGTGCCACCGAAAGCCGCCGAGGAATACACGATCACGGTGCCGGACGCCTTCAAGGAATCGTTTGTCGAGGACGACCGCACCAAGGCATTCCGCACCGATGCGCTGGCGGCAGGGCTGACGCAGAAGCAGTTCGACTTCGTGATGGGCAAGTATTTCGCGGTGGCCCCCGAGCTGGTGACGGGTGCGATCGACACCACCGTCGAGACGACACGCGGGGCGCTGGAGAAAGCCTGGGGGCCTGAGTACGGCAAGCAACTGGACGCCGCAGCGCTGGCGTTCGACAAGTTCGCCGATCCTGCCGACAAGGGCAAGTTCGACAGCTTGATGACCGACCCGGCGCTGGCGTACCGCATCCTGGCCAAGATCGGCCCCGAGCTGCGCGAGGCTGGCGGCATTCCTCCGACTGCTGGCGGCGGTGGACAGGAGGACGTGAAGGCCCTGCTGCTGTCCGAGGCCAACACCAACCCGCGCCATCCCGATCACGCACGCACGCGCGCCACCATCGACGCGCACTATGCCAAGAAATACGGGACCGCACCCGTGACCTGAATCTCTCCTGGTGGACGGGCGTTGGAGCCCTTTGGCCGGTGGCGTCACAACCACCGGCCCTTTTATTTCCGGGAACCCGAACGCCACTCGGGCAGACACTGCGCAGCAATCGGCCCGGGGCGGCACCCGGATAACCATCGAAGCCAGTGCACAGCGATACGCCAAGGCTGTGGACTTTTGAGGGCCAGCGGCTGCGCTGACAACCCACAAGACCGGCGTGTGTTCTCTGACTGAAAGGGTCGAAATGAACACCACCATCACCGCTGCGTTTGTGCAGCAGTTCCATGACGGCTTCGTCGCCGCCGCAGAGCAGAAAGAATCGCGCTTCGAGTCCCGGGTCACGAACCGTGGCTCCATCGTCGGGTCGAGCTTCACCGCCAACGACATGGGCACCATCGAGATGAACACCGTGACCAATCGCTACGGCGACACGGAGTGGACCATCCCCGATGTCGGCGTGCGTCAAGCCCTGATGTCCGACTATGACCTGGCCGTGCCGGTTGACCAGTTCGACCTGCCCAAGCTCCTGGCCAATCCGCAAGGCGACTACCTGCAGCGTTGTCTCGCCGCTTTGCAGCGCAAGAAGGACGCCGTGATCTACGCCGCAATGGTTGGCTCCGCGCTGCGCAAGACCGACGAGTCGGGTTCTTTTGCCGGCGTCACGGTTCCCGCAGGGCAGGCCATCCTGAACGGCGGCACCGGCATGACCAAGGCGAAGATCATCCAGACGAAAAAGATTTTCCGCACCAACGAGGCCGACGAGCACAACGGCGAGGAACTCTACTTTGCCTACGACGCCGGCATGCTGGAGGACATCCTGACCGACACGCAACTGACCAGCGCCGACTTCATGGCCGTCAAGATGCTGCAGGAAGGCAACATCACCGGCAAGTGGATGGGCTTCAACTGGGTTCCGTACCAGAACTTCAGCGGCACCACGCACAAGCTGGCAGTCGCCTGGTGCAAGTCCGGCGTGCATGTTGGCACTGCCATGCAGGGCATGGTGGACATCGGCCCGCGCCGTGACAAGCGCAACCTGATCCAGATTTACGTCCCGATGTCCATTGGCTCCGTGCGAGTCAACGAGCAAAAGGTCGTGACCGTCGAGTACACCGTTTAAGGGGAACGAAATGCCTGAAGTTCGCAGCACTCAGACCACGGCCATTGCGGCCGGCTACAAGGTCTTGCCCTCGGCAGAGCATGGCCGTCGTCGCCTGTTCTATGCGGAGTACGTCAACGGCGCCAGCACGCTGGCGACCAGCGACACGATCTACCTGGGCGACCTGCCCAAGGGCGCGCGGATTTGCCACGACTGGGTGTTGAATTTCAGCACCGGCACGGCATCGTGCACGCTGGACGTGGGCTATCGCAAGAAGTCTGACGGCACCGTGATCGACGTGGATGGCATCGCCGACGGCGTTGCAGTCACCACTGCCGGCCAGGTCGCGCTGAACAACGGCAGCGGCTTGGCGGCAGGCCTGTCCTACGTCACCACGGAGGTCGTCGAGGTCTACGCCACGGTTCTGGTTGCCGTCCTGGCCGCGAACCAGAAGCTCATCTTCGAAGGCTCCTACGTCCAAGACTGACGCGCTCGGCGTCTGATGCAGGCCGGGAGCGTTCGCGCCCCCGGCTTTTTTCATGAAAGCAGCACATGGCGACTTCCGTTTCAATCTGCTCGAACGCACTGCTCCGGCTTGGCGCACAGACCATCGCCAGCCTGTCGGAGTCCAACGACCGGGCCCGGATCGCTGCCAACCTGTACGAGAGCGTGCGCGACTCGACCCTGCGCTCGCACCCGTGGAACTGCGCCGTCAAGCGTGTCGTGCTGGCCCCTGACACCGAGGTGCCCGCGTTCGACTTCACTGCACAGTTCACCCTGCCCAGCGACTGGATGCGCACCCTGCAGGTAGGGCAAGACGGATTCCAGGGCGACTACCGCACCGAGAGCGGCAAGATCATGGCAAGCGGCACAAGCCTTGCCCTGCGCTACATCTGGCGCAACACGGTCGAATCGACGTGGGACGCGATGCTGGTCGAGGCGATGGAACTGGCGATGGCCGCAAGCATGGCCTACGGCATCACCAAGTCCTCCGCGATGGTGGAGACGCAGACCCGGCTTTACCGCGACCACATGAAGCGCTGCCGTGCCACCGATGGGCAGGACGATCCGCCTGACACGCTGGGCGACTTCCCGCTGATGCAGTCGCGCTTTGGCGGGGCTTTCCGCTACGGGCCGGGCCGGTGACATGCCGCGCGTAACGGTTTTAGCCACCAACTTCACAGCGGGCGAGATCAGCCCGCAGTTGTATGGGCGCTCGGACGTGGCAAGGTATCAGAACGGCGTGCGCGCCATGCGCAACACCATCCCGCAAATCTACGGCGGGGCCAAGCGCAGGCCCGGGACGATCTTCGTGCGCGAGGTCAAGGACAGTGCCGACCTGACGCGGCTGATCCCCTTCGTGCTGAACGCCACGACCGCGTACATCATCGAGGCCGGCGACCTCTACCTGCGGTTCTACAAAGACAACGCGGTCCTCGGCGCACCCTACGAGGTGGTGTCGCCCTATTCCTCTGCCACCATCTTCGAAGTGGACTACACCCACGGCGAAGACACCATGTTCCTGTTCGCCGCAGCTGTGGAGCCCTACCGGCTGGTGCGCATCGCAGACACGAATTGGACGCTCGGGGCGGCGGTGTTCGTCAACACGCCATTCGAGGAGCCCGGCAGCTACCCGGCGTCCACCATGACCGCATCGGTCGCCTCTCCTGCCGGCGCTGCCGTGACCATGACCGCAGGCGCTGCCGTGCTGTCTGCTGGCCTGGTGGGTTCGAGCATCAAGATTAACGGCGGGATCGTGAAGCTCACGGGCTACACCTCGACCACGATCATGACCGGCATCATCAAGCAGGAATTGAGCAGCACGACCGCTGCGCCTGCTGATGCCTGGAGCCTGCACGCGCCGGCATGGTCGGCTGGCCGGGGCTACCCGCGCACCGGCACCCTGTACGAGCAGCGGCTGGTCGCCGGTGGCTCGCCAACCTTCCCGCAGACGGTGTGGGGCAGCGTGACCGGGGCTTACCTCGACTTTCAGCAGGGCGTGGACGACGATGACGCATTCGCCTTCAAAATCGCCAGCGACTCGACCAACCCGATCCAGTACCTGGCCGGCAGCACGCAACTGATCGCGCTGACCAGCGGCGGGGAGTTCACGATCCAGGGTGGCCTGGAAAAGCCGCTGGCACCGACCAATGCTCAGATCAAGCCACGCAGGAACCACGGCTGCGCGCTGGTTCGCCCGGTGCGCGTGCTGGATTCCGAGATGTTCGTGCAGCGTGCCGGCAGGAAGCTGCGGGCGCTTGGCGATGTCGATGGCCTGGACAAGTGGGGAGCGCCCGACCTGTCGGTGCTGTCCGAACACCTGACCGAGACCGGCATCGTGGATATGTGCTGGCAGCAGGAGCCGGACTCGATCATCTGGCTGGTGCGCGAGGACGGCAAGCTGGCATCCGTCACCTACGACCGCGACCAAGACGTGACCGCCTGGGCCCTGCATGACCTGGGCGGCATCGTGGAGTCCATCGCCTGCATCCCGACTGCGACCGCCGATCAGACATGGATCGTCATCAAGCGCACCGTCAACGGGTCGGACAAACGCTACATCGAGCGCCTGTCCCTGGACGTGCGCAGCGACAGCGCCCTGGTGCTGACTGGCGCATCGGCCACGGTCTGGAGCGGTCTGGGCCATCTGGAGGGCAAGGCCGTCGATGTGGTGGCCAATGGCTACTACGCCGGCCGGTACACGGTCGCCAGTGGCTCGATCACTCTGGACCGGGCTGCGACATCGGTGGAAATCGGCCTGCCCTACACCAGCAGCATCGAACTGCTCCCGCCCGAAATCCAGACCGGCATGGGCTCGGCATCCGGCCACGCCATGAGTGTCAGCGAGGTGTCGGTGCGGTTCCATGAGACGACCGGCTGCAAGGTGCAGGCGCTGGCCGCAACCGCTGACGAGTTGACCTTCAGGCAGACCGGCGACGATGTGCTGGATCAGCCGCCCGCGCTGTTCTCCGGCATCAAGCGCATCGAGTGCCTTGGCTGGGAGCGCGGAGACGCGCCGCTGACACTTTCGCAGGATTTGCCCATGCCCTGGCATGTGCTGTCCGTCACCCGCATCCTCACGGTGAACGCAGGATGATCCGCGCTGCACGCCTTGACGACATCCCGCGCTTGGTGGACCTGGGCGCTGTGATGCACTCCGAGAGCCCGCGTTTCCGGGACTTTGCCTATCAGCCTGCCCGCGTGGGCGAGATGATCGAATGGCTCATGGGTTCGCCCCAGGGGCTGGTGCTGGTGGCAGAGCAGCCGCTGGAGGGCGTGATCGGCGGTCTGATGGCGATGACCATGCCGCACTATGCCTGTGATCTGGTGCAGGCCAGTGATCTGGCGTTTTTCATCCACCCCGAGTTTCGCGGCGGCTCGCCTGCTTTGCGGCTGGTGCGCGGGTATCTGGACTGGGCGCAGGAGATGGGTGCGGAGCCATCCATCGGCATCAATACCGGCGTGCAGCCCGAGCGCACGGGGCAACTGTTGGCGGCTCTCGGCGCAGATCAGAGCGGAACCATTTGGACTTGGGGGGCAAATTCATGTGCATCAGCGCGTCGATGATGATGGCACTATCGACCGGCGTGTCGGTGGTGGGCCAGTTGCAGCAGGGGCAGGCGGCGAAGGCTGCAGCCAACGCCGAAGCACGCAACGCCGAGAACCTAGCCGCGCAGACGCGTGACGCCGCCATGCAGGAAGCCAAGCGCATCCGGCTGGCGGGGGACCGCACGCGAGGCGCTGCACGGGCACAACTTGCGGCCAGCGGGATCGACGTGAACAGCGGAACGGCTGTGACCATCGAGGACGACATCGGCACGAGCTCGGAACTTGACGCCTACAACACCCTTCTGACCGGCGACCGCAAGGCGACCAGCCTGCAGGACTCTGCCGCCATCTCCCGCGCCCGAGGCAAGAACGCCGTCACGTCGAGCATGCTGGGGAGCGTATCGACCGGGCTGCAAGGCTGGAAGGCGGTACGGGCTCCGCAGGTGAGTGCGCCGGGTTACGCTGAACCGTTTCGGGGGCCACGGTAATGGCGCGCATCCCCCTGGGCGACTTCGGTGGTGTGGTGGCTCGCCCGGTCGAGCGGCCGTCAGGCGGTCCGGATGCCTATGGCGCGGGTGTAGGACAAGCCCTACAGAATGCAGGCTCCATCGGCATGCGCGCTGCTGGCCAGGAGATGGATCAGGCGGCAGCAGAGGCTGACCGCGCCAAGCGCCAGGACGAGGCAGACGCCAAGCAAGCGGCGCGAGAGGTGGCCGCAGAGATTAAGGCAGCGCAGCGCCAGGCCGAGGCAGAGGCCAAAGCAGCGGCGCGTGAAGCCGCACGGGTCAAGGCCCTGACGGCATCGGCCACGATCACCAACGGCCTGAACGACCTGCACGACGAGATCCAGAACGGGCTGGCCGACGGCACGGTGGACAAGGGCAAGGCGCTGGAGATTTTCCAGACCCGGGCGCAGAAGCTGCAGGCCGCAGGCATCGAGGGCGTGGACCCGGAGAATCGCCCGCTGGTGGAGGCGAGCCTTCTGGACAACGTGGGCCGCACGCGCCGGTCGGTCGCCGGTCTGGTGGCAGCACGCGAGAAAGCCGACATCATGTCGGGCGGCATGGCCTACTTCGAGGAGATGCAGCGGTTCGCGGTGCGCGGCCCGAAGGAGGCCGACCAGGCCATCGCCAACGTGCGTGCATTCTGGGCGGCCACCGGCCCGATGGCGGGCGACAAGGATGCGCAGGCCCGGGTGCAGCAGTTCGCCGAGCGCGTGCGGTTCACCCAGGCCACAGCACTGGTGAACGCCGACCCGGGCGCGGCACTCAAGGCCCTGAAAGACCCCAAGTACCTGCCCGAACTGGACCCGGGCGCACGCACGAACCTGATCCAGACCGCCGACGTGCGGGTGACGCAGGCCGTAAACCGGGCCGAGGTCGCCAGCGCGGCGGCAGCGCGCAGGCTGGAAACCCAGTGGAATGCCCTGTCCACCGTGTTCGACGCCGGCAAGATGCTCGACCCGGCAGCGGCAGAGGCTGCGCGCCGGCAGTTCCGGGGCACGCCCTACGCTGCGGCACTCGACGCCATGATGACGCAAGCCCCTGCCACGTCGGCATTCGCATCGCAGCCGCTGGCCGCACAGTCGCAATCCCTGATGGCGTTTCAGGCCACCATGAACACCAAGGGCGCGACGCCCGAGATGATCGCCGAGTACAAGAAGCGCGAGACGGTCTACAAAGCGGCGGTGGCCGACTACGCGAAAGACCCCTATCAGGCAGCGGCAGAGCGCGGGGTAATCGTCGGCGTTTCCCCGCTATCGCTGGACATCCAAGCCCTGCCGGCTCAGCTTGCGGCCCGGGCCGAGGACGCGCGCAAGGTCAGCGTGGCGGCTGGCCGGGAGGTGTCGCTATTCCGTCCCGAGGAAGCCGAGAAGATCGGCGGGGTTCTGCTTGCCATGCCACCCAAAGACCGGGCCGGCGCACTGGTCGGGCTGTCCAAGGTCATGACCGTGGGCCAGCGCGCAGCCTTTGCCAAGCAGATCGAGCCAAAGGATCAGGCGCTTGCCCTGGCCTTGGCCTACACCGACCGGCAGACGACATCGGGCCGGTACACCTCGGAATTGATCCTGCGCGGGCAGCAGGCGCGGCTGGACAAGACCAGCACCAAAGGACTGAAGCAGCCCGACGCAGCGGTGGGCCAGTGGTCTGCCGAGTTCGCCGACAGCCTGGCCGATGTGTACCCCAACCAGCAGACCGCCGACCAGGTGCGAGAGGCGGCGATGCTCATCAGCCACGGGATCGCGGCAGAGCAGGGCGGCGAACTGTCCACCAAGGATCGGCAGCGGGCTTTGCGTTTGGCGGTCGGCGGCGAGGTGGTCGAACACAACGGGCGCAAGATTCCCCTTCCTGCCGGCGTGGACGAGGACGGCCTGGCCAAGCGCCTGCGCACCGTGACCCCTGCCGACATCAAGACCGACACCGTGCGCGCGGGCGGCGTGCCGATGCCCGCTACCGAGTTTCTGAAAACCCTGCCCGGTCTGCCGCTGATGCCGTACCGCGCCGGCCAGTTCACGCCGCTGGTGGGTGGCCGTCCGGTGGTGGATGGTGCTGGCCGTCCGATCCTGATCGAGGTGCGGTAGTGGACTTCGACAATTCCACCCAAGTCGATGCCCTGGCGAAACTCCCGCCAGAGCCCGCCAAGCCTGCCGAGCGCAGCGCCTGGGGCTGGGTGCCGCGCATCACCAAGGCGGCAGTGGCAGGCGTTGCTGGTTCCGTTGCCGATGTGGTCAAGGGCGCGGCGGCGGCTGATGCCCTGACGCTGGCCGCTGATCCCAGGGCGCGTGGCGCATTCACTGCCGAGCAACTGCAGGCCGGGCAAGTCGAGGGCCAGCGCCAGATCGACACGGGCGAGGCGATGACATCCACGCTGGGCGACTCGTTCAGGCAAGTGCAGCGCGATGCCCGGCCTGATCCACTCACGGCGGGGCAAGCGGAGACCATCGTCTTCGGCGTGGCCGAGCCCATGCTTAAGCTGATCGGCAGCGGGCTGACGCTGGGGCCGTTCGGGCTGGGTGCGGCAGCGTTAGAGATTGGCCTGCAGCAGTCCGACGATCTGAGGCAGCAGGGCGTGGACTTCCAAACGCGGACCAAGGTGGGCGCGCTGACGGCGGGCGTCACCGGGCTGAGTGTGGCACTTCCTCTTGCCGGCCAGACGCTCAAAGGCACGGCGGGTTACTACGTGCTGGGCGGCCCGGGCGGCTTTGTCGCGCAGCAGACTGCCACCAGCGAAATCCTGAAGCGCGCCGGTTACGCCAAAATCGCCGAGCAGTTCGACCCGCTGGACCCTGTAGGGCTGGCGATGTCGGCGCTGATCCCGCTGCCGTTTGCTGCCTACGGGGCGCGCAATGTGGTGCGGGCGAGGAATGCGGCGAAGGCGGGCGATGTTCCGCCCGTTGCCCCTGTTGCGCCCGAGCCCCCGACCGTCCCGCGCGAGGCAGTGGACGCGGCGATGGTGCACAACTTGACGTTGCAGCGGCAGGCGCAGACAGCAGTGCAGGAGCGCGTGCGGACCCTCGGGCCAGCGGAGGTGCTGCGTGCCGAGGTAGAAACCCGCGTTGCCGATCTGCAGGGCCAGCGTGCCGAGTTGCTGCCAGATGCCGGGGCGCTTGCCGGACGCGGCGAGATTCGTGCAGCCCGCGAGGAACTGAAGGCGCTGGAGCAGACCCGCCCCGCAGACACGCCCGAGGCCATCCGGGAGCGCGCCAAGGAAATCCAGGCGCAGGAACGGGTGAGCTACAAGGCGGCGCTGTCAACGGCCACCAAGGAGATTGCCGGCCGGGTGGCGGATCATGCGGCGGCTGTCGCTCGCGTCACCGACTTCATTGAAACCAACGCCCGCGCCCAGCAGGCTGTGGGCAGGATTGCGGAACTGGACAAGTCGATTGCGCTGCTGCAAAAGGAGGTCGAATTCCTGCAGACCGGCACGCGCACTGCTGACCCGGTGAAGCAGCCCGGCATGCTTGCACCGGCAGCAGACACCGCGCCCACCCCCAAACCCGAACCCGCCACCCCCTACGGCGCCCTGACCGAAGCCGTCACCAAAGCACAAGACGAGTTCGCAGCCTTCCAGAAAGCAGGCGGCACGCTGGACGAGTTTCTGGCACAGCGCGAACTCCCGCCCGCCGTCAACAACCTGCTGATCGGCCTGACCGAGACCATGAAAGACCCGCGCCGGGCGAAGGCGCTGCTCGATCTGGTGGCGAAGAACGCAGGCGACACGACCAAGAGCGCGGCGGATGTGACGGCTGATGCTGTGGAGGGCGTGCGCACCCTGACCGACGCCGACCTGACCAACACCCCACCCGACACCATCGCAGCCAAACCCGACCCGCTGATGCAGTCCGTGACCGAGCGAGTTGCAGCGGTGGAACTGACGAACCCTGACATGGTGGTCGGGACTACGGAATCCGGGAACCCGATAACGGTTCGTGATGAACTCGCACGCATCCGCAAGGAAGCATTCGAGGGCACGGACGTGGAACTAGGTGCCAAGGACGCTGATCTGGTCAGCGTGGCGGCGAATTGTGCATTGACGAACGGAGGTTAACTCATGGCAAAAGCCATTCCTGATGCGATTCTCGACAAGACTCTGGACGAAATCGCCACAGCCACACGAATGGTGTTGTGCAACGCGCAGCCAACGACCTACACGGAGGCAAACGCGACCTTTGCGCTGGCCGATGTGACGATGGGCGGCGGCGACTTCACCAAGGCCAACGGCGACACCAGCGGACGCAAGGTCACGGTCGCCGCAAAATCCGGCGTGCTGATCGACACCAGCGGCACGGGCAACCACATCGCCCTGGTGCGGGTGTCGGACACCACGCTGATCTACGTGACGACCTGCAGCTCGCAGGCGGTGACGGCGAACGGGTCGAACACGGTGAACTTCCCGGCCTGGGACATCGAACTGGCAGACCCGGCCTGACCATGCCCATCGTCTCCAGCACTTTTACCCAAGACGCGCACACCCAAAAGGATGGCGGGCGTTATGTGGTCGAGCGCCACACGGATGACGCTGGACAGGTGTATCAGGTCGGCCCGTGGCTGGCCCCTGTGGGCTTCGATGTGCAGGCCCGTGTGAACAGTCGCGCATCGGAGATCAACGCGCAGTTGGCCGAGGCAGAGGCAGCGCAACTGCTGGGGCAGGACTGATGGCTCTCAATCTTCGTCACCAGACTCCGGCGCAGTTCGCAGCGCGGTTCTGGGAGCGTGCGCGGGATGCTGACCGGGTGGAGTTTTCGCGCCTGATGTACTGGCTAACGCGCAGGCTTGTTGCTGGTGATCTGACAGACACGCAAGCACGCAACAGCTTCAACACGGCATTCGGGCGCAGCCTCACGGCGCAGCAGTGGACGACCCTGCGGGCGAACCGCATCACCCCGGCGCATGACCGTTGGGCGGCGATTCTGGCGGAAGGGGCGTTGTAATGGCGACTTACTTCCTCTGGAGTGGTGCAGGCGGGTCTGGAACTGGGGCCGATTGGACGAACGCATACACGACCTATGCGGCAGCAATTGCAAGCAAGGCTGCGGGCGACATCATCAAGGTCCACAAGACGCACACCGAGGAACTAGCGGCAGACACGACATTCACGCATTCTCAGAGCATCAGCGTAATCTGCGTGGACAAGGACGCAAGTGATGCGCTGGCAACGATGGGCACGGCGGCGTGGATCGGGAACAGCACCTCGAACCGCGGCATCACGATGGCTGGAGCGTTTCGCGTTTTTCTGTATGGGATCACCTTGCGGACTGCTGGTGGAACGGCAGACAACATGGTGTTGGGCGGGACTGACGGCTGTCATTTTGAATATGAGTCATGCTATTTCTGGCATGGCAACACGGGCGCAAATAGCGGCATATTCACTGCTACTGCAGACGTTCAATCATTTGTGAAAGCGAAGAACTGCACTTTTAGATTGAATTTGACCACGGCAAGAATTGGTCTTGTCTCCAAGTTGGTCATTGAAGGCGGCGAGTTGGCGGCAACAGGCACCATTCCTACGGGCGGGCTGTTTATCGCGGCCACTACAGACCCTGCGGGCGCATCAGTCGAGGCTGTCGGCTTCGATATGTCCTACCTCGGGTCGAACCCCATCGTAGGCAACGCAACAACGAACGTATTCACGGCCCGATTCGCCCAGTGCAAACTCGGCACCGGCTTCGTCCCCCTTGCCACACAGACAAACCTGAACCGCTCCAGCGCGGAGGTGTACCTATTCGACTGCGCTGTTGGCGACACGCACGGCTTCTTCGGGTACTACAACCCAATGGGCAGCGTCATCAGCGATGGCATCGGCGGCAGTGGCATCTACTTCACATCCGGCGCGGCAGGGCAAAGCTGGAAGATCACGACGACCCCGCATTGCTCGTACTACACGCCGTTTGAAACCCCCTGGTTCGGCTACTACAACACCGTCACGACAGCCATCACGCCATACGTCGAAATCCTGCGCGACGGGTCTACGACTGCGTACCAAGACAATCAAGTCTGGTTTGATGTTGCGGCCAAGACAACGAGCGGGTTTGTCACGGCGTCTCTGTTCACCGACCGCATGACGCTGCTCGGCTCCCCGACAAACCTGCCTGCAGGCGCTGGGCTTGGATCGTGGACGGGCGAGAGCGGCACAGCCTGGAGCGGCAAGGTTGAGCTAGGGTCCAGCATCACTCCCGCAGAAGTCGGGCATATCCAGGCGCGGATTGTGGTGGGTGCGCCGTCCATCACCGTCTACGCAGACCCACAAATCCGCACGTAAATCATGGCAACGACCAGCCGCGTCACGCCTTGGGGTTGGGAGCAGGGCGATGACTCTGCTGATTCCTCGCGGGTCACGCCTGGGGGGTGGGAGCAGGTAATTGGGGTGGGTGGCGGGGGAGTCGACCTGACGATCCAAGACGCCACACACGCGCACACCGCAGACAGCCTCACGCTCACGGTCACCACCTCGACCGACCTGACGATTGCCGACGCAACGCACGCGCACGCAGCAGACAACCTCACCCTGACCACCACCGGGGCGGTGGACCTGACGATTGCCGATGCACTGCACGGGCACACTGCAGACAATCTGACGGTCAGTGTCAGCGGGGCGACGGACCTGACGATTCAAGACGCCACGCACGGGCACAGCGCGGACAACCTGACGCTGACAGTTGAGGGCTCGACCGATCTGGCCATTCAGGATGCGGCGCACGCACACACGGCGGATTCGCTGGCTCTGACGATCACCGGGGATGTGGAAAGCCTGGGCGGCGGCAAGAAGATGCCAGCCGGGCGCATCCGCTGGCAAGACTACGATGTGCCGCTGCCAGAGCCTGCACTGCTGCCGGTGCCGCCCGAGGCCAAGCCGACGCCAGAACCTGCAGCGCCAGTGTCTGCGCTTGCCCCGCGCTCGACTCTTGCCAAACCGCGCAAGGTGAAGAAGCCGCAGCCGCCCGCCGTTCCAGATGCGCCGCAGCCCGTCGATCTGGTCGTGGTTGCCGCGCCTGCTCCTGCGCGCGTAGAGCGCCCTCCGGTGGTTGTGGTCGCAGTTGTGAACCTGAACATGGAGCCTGCCAGGCCGCGCATTACAGCGCCAGCCGAGATACTGGCGACGGCGGATTCAATGGACCGCGATGCGCTGCTGCAGGCCGTCAAGCTGCTGGCGCGGATTCAGATCGGGCCGCAGTTGGTCAGGTCGCCACGCGCCAAGCTCATCCGGCAAGCGCAATGATCGACAGCACGCCACCGACCGCCGCGAGGATCGCCATGCACTTGAGCCAGATTTTGCTGTACTCCCATGCGTGCTTGAGCGAACCGGACACCAGAAAGCCGGCCAGCGGAACGATGCCCAAGAAGACGACCAGCAGCCCGGCCAGTTTCAGATAACGAGGAAGGTCTTCCAGATGAACCCCAATTGCATCGCGGCAGTGACGGCAGCAGCAGGCAAGGCCTTGACGCCTGCCAAGATCAAGGCGATCGACGACGCATTGTCCTCCAAGATGCGGGAACTGGCACGCCGGGACCGGCAGCGGTGGCAAGGCATGTCCAAGGATCAGCGCATGGTCGAGGCGTCCGTCGAGGCAATGGCCGACATCCAGAAGGCTGCGGCGCTCAAGGAATACCGGGCTTCTCTGCAGATCCTGCGCACGGCAGAGACGAACAGCCGCATCGAGCAGCAGATGCAACTCTCCGACGTGAGCCGCTCGGCCGGTCTGGTGCGCGACATAGAGAACGTGCAGGGCTACATCGACGCTACGCGCAACGATTCCATCTCCAACCTGGGCGACTTGCTGGAGGCCGCTGGCAACCGCGACGGCACCGGGCTGCTGCGAAACCTCGGCATGTGGATATTCGATCTGGACAACCCGGCCATGACGGCAGACGTTGTGCGCGAGGTGTTCAGGCTGGCAGACGGGCACACCGGCAACGCTGCAGCCAAGGCGGCGGCGAAGGCGTGGCTGGACACCATCGAGGGCATGCGCCAGCGGTTCAACGCGGCAGGCGGCGACATCGGGAAACTGGGCTACGGCTACCTGTCGCAGGCCCATGACGCCGTGAAGGTGGGCGATGCTGGTGCACAGGCTTGGGCGCAGAAGGTCGCACCGCTGATGGACCGCAACCAGTACCTGCGCGAGGACGGGAGCCTGATGGACTTGCCCGAAATCACGCAAATGCTGGAGGCCGCGCACGACACCATCAGCACGGGCGGCGGCAACAAGGTCGCGCCGGGGCAGTTTCGAGGGTCTGGAGCCAGGGCGAACAGCGGCAGCGAGGCCCGGGTGCTGCACTTCCGCGATGGTGACGCCTGGATGCAGTACATGCAGGAGTTTGGCCAGGGCTCGCTGTACGACTCCATGATGGGCCACATCGGCGGCATGGCCCGCGACATCGGGCTGGTGGAGAACTTTGGCCCGAACCCGGAGCAACAGTTCCGGGTGCAAAACGACATGGCAGCGCGGGCGGATGGCAAGGGCGCGAACCCGATGCCCGAGCGCGTGAAGCTCAACATGCCGGATGCGTACTGGGCTATCGTGTCGGGCAAGAGTGGCAACCCGGAGAACCTGGGCATTGCGCGGCTGGGGCAGGATCTGCGCAACCTGCAGACGGCGGCGAAGCTGGGCGGGGCGGTGCTGTCATCCACCACCGATATTGCGACCATTGCTGCCAGCCTGCACTACAACCAGTTGCCCTACTTCGACATGCTCAAGAACCTGGGCAAGCAGTTCAGCCGGGAACAGCGCGACTTCTTGCGGGTGCATGGCGTGATCGGCGAGGCTGTCACCAGCACGCTCAACCGCTGGACGGGCGACAACCTGACGCACAGCCTATCCGGGCGCGTGGCCGGCAGCGTGATGAAGCTGTCGCTCATGAACGCCTGGACCGATGGCCTGCGCGGCGCATTCTCGGCAACCATGATGCAAGGATTCGCCAAGAAGGCGGGCAAGGCGTGGGGCGACCTGACCGAGTGGGATCGGTTCCTGATGCAGAGGAAGGGCGTCACCGAGGCCGACTGGTCGATCATCAGCCAGGCCACGCCGACCGAGCGCAACGGGGTCAAGTACCTGACGCGGGACGCCATCGAGGCGGTGCAAGACCCGAATGCTCGAGCAGCCGCCACCCGCTGGATGGCCTTCGTGTCGGATGAGGCGCAGTTTGCCGTCATCAATCCCGACATGGCAACGCGGGCGATTGTGACTGGTGGCGGCATGCCCGCTGGGACCATCAGGGGCGAGGCGGCTCGCGCCTTCTGGCAGTTCAAGTCCTTCCCGACCGCCATGATCACCCGGCATTGGGCGCGGGTGTTTGAGACGCCGCAGGGCCTGGAGGGCGCGCCAACTGGCTACGATGCGCAGACTGCCGGGGGCGGTGCGGCCAACAAGGCGGCTGCAGCCAGCAAGCTGGCGGTGCTGGCAGCCCTCAACGTGTCGCTGATGATGATCGGTGCCATCGTGCTACAGAACAAAGCGCTGGTGCAGGGCAAAGACCCGTTCGACATGACCACAAAAGGATTCTGGGCGCGTGCCGCATCACAAGGAGGCGGCTTGGGGTACATCGGCGATGTGCTGCTCAAGTCCGAGGGCGGAACATTCAAGGGGCGCGAGTTCGAGAACGTGCTGGGCGTGGTGGCCGGGCCATCTGGTGGCGCTGTGGGTGGCCTGCTCGACCTGACCGTCGGCAATGCCAAGCAGGCGGCAGCGGGCGAAAACACCGACATGGGCAGCGAGGCAATCCGCCTGACGAACAGCAACCTGCCCTATGCAAACCTGTGGCAGACGCGGGCGCTGTGGGAGCATTGGGTTCTCCATAACCTGCAGGAAGCGGCAAACCCCGGCTACCTCTCGCGCATGCAGAAGCGGGCGCAGAAGGATTTTGGCCAAGGCTATTTCTGGGCACCGGGCGAGCCCTTCCCGGACCGCGCGCCGGACTTCGGCAACATGATAGGAGAGTGACATGCGACCTGACCAGATTGCACGCCTGCGCGAGTTGCAGGAGAAACTCGCCGAGATCGTGCTGGAGGAAGCCGACCCGGACAACTGGAGCGGGGCCGGCACTCCGATGGATCAACTGTCCCGGGACGAGAGGGGCAACAGGTACTGGGAGAAGAAAAACGCAGCCGCAACCTTCGCCCTGCTTGAGCGCACCACCTCGACCCTGAGCTACAGCCCGGCAGACGGCGAGCCGGCAGCGCAGGAGGTGGACATCGAAAAGCAGATCGCCAAGCGCGAACGCGAGGCGCAGGCGCTGCTTGATGGCGTGATGAAGAAAGCAAGAAAGACGGCTTTCGATGAGCGCGCCATCGGGAAAAAATAAGGCGTCCTTAGTAGCGTTTTTCCTTGAGTGGGCCGAGGTCAAACGCTGGGACGTTCCCGCCATCCATGTGCAGGCATGCCACTGGCTGGAGAACTGCGGCGACCTGGCCGTGCTGCGCTGCTTCCGGGGCTTTGGAAAGTCCACGCTGCTGGCGGTCTACAACGCCTGGCGCTACTACCGCGACCCGACGCACCGAATCCTGCACCAGGGCGCTGACGACCAGATGGCCTACAAGACCAGCCGGGACACCCAGCACGTCCTGCGCAATCACCCGTGGACAACCGGCATGCTGCCCGACAGGCCGGGCCCGGTAGAGCAGTGGTGGGTCGAGGGCTCGGACGATCCCCGAAACGCATCCATGTTCGCCAAGGGGATCACCTCCACCACCACATCGAGCCGGGCCGACGAGTGCCAGAACGATGACGTGGAGGTTCCGAAGAACATCAGCAACCCCGAGGCACGCGAGAAGATGCGCAACCGCCTGGGCGAACAGGTGCACATCATGGTGCCCGGAGCAAAACAGATGTTCATCGGAACGCCCCACACGCATGACAGCCTGTACGACGAGCAGGAAAAGCTGGGCGCTGACTGCCTGACCATACGCATGTTCGAGCGCGAGCATCGCATCGAGGAGGCGGCAAAGACCCGCTACGGCGTGCCGTTCGTGCCGGATCTGGTGTTCTTCGGCATCGGCAAGTCCGCACGCTTGCTGGTGGCCGGGGTGGACTACCGCAACACCCAGGACGGCATCGAGTTCGCCGAGCCGCCGATGGGGCTGGTGGACTGTTACGCCGGGTGCGCCTGGCCGGAACGATTCGACCATGCCGAACTGCTCAAGCGGCGCAGGAAGACTCGCACGATCAACGAATGGGACTCGCAGTACCAACTGCACAGCAAGCCGGTCGGAGAGCAGCGCCTGAACCCCGAGCGCATGGTGGCCTACAACGCAGAGCCGGTGATTCGCCACGCCAACGGCGAAACCCTGCTGATGCTGGGAGACGTGCGGATTGTGGGCTGCAAGGCCCGCTGGGACTGCTCGCTTGGCAAGATCAAAAGCGATGCCAGCGCGGTGTCGGTCGTGTTCACTGACGAGGTGGGCCGGCTGTACTGGCACCGGGCGGAGGCCATGACCGGCGAACTGGAGGAGTTCGACGACGATGGCCGCACCTTGATCGGCGGGCAGATCAAGCAACTGATCGACCTGCTGACGCCGCTGCAAGTCCCCTCTATCACCATCGAGACGAACGGCCCTGGGGGGTTTCTGGTGCCCATCGCCAGGAAGCACCTCAAGCGGTACGGCATCGCGGTGACGCCTGACTTCGAGCGCGAGAACAAGCAGCAGCGCATCCTTGACGCCTTCGAGCCGCCCCTATCCAGCGGGTTCCTGTGGGCGCATGTGTCGGTGATCGACGGTCCTGCCGGCAAGCAGATGGCTGACTTCGACCCGATGCAGCGCAACCAGCCGGACGACTACATCGACTCCGCTGCCGGCGCCATCGCAGCGACCCCGGTGCGCGTGGGCAAGGTGATCGGGCAGGTTTCCGGGAACCCGAACGGCAAGGGGCGTGAAGATTGGCGGCCATCAGCGGGTGTGCATGAGGTCGAACTAGAGGCGTAAGCCGCGCCCGCGCACAACACGCGAGGTGCCCTTTGACAGTTTCAGCACAGACCACCGTCAACAGCAGCACCGGCAACGGTGTGACGACGGTTTTCCCCTACGCCTTCAAGATCCTGCGTGATGCGGATCTGGAGGTTCTTGTCGACGGGGTCGTAAGGACCCTGACCACACACTACACGGTGAGCGGGGTTGGCGTCGATGCTGGCGGCAATGTCACGTTTCTGAGTGCACCAGCAAACGGCGCCACTGTGGTGCGTCGGCGCAACATGCAGTTCCTGCGTGCGGCGGACTACCAGTATCAAGGCGATCTGCCGAACACGGTTCTGAATCCAGACCTTGACGCGCCGGTGATGATGGCGCAGCAGTTGCAGGAGCAAGTCGGGCGCAGCGTGCGCGGGCCAGGCGGCGAGACATGGGACGAATTGCCGGCGGCTGCGAGCCGGCTGGACAAGCTGCTGGCATTCGACGCGACGACCGGAGCGCCCGAGCTTTCCACCTTCACACAGACCCAGCTTGCTAGCGCAGTCGCCGCAGCCTACGCCGCAGGCTCCACGGCAGATGCGGTGACGTTCCTGCAGGAGGGTACTGGCGCGGTGTCTCGCAGCGTACAGGCCAAACTCCGTGATCAAGAAAACCTCTCGCCCTTCGACTTCGGGGCGGTGGGTGACGGCACGGCAGACGACACCACGGCGGTGTCCAACATGGTCACGGCGCAGGCGTCCAAGCTGTTCAAGTTCGGCCCGGTTACGCTGACCAACAATGAATGGCTGGACTTCGGCTACCAGCGGGCGAAGTCGAACGCAGCAGCGGCCCACATGGTCAAACTGACCAACTTCGCGCCGGTTGTCTCCCGGATGTACGTGTCGGACGCCAGCGGCGCAACGTACACATTCGTCGTGGGGGCCAGCCGGTTCCCTCGGCTCACGGACCTTTGGGTGCTGAACGGCGACGGGGGCGGGATCAACTTTGACCCTGACGCATCCTCAACCAACAAGCCGATTCTGCGGGATGTGGTGATCGAGGGGTTTGAGACCAACGGCGTGAACGTCGAAACCAACGTCAGCGAAATCAACGCGGTCAATGTCTACATCGACAGCGGCACGACTGCGGCAGGGTCGGGGGCGATCCCGAAGCGCGGCACAACCGGATGGAGGCAGAACACGCCGGTTGGCTCTTTCGCTGTGGGCGGGCATCTGCTGACGAATGTGACGGTCATCAACAGCGAAGTAGGTTTTCACTTTACCGACGCGCAACTGACGACGATGGCGAACTGCATCGCGGACAGCACGGCAGGCTATGGCATCAGGCTTGACGGCGCTTGCGACTACATGCACTTCAACTCCGTGTTTGTCGGGACGACGATGGGCGTGTATGTCGGCGGGACATCCTCGCACATCAATTTCTCCAGCCTGTCCACCGTGGCAACCGGATCAATTCCGCCCTGGGGTGATGCGACTTTCTACCTGACGGCAGGCCCGTACTACGACTTGACTGTCGCCGACACGGCAGAGGTGAAGGTAGAGGGCGATTCGTGGTTCGGGCGCAAGCAGGTTTCCGTCGCGGCAGGGGCCACGCTGAACGTGAACGGCGGAGAGCGCAGGCTGTGGGACACCAACGGCACTGTTGCAGCGGCGACCACGATCTACCTTGACGACGACGGGGCGCTGGCGACCGAAGGGGATACGGTGTACCGCATGCCCTTCGACGGCTACATCTTCAGCCTGGATGCCTACGCTGACGGCTCGCCGGGTGGTGCTGACACCTTTATCTACACGGTTCGGGTAAGCGCATCAGATACAGCCCTGACGGCCACCATCAGCGCAGCGGAAACCAGCAAGCGGGCATACCCGGCGACGGCGATCTTTGCCAACAAGGGGGACTCCATCACGATCAAGCTGGTGACAAGTGCCACGGCATCGGCCCGCAGGCACACGGGCAATTTGCACATCCTCGGGGTGTGACGAAAGCGAGCGATGTCCAATGAAGACAAGATCACCGATTCCGAGTGGCTGCGCCTGCAGCGGCTGGAGTCAGACCGCAGGGCTTGGCTATGGTCGCGGCTGAAATCTTTGGCTGGGTGGATCGGCGGCGTGCTGACGTTTCTGTGGGCAGGGATCGACGCATTCGGGAAACTCATGGAGTGGGCGACCCGAAAATGACCCGAAAAATTGCCGATTGGTTGCACCACTACCGGACAATCCCGTGGGTTGTGATCGTTTTGCTGCTGCCCGCTGGACTCTGGCCTGCGTCGTGGTGGATGGATGTGCGCGATGTCAGCCTGTCCGATTCAAGGCATGGCGAGCAGATCGTGATGACGGTTGACAGGCAAGTGCACCATGCATTTCGCGGGCATTGGTCTGTGACTGTTCGACAGTGGGACGGCGCTGGATGGGTGACGTACTGCAACGCGCAGGGGTCAAGCAACTACCGCGCCGACGCACGATTTCCCGTGCCGCTGACGCTGAAGTGGTGGACTGACGGTCAGTGCTACGACCTATCACCGGGCCGGTACAGGATCACCACACGCTGGGTGATCGACACAGCACTGCCCGACAAGGAGGTAACTGTGGACAGCAACGTGTTTGAGGTTCGTTCATGACCTTCGACCCCTCCAAGACAATTAGCGCAAAAAGGGCTAAACCATGAACTTCGATATTGCTTTTGAGAAGTTGATCGGCCATGAAGGCGGCTACGTCGATCACCCGGCAGACCCCGGTGGGCGCACCAAGTACGGAATCACGCAGCGCAGCTACCCGAACGAGGACATCCGCAACATGACACTAGAACGCGCAAAGGACATATACCGGCGCGACTTCTGGTGGGCGTCTGGATGCGACACCGTGCCCGATGCCGTCAAGTTCGACCTGTTCGACATGGCGGTTAACTCGGGCGTGAAGCCCGCCATCAAGACGCTGCAACGCGCTGTCGGCGTGGATGATGATGGAGTGATCGGCCCCCGCACCATGCAGGCAATGAACGACATGCACCAGGCGCGGTTCGTGGCTCGGTTCAACGGCTACCGGCTGCGGCTGATGTCATCTTTGCCCAACTGGCCAGCGTTCGGCAGGGGTTGGGCCAATCGCATTGCCACAAACCTGATTGAGGCGTGAAATGAACCCCTTGCTGCTCGGCCCCCTATTCGACCTCGGCGGCAAGATCATCGAGCGCATGTTTCCAGACCCTGCAGCAAAGGCTGCGGCGGAATTGGAGCTGCTCAAGATCGCCCAGGCAGGCGACCTGCAGACCGTCCTGGCGCAACTGGAAATCAACGCCAAGGAAGCGCAGCATCCGTCCATCTTCGTGGCCGGATGGAGGCCCTTCGTGGGCTGGTGCTGCGGTACGGGCTTGGCATACGCCACCATCGGGCACAACATGCTTGCATGGCTTGCAGCGGCGAAGGGCTGGCCTGCACCGCCTGCGGTGGACTCGGATGTGCTGATCTACACGCTCGGCGGCTTGCTTGGGATTGCTGGTCTGCGGTCGGTGGAAAAAGTAAAAGGCGTGGCGTGAAAGCCATCAAGCCCTAGCCAATTATCACGGATTATCCCCGCGCAGATAATGGATCTAAAGGCCATCAAGCCCTAGCCTTTGCAGAAACGCCGCAGACGCGATGCAGAAACTCTGCGGCTAAGTGGTTGATTATGTTGGGCATGTTGGGGCTGTCGATTCACAGCTTGCCCGCGATGTCTGACGCGCTCGGGTTGAAATAGATCATGGCTTGCTTGGGGTCTCGCCATCCGAACATCTTGCATAGCTCGAGCAGTTGCAGCTTGGGCGCAATCCATGTGGCGGCAGTGTGCCGGGTGTCGTGCCAATTCATGCCAGACAAGCCCGCCCGCGCTCGAGCAGCGCGAAAGTGAACATCAATGCTGCCAGCCGTCACCCCGAACACCGATTCAGCGTGATACCCGCGCATCTTCTCGAGAACGCGCCTAGCCTTGGCAGACAGTGGAACATCTCGAGCGGTGCCGTTCTTGGTCTTTGGCAGGCGCACAAACCCGGCAAACACATCCGCCCAGGTCAACCCGGCCAGTTCGCCCGCCCGCATGCCTGTACGCAATGCCAACAGGAACGCATGGGCAACGCTGTGGCGGGCTGTCTCGAGTTTTGGGTATCCGAGTGCCCGCAACAGCGCTCGAGCTTCCTGGCGGCTGATTACGCGGCTCCTATGGCCGGGTGCGGTAGGCTTGCGGACTTCCGCGCAAGGGTTGACTGTCAGCCAGCGCCACTCCCTGCGGGCCTGCTCGAGTACGCTGTGGATCAGCTTCATCTCACGCAGCACAGACGCGGGGCCAACCTGCTTAAGTCTCGAGTCCCGCCATTGCTGGATGTGGGTGGCCGTCAACTTGTCCAAAGTGATGCGCGGAAAATCTCGAGCAAGTTTGGCAAGCCTGACAACCTCCCACCGTTCGCCTTTGTGCGTAGGCGCAACCTCCCCAGCGTATTTGTCGAACGCATCTTGGATGGTGCGTAGCGTTCCCTCCTGCCCGCTCGAGATGGTCTGCAGGTCGATGGTGCGTTGCGCTGCCCACAGTTGCGCGGCTTTCTTCGTGTCGAACGTGCGAGAATCACGCTGGCCCCGGACGTATAGCTGTACGCGATACCCGGTGCCATAGGGCTTGATCGATGACATGGGGAAAATTTGGGGGATTTGGGTGCCGAACTTCCCCATTGTGGGGGAAATTGGGTAATCCACCTTCCGCGTTTTCCCTGCGTACGAGAGAAAAGCAGAACAATTATGGTGCCCAGGAAGGGACTCGCTGTAAGAGTGAAGCATGGCAGTTTTGGGGAATTTCTGCGTAATCAGGCAGAAACTCGAGCTTCCCACTCCATCACTTCCGCACGACTCCAGCGTCCATTTACTCGAGTCGGAATCTCGCGGCGGCGCTCCATAGCCAGCAGCGTTTTCCCGGTGACGCCATAGCGGGCCTGCATTTCCTCTTGCCCGATCCACGGCGCGACGGCTTGGGCCATGCGGGCAATCTCCCGGCGCAGCATCTCGAGTTCGCTCATAGTTCGACCTCCACCACTTTCCAAATCTTCTTGATTTCTGCCGTCATGGCTTCGCGGAAGTTGCAGGGCGAAGTCTCGAGCTTGAAATTGCGCGGCGGGTACAGCGCGGCAATGTGCGCGGCCTCCACGCCGTTCAGAATCTCGGATGGCACCTCTAGGCAGGAGTACGCAGAAAACCGCTCCTGATCGCCGCGCCCCATCGCCCACAGGTGATTGGTTATGCGGCTGTAAGTGTCGGAAGCCTTGCCGATGTAGAGCAGTTCGCCGCAGATGTCATACAGGGCATAGATGCCGGTGACGCTCGGGCCATCGTGTTTCTTGGCGTCATACCGCTGCGCATCAGGCTGCAGGATGTAGTCGCGCCAATCCGGGGGTGTGTAGGGCGGCTCCTTGGATACGTCTTTGCTCTCCAGCCAGGACAGCACATGGTCGGATTTCACGATCACCCGCCGTCCATCGGTGCGGTGCGGTATGCCCTGCTCCACAAGCCACGCTGACTGATGGCGGCTCCAGGCTTTGCCGGTGAGTTCCGCCAGTTCGTCGGGCGTCAGTAGTTTGATGTCGGTCATCGCATGGACTCCGCGCTAATGGTTTCAAATGGATGTATGGATGCTTTTGCCGCAAGATAAGCGGCGGCAGCTTCTTCCTTTGAATCAAACCCCCCAAGCCAGATCGACTTATAGTTAATGCGAATGACAGCACCCCACTTTTTTCGCCCTTTTCTTGGGCTTACGCCAAGCATTCCTGACTTGTTGTTCTTTTGTGCTTTGCGTTGGTTTTGCTGATTCTGAGCGTTCGTTGCCTCGCGCAAATTCACGATTCTGTTGTCTGATGGAATGCCATTTATATGATCAATGCATTCGCATGGCATTGACCCGTGGACATACATCCATGCAAGGCGGTGCGCGGCATACCATTTCCAATGAACCATGATCGCAACATAACCGTCAGACCTCAAATGCCCCGCAATAGTGCTTTTGCTTTTGTACCGATGCCAAAAAACTCCTGTGGCGGGGTTGTAAAACAGGGCGTTCCGCAAAAATTCAGCCGTCAATTTTTCGTTGCCTGCGTTATCCATTGACGCCCCCCTTGAGTGCGGCGCGGGCGGCGTCGATCTGTTCGTCCCAATCCTCGGGGCCGTACCGCTCGGCGTAGAAGATCAGCGAACCGCTGTGCCACGCCACATCGCGCAGATAGACGTATCGAGCCGCATCCCTCTGCAGTGCATCCGCCCCCTCCGTCAGCCCCGCCACCTGAGCAGCCCGCACAGTCTCGGCAAGCGCCAATTGCTCCCGCAGTGCCAGAACCTCGTCGCAGTTCTTGGCCGCCTGCTCTACTGCGTGGTCGTATTCGACTTGCAGCGCAGCCTTGTCGTCCTGCAGCATCTTGTTGGTGACACGCAGGCGGTCGATTTCGCGCAGTTGCAGGGCTACGCCAGCACGCAGTTCAGCGTTTGTCAGGGGGTCATCTTCCTGCGTGGCGGAGGTGGGCTGTGCTGCCAGATGTGCGCGGATAGACGCTGCTACAGCGGTGCATTCTTCCGTCATGGATGGTGACCATGAGGGGCTGCTGGTGTACGCAGTGGCTTCTTCCAGCGCATCCAGCGCCTGCTGCAATAGGGTGGTGGTCATGGTCATGCCCTCATCAACCCGGCCCACGGCCCGGTGTATTCCCGCCACGCATCACCCCGGCGGATGCGCGAGACGATCGACACGCTGACCTGGTGCTGATCGGCCACCACGGTGCAGGGCGCATCACCGGCGCGGATTGATCGCACCGCCTCGATGTCCAGCTTGGACTTGCTCCGGTGCGCCGTGGAGATCTTCACGCGCGTGGACAGCTTGACCGCGTGCCCCTTGCCGGCCTGAGCCTTGGTGCGGGCCACCAGGTGCTCGGGGTCCATGCACAGGCAGTGGCAGGTGTCGCGCACGCCGATCTGCCGCTTCTCAGTCAACGGGCCACGCAGCAGCTTCCAGACAACGCGCCGGGCTGACGTGGCCTTGTCGTTGAATCGCATCATGGTAAACTGGCCCAGGTGGGCGTGGGCCTGCCACACCATGCACCCGGTCAGATCGTCGCGCACGGTCTTGCGCTCCAGGTAGGCGCGCATCTCTTCGGCGTTGGTGGGCGCCGCGACTCGCGTGAACTTCATTTTGCAGGTCCTTCCGGCAACTCGCACCAGCCAGTAACGTGCTTGCTATCCAGCGGCTGATCGTTGCTGTCGTACCAGAATTCGCGCCCGTCAGGATTGCAGCCGAAGTAGCCCTCGCAACTGGTGCGGATGCCGTCAACGTCAAGGCCGACCAGAACGGCGGTGTCGGCGTCGGGAAGGGCAGTGGGCTTGTGCCAGGTGATGGTGGAGGTGGTCATGGTGTTGGTGTGTAGGTGGGCCGGCCAGGCGCAGCGTGCTGGAGCGATTCTTTCAATGCTGACTATCACTACTTCCGGCCCGAAACTGGTTACTCGCCGATGGCGGCGAACTGCTTGGATGCCAGCGCGTGCAACTCGGCCTGCTGCTCGACGTTGGGCACTTCGGCGATCAGGGAGCGTGCGTAGTCCAGGGCGTCGGCTGTCGTGGACTTTGCGATCTTGTCGGCAACGGATGCGTAGGACTGCACGGTGCCGCCCAGCCCGGTTTCCTTGCCAATGGCGGGGCTGTCGCTGTGGATCTCGCCCGTGGCGTTGTCAACGTGGCCCAGCACGCCGCGCACGGCATTGATGCTGCTGGCCGGGCGGACATCCTCCACGGTGTCGATCAGTTCGTCGTCGGTACGCAGGCCCATGCTGATCTCGGGCGCGTAGGTCCGCACAAAGAAAGCGGCAGATCGGTACATCAGCATCAGCTCGGGCATCGTCTTCCACTTGCTGCCGTTCTTGGTACTCCAACCCTCTTCCTTCGCCATCTGGATGGACACCTCGGGCCCGACAAGCTCCTCGCCCGTGGCCTTCTCCACCGCCCAGGCTCGGCAGGCAGTGTGTTCGGCGTTCCAGCGATAGCGCAGGGCGGAGAACTTGCCGGACTGGTTGAACGTGGCAATCAGGAACTTGGAAGACCAGCCCGGGTTGCCATGCACGATGTAGAGGTTTTGCATCACCTGCAGCGGGCTGGCCCCCATGCGGTTCGCCATCTCGAGCGCAACGATGCAGTTCGCCAGGTTGCCCTTGTATTGCTGGGGCACGAGGTCGGAGGCGGCGAACGCCTTGCCGATGCGCTGGGCCAACTCCCAGCCGCTGGAGCTGTGAAAGCTCGGCATGACGGCTGCATTGCCTTGCGGGGCCAGCTCGGCGCTGGTGGTGGTGTCGAGGACTGCTGACATGGTTTCTCTCCTGTGGTTGATTCAAAGCGCCCAGGCGGGCAGGGAAATGGGGACGATGCTGGGCGCGTACCCGGGCCAGACCCCGGCGCGCTGGCAGGCGGCGTATGTGTCGAGCAGGCCGCGATATTCCTGCCGGCCCTTGTCGAGGGACTCGTCGTCCAGCATGCAGGCGCACGCGGCATGGGGCCAGTCGGACTCCACCGCCACAAACACAAAGCCCAGCACTTGCAGGCCGGATGCGGCGGCATAGCCGTCCGAGTACCAGGCCGCTTGCCGGTGGTAGCCTTTGCGGGCCACCTGGCGGGAAAACTCGTCGGGGTCTGCGCTGCTGTACGTCTTCACGTCAAGCAAGATCACGCTGGTGGCGTTGACCGGGTACACCCAGTCCGGACGGCATCGGCACTGGGAGCCGGTCGCCTCATCGATCCAGAACGCAGACACTTCCGGCTGGCCGGCAGACAGCAGCCGCGCCACATCGGGCAGGGCGCGCACGGATAGGGCCTGCGCCTGCGCGGTGGCCGAGTCTTGGGGCTTGATGGCTTGGCGGGCTTCCGACGCCTCCCAGGCCTTCCATTCCTTCGTGGCACGGCTTACATCGGGGCCGATGGCGTATCGCTTGTCGAACTCGGCGGGCTCCAGAATGGCGCAGTGCGCCAGCGTCCCGGCAAGCTGCCCAGCCTTTTCGGCGGGATCTGGCCGGTTCGGGTCGAGGTGCAGCGAGTAATAGTGCAGCGGAGACCGGGCCAGATCGTTCAGGCCGGAATTGCTGATGCCGGGCATGGCGTGGTATTGGTCGGCGTCCAGGCCGTGGACGATGCCGGTGGGGAGGTCGCGCTTCATGCCGACCACCACGCAACCAAAGCAGCCGCCAGCAACACGCCGATCACCACCGCAAGAAATAGCCCTGCTGCGCGTTCTGTGCGCGACTGTGGGTAGTGGTGAATCGCTTGCCCGCCTGCGACCCATGTGGCGTCTTCCATCGTGCGGGGAGTGGTGACATATGAGCTTTTCATTTCACGGCCTTTCCGTAAGCTGTGTTTGCCCGAACATGCGAACGTTGTGTGTACGTGCGCAGTTCATCCAGACGCGCATCCGATTCCAGCGCAGCACGCACGCTGTCAGCGGCTTCCTGTGCGTCGGTGTCGGGGCCGTTCATCTTGCGAAGCGCCGCCAGGACGATGGCGATCAGGGCGATGTAAGCCACTACGGCGATGATTGCGGCGGTCATGCCGCCACCTCTGCATTGATTTCCTTGAGCATCTCTTTGACGTAGTAGCTCAACTCCGACCGTGCCGACAGTAGG
>Ga0315904_10001561_pt1 | contig 36600 bp, 53 predicted proteins | sample LakEriMetagenome_6_FD_203529 | JGI IMG/M metagenome (GOLD analysis project Ga0315904, IMG submission 203529) | Freshwater fungal communities from buoy surface, Lake Erie, Ohio, United States - Buoy 12 MA120 | ecosystem: Environmental > Aquatic > Freshwater > Lake | place: USA: Lake Erie, Ohio...
CTTCCTCGTAGGTCATGCCCTGCGACTCCAGATTGGCGATGACCTTTTCGTAGTCGTAGGCGACGACCGGAATGCCGCCGAACGATTCGCAGACTCCGATGATGCAGTCGTCGAAGCCGTCCATCAGCAGGAGGTCTGGGTCGATATCGGACAGAAGTTCTCGGATAGTTCTTCTCATGGGTTAGCCTTCGTCCGCTCAGGTATGGGATAAACATCGTAATCCTCGGGCATGTCCTTCGGCACGACGCGAAGTCTTCCTTGCGTGTACTCGTTGGGGTTGAGGTCTTTGGCCGCTTGCTCCGCCTCCTTGCGCGTGGCGAAGATAACCGTCTCGTAACTGACCGTCCGCTGCTTCAGGTCGGCCCAGCCAATCGCGCCGCTGATCTGGACCTTGTAGCGCGTCGGCGCGAAGAGATTGCGGCTCATTGGCCTACCTTTCCTTCCTGTTTATCCAATTCCTCAATCGCTCGCTGCAGATAGATGGCATGGTCGAGCGACTCCTCCAGCGCATGCTGCAACCAGTCGCGAAGGGTCAGCGGATTGGCCTGCACGGTCGTGCCGTACTTCTCAATGCCCTGCATCTGCCGCTCTGCGATGAGCTTGCAGACGCGATACTCGGTGCCGGTGAGGAGTTCAAACGGATCGTAGTCGCATCTCATTCGCATCCTCCGGTTCGGATCAGGGAAACGACCGTCTCCGCATCGTCGATGAGCATTCTGCGGCGATTGTCGCCGTCCGCCGTCGTGTCGCGGTACATCCGCGCGTAGAAAAGCGAGTCCTCAAGGATAGTCGCCGCGCAGGATGCGTTGCGAAGTCGGTTCGCGGCCTCGCGAAGTACGGGCGAATGCATCAGGTACGCGAGTGATTCGAGTTTTTCGATCAGTTCCTTAAGCGGCATGGTGCTAGCCTGAACAAGGGCTGTTTCGGAAAGGCTTTGGTAAAATGTTTCGCGGTCGATCATAGCGTCTCCAAGTCAGGGTTTCCCTCAAAGCGCGGCATGATCCTGTCCCCGTCCTCACGCTCGATGATCAGTTCGAGAATCTGCTCTCCGTTCGCTGCGACGATTGAGCAGATGTGCTTGTCGTCGTCGTAGATGCTCAGCGGTTGCGCGCCGTGTTCCTGCACCTCGCCGTTGATGATTGCATTGAACAGGTCGATGATCGTTTGGGCGTTGGCTTTTGACTGAATGGTTAGTTTCATATTTTTACCTGCGAGTTTCGTTTGTACCTGCGAGTGAAATATCCTGCTGCCGGTGAAGTTCGCGCATGACCCGTCGGCCATAGGCGCGCGTGGAGGATTTCTTAGCTCCTTTTGGCCCACCTTGCCAGATGCGAGCTAAAGATTCGTCGCTGAGGTTTTTGCCGTAGTGGCTGAGATAGGCGTTGGCGATAAACGTCGCGGTTGCGCGGTTGGTTACCTGCGAGTGAACGTAGTGTGTTCCCATGATTCGGTTCACGTCGCGCACGAGGATTGCGCGGATTTGCAACGCGCCAAGCTCGCCATGACGGCCTTTGGCTAGGTCGTTGCCGCCGGATTCGATCTGGATGAGAGCGGATAGAAGGAGTGGATGCATGATTTGATGCGTTCTGACGGTTTATTCGTTCGATTTAAGTTCCTCGATGAGTTTGTTCCACTCGCTCACACGCTGGCGAGCCTGCTCAATCGCAAACCCCCATTCCTGCTCCTCGCGCCACATTCCGCGCACAACCTGCGGTCTGATGCCAAGATCATGCAGGCGCACCATCTCGCATAAAATCTCAATCGTACTCATGCTCATTTCCCTCTCGCGTTGGCGATACAATCGCGCGCATAGCTTAGATCCTCATCGTCGGCCATTGGGTGAACCAGTCGTTCAAGCGCGAGGAGAAGATCCGGGGCTGCGGCGATAAGGCGAGCATTGGCCACGGTTTCTTCGTATCCTAACGATGAGCCACGAAGTCCAGCTATCTGCTCACCAAGCGGTCCGTAAATGATTGGTCCGGGCTGAAGTCCAAGACGCCAAGGTCCGGGGGTGAATTGGTTTAATGGATTCATAATTTCGCGCGCGGTAGTTTTCTAGTGGCTCTTCAAACAACGTTTGCATTGGGGAATTAGCCCAACGCTTCCGCTTGGCTTTCCGCAACGGATACACGGCCTTCCTTTTGCTCTAGCTTTCGCGGGATTCAATTTGAGCTTTCCGCTCCTTTGCATTGCTGCAATTTGCGCCCAAGAATAACCAAGGCAGGTTTCTTCCTGTCTCTTTTCGAGGTACAGCTTTGCTTCTTCAACGCTCATTCCTTTGTTCGGCTCTTGGTTGTTCATGCGTAGATGTTTTCGGTTTCGGGGACGTTTGCGGGGACGATGCGAGTGGATTCCAATAGTTCTGCGAATTCCTCAACTGCGCCGACGGCATCCATGCGCGTCGGGTAGAAGCAGGTTTTATAAGGTCCGCCGTCGCTCGATTCGCGGAGGTTTGACCAGCCGTTTGGCGTTTCTAATTGGATTTTGTATCTCATAATTTCGCGCGCGTAGGGTTTTAAAGAGCGGCAGTCCAGTTGTCGGCAATCCAATTCCAGACTTCCTGCGCGGAGTCTTCGTGGATGGAATGAACGCCTCCGCCGCGTGGGGTTTGCGTCCGCTCGAAAGCAAGGTCAAGGCGCGCGCCGAATTCAGCGCGGATCATGGATTCCATCCGGTCGAGGATGTTTGGCAAATCGTCAACCTCGTTGGCGGTGCTGCCCCAATACTGAGGATCGGCGGGGAGTTGGATTAGGACTTCGTTTTTGTTCATGGATTCGGATTGGTTGCGGATAGGTGGCCTACCCTTTCGCGTCACCAGTTGCCCGGTGGCGCGCGTAGGATGGGTCGATCTAATCAGTCCAGACTGTCCCAAAGAGGTTGCAAGGTTGTCTGGCCTGAATAGTGGACCGTGTAACGCGGAGGATTGGCAACGCCAGTCTCGCGCCAAAGGTCTAATTGCTGGCGCGCATAGGCGATAGCGTCATCTTGGGTTTTCGCCCAATGCACAAGCTGAGGTTTCGAGCCTCTCGCGAGAGAGGTTTGCATGACGTAGTAGTTCATGGATGCGCGGGGAATTAGCGGCTCAATTCGAAGGTAATTAGCTTGTAGCCTTTGCGCGGCTCAATTGTCGCGCTGATTTTGTCGCGTGAATCGCGGAAAAGCTGATTCCATTCGACCTTGTCCCGGAATGATCCGTTGCCGATTTTGAGCGAGACATTGCGCGGCATTTCATGCGTCAAAATTTCGACACGCTGAAATTGAGAAAGAGCCGACCGACTTAGAAACGCGGGAATGGAATCGCCAAAACCATTCCAAAATTGGTCGGACATGTCGCGGATGATTGCTGTGGCTTTCATGGGTGCGCGCGTAGGATAGGTCATTCTGTCCGCTTCGCTCTCTCGATTATCTCGCGCGCGTCAGCCGCGCAGCGTTTAAGACTATCTAACATGAAGACTATCTCTCGCGGATTGATTGATACCTTGCGGAGCAAAAACTCCGCATCTTCTAATGCCGTAAGCAATTCAAATTCGATGGGTTTCATGGATGCGCGGGGATAGGTTAGAACAACTGAATGACGATTCCGCTTTGGAATTCGACGACTTGGGTTTGCTCCCGTAACCAGTCAATCGCGTCGGATTCATTGTCGAAATTCTGGCCATATTCCTTGGACGCGGAGATTGCTGAGGGATGTTCGGCGAATTCGCAGCAAATGCCGATTGGGTCAAGTTCAAGTTCAAAGCAGGTTGACTTTTCGTAGTCTTCCAAATGCGCGAATAAGGCGCGACGAGCGTTGACGCTGAATTGAGTTTCGCGGCCAGCGTGGCGGAATGCTTCGATGAATTGGTACTCGGTAATGGTTTGCTTCATGGGATTTTATGCTTTTGATTCGGGCTTGATTACCCGCCGGAGGCTACGGTTTCCCATAACCTCGCGCGGGGAATCAGGCGACGGCCTTGGAAATCAGAACTTCATGCTCTGGTTCATGCGAGGACGGCCATTTCGGAAGCGGGGCATCCTGATTCGTGTGGTGCCGAAATGCCCAGACTTCATGCTGGCATTTCGCGTCACGCTCACATGTTGCGTAACCTGAAATGCGCTTCCCGTTGATTCGAACCGAAGCGGGGATGCTGAAATATGTGTCCGCAGTTTCGGCCATTTCAGCGGCACGAATGACGCCATCAGAGCAAAGGAGCCGATGGCCGTTCCGGGGATGAAGTCCCCAAGGATAGGAACGGGAAACGTGAGTCTTTCCAAGTGTGTTTTTCGTGATGTTCATGGGATGGGATGGGATGGGATGGGATTAGCGCGCAAGGATTGCCGGAGTTTCGACTTCGCGAACGGAAAGAATAAACCCCTTGCCGGTCGGAACGGTTAAGACTTCGCCGTTGAACAATTCAACGTGCAACTGCCCCGGCTCTAAAGACTTCGCCCATGCCTTGACCGGCTCCGGAGAATTGCCGGAAACGTAATGGGACGATTGATTGATTCCCCGATAGGTTCGGCGGAGTTTCGATTGCGGGGCGAGGTAGCAGACTGGCTTCATTGGATTTTGGATTGATTGGATTTTGACTGACGAATGCTGGCTTCCGTTTCCGAAAGCCAGTTGTTCGGCATTCAAGCCAGATAGTTTCCTTCGTCGCCTTCCGTTGCTTCGATGTAGTCCAGCGCGGTAACAAGTCTGGACGGTTCTGAACCGTGAACCGTTGCCCACGCTTTCCGATAGTCTGGATGCATGATGCCGATGGAATAACCGAGAGACTTGAGAGCGTAGAAATAAGCTCTTTGGTAGTTTCCTTCGTCATGATGGCGAATTGCATCGGCAAGGTTGAGGCGGGCCGATGATTCCATCGCTGCACCGTTGCCGATATGTTTTCTGGCGGTTTGGATTAAATTCATGGGATTTTGGATTGAGGGTTAGAACTGGGAAGCGAAGAAAACGAAGAAAAAGGCGAAGCCCAAGGCAACGTAGGCAATGGCAATGGCAAGGAAGGAGAGGAGTTTTTGAAGCGCGGATTTCATTGGTGAGGACAGACTAGGGTGGAGGGTGGAAAACGTCAAAGAAAAAGTTTGAAAAAGTTTTAATGGAAGGGAAAACGAGGGGATTTCCTTAGGAAAACGAGGGAAAACGGAGGGCAACTAGACAGTGTCTAGATCTAGAAATCCGATTCCTTGCGGGATTCCTTGCCAGTCCGTACGGTGTCGGAAATGAGAATGCCGAAGGAAGTCTGGCAGAAAGCCTGTAGCCTGTACCTTGCGGGAATGGAATGGGACGCAATTGCAGACAAGTTAAAGGTGAACAAAACGACACTTTGCAAACGTGCTAGCCTTGAGGGTGTCACGAAAGTAAGAAAGGAGATGAAAGCTGAATTTCCTTCTGAAATTTCTGTAAAGACAGAAAAGAGCTTAGAAGCTCTCTCCGCTTTGGTTCGAAGCAAGCTCGCCGCAGATGCTGCCAGCACCTTGGAAAGGATCGAAACGTATGACTTGGAAGGATTGAAGGATGAAGGATTGCGCGAAACGATCCTTGCAAGTGTTGCGAAACGTAGCGCGCTGACATTCGGCTGGAGCGAAACGGGAGAGCAAGCCAGCGTTTCAATCAATTTACTCGGTTCAATGCCTGACCGATCGGTTGAATTGAACGTCACAAGCGAACAGCCGAAAGAGTGAACATAACAGTGATTGTGCGACGCTAGGCGACTAATGGACAGGATAAGGTTGACTAATGATAAAAAAGGATTGTTTTTCCTAGGATTGGCACAAATTATGAGGGGGAACCTGGCACCCCCTTTGCGGGTGGGCTTCGTTTACGATACCCCCCTCAAAAATTTTCCGACTTTTTGACCATGCTAAACAAAATCAAAATTGGTCAAACTGTCTCTTTAACCGCCGCCGAGAGGAAGTTGGCCCACTTCATCGCCAAGAATCGAAACGGCAGCAATCGCTCGTTCAACGTGACAAATCTGAAGATCAGCTTGGACGACGCTGCGACTGTGGATCTGGAGGGAATGTGCGGTGAGATAGCGTTCTGCAAGCTCTTCAATGTGTATCCCGATCTGGATACCGACCGCGAGCCTCCACATCCGCTTTACGACGCGGTCATCCCGCCTCCGCCGGGATTCCGCATCGATGTCAAAACGACCAAGTACGAGACTGGAAAGCTGCTGGTCGATGCGCGCAAGGGGAAGAAGACAGACGGAGTGGATTTCTACGCTCTAATGACCGGAAGTTTCCCCGGTCCGTACACATTCAGAGGCTTCATCGCCAGAGAGCAGATCATCCAGCCACATAAACTTGGCCTACTCTGCGGGTACAAGAGCTACATGGCGGAGCAGTCGGAACTAACGGACGAGATTCCCGATCATCCACTATTCTGATTGACATTGCGGCCATTCATATGCGTCAGTCCGCTCATCGACCTTAAGCAAGGCGGCGGCTTGGTCAGCCATCGCAAAACTGTCTAAGCGGCAATGACGCTCCGCATCGGTGAGAAGGTAGGATAATCATCCACTGTGTGGTGGAATAGATGGCCTACGGAATGGCGGTTTAACGTCGGTTTAATTTTGTTAGAATATGTCTTGTCCCAATGTCTTTAACGCCTTTGCCGTTGCGACTGAGTCGCTCGCGCAGGACGTTTACAAACGCGCCTCGTACCGTTCGATGTGGCTCAACCTCATTGAGCGCGGCGAGTATCCTCAGGGTACGGGTCTGACCCAGACCTCGTTCACCACCACTTCCATCGAGCCGACTGCGGCTGAGGAGTGGTCTGCTATCACCCTCGCCAGCGGTAATCCCGGCGATAACGGTGGTGCTTGCGATGTCACCTACAATGACGTTCCGGTCGGCTACAACGCTGTCACCTGGGGGCCTGAGCGTTTCGCTCTCAAAGGTCCGCTCCTGTGTAAGGATGATCTGACCTTTGATCATCGCGTCGAGGCGTTCTTGCGTGTGTATCTTGAGAAGCTCTCGATCCGCGCGCAGCGTTCGTGGGAGACTCGCTACCAGAACATGTTCGCCAAGTACGCCATCAAGGCGGTGGCCGACTCGTCCTTCACTCAGGTGGAGACGATTCCGAGCGGTGTGAACGAGTTGCCCTGGATTCAGACCGGCTCCGTTGGTCAGGCTTTGAATCAGGCCACCTCCGAGCTGACGCAGGAGATGCTCGATGTTGCCGCCGCCACGCTGATCCGCAATGGCGCGACGAATCCTGATAGCTCTGGTTTCATCAGCTTCTCCAGCGACGGTCCGGTGTTTCCGTTGTACATCGGCATGGAGGCCAGCCAGCGCATCGCTCAGAACAACGCCGCGCTGCGCGAGGATCTGCGCTTTGCCGATATGGGTTCTGGTCCGGGTGCTGAGCTGCTCAAGCGGATTGGCGCGAATCGGGTCATCAAGAACTTCCGCCATATCCCGAACCTGTTCCCGCCCCGCTTCAGCTACGCTGGCGGCAAGTACACGCTCATCCAGCCCTTCACCAGCACCAGCGGAACGAAGGGTACTGTGTTCAGCGTTAACCCGAGCTGGACGACCGCCTTGTACGAAGGTGCGTTCATCCCGACTCCGTACGTCATCAAGAGCCATATCGTTCGCCCGGTGAACCGTGTTGGCGACTTGAGCTGGCAGCCGACCAACTACATGGGCGAATGGCAGTGGGTGACTGGTGCCTACAAGCTCGATGTGGATTGCGCCGATCCTCTGGAGAAGAAGGGTCAGCACTACGCTGAGTTCGTTCATGCCGTGGAGCCAGTGTTCACCAATCAAGGAATGACTATCATCTTCCGTCGTTGCACCGGAGCTTTGTCTCAGATCATTTGTAGCTGAAAAGCCCAGTAAATACGCGAGAATCCGCAGGTCGAAAGGCTTGCGGATTTTTTGTTGCCATGTTCAGTCGATGCGTCTATTTTTACATCGCATGGAGCAAGACGAACCAAAACGTGGCGACGTACGCGAATCGGATGGAATGGTCTGCTGGGGTTACACCTGGAAAGATCCGCAGGGAAACAAGCGGTATCAGTGGCTAACGCCCGAGCGTTTCGCCGAGAAGATGGCCGCTGATAAGGAGAGGTTGGCCAAGTACACAGCCGACAACGCTGAGAAAATCCGCGTGAAGCAGGCTGAGAAGTATCTCAAGAATGCGGAGTATTACAAAGCAGCGGCTAGGGGATATTACGCGAACAACAGGGACAAGATTCGTGAGCTTCACAAAAAGTACCAAAAGGAAAACGCCGAGCATCTGAAGAAACAAAAGAACGAGTACCGCGCCGCGAATCGCGAGAAAGCAAGAGCGTGGGCCAGAAAGTACGGAAAAGTTCATCGCGCAAAGTTGACAGAAAAGCTCCGCGAGAAGCGTCGATCAGATCCTATGTTTCGACTGAAGGATGCGATTCGCGGCTCGATCCGTGCATATCTCGGAAGCAAGAAGACTCGTCGTGGATCTACCTTCGAGATTGTCGGCTGCACTCCAGATTTCCTGCGTGAGCATTTGGAAAGGCAGTTTAAGCCCGGAATGACTTGGGATAATTACGGCTCGCACTGGCATGTTGATCATCGCATACCGTTGGCCAGCGGTCGTACTTCTGATGAGGTAAAAGGCTTGAGTCATTGGACCAATCTCCAGCCGTTGGAAGCGTTGGAGAATCTCATTAAGAGCGACAAGGTTCCACAGTCGGTAATGCCTTGACATCGCACCCCATAATCTGATGCTCCCCGTATGCCGAGTTTTACTCTCCCCGAAGGCGTTGAGATTCCCGAGAATTTGAAGGAAGGCGAAGCGTTCCAGACGATGGCGACGATTGTCCTCGGTAAGAACGGTAAGGCCGAGTTCATCGAGATTGATGGCATGGCTATTCCCGGCTACGAGAAGAAGTCGAAGGGCAAGAAGATGGCCGAGCGTGGCGGGGAGGAGGAGGGCGAGGAATACGAGGAGGAGGAAGCTTCCGGCGGCGGCGGTTTCATTGCTGAGGTGATGCAGCGCGGACGCGGTCCGATGGCCTAATTCAAAAAGATAAAAGCGTATGTCCGACATTACATGTGCTGAAACGGCAACGCTGCTGAGCGAGGTTCAACCTCTTGGGTGTCGCTCGCCGTGGGAGCGTGAGATGGCCAAGCTGGCACTTCTCAATCGCATTGCCGATGGAACCGGAACGGCGGCGCAGAATGCGGCGTCATTTGGAACTGTTCGTTCGGTGACGGCGTCAACGGCGATTGTGTCGAGTGATTTCGCGATTCTTGCAAATTCGACATCGGGAGCGATTACGGTTTCGCTTCCACCGGCTGCGACGGCCAATGGTCGGATCTTTTTCGTGAAGCGTGTGAATGCTGGCGCGAACAATGTGACTGTCGATCCGTTTGGTGCCGAGACGATTGAAGGTGCCGCGACTTATGTTTTGACCGCTCAATGGGCGAGGGTTGAATTCATCAGCAACGGAACAGCGTGGTTTATCATCGTGAACCAATAACATGGCCGAAGAATCATCCATCACCTGCGCGGAAGCCGCTCAGCTAATTGCGGAAGTTGCTGCAACCGGGTGCCGTTCTCCGTGGGAGATGGATCTGCTTGAGCTTGCGCTTTTGAACCGCATTTCTGACTCTAGCGGCGGTTCGGTCGGATTTCCGCTGACGGCGGATCTGACATCGATTACCGCCGATGTGACGACAATCACTGCGGATCAGACTCAATTTTAACAACGGTTTAGGAAACACCTCATACTATGGCACAGCAAACGATCAATGTCGGAGCCTCAGCCAACGACGGAACGGGGAGTCCGCTGCGGACGGCATTCCAGTACACGAACAGCAACTTTACCGAGCTGTACGCAGCTCTAGGCGGTGGTTCTGGCCTACCTGGGTCTACGAATCAGGTGCTGTTCAACAACGGAACCGCCATCGCTGGTGACGCGGGGATGACGTACAATCCCTCGACCGACACGATGACGCTCGTCAATTTGGTGCTGAGCGGAACCTTTGCCGCGCGTAATGGTGACACCCCCTCCGCCATCCGCGCCGCCGCGAGCGACTACGCTGCTGTAAACTTCGATGGGGCGACGGCGAGTACGCGAATCTCCTCGACGCTGACGGGGCAATCCATTGGAACGGGCGACTTTTCAATCTGGTGTCGGTTCAAAATTTCACAGACAACGGCTAAAGCCGTATTTTCGGTAGTAGAAGACGCAAACAACTACTTTGGACTGACAACATCTTCGGGTGCTTACGGCTTGGATAAGACAATTGGAGGGGTTGCCTCCAATGCAACCATCACTGGATTTACTGGGGCTGCATTTGCTGGACAAATTGTTGATTTTGTTTTGGTGCGTAGTGCTGGTGTATTTTCTGTCTACGTCAACGGTTCTGCATACACACTCACAAACACGACTGGAAATATCAGTCTCAGCGCAGCAGCGAATCTTAGAGTCGGTGGCTACTTTACGGCTTCTCAAGTCTTCGATAAGAGGGTTTACCGCTCAGTCGTCTTCAACCGCGCACTGTCCGCTTCTGATGTCACCGAGCTTATCACACTCGGCGTGAATCCGGCGGATCAGTGGGGGACGCAGACGGATATTATCAATGCAAGCACTTTGAACGGTGGTTTTGAAACCGCTGGAGGCGGCGGTGCTGATGTGTTTGCTGATTGGGCTGAAGTAACCAGCGGCACTTCTACGATCAATCGCGATACATCAATCTTCTATGCTGGAACCGCATCATGCCGGTTTGATTTGGATGTTAGCGGAAGTTCTGTAAGCATTCAGTCTGCAACTGCAACTTTTGCAAGAAACAAACGCTATCGTGTATCCTGTTTTGCAAGATCGACAGCAACCAGTGGCAGGTTGGCGGTTAATGTTGGTGCTTCGCTTTTCTCGCCATTGGGTGCTGTTTTGGACAACGCTAGTTGGCAAGAAAGAGTGTTGGAGTTTGTGACTGAAAGCGGCGGAGGAAATATATTTACTATAAGCCGATTGGCTGGGGCGTTGAATGGTTCAATCTGGATTGATAACGTCACCTTCACCCGCATCGGCGCAATCGTCGATCTGGATTTCACCGTGGGTGCTGGCTACCAAGCCACCGACCGCTCGACCAACGCGCTGCACGGAACGCTGTTCAACGGTGTCGAGTTCTCGCAGCCGAAACGGGTTGCGGTGCTTTACGCGACGACCAACACCAATGGCAACCAGCAGATGCTTGGGACGCTGGCCATCCCGACCAATGCGGTTATCGAGGACATCATCTGCAACTCGACCGGCTCGGCTACGGTGAGCATCGGCAACGCCTCCGCTGGCACCCAGATCGTAAACGGTGCGAGCGTGGTGAGTGGCCGACAGAAGCTCACGTTGGCGACGCCGTTCAGCACCACCGGCAATCTGTGGGTTAACTCCAACAGCACCGCCACGCTCCAGTTCACCATCCTCTACACCGTTGCTGCCTAAGAAGTTATGGAAACCGAAACCACAATCGAAACCGCGCCGGTCGAAACCATCACCTTCGAGCCGCCCATTGAGGTCAACCCCAACGTCATTGCCGGTGACATGGTGGTCAGCACCGCCGATGTCATTCCGCAGGATGACCCGACCCAGGTGGTTGCGAGCATCTACGGAGATGGCCGAGTCATTGGCGTACCGTTCATTGACTCCAACGAAAACTCCCTCAGGGTTGCTCTGAGCTGATAGTTTAGACCATGACTGAATCCCACTTCATGCGAGACATGCTTGCGGCAGCGAGTGGGCCAGTCATTGGAATACTCGGGAACGCGGTTTTTTCAGACCCGAATCTTAAGACGGCATCGCTCGCGTTCGGTGCCGTCACTGCTTTTATTGTCTGCTTGTCCAAAGCCATCGACCTGTATCGAAAGCTCAAATGAACCCCAATCTTACCTCTCTCATCCGTCATCTTCTCTCCGCCGCTGGTGGTTTCCTCGTCGCCAAAGGTCTGGCTAGTGCCGATCAGGTCGCCGAACTTGCCGGTGCCACCGTGAGCATCATCGGCGTCGCTTGGTCGATCTTCAATAACAAGAAGGCTGCGAAGTCTGACGCTCCGAAGACCGAATGAACTTTTTGGCCGACTTGGTGATGAAGCTGGTCATCTGGCTTCATGCGCTGACCAAGGAGGATGTCTCAAGTGAAGACGCCAAGAAACAACCTGATCTTAAGCGCAACCTTCTTGCTCGCATTGATGAGCATGAGCGTGAGCTGCGCGAGCCGGGTGATTTACGTCCCCCACGGTGAGCCTGTACGCCTCGCTGAGAGCGTTGAGGCGCGAGTTTGGACTGTTGACGCCAGCGGCAAAACGGTGCGTAGTAAGAACCGAATTACCATCCATGAGGGTTGGTATGCACTGCCGAAGGAATGAAAAAGAACGTCCCAACGAACAAGTCGCTTTACAGCAAGATGAAGGCGTTGGCCAAGAGCAAGTTCGACGTTTATCCAAGTGCGTACGCCAATGGTTGGCTCGTCCGCGAGTACAAGAAGCGCGGAGGTAAATACAAGGTTGCCGATGTCAGGTAATAAGGCTAGAGGAGGACTAGACCGCTGGTTCGCCGAGAAATGGGTGGACATCAAGACCGGAAAACCGTGCGGTCGTCAGGAAGGTGAGGAGCGCGCCGGATATCCCGCTTGCAGGCCGACAAAGCGCATCAGCGAGAAGACTCCGAAGACTCTTGGTGAGATGAGTAGCGCGGAAAAAGCTCGATTCAAGCGCGAGAAAACCAGCTTCCAGAAGATTGGTTACCAGCATAGGATGCGGAAGAAGAAGGAAAAAATATGAGCTATAACGCACCATATCGCGGTTCGCCGTCAGTCTCACGACCTAGCGGAAGCGGACCTTACAAACAGTCGCCGCCGCCGAAGCCGCCTATTCGGCCTCAGCCTAGGCCGGTTCCAAGCGGAAGCGGACCTTATCGTAAATAAACGAAAATCCCCCGGTGGCTTCGAAACCATCGGGGGATAATTGTTTCAGCGTCCTAACGATTTCAGAACGCTCGCAACGAAGTCCTCGCTCTTGGCGTTGTTAACATTGGCCGACTTGAAGCCAGGATTCGTCGCCTTCGAACTGACTCCTGGCTCGCTGCCACGATACTTCGCTAGTTCCGCTTGCAGGCGTTTGTTTACCTCGACCTGAGAATAGAGAAGCTCGCGGTATTTCGGCGCGGCAGCAGCCCAAAGAGCAGCCTTAGCGAGGTCTTCTTCGCTGTTCTCGCCATTGAAGATCTGCTGCGCGAGGCTGAGACGCTGGTTCAGCTCGCCATTCCATTCTTCATCGCCCTCACGCGGCTCGAAGATTTCAAGTGCGCGAGCATTCTCGCTTACCTTAGCCCAGGTCTTACTGGCCGACTCCAATGCAGCCTTCGTACCTTGCTCGTTGTCCTGCTGATACTTCGAGATGATGGCGTCGTAATCGGACTTAGCCTCGGACATCTCCGCCGCCTTCTCGCCGTTAATCTCGTCGTAGCGAACGATTAGCGCGCCGAGCTTGGCTTTCTTGGATGGCGAAAGACCTTCAACGATGTCATCGATCTGCGAGTTGCGGTAGTCGCTCTCAGGCGACTTGAGTAGGCCAACAAGTCGTTCTCCATCGGTGCCGACAAGACCCTTCACCGATTCGAAGACGCTATTAATCTTGCCCTCGTACTTCTTAACGAACTCAGGGTGACGCTCGATGTCCAGCAATCGAACACGCTCAGAAAGCGCGTCACGCTCCTCCTGCAAGGTCTTGAGCTGCGCTTCGAAGTTAGGATTGGTGGTCTTACCAGCTTTCAGCTCGTCCAATTGCTTCGCAAGTTGCGCCTTCTCCTCCTTGATCTTGCGGAACGCATCAGCGGCTTTCGTGGACTTGATCGTCTCGGGAATATCGGAATCAGCGTCCGTAGAAGTCGGAGCCTCGGCGGCGGCGGTAGCCTGCTTCTTCGAAGAACCGAACAAACGCTCGATGTCCTTCTCGGATTTGCTGCTTGGCTTGGCCGTTTCGGCGGCTGGCGTAGCTGCCTTCTTGGCAGGCTTAGGCTCCTCGGTAACCGGAGTCGATACGCCTTCATCGGCTTCGGCTCCCATGCGGTTGAATGCGTCGAGAATCGAGTTGCCAAAGTCAGGTTGCGACGCCGGATTTGTCAGCGGGGAATTCAGTGGTTCGTCCATAATTTGTTAGTATTGCTTTTCGAAGGTTGCTTCAGGTTCCTTAGTTGTTTCATTCACCGACAATTTTCGAAGGTTTTCAAGACAATGCGCGTAGCCAGCGGTTACACCGGCAGCGAAAATGATGTCCGATTCCTTCGCTCCATGAGACGGCATCGGCACCGGCATGGATTCAGCAACGATGCGGATTGCCATGCGTAAGAGCGGAGTCTGTAACAGCTTTGAGAATTCAGCACTCTCACCGCTTGTCATCCAGTCCGCCATATTTACCTCAGGCAGATTCTTCAGGTCCGATTTCTGGGTCTTCGTTGAGCCTTTCAGCCAATTTATCATACTTTGTTTTCTTGTTTCGTTTCAGTTTATGCCTCTGTGGAATCGGGTCGAGAACGTCGTCTAGCTTGATCGGTTTCTCAGGTGTAACGACATCTCGCTTGGGTCTAATCACCTTCGTCACCTCCAGCATGTCGGCCAATGGTAGCTTGATGTAGCCGCAATCAACGTCGTTGATGCCGTATGAGACGACGAAATGATTCTTCGCGCTGTCGTAGAACGCTCCGCACGGGAATACGACCGCAGGCAATCCCGGCCACCAGTCCTGCTGATTTGTGCCGGTGAGAAGTGGCAGCGTCGTCATGCGGACGATGCGGAATGGAGCCTTAGCCTCGAATGCGTAAGCTCCCATGTAGTAGCGACGCTTCTTATTTATCCACGGCAGCGAGCTGTGGAAGAAGGTCCAGTACAAGCCATCGACCAGAATGGGATTCGAGCCGCCGCGCACCTCGCCAAACTTCCAGAGCGGATTGAACTCGTCGGTGACATACTCCGCTTCCTTCTCAAGACGCCCATTAAGGCGCACTACGACATGAGGATTGGCCGAATACACCATGTGTGGCGTGTTATCGTGGACGAAGTAGAGCCAGTTCTTCTCATGGCCATCGTTCACCATCGCCTGCGCGTAGTTGTTGCCGTAGATCGGATCGAATCGAGCGACATTCAGGAACTGCTTGTCCAAGACGAACATTGCCTGATGCGCGTAGCTCTTGAATGGGACGAACGTGCAGCAGCTTAGTCCGTACTTGTCGCCGAATTTGACCACTCGCGGATCTTCGAACTGCTCTCCCGGCATGTGCGAGGTAAGTGTCAGCAACGCCTTCTTGATGGCTCCAAGATCCTTGGTCAGCTCGAAGACAACGATGTCGTTCTTCTCAAGGTAAACGTCCTCATCCTTCTCGCGCTTGTTGCGGCAGCGTCGGGCGAAAAGCAGGATCTGACCGCTCGGTTCCTGAATGATTGCGGGGTTGAAGTAGTAGGTTCCAACCTCCTCAGGAAGCGTGATTTTGCCAACCTCCCAGTCGCACTGTTCGGCCAGCTTGGGTACGTCGTTCTTTGCGTAGCTCATTAGAAACTCGGCTGCGAATTTGATTTCGTCGTATTGAGCAAGCCAATGGTCGCGCTCCTCGCGGACCTCGGTGAGATGCTCTTCGTTTTCTTTGGTTCGAATCTCAAGCGTCTTCTGCAAATCCTCGATCTGCATGAGCAAATCGGCCTGACCATCACCGCCATTTGCGAATCGTTTGAGAGCTTTAAGAGACAGACTTCGGATGATGTCTTTCATTATGGATACAATTTTGTGTTCTCCTGCGTAGCAAGCCTCGGAAGAATCCCGTAAAAGTTCATCCTAGGCATCGAATCGACCAGCATCTGGATGTCGATTGGACCCCAAACCTTCTGATTCGTTTCGAGGAGTTTGCAGACACCTTCGTAATTTACAAGGTAAGCATGCGTACACATGCCTCGGACCAGCTTGTAAAGATTCGACGCGATGTAGCCGTGGTCTTCAATCGGGTCGGCGCAGCAACTTCCGATGTAGACGACATGCCAGTCGCTCGGCAGATAGTCCAGATTGTCGGCCAGCTTTGCCTTCCAATCGGCGCATGTGAACTCAACGTCGTCCTCAACAATCAGAAACGTCCGATGATCAGTCACCTTCGACTCAACCATCCATTTGATGGCCGACCAGACTGAGAAATGGCTGAGTCCGGCGACGATTGTTTTGACCTTCGCCTTCTCCTTCTCGCGTGTGTGGTAGTAGTCGGTCGAGATGCCGCAGTTCTCAGCCCTGAATCCATACATCGGAACCGCATCGATTCCGAATGTCTTCATGTAGCGGATGCAACGTCTTTCCTTCTCGCTTTCAGGCTTCGAGACGATGAAGCACGGCGTCTTTTCGAGCTGTAGTTTCATCGGTTCGGGAGGATGTAGATGATTCCGCGACGCGCGCCTACGCATCGACTGGGGTGGTTGTAATAGAAGCTGTAGCCGTACTTCTGCGTCAGGGTCTTGGCGCGGTAAATCGCGTCCAACTTCTCCTTGATGTAGCCGAGGCAGATGTCGTGGCCGTTGTAGCTGTCGTATCCAAGCTGTCCTGTCGGCTCCTTGAAATCGTGAATAGCAATGACCGGATGCAAATCGTATCGGTTGATTGCCTCAAGCTCTTCGAGCAGCGGGAGATAATCGTTCCAATGAGCGTCTAGGAAGAAGATTGTATCATGTCCAATTCCGTGATGCGGAATGAACCAGTTCATGCAGGCATCGCTGCTGCCCTCGAACATTTCGACGTAGACCTTCTCTCGCTTGAACTTCTCCTTAGCTCTCTCAACCAAGTCGTGGTTCAGCTCGCACGAAACAGTCTTGATGAAGTTCTTGGCCAACCAAACGGTAGTGTCCGCTTCGTGAGTGCCGGTTTCGACAGCAGTCGTCAGCTCGAAGCGTTCTTTGAGGTAAAGAAACTCCTGCTCGATGAACGTGTCTCCATTGAAAGGTGAACCCATAATTTTAGTCGGCCAAAGGACAGTCTTCTTGATCGGCAACTCGCGGGAAAATTGTGAAGCATTTCAGATGGTGGCGGCTCTTGAAGTACATCTGCAAATCGATTGGGGCGAAGACCTCTTCGTTTGTTTCGATGAGAGTCTTGAGAGCCTTTTTTCGGACGATGTAGCAGTGAGTGCAAAGCGGCATTCCCTCGAAGAGATTGGAATCCAGCTCGCATGAGAGCTTCCCGTGCGCGCAGCAGGAGCCAGGATAGAGAATATCCCAATCCTCGGGCAGCTTTGTCAGCGCACGTTCGATTGTTTCGCGCCAATGAGGACGGAACAGGATGTCATCCTCTAAGACCATCACCATGTCCGGCGTGGAAGGATCGAAATCCAGCGCGTTCCATAGCATCCAATGGGACATCGTGCATCCAACGTGCTTGGAGCAGATGAGGTAGCCTGAGCCGGGAGCATCCACCTCGTACGGAATGCTCGCTTTCAGACCGGACTTCGCGCCGTTCAGGCCATAGAAAATGCGGTAGTCCGTGATTCCGGCGGAATCTAGGTTTCTTTGTAGACGCGGGATGCGAGAACTACCTCGCATCGTGATAACGACCGTTTGCACGGGGTTATTTCAGTTTTCGATAGATGGCAAAAACGCTCTCGCTCAGGTCAAATCGCGAGACAAATTCGCAGCGTTTCAGAACGAATTTGAGAGCAGTCTGGGTTGATTCCCAGTTCACATCGTCCATCACGATGTAGCCGCCAACCTTGAGCTTCGGAAGCCAGTTGACGACATCGCTCGTAGACGGCCATTCGGCGTGATTCGCATCGATGTGAACCATGTCCATGTCCGGCAGGAATCGCGACGCATCCCATGAGGACATGCGGCAGAACTGGATGTGCTTCACGACCTGCGCGCGGACGCAATGACCAACGAACGATTCGTAATGCTTGTTTAGATCGAGCGTTGACCACCATTCCTGATTGGCACTCGTCTCGTCGTCGATGCAGTCCTCTTTCTTCCAAGAGTCGATGGCGTAAACGGTTCCGCTTCCGTTCAGCTTGCAGGCTTGAGCAAGAGCGAGCGTTGACTTGCCCTCGAAGACGCCAACTTCGGCGATACGCTGCGGCTTGGTTTCGAGAACAAGTTTGGCAATTTCCAAACCTTTCTTCGGGTCGCACCAACCGCCCATCTTCGGGAAGTTGTCGGCGATAAACTGAACGATGTTTTCTTCGTTTCCCATAATTCTTATCCCTGACGCGCCAAGTTGGACTCGGCAGTTGCATTCGCTCGCTGAATATCAGCGGTAGTCTTCGCATTCCGGCGAGCCAAGTCGGCCATCGCCTTCGTGTTCTGACGCTGAATGTTGGCCATAGTCTCGGCATTCTGGCGAGCGATTTTCGCCTGAACTTCCGCATTCATCACGGCAGTGCGAGGATCGACTCCCTGCTGGATAGCCATCGCCTGCTGTTGCTGCGCCATTGCCTGCTGCTGCTCGGCCAGCATCTGACCAAGCTGCTCAACGGTCTGGACAAGCATCTGGAGCTGCTGCGCGTAGGCTTCGACCTGAGGACGACGAGTAGGATCGGTGGAGAGACGAGCCAGATGATCCTGAACGTGCTGACCAATACCTTGCAGGAAGAGCATAATCTCCTGCGGATTGCCGCCCTGCTGAATTGAAGACGCAGCCTCGTTTGCCGCCGCAAGATGCGTGTCGATGTGAGCGATTTGATTCTGCGTATCCGTGACGATTGCCATGTTACCCTGGCGCAGCGACGAATGCTCCAGAACAGCCAGCGCGGTCTGATCCTGAACTCGCGAAGATTGGATCTGAGTCGGCAGATAGCGGTCCACCATTTGTTGACCAACCTGAGCGGCGATGTAGTCGCGCAAGAGGCTGACTTTGCCACCCTCTGGCAGAGAACCGAGAAGTCCGAGCAGAGAGCCAAGGAGCTGCTGCTTCGCGAACTGAGAACCTTGGCCGACCGTGCGAGTCGCTTCCACGAAGTCGATATCAAGCATGGCTTGAACTGGAACGCCTCGTTCGGCGCAACGACGCTGGAACTCAATCGCATCCTTATCCGACTTGGTAATCGGGTTCAGGTTGGGATTGGAGGCTCGGTTGTACCGCTCTTCGAAGAAGGAATCGAGCTGGTTGTAATACCGACTGAGCTGCGTCTTACCGATTGCTGACTGCTGCGCCACGATGGCTTGGATTTCAGTCGCAGTTCGTGGGTTGCCAGCCGGTTTGTTGAGCGATTGGCGATACTGAGAGAGATTGCCCTGAAGAACATTCTCAAGGTCCGCGTTGACCGCCATAGGAGCGTCCAGAACGCCAGCAATGTTCTGCTGAATGACTTCGTAGTCTGGCGGGAGAATGGCATACGGTCCTTGCTGAACGACGCTTGTCTTGCTGAGAGCGTTCGGGTTGAGGGGGCGGAAGAGGATCTGAGTGCGAGCGAATGCACTGTCCACCATCGAGCAACGAAGCCGGTTCTTCAGCTCCATCGCCTGAAGCATCTTGATGCCAAGACCCTTCACACCGTGATGCTCGCCATCACCACGGTCGTAATACATCGGATGAATGATCTGCTCCCACCGCTTGTAGCGGCGCAGCTTCCGATACATGAAGTTCTCGCTGTCCCGCTCATCGATGATGGCATGGCTGATCTGGCCATCGAACTCCTTGTAGAAGATGTGCGACATCAGCACGACCTCGGACCGCGCGCTAAAGGTGATGTCGTTCGAGCGGAGCTGACGTTGGAAGAACTCCCAATCGTACTGAACGCCGGAACGGTACGGCTCGGGCATCGCAGCGCGGATACGCTGGCGAACGTAGTCCACGTTCCAACCGGCAGCAGTCGCAGCTTTCTCGTCTTGGATCTTCTCGAACAGATCATCGACACCCATGCGAGTGCGGACGCAAGCCACCTTCCAATCGCTGACGTTGGACTTGGTGCCATCGGGGACGAGAAGATCCGTCGCCATGATGGCTTTGCATCGCCAGTTGGAGCTGTCTTCGAAGATTAGCGGACCATTGCCAATAAGGACCATCTCACGCTGCGAGAGCTGCATGATGTAGTCGAAGTCCTTGTCCAGCTTCTGGAGACGGTCGAACTCCTCGGTGATAATCTTCGACCACTCCTCCCGCTTATCCATGTCGTTGCCGTAAGCGGTGCGAATGTTGGCGTAGGTCGGAACCTCGGCGAACACATCGTAGAAGGCTGACATGGCCAACGTGAGGAACGCTTCCGACTCGCGGAAGTTGACGTTGGTACGGAACGCTTGGTTATTGCGACGAAGCTCCGCCGGATTGTACGGAGGATTGCCGTCAACAAGACCACGGAGCTTTGCGCGGGTGCTGTTCCGAAGCTCGTCGGCCATGATGAGCTTCTGAAATATCTCGCGAGCCGATGCCGCGTCGGCAATACGAGTTTCGGGAGCTTTACCCTCCTCGTTAATGGTTTCGAGCGGCAGTTGGGCTAGGTTTCCGTACATGGTCGTTTTTTCCAGCAGTGAGCTGGCAAGTTTGCGTTCTCTGTAGCGTCCGTAAATTTATGGAGTGTTTCAATGGGAAACCACACCATGCTTCTGATGAAGCAACCACAAAATTCACAGCTTTGAAGCTGGTCGTCTAGTGGCGTTGTTCCGTGTTGAGAAAGCGTTCTAACAGCCTCTTTGAGGACGCGAGCGTTACATCCGGTGCATCCAAGCGGCTTTCGGTTGAACTGACATCCAGCGCAAATGCTCGCCCTTCGAATCGCTTCCGCCTGATCCACCTTACCGCCGCCAACGGTCAGCCCATGAATCAGGCTCATGCTGAAGCGGATAACGTCTCCGATCTGAAGAGATTTCAAACCTTTTGGCTTAGGAATCTCAATTTCGTCGTAGGAACAATCAGCACCGTTACGGCACTGATACTCAGTGATTAAGATGTCGAGGTTGTCTGGAACTTTTACCGCGTTGGCGGCGTAATGGTTTCGGACGAACTCGCGGAGCTGCGGCAATGAACCGGCGGGTATCTCGATTCCGGTTTCAGGAACGCGGTAGTTCCATCCGCCAGGGATTACATTGTGTTCATTGAGAATCTTGTAGCCGCTCATACGTCCCCGTCGTAGTAAATGGAGTCTGCGTCCCTCACCAGCTTTTCCCATACCTTGTCAGCTTTTGTTGCTCGCGGTTCAAAGGAGGCGGTTTTACGCACCAGATCAAGCAGGACTACAGCAGCGTCGGCCAAGTCAGGCGATTTGCCAGTTCTTTGCTTCATCACAGTCTTCGATTCGACGGATATCTTACGCTTCCCATCGTCGAACATTCGCGCACAGAACTCCTGCAATGTCTCGATGTCCATGCCGCCGACCCGCTCCTCGACAACCCATTTACGCATCGAGAACCAGAGTTCTGTCACCTTGCGGTCGTAAGCCTCATTGCATGGCCTACTATCCTCGTCGCTGACCGGAATGGTCGATGGAGAGCCGCCGAACTCAACGCGATGAACCACACCCCATTCGCGGGTTAGAATGTCCGCAAGACCGCCACCCTCACCGCTTGAATCGAGAGCGAACTTGTCCGGTGGAACGCCGCGCTTGTTGCATTCCTCTTTAACTCGATTGGCTATCTGGTAATGGACCGGCTCGGTGAGCTGTGCGTTCGGTGATATCTGGATGATGTCCTGAAAGAGAATGCTCAGCTTGTCGTTAGCGGTGCCAACCTTGGCAAAGCGAAGGACGCATCTATCGCCGCCAAAACCCGGATCAAGACCGGCAACAATTTGGACGTTTGTAGTAAACACCAAATTTTTTGTAGGTGTGTGCGTTTCGATAAGCGACTCAGACAGCACCGTCTTGACCATGCCGTCAGGACTCCAGAATCCGCGTGTGTACTTCCAGAACGTAGGACTCTGCTCGCCCTCATGGCGCATCGCTGACAAGACCTGATCTTGGGTGATGAGATATGGGTACTTCGTTCGCCCCTCAGTGATGTTCGGCGACTTCATGCCGTCGAAACGTCGGCACATACCGCGTTCCGTTAGCCAATGCTGATCTTCAATCGTGACGCTGCGCCATCCTTTTGCCGGTGTGCAGAATCTGCCGTGCGGATCGAACTTTGATGCCGGATTCCCAATGACCAGCATCTTGAACTCACGGCAACCCTTGGAGAGGTTCGTGCAAGCCTCGAACGCTGCTTCAGGCGTATCCGTTGCTTCGTCGATAATGACCATCACGCGTTCCGCATGAATACCCTGAATGTTGGCCACCGCCTTCGAGGTGTTACCTTCGGCGACGGCGATAGCTGAAATAGAGTGCCGGTCGTCACCTTTGACAGCCTGTAACGCCATCTTCGAATCGACCATGTTGCCGGGGAATCCTCGCGATTTCCGAACAAGATCCTGAAGATTGGCCCACATACGCTTTCGGATCATCTTCGCGGTCGTCGATGTCAGGACAACCGTTGACTTGGCAGGGTTGGCCAACCACCAGACCGTCGCAAAAAGCGTTGCGCCAAAGGTCTTTCCGCTCGCTCCGCATCCCGCCCATCCAACGTAGTCATGCTCACAGAGGCTTTCGACTTGAGCTTCAAGCCACGGGTTCCAGCTCATCTTCGGCCAGAGCATTTTCGTCGCATTCTGAAAATGTTCGAAAGTACCTAGTCCACCCTCGTTTGGTTGGAGTCGATTGCGGAAAGCGTACAGCTCCAGTTCAAGATCGGGAATCTTGACGGGAGAACGTATTCCGTACTTGTGGTCGATCAGTGGATTCTCAGACACTTGCTCTGCCATAGTTTGGCCTTGCATTAGTTGTCGTTGGACTTGAGGTTGTGCGAAAGGAAAAATATGCCGTCGCAACTTGTTTCTTCATCCGGCTGTTGCCAGCCTTGCGACTCCGAGCCGGTAGTCGTGAATATCCCCGGTCCTCAAGGGGCAGCGGGTACAAACGGCACCAATGGCACGAACGGAATTGATTCGTTTACCTACACGACGGCTGCGTTTTTTGTTCCTGCGCTTGGTTCGAGTGTTCTTGTTTTCGTCGATAACACCGAGTTTCTTCCCGAATCAGTCGCCGGACAGTTTTTCGTTTCGATTCAGGGTCTTGGGTACATGCAGGTTCTGTCGGTTGACGGCTTGCAGCTAACGCTTCAAAACCCCGCTCCCGGCGTTCTCGGCATTGCCAATGCGGTTCCGACTACGCTGATTCCTCCCGGTTCGCTCATCACGCTAGCTGGAGCGATTGGTCCTACGGGTGCTGCGGGTGTTTCTGGCGGTGCGCCGGTTGGGGCTTCCTACATTTGTCGAACAGCGGATGGAACTCTAACGAACGAGACAGCTCTTGATTCGCTTGCTGCCGGTTACATGAAGACCGCCGGATCTGGCGGTGCTGGCGTCGTCTCGACGGTGGCGACGGTTCCGGTTGGCGACATCAGCGGCACGTTGCCGATTGCTAAAGGTGGAACCAACCTGACAACCGCCCCAGCAAACAAGATTCCGGTGGGCGATGGAACCACCTATCTCCAGAAGGAAATCGTCGGAACAGCTCCGATTGTCGTCACGAATTCGACTGGAAACATCACGCTGTCCGCGCCTTCAATCGTTCCGTTCAACTACGTCACGTTTACGCGGAGGGTGACTGGTCTTGGGGCGGCAAATGCACCGAACGTCAGCCCAACTTCAGCAAGCAATCCGTACAGCACATCTGTTTACACGACGGCATCTTATGCTGGCCTTGATTCAGCTTCTGGATTCACGGCATCAAGTGGACGTTTTACCGTTCCTTACACCGGATACTACAGAATAGACGCCTATTTCAATCTTGATGCGGTATCAACAACCGCAACTGTCACTGTTTTTATCAGAAAAAATGGCTCTGACGTTTTGGCTTCTAGGTCATTCAATGTGACAAGCAGTGGGTATCACCCAATATCATTGGTTTACATTGATCAAGCATCAGCTCTAACTGATTATTACGAGGTATTGGTTGGCACAGACCATAACCTTTACGTCGATCAAGGTTCCTCATTCTCTGTCCAGCGGATTCAGGCTTAAACCATGAGCGAACGCGCACCACGCAGGTACACGGACGGATCTGTCACCTTCGATGGTGGTATTGATGCTGGCGTGATGCCTTCCGAAGTGGACAAGAATCAGGTTGCGTTCGCCGTCAATGCCAACTTCCGCGAGGGTTTCATCTCGCCTCGCCCCGGCTTTATTCAGAAGGACTACGACCTCTGTGTCACAGTCACCGCTGATAACGCCGAGATTACCGCTGACCAAACGAACGTGACGGCGGATGGGTGGTCAGAGGAATGCTACGGTCCTCAGGGTCTAACCGGCACGTTCCAATGCGCTCTACCCTACATCTCGGACGATGGACGCACGTTCATCCTGCTGATGATCAGTGGTAAAGTGTGGCTTTACAACTGCGCTCAAAATAACGCTCAGAACCTCACAACCTCTCCCGACCTAGAGAATCCTTCCAACCTGCTCGATGGCTGGATGGTTCAGGCGGAGAACTTCGTCGTCATTCAGGATGGGTTTAGTAAGCCGCTGATCTTTAACGGAACAAGCCTGCGCCGAGCTAAGGACGACGAGATTAAGACCGGCAGAGTTATGGCCTACGTCAATGGCCGTATCTGGTACGCGCTTCCGAACGGATTTTCATTCCGAGCTACCGACATTGTTTATGGAGACGGTACGCGAGCCAGTGTTCTCAAAGAAACCGAGAACACCTTCCTTAATGAAGGCGGAGACTTTTCGGTTCCGTCGGATTCAGGAGGCATCACAGCGATGGCCGTCCCCGGCGACCCAGATACGTCGCTTGGTCAAGGACCGCTTCTTGTCTTCACGCCTCGATATGTTTTCAGCGTCCAAGCCCCTGTAGACCGCGATGTCTGGAAGAACCTGAACTATCCGATTCAGGCTATCAGCTTGCTGACCAGCGGTGCGTTGGGCGCACGGTCGGCCATTACCGTCAATGGCGATGTCTTCTACCGAGCTATCGACGGCATCCGCTCGTTCATCATCGCTCGCCGGTCGTTCAGTGATTGGGGCAACACACCTATCAGCGGGGAGATGACGCCCATCGTTGAGAACGATCAGTCGAGTCTCTTGTGGGCCAGTTCAGCGGTTGTCTTCGACAATCGGGTGCTGATGACTTCTCAGCCTCGATTCAATTCTGAGGGTGTGATTCATAAGGCCATATCTGTTCTGGATATGGAGCTTGTCACCTCGATGCGGAAGAAAGCTCCTCCAGCATGGGCTGGCATCTGGACCGGCCTGAACATCTTGCAGCTCGTCAAGACCGAGAACGCTTACGGGGACAACTGCTTCGCAATCGCTCGCGGATCGGATGACTCGATTCAGATTTGGGAAATCACCAAGTCCGAAAAGTTCGACATGAACTTGAGCGAGATTCCCAAGAAGGAAATCGAGTGGCAGGTGCAGACCCGCGCCTACAACTTCGAGGTTCCGTTCGGTCTGAAGCGGCTCGATTCCGGCGACTTGTTCATCGACAGGTTGGAAGGCGATGTCTCGTTCAATGTCACCTATCGACCTGACCAGTATCCCGGTTGGATCGAGTGGATTGACTTCGCCGAATGCGCGACTGTTACGCAGTGCTTTGATCTTTGTCCGATTACGAACTTCAAGCCGCAGTACCGGCCTAAGATGCGTTTTCCGACTCCATCGGATGCGCCGTGCAACGCGACGATCAGCACCCCCGCTCGGAATCTTTACGAGGTTCAGGTTATGATGAACATCATCGGGTATTGCCGGATCAAGAGTCTTCGGGTTCACGCCTACGACATTCAGGAGTCGAGTGTTGGAGAGTGTCGGACGGTCTTCCCTGCCTGCACACCGCTTGATGTCTGCGATATTAACCCGCTGACCTATACGTCAGAATAGCCTAACGATTATGCCAAACCTTACGCTCATCACTCTTACTCCGCCGAGTCTGCCGGTTGGATATTGTCCGTTGAATTACCAGACGTTGGCCAACGACATCATCAGCGGCACTCAAGCGACGTTCAACAGCTCGATTGGAAACTCGTTCTTTAACTTTGGATCGACCACCCCCGCGCTTAACAATCAGGTTTATCCGTGGCTAGACGAGAAGGGTAACTGGTGGGTGCGTGTTAATGGGTACTGGGCGAGACAGCATCCGGTTGCACCAAACAGCTCCGAGCGTCGCATTTTTGTTGGGCCTGCCGCAGATATTTTGAGCTACGACGGTGGCGACGGAACCGCTACCGCTGCCATTATGAGCGGTCCAATGTGGGAGATTGACCCTGCTTTTGCGGCTCGATTCCCAGTTGGCGTTGGAGCGTTTGCGGCGAGCGGCACGGTGAATGTCAATGGAACCTCAACGACCACATCTGTTGTCGGCGAGGACAAGCACACGCTTATCGTTGCGGAAACTCCGTTCAACGAACACACGCATGGCGTCGCTCAGTTGGCTATCCCCAACAACGACGACTACTACCTTGTCGGGAAAACTTGGTCCGGCCTCGGATCTTATCCCACCAAGATTATTCAGGGTGCTGCTGGAACGGGTGGCGGGGGAGCGGGTCCGAGCGTGACGACTGGTGAGGTTGGAACGACCAACGCGGACAAGACTGGCAACGACAGCCAAAACGCCATCGGTCATAACAATCTTCCGCCGTTTTACGGTGTGTACTTCATCAAGCGAACCATCCGAGAATACTACACCAAATGAAGCTGATCGTTCAGGACATCCGCTCGACTATCGCTCGGGTCATCGGCGTATGTGTCGATGATCAGCGCGTTTACGACTACATCAACCAAGCGTGTCGAAGGCTTCTACACAAGGGGTTGTGGGCTGGTGCGTATGGGCGGTTCACGATTCATACGGTCGGCGGATGCATCACTTGGCCGCGCCAGATCGAAACCATCGAGTCTGTCGCCGATTGCTGCGGAGTTGGAACCGTCCGCAATCAATGGTTCGAGTTTCAGGAAACCGGCTATGGACTGCTCAACTCAGGAGACGCTTGCGTCGGTAAGCAGCTTATTGACCGTGGGACTGTCGTCTCTTACCGCGACATGTCTGGTGGTCTTAACAGCTACATTCGAGTCTACCCTGGTGACGCTTCGGATGTCGGCAAGACCATCACCCTGCAAGGAGTCGATCAGAATGGTCAGTGGATTCGAACGCAGTCCGGTGGCGCATGGATTGACGGAGAGAAGCTGACGCTCGCTTTGCCGTACGTTCAGTCCACCAAGAAATTTACTCAGCTTACCGGCGTAATTCGCGAGGCGACGAACACCGCAAGCCGACTGTATGAGTACGATGCGACTGCGTTGTCCGAACTCGATCTGGCAGTTTACGACCCTGATGAAACTTTGCCGCAGTACCGTCGGAGCCTGCTGACCGACCGTTGCCACAACGACGAGGATAAGCCGGTGACGGTCATGGCGAAGATGCGCCATATCAACGCGACGAGCGTCAACGACTACCTTATTCCTCCGTGTCCTGATGCCATCAAGCTGATGGTCATGGCGATTCGCAAGGAGGAGAACGATTTGATTCAGGAAGCAGTGGCCTACGAAGCTAAAGCCATTCAAGCTGTGCAGGAGCAGACGATGCAGTACCTAGGCGATGCTGTCGCGACGATACGCATGGTCGGTGTAGGATTAAATGGCGGTGGATTCTCGCAATGGTTCTGAACCAAAAGGATAATTTATGATCGACCCGGGAACGGCAATTTTGGGCGGAGCGGCAATCTCCGGCCTTGGAAGTTTGTTTGGTGGGCTGTTCGGTGGAAAGAAGCCGAAGGTTCCTGAGCTGAAGCCGATTGATTTCGCCAAGGAGCAGCAGCAGGCGATTCAGCAGAACATCGCGTCGCTTGAGCCTGCTACCGAGTTGGCCAGAAAGACGACCGCCGCTGAACAGTCTCAGCTTGAGACACAGCTTCGTCGTGCGATTCCTGGTTATGACCAGCTTGTTTCTCAGGCTGGGCAGAACATTGCCGCTTCTCTTCGCGGCGAAATCTCGCCTGAAGTCTCCGCTCAGGTTCAGCGTTCGACCGCTGGACGCGCTTTGTCTGGTGGATTCGGCGCAGGATCTGGATTTGGCCGTGCGCTGACCGCTCGCGATTTAGGTCTGACCGGCATGCAGATTCAGAATCAGGGTCTTGCTCAGGCGCAGAACTTCATCCAGCAGCAGCGAGCGTTTGGTATGGTTCAGCCGTTCTCGGTGAGCAGCATGTTCATCACGCCAGCGCAGCGCATTGGAGCGATTCAGGAACAGCAGGCCAGAATGTACGGTCGTGACTTGACTGCCGCTCAGGTTGCTGCCGCTCCTTCTCCGATGCAGCAAGCGGCTCAGACTGCATTTACCGGATTCGGCGGAACGGTTGGAGGCGCGCTGACGCAGTATGGATTGTCAAAAGCGTTAATGCAGGACTATTCAGCGATGTCGGGAAGAATGCCTCAAATTGAGGCTCCAAATTTGATGGCACCGCCGCCTTCTTTGACAGCACCTTCAGTTGGATTCGGTGGAACTCCTTGATCTTATGGCCGACCAATCTCTTCAAGCATTTCAGCTAGGCGCGTCGCTGTTCGACCGCGCGCAGACGCAGGCTCGTATGATGGAGCAGATGCAGATGAACGCTGCTGAACAGGTAATGCGTCAGCGGCAGTTCGATCTTCAGAACAAGATCCAGTCGAACGCTTATGCTCAGGCGTTGGCGGAGCAAGAGGCTCAAACTGCGGAGTATGATGCTTTTCAGGCGTTCAACCAACAGGTGGCCGACTTTCTAAACAACGCTACGGAGGATGGTGCAATGCCTGCACTTCCTCGTTTCAAATCAAAGCAGTTCAATCAGCAAGCGACTCAGATCATCAACGGATTGGAGCCGTATTCTGCTCGTGCAAAACTCATCAAAGAGCAGGCAAAGTTAGCATCGTTCACTGATCAGCTTGAAGCAGGAAGAATAGCTGAGGCTAGAAAGTACAATGCCCTGACGCGCACTTCTGACGGAAAATATGTCATTGATGACGGCCTGATTGCACAGAAGAAGTCTGAAGAAGAGCAGCTTGGAAAAGCCTCAAAACTGAGTTCATTTGCTCGCCTCGGCAAAGACACTGTTCAAAGCATGATTGATGCTGGGCAGATTCCTCAAGAAATTGCACCTCAGGCTCTTTTGGCTGCTGAAGCTGGAGAAAAATCAAAGATGGGTGCGGTCGGGAAAAACACCGATTTGTTCATTGAAGCTGCAAAAGCAAAGGCCAAAGCATCAGGCCAAGAGCTTTCTCCAGCTAAAGAAGCTGAGTTAAGGCAGACATTTATCGGCGGCGGCGGACGGCTCAAGCCGCTTGAAGCTAAGACAGCGACAAAGTTGGAGGATGAATTTGCTGTCATGGAAACGATTGATTCTCTTCAAGACGGAATCGCCGAATTTGAATCCCGTTATCCCGGCAGAAAGTTTACTGATTTTCTTGGAGCGATACCAACAACTGAAATCAAGATTCGCTCTCTTGTTCAGACTGAGAAAGATCCTGTCCGCCAAGACGCTTTGGAGTTGTTGGCTGACTTCATGGGTGTTGTTAATCGAACCGCAAGAACTACATCTGGGCTGAACGTCACTGAAAGCGAAGGTAAGCGAATCACTCAAGAAATCGGTGGATCGTTCGACAAAAACTCTCTTATCAAGCTCGATCAGTTTAGGAAACGGATTGAGCGAAGTGCGCGTGGGACGATTGGTCGAAATATCGACAAGTCTCTTCCGTCATTCTACGAACGATGGTCTACAACCCCATTTGGAACTAGAACCACTGCTGCATATTCCGTTCCTGCGGTTCCGTTTCAGTCGAATGCTCAGTCCACAGAGTCTATGAGCCTTCAGGAAATGCAGCGGTTAATCCAAGAGCTAGAAGCGAAGCAATAATTTATGCCACTTTCCCAACAAGAATCTGAGCTTCTTCAGAGCCTTAAAGCAGAAGTCGCTCGGCGAACGGCATCAAGCAATGCCATTCCAGCTCAACCTTCAGTTTCTCAAATTGAAGCTGCTGCCGTTGTTGGCTCAACCGCTCAATTAAATCAGGCGGTGCAGAAGTCGGCCACGATTGGCGAAATGCGACGGCGTGAAGAGCAGGGGCTTGTTTCTGCTCTTTCTCCAGAGCAGATCAGGCAAGCGACGATGAGCGACGCTGCTCGGATGGGTGAAGCAATGCAGCAAGAGGAGGCTCGTCTTGCTGCTGCTGGCGCACCGTCAATGTTTGATGAGACTGTTCCTGAAGGTGCCGCATCAGTTGCGCTTGGGTTTGCTGCGCCAGAAATGCTTGCCGCAAGAGTTCCAGCTTTGGCCCGTGCGGCAATGGCTGGAAAACTTCTTCAGAGAACCGGCGCGCAGGCTACTCTTGGGGCAACCGGAGGAGCTGCTAGTGCAATTCCAAAAGCCGCAGAACTTGTTGCCAAAGGAGAACCCGCTGAAGCAGTTGGAGAAGTTGCTAAAGAAACTGCAATAGGAACAGCACTTGGACCTGTCATTGGTGAACCAATGAGAGTCGTAATGGCTGGTGCAAAGGCGTTAGGCGGAAAACTGCCACTCATCAAGGAGACTGTAGCCAACTTGTTCAGGCCGGTTGATCTGACCTCTGATCAGCTTAAAATGCTGAGGTCAGTTCAGACTATTGAAACTGCAACTGGACAGCAGGTTCCGATTTCTTTAGCAGGAGCGATAGATTCTCAGGCTATTTCAAAGAGAATGGCTTTAGAAGGGGCAGAACCTGACCCTGAAACAATGGGCCAACTCTATGAGCTAGCTCTTCATCGAGCAGCAAATACGCCTCGCGGAAACAGGACTCCACAAGAAATTAGCCGTCAGGTTTTCGATGTTCTCGATCCGCAACGTCAAGGTCTTGGGAAGCAAGCCGAGATGGCGGTCCAAAACTTTTCCAATAGAGCGGCAAACTCTGTAAACAATGCAGAACAGCGTATTCGTCAGGTTGGAAAATCTTTTTTTGCACCCGGGCGCAGTCTTGCCTCGATTGGAGATGACCTGAAAGAACTTGCTGAAAACTCGCTGGAGACGGCAAGGACTTCGTGGAACAAGGCTTATTCAGATGCCAAGAAGCTGCCCGAGTATTCACAGACTCTTGTGGATCTTCAGCCACTCATTGACTTTGCAAATTCCACAGGACTGAACCTCGCCAAAACTGCTGGAGGAAACATTTCTGTTATTGCGGCACCTGCCGGACAGCGCGCCACACTTGCTGCCGCAGAAGATTTGCTGAACACAGCAAGCCTTGAGGAAGCGAGGAACTTGGCATCAAATCTTTCAAAGCAAATCAGGCAGGCTGGCGTTCTTCCTGGCGTCGATGTTCGCACTAAAGCGCAGTTAGCAGAAATTGCTGCAAATCAGATCGACAGTGCTGTCTCTCAGACTCCAGCTCTTCAGAAAGCACTTGGCGCAGCAAACCAAAATTACGCTCAAAATATCAGTCGTTTTAGGGGTAATTTGAGCGACGGGATTCTGAAGGAGGTTGGAGAAGGTGGCGGTCTTTCTGGAGAAGCCATCATTTCGCGGCTTACCGGATCTAACGCTGAAACCAATCTTGGTCTATTGACCGATCTTCTTGGATCTTCAAATGCACAAAAGGGGATTGATTTGGTTAAGGAGGCAATCGTTAGCACAGCATCTCAAGCTGGTAGAAAAGGTGCTGGAATCAACGTAGGGAGGATGTTTGAAACGATTAACGGACTCCCAGAGCCTGTTAGAAACAGGCTTTTCCCAAACTACGCAAACATCAGAAACGCATTCATTTCGGAATCTCGACTTGGAGATATTAGGACTGCTGTAAAATCACCGGAAGGATATTTAGCATCAGTCAATGCTGACCCGCGTTTTGTAGAGCAAATGCTTGGAACGACCGATAAAAACACTCTCCAGCAACTTGCACAAAAAGCAGTTCAAGAAGATGTCCGCGTTAAGTCTGAGCTTTCAAAACTTGGACTCGACAAGGTTGTGGATAGAGATGCGTTTGACATCGCAAAATTCGTTTCTGATCCGGTAAATCAGCCAAAGATTGCAAATGTTGTTTCTAGGTTGTCGTCAAGAAAACCAGATGTACTTCGAGATGTTCAGTCTCTTTTCATCGACGATCTTCTTCAGCAATCGAAAACCGGAGATGTGATTGATGGCCAAAAACTTCTCAATCTTGTGTCTTCAGGAGTTCCGGCAGGACCGGCAACCGCAGGCCGAGCTGCCAGTCCATTCTTTGAAACAGCAAATACACTTCTAGGCCCTACTGGAAGACAAGAACTTGAAAAAGTTGCGAAAGCTATTGCTGACATGCCAGTCCCAGCAAAGTCAGCATCTGATGTGAATCGTGGGCTGATCAACTATCTTTTGGTTGGATACCAAGGCGGCAATGTAGCTCAGGGAACAGTTCCAGCCACGCTTGCTTTCTTATCTCGGCTATGGAATTCGAAGAGTGAAGTTCGGTATCGTTTTGCGGCAAAAATGTTGTCGTCTCCAGAGCTTCGAAAGTTGGCCATGACGCCAGTCAAAGATGTCGAGGCAGCTTCTTTGGTTAGCGCGGCAAATCAACTTTCACAGTCTTTGCGTCAAGAATTTGGAAAGAACTCAGAGGAGTACAAGCAAGCGGTTGAGGCTGAAAACGAACTTCCATGAAAACCTCCCTCTCCAAGAAAGGTAACGTCTACCAGGGAAAGAAGGTGACGCTCAACAAGCCGTTCTACACTCCGGGTGAGCGGAAGAAGAGTGCTGTCTACGTCAAGAACGACAGCGGCAACGTCATCAAGGTTCGCTTCGGCGACCCGAACATGGAAATCAAGCGCGACAATCCTGAGCGTCGTAAGAACTTCCGCGCGCGGCATAACTGCGCGAGTGCAAAGGACAAGACGACGCCTAAGTTCTGGTCCTGCAAGGCTTGGTAATTTTGTAGTTAAAACTCATTCTAACTGATATGGACAAGATGAAACTTGGTGGTGGCGGACGGTATGAGAAGCTCGTTGGCGAGCTTGAGAAGAAGGGCGTCAAAGATCCGGCGGCATTAAGTGCCGCAATCGGACGCAAAAAATACGGCAAGGCGAAGTTCCAATCGCTCGCCGCCAAAGGCCGTCGCCGCGCTGAACGCGAGAAGGCTAACGCCTAGGTCGTCCGCCCCACGGCTTCTTCGTCGTAGCCGCCGCCTTATCGACTACAAACTGCTCAGGCGGTGCGTAGTCCCAGGATATCGTTCCGACTCCTCGTTGAATGACGATAGAGCCGGTTTTGTTTCCGTTTTTATCCTTCAGTCCTGACCTATCTCCGCGCTTCGCCATTCCGAGCATGAAGCGTCGCGGCTGATTGAATCCAACTTCCTTCAGGACAATTACCTCTCTCGCCCAGTTGGTCAGGTCGGAGCTTCCGAATCCTGAGTAGGCCATGTCTGCCACGCTCTCCGGTTTTTCGTCCTTACCCTTCGGCTTGGGGAAGTGATGAACCAGCACGATGACGACTCCTGTCTCCATCATAATCGGCTGGAGCAGATGTCGCGTGAAGTTCGCGCAGACCTCGATGTCCGATGGATTTCCGCCGATGTAGGAGAGCAGAGGGTCGATATAGACAATGTCTACTTTCGTTTTTCGAATAAGACGGCGCAGCATGGTCGTGAACTCCACGCCGGTTCGAACTGCCTCTCTGAAGAAGAGCATGTCCGCACGGCGCAATCCGTTCTGCCAATCGCTTCCGAAGACCATCTGCGCGGCTCCTTTCAGTGCATCATGCTGATCGGCGATGTCGTTCTCAGCTTGAACGTAGGCCACCTTGAGCGGTCGTACCGGCTGACATCCGAACCAATCTGAACCTATGGCCCACCTCAGTCCTTGATAGAACGCCATCGAGCTTTTGCCGCATCCGCTCTGACCGACAAAGAGGACCGATGAACCGCGCCGAATCCATCTGTCACCAATCAGGTTGTCAGGGTCGTTCTCAGGATCGTAGTCGATGATGCTCTGGAGCGTGAACTCCTGAGGCATGTCCTGGGACTCCAGATAGTCCGTGAACGCATCCCAGTTCACGACGCCCACATTGATGGCGACAAGCCTCTGCTCCTTGCCATCGCGCATCACACCGGCAAGACGAGAGAACCTGCTCGCGTTCTTGTTCTTCGGATCGATGCCCAACGCTTCCAGATGGCGATAGACGACATCACGACGCTCGTTCCATTCCTCCTTGTTCGCCGCTTCAACGCGCACCCATCCGTGCAGACTCTTGCCGCCGGAATCGATGACGACAGAGAGTGGCAGCTTGGACTCCTTCAGGATCGTCCATTGCTCGTCCTTCGTCTTGTCATCCATCTCGACCAGCACATGGCGGAAGGCTGACACGCCGGAATCCGAACCTGTCTCATCCAAGCACGGGTTGACCCGCACATACGCGCCACGGCTATCAGGACCGTTCCACATGGAACTTATGGGCGGCGTGAAATGCTTCTCAATCCATTCGTCGCGCTTGAGGAACGTACCCTTGGACGCTGGCCTACCCTTACCCTCCTCGTCGCAGATGATGTCATTGCAGATGCAGACAACTTCATCCGGCTCGAAGCAGGCTTTGAGAAAGTCGATGGTTGTAAATCGGCATTCCGGTTGCGGAATTGCTTGGATCTTTTGAACGATGAACTTGCCGGTCGTGGATACCGGCGTTCCGCTTTGTGCTGAGAGAAGCCATCCCTTCGGCTTGTCGTGCGTCACGGTCATCGCCTGATTGACCTTGTGGGCCAATTCGTTCGGCTTCCACGGCGGAACGCACTTCGCGTTGTACTCGCTCAGCAGCATCTCCGCATCGGAGCGTGATAGCTCGAAGCCATGAACTAGAGCGGTAGCTACTGCGAAGGTTGTGTTATGACCTCCCTGACCGCTAACGGCTCCGGGGGTGTTTCGAAGCCATGCTCGCGCACGGTCGATATTTGAATTGCTCATTCGATTCCAAGTTGTTTTCTCGCGAGTTCCCCGGACCTGCCAAGGTCAGTCTTGGCGATTTCCTGAAGAACAGAATTTGATTTCTCTAATTTCTGAAAAAGGAGAGACAGCTCTTTGGGAGTCATCAGGTACTTGCTCCATTGTTGGATGGGTATGGAGCGAGACTTGAACTTCGCAAAGAGCTGCTCTTGTGCGGCGATGTAATGGCTAGGGCTTCGCATCTATCAGCGCGAACTTGGCATTGAATTCAGCCTTAGTTCGAACGTAGACCTTTCGCTTTCCCTCACGCATGTAGGCCACGCCTTGCCACTTGGTTTCTCCGATTCGTATCTCTACGTCGTCGGAGAGGAGTTCAACCTGCACCGAGCTGTTTCCTAAGTTCTTGTATCTCATCTTCGGAAGCATCGTCGAGATGGCCTGAACCGCTCGAATGCCAGACTTCATCCACGTTTTGCTGGGGCTTCGGCCTGCTCATCCAACCGCGAAGAAGTGCATACTCGATCAACTGAGGGGCTTCCTTCAACAACTGTTGTCGCGTGATTTCAGATTTCATCAGGTTCGATTCGTTTGCCGCGTCGTCCGCCTGCTCGGCGCATTCCCATTTCGGTTCCGATTTCGTTGGCGAATCCACGGCGGATCAACCATTCCTTGTACTTTCGGTCGATGTAGGCGAAGTCGATCCTTGGGGTCGATTCGTCTGCGTCTGCCACTCGGACTGTCGTTACTTTGTTCATGCTCATTTGTATATCTCGATTGTTTGTTTGTAGTGTCGCTCAGCTTGGGTGCAGTTCCAGCACAGGTCATGCCCTGCGTTGCATCCGCATCCGAGAGATTTGAAGAGAACCTTGGCCAACCATTGGTATTCCTCGATGGCATGGCGCAGGGTTTCGATGTCGGTTTCCTCTGCAAGAGGTTTGGTAGGCTCGCTCATTTGACGACGAAGAGAATGAAGTATGCGGCGGTGATGACCATGCCAGCGCAGAACGCGGCGATGAGGAGCTGTCTGATTTCGTCCGATGATGGAGGACGGCTCGATCTGCGGATCATCTGCCACCTCCTAGGGCATAGTGAAGGATCAGAAGCGCGTCGCAGTTCTTCAGGGTTACGTCCAGATGGGGGTACAATTCCTGCGCCTTCGCCTTGAGCTTTCTTTTCCATTCCGAATGATCTTTGCACGATGCTTTCCCGCCGAGTCCTAGAGGAGCCTGCCACACTTTTGGAGCTGCTCTGTGAAGAGCGTATCCGTATGCGTATGCAGCAGCCTCAACTCGACCAAGGTTTCTGTGAAGTGTCGCCATCGACGAGCTTTTCGTCTTGGGAGACACGAACAGTGGAAGTTCCTCGATCCATAACTCTGCATTGGCCGTCTTTAGCTGATTGATCAGCGCGCAGATTTCAGGCAGCGATTCCGGCATGGACAGCAGGATAATGCCGTCCGGTGTATTGACCGCGAATCCTCCGCTGACGCCAGGATCTACGGCTACGATGGGTTTGTTGTTTGCTTTCATTGGATTAGTAACACAGCACGGTTATCTGCTCCGCAGCGATTCGAACCGCACTTTTCGTATCGCCACCTTCCGACCACTTCTCAACCTTCACACGGCCCTTGACACGCACCAGCGCGCCATTCTCGATTTCGAGAAATTTCTCAGCCACCTGTCCCCATGATGAAAGTTCAAAATCATCGTAGTCTTCGTGGAATCGGCCATCAGCATCGGTCCAATGGCGAGCGA
>Ga0315904_10001562_pt1 | contig 36591 bp, 31 predicted proteins | sample LakEriMetagenome_6_FD_203529 | JGI IMG/M metagenome (GOLD analysis project Ga0315904, IMG submission 203529) | Freshwater fungal communities from buoy surface, Lake Erie, Ohio, United States - Buoy 12 MA120 | ecosystem: Environmental > Aquatic > Freshwater > Lake | place: USA: Lake Erie, Ohio...
CTCAACGCCCACAACCGAATGCCGGGCGCAAGCAAACGCCGCAACAGCCTGCCCAAACGTGAGATGCGCGCCGCACTCGATCCCGCCTACCTCGAACAACTCCTCTCCCTAATGTAGCCGCCCTGCCCGGACACCCTGCTTGACATCATCAAGTCTGCTGACTGACTTCCCGCATGACGGGAATTGTATTGGGATCCGGACTCGGGCCGCTGGCGGATGCGGTGGTGGTTGCACGCGAGGTGTCATTCGCCGATGCGGGGCTGCCCGCCTCCACCGTGCCGGGGCACAGCGGGAAATTCATCTTCGGCCGCTTGGAGGGAGAGCCGGTGGTGTTGATGAAGGGCCGCGTGCACTTGTATGAAGGCCATGCGCCGCGCGCCGTTACGGCCGGCGTGCGCTGGATGGCGGGGCAGGGGATCATGCGCCTCATTCTCACCAACGCCGCGGGCACGCTGAATCCGGATTTTCATCCGGGAACATGGATGATGCTTTCGGATCATCTCAATCTAACAGCCACATCGCCGCTCGAAGGCGCGGACTTCGTCGATCTCACGGCGGCTTACGATCCGGCGTGGCGATCCGAGTTTCGCGGGGCGGCCGACGCGCTGGGCATGCCGCTGCACGAGGGCGTCTATGCCAGCCTGCGCGGGCCGCAGTATGAAACCCCTGCGGAAATCCGCATGCTGCGCGTGATGGGCGCGGATGCCGTGGGCATGAGCACCGTGCTCGAAACCATCCAAGCGCGCTCGCTGGGACTGCCGGTCTGCGCGTTCTCATGCCTCACCAACTGGGCCGCCGGCATTTCCGCCGTGCCGCTCGATCATCACGAGGTGCTGGAGACGGGAAAACAAGCGGCACAGGCGATGATCGGCTTGCTGGGCAATGTGATCCGGCAACAGGCCGGGCGGTGAGCGCCGCGTTGCATGCGGGATTTTGGAATACGTGGCATTTTTTCATTCCCACCCTTGCCAGTCACGGGTCGGTCGTTTAAGCCCCCGGCCCTATGGCTGACTATCGCGTGCTGGTTTCGGACCCCATCTCGGAAAAGGGCGTGGACGCCCTGCGCAACGCACCGGGCATCTCGGTGGATGTGAACACCGGCCTTAAGCCGGATGAGTTGCTCAAAATCATCGGCGACTATCACGGGCTGGTCGTGAGATCCGAGACCAAAGTCACCGCCGAGCTTCTCGCTGCGGCGAAAAAACTCAAGGCCGTGGGCCGCGCCGGTGTTGGCGTGGACAACATCGACCGCAAGGCCGCCACCGATCACGGGGTGATCGTGATGAACACGCCTACCGGCAATACCATTTCAACCGCCGAGCATGCGTTCACCCTGATGCTCAGCGCCGCGCGAAACATCGCCCCGGCCCATGCCGCCGTGCTCAAGGGCGATTTCAAAGCGGCCCGCAAGGCATACCAGGGCATCGAACTCAATACCAAGCGCCTCGCCATCCTCGGTATGGGCCGCATCGGCACGGAATTCGCCAAACGCGCCCAGGCATTCAACATGAAGGTGGTCGCCTACGATCCCTTCCTCTCCCAGGCCCGCGCGGATGAACTCAAAGTCGAACTCGCAGCCACCCCGGACATCGCCGTTGCCGGAGCGGATGTCGTCACCCTCCATGTTCCGCTGACCCCGGAGACCCAGCACATCCTCAATGCCGGACGCCTCGCGCTGATGAATGCGGGCGCCATCGTCGTCAACTGCGCCCGCGGCGGCCTTATCGACGAGACCGCGCTCAAGGCCGCCATCGACTCCGGCCACATCGCCGGCTGCGCGCTGGATGTTTTCGAAGTCGAGCCTCCGCCCAACGACCACCCGCTCTTCTCGCTCAACAAGCACGTCGCCCTCACCCCCCACCTCGGCGCGTCCACCAACGAAGCCCAGGAAAATGTCGGCATCCAGGTGGCCGAGCAACTGCGCGACTTCTTCGTCACCGGAGAGATCCGCAACGCGATCAACATGCCCTCGCTCGACGCCGCCGCGCTCGCCGCCGTCGGCCCTTACCTCAACCTCGCCCGCGCCCTTGGCAAACTCCTCGCCAAACTCGGCCCCGAAAACGCCGATTCGCTCCGGGTTTCCTACCACGGCGCCCTCGCCAACAAGGATACCGGCCTCGTTTCCCGCACCATCCTCACCGCACTGCTCGAAGCCTCCCGTCCGGACGGCCAGGTCAACATCGTCAACGCACCGGCCATCGCCGCCCTGCTCGGCCTCAACATGCTGGAATCCACCATCAACGCCAAAACCGAGTTCAACGAACTACTCGTCGCGGAACTCCGCAAAGGTGATGTCCGCTACCGCGTGGCCGGAACCATCATCGGCCGCTCGCCGAGGATCGTTGAAATCGACCACCTCTTCGTCGATTGCAACATCACCGGACGTTTCCTGTTCGTCGAAAACGACGACCGTCCGGGCATTGTTGGCGTTGTCGGAACCGCCCTCGGCAACGCGCGGGTCAACATCGCCAACATGGATCTCTGCCGCACCAGCGACCGCACCCGCGCCGTCACCGTCATCGAAGTGGACACCGAGCCGCCCTCCGAGCTGCTGGCCGCGCTACGCGCCGCCCCCGGCATCATCCGCGTGCTGAGTTTCGAACTCTGAGCGGTTTCCCACCCGGATCCACCCCCGCCGCGCTGCTTGTCATGAGCAACCAGTGGCTATTCAGCATGCGGCGGAGGTGGCGGCAATTGGGGGGATGTTGCCGAACGGGGGAAATCATGCCTCATCTTCGCCGCAAGCGCGGCAGAATGAGAAGTGTGGCGCCCAGCACCCCGAACCACATCGCGATGGACATCGGGGCGGGTGATTGTTTGCGGGGTGCGGAAGGTTCCTTGTCGGCGGCAACCGGCGCTTCCGGCCAATGGGTGGACTGGGTAGCCAGCAGATCGAGCGTGAAGGAAGCCGCGCTAACGGGGAAATCAAAGTCTCCCAGACCCAAAAACCCGCCAGCCGTGCGCACGCCATGAGGAACGCCGCGGTGCGGGGAGGGTAAATCCGAAAGCGGTGCCTCGCCGACCGGGAAAACCGCGCCATGCAGCGTTTGAAGGGATGACATCAAGCCCCACGACAGGGCTAGAATGACTGGAGAGAGGTGCGGCATCATAAGCTACTACCCCTTTTCCCCGGATTTGTGACAGGACCGGATGAAATTTATCCGAAATTTTTTGGGAGCTGTCTGGGCATGCGCGGCATCGTACTGCGGAGCGGACGGCGGATCGCCTTGCCCGGAAAATTTTCGGGCTATGAAGGATCCGCATATCGCCGATCCGGCCGCATGGATGATTTGCCGCTGCGTGGATTCTTTGGAGTGGCGCGGGAGGTGGCTGAAGGGTGAAGTGCCGCCATGCGATGCGTGCGTTTGCTGGCCTGGATGACGACCTTGTTTCCCCTGTGGGTGATTCTGGGATGCGCGTGGGCTTGGTGGCGGCCGGAATTGTGGTCGGGTTTCCGATCGTTCATCGAGCCGGGGCTCGGACTGATCATGCTGGGCATGGGGCTGACGCTGCGGGTGGCGGATTTCGCGGCGGTGGCGCGGCAGCCGAAGTTGATCGCCCTGGGGGTTTGCGCGCAGTTTCTGATCATGCCGTTAAGCGGCTGGGTGATCGCGAAGTCATTCCACTTGGAGCCGGGATTGGCGATCGGGTTGATCCTCGTGGCTTGTTGTCCGGGAGGAACTGCGTCGAATGTGATCTGTTATCTCGCCAGGGCGAACGTGGCCTTGAGCGTGTTGCTCACCATGAGCTCCACATTGGTGGCGGTGGTGGCGACACCCTTGCTGACGAGTTGGCTGGCGGGAGCCTGGCTGCCGGTGGATGCGTGGGCCTTGTTCCGCAGCATGCTGGTGGTGGTGCTGCTGCCGCTGGCCTGCGGGGTGGCTGCGAACACGGCTTTCGGCAAACTGCGCCATCCGGAAAAAATCCGCCGCTGGGTGGATGCGGCGGGACCCTTGTTCAGCAGCCTGCTGGTGGTGATGATCGTCGGCAGCATCGTGGCCGCGAAAAAAACCGAGATCGCGGCGGCGGCCGGACCCTTGTTTCTATCAGTGATGTTGTTGCATGTGAGCGGATTTTTTCTCGGTTATGTCTTTGCCCTCGCCTTCGGCTGCGGAGAGAGCCTGCGGCGGACGATTTCCGTAGAAGTGGGAATGCAGAACAGCGGGCTTGGCGCGGCCTTGGCGGCGAAACACTTTCCGCAGATGGCGCTGGCTCCCGTTCCGGCGGCGATCTCGGCGGTGTTTCACTGCCTTATCGGCAGCCTGCTGGCGGCGTGGTGGGGAAGGAGCGGCGGCCGGGCCGACGAGGTTGAAACTATCAGCGCCGAAGCGAAACCGAATGGTTGAGGTCTCATGGTGCGCAGGGTTTTTTAACAGCAAGTCACCTTCGGGCATAACGGAAACCCGGAAACGCCCTGACAAGCCTGCGCATCTCCAGTTTCATCAGCGTGGCCGTCACCACATGCGCGGGCAGCCCGCTGCGTTCGATGATGCGGTCCACAGGGGATTCGTCGGTGGACACGGCGGCGAAGACGGCGGCTTCATCTTCGGGCAGCTCCGGGATCTCTGACGCGGGTTCGGCGGCGGATGCCTTGCGTGCGAAGGGCAGTTCACCGAGGTCATCGAGGATGTGGCTGGCATCGGCGACGAGTGTGGCGCCATCGCGGATGAGTTGGTTGCAACCGGCTGAGGTCGGCTTGTCGATCGGACCAGGCACCGCGAAAACCGGCTTGCCGTATTCCGTGGCGAGGTTGGCGGTGATCAACGAGCCGGACCACGCCGGACACTCCACCACTAACAACGCCCGCGACCATGCGGCGACGATGCGGTTGCGCATGGGGAATGTCTGCTTGTCCGGTGCGGTGTGCAGCGGGAATTCCGAAACGACCGCGCCGTTTCCTGCGGCGATTTTTTCGGCGAGGGCGAGATTTTCCGGCGGATAGAGTTTTCCCAAGCCGGAGCCGATCACCGCGATGGTGCGTCCGTTTGAAGCGATGGCCGCTTCGTGTGCCGCGGTATCAATGCCGCGCGCCAGTCCGGAGATGATGGTGAAACCCGCCTGTGCGAGCTGATAGGAAAGTTTCTTCGTCGCCTGCGCGCCGTAATGCGTGGCGCGCCGCGAGCCGACGACGCCGATGGCATGGCGGTCGCGCGCTTCGATCTTTCCCCAAACGTAAAGCAGCAGCGGCGGATCGTAGGCGTCGCGCAAGGGCGCGGGATAACCTTCGTCGTCCTGCGTCACGATGGCGATCCCGCGTTCCGCCGCCTCACGGATCTCGGTGGCGGGATCGGCATGGTCCTGCCATGCGTGGAGGATCTTGGCGGTCTCCTCGCCGATTCCATCGACGCGCATCAGGCGATCCTTCGACGCGCCGAGCAATGCCGCCGGATCATTGAAAGCCTCGAGCAAACGCCGCACCCTCACCGGTCCGATTTTTGGCAGCATGTTGAGCGCGACAAGGGCTTCCAGCGGGGTCATTGGCGCGGAGATTGCAGGTTTCCCCGGGAACGTCAAAGACGGATGCGGATTCTGTAGGCTTGGGAAATCACACATGGGTGCCATTGCGCTTGCTCCGGCAGACGCGCTTGTTTACGGCGTTCCCGCCGGCCGGCACCCGCCGTTCCGCCCCATCCACCCCGCGCAAACCACCGTCATGCCCATTACCCGCGCCCTGCTCTCCGTCTCGGACAAAACCGGCCTCGCCGCATTTGCCAGGGACCTGCACGACCTCGGAGTCGAGCTTCTCTCCACCGGCGGCACCGCCAAGGCTCTCCGCGATGCGGGCCTGCCGGTCATCGACGTTTCCGAATTCACCGGCGCGCCGGAACTTTTCGACGGCCGCGTGAAAACCCTCCACCCCAAAGTCCACGGCGGGCTGCTGCACCGCCGCGATGACAAGGAGCATCTCGCCCAGGCGAAAAAACACGACATCCCGCCCATTGATCTGGTGGTGGTGAATCTCTATCCGTTTGAGGAAACCGTCGCCAAACCCGATGTCACGCTGGAGGAAGCCATTGAAAACATCGACATCGGCGGCCCGTCGATGCTGCGCAGCGCGGCGAAAAACCATTCGCATGTGACGGTGGTGGTTGATCCGGGGGACTACCCGCGGGTCATCGAAGAGATGAGGGAAAACAAAGGCGCAACCACCAAGGGTTTCCGCGAGCAGCTCGCGGTGAAGGTTTTCCTGCGCACCTCGCAATACGACGCGGCGATCACCAACTATCTCGGCCAGTGCCGCAGCGGCACCTGCGCCAGCTTCACGCTCAGCCTGCCTCTGGAGCAGGAGCTGCGCTATGGCGACAACCCGCACCAGAAGTGCGCGCTTTACGGCAGGTTCCGCGATTTCTTCACACAGGTCCAGGGCAAGGAGTTGAGTTATACCAACATCCTCGACATCGAGGCCGCCGCCGACATCATCCTCGACTTCGTCCGTCCGACCGTCGCCATTCTCAAGCACACCAATCCCTGCGGTGTGGGCCAGGATGACCAGGATCTGCGCGTGGCATGGCAGAAGGCTTTTGAAACCGACCGCCAGGCACCCTTCGGCGGAGTGATCGTCTGCAACCGTCCTCTCACCTTGGAACTCGCCCGCGTGATCTCGGAAATTTTCACCGACGTGATCATCGCGCCGGATTTTGAATCCGACGCGCGCGCGCTGCTCCAGAAGAAGAAGAACCTGCGTCTGATGAAAATGAACGACGCCTATCTGGTGGAGAAGAAGTCACCGGTCATCCGGTCCTGTCCCGGTGGCATCATGGTGATGGACCGCGACCACACGGCGCTCGGTCTGGAGAACCTCGAATCGAAAGTCGTGACCAAGCGTCCGCCCACCGAGGAGGAGATGCGTGCGATGCGCTTCGGCTGGCGCATCGTGAAACACGTCAAGTCCAACGCCATCGTTTACGCCACCACCGACCGCACGCTGGGCATCGGCGCGGGCCAGATGAGCCGCGTGGATTCCTCGCGCATCGCCGTGTGGAAGGCGAAAGAGGCGGGGCTTGATCTCAAAGGCAGCATCGTCGCTTCCGATGCGATGTTTCCGTTTGCCGACGGATTGCAATCCGCCATCGACGCCGGCGCCACCGCATGCATCCAGCCGGGCGGCTCGGTGCGCGACGAGGAAGTCATCGCCGCCGCGGATGCCGCGGGCATGGCGATGATTTTCACCGGGCACAGGCATTTCCGCCATTGAGTTCACTCACGGACTCACCGCCAGCCTCTCGGGCACGATCTCGCGCTCGAAGATGAATCCGTTCTCTTTATATGTCTTCAAACGGAAGTGCGTGGCGGTGGACAACACGCCTTCCAGCGTGCTGAGTTTTTCCGAAACGAAACGCGCCACCTCGCGCAGGTCGCTGCCTTCGACGACGACCATCAGGTCGTAACCTCCGCTGGCGAGATAACAGGAGACCACCGGATCGAAGCGTGCGATGCGCATCGCCAGCCGGTCGAAACCGCCGCCGCGCTCGGGCGTGACTTTGACCTCGATGAAGGCGGAGACGGATGTATCGCCGGCTGCTTCGGGATCGATCACGGCATGATAGCCGAGGATGGTACCGTTCTTCTCCCATGCCTCAACGCGCCCGGCAACGGATTTGACATCCTGCGAGAGAACGTCGGCGAGTTCCTGATGGGTGAAGCGGGCTTTGCGCCGCAGCAGTTCGAGCAATGGGTCGTTTGACATGGGGAAATCAGTTGGGTTCACGCAATGGCTTTTGTTTCATCCCGGATCGGTGACGGTGATGAACTCGCGCTTGCGGTCCTGCACGGGAGCGCCGTTGGCAAGCCATGTGTCATACGCGGTCCAGCCTTGTTGGATGAGGCCGCGCGCGCGGTTGAAACGGTCCGGGTTGTTGAGCACCACTACGATGAGCCGCCGCGGAGTGACACCCTTGGTGCCATCGGCCTTGGTGCGGACCAGCGGTTCGCGGTCCATGCAAACTGCGAGGCAGGGGCCGGCCGCGGCTGTGGTGCCGGTTTTCACGCCGAGGATGCCCGGCTCGCCGATGAGCTCGTTGGTGTTTTTCACACGATAGCCGCGGGTGCCGGCGGAGCCGATCACTTTGACCTGTCTCTCGGGCTGGCGGACGATGAAGTTGAAAGCGTTGCGGCGCATGGCATAAACTGAAAGCCGCGCGATGTCTGCCGCGGTGGAGTGGGCGTTGGCACCTTTGCGCTCCAGTCCGTGCGGATTGGCAAAGCGCGTTTGGCTCATGCCCAGGGCCTTGGCCAGCCGGTTCATTTCGGAGATGAACTCGGCCATTGGTTCTCCTTCCTTGCCGCGGCGCGCCAACATTTCCCGGCCCACGTGATCTGCAATGGCAAGGGCGGCGAGATTGTCGGAACCAAGCAGCGCGGAATAGAGCGCATCACGCAGGGTAAGCCGGTCACCGGGCTGGAGACTCATCGGATTCGGCCCGCCGACCAGTGCGATGGTCTGGGGAGCGGTGATCATGACTTTGCCGGGATCATTCCCGGTGGCCACGGCCCAGTCCACAGCCACAGCGGCGGTGGCGATCTTGGTAAGGCTGGCAACGGGGCGTTTCTGCGCCGCGTTCGATGCGACAAGAACCTTGCCGGAATAGGCTTCGAGAACCATCACGACCTCTTGGGCGGAGGCGCTGCAAAACAGCGAGAGGCCGATGACGGCCGTGGCGAGTGGTTTGGAGATACGCATGTGCATCGTGGCGGAAGGCGCGCGCAGCTTAGCGGCGGAAGTTGACAACTCAATAGCAAACGCGCCGCCCAGATGCTTGACGAAAGGCGGCATCACGGGCATCGATTGGCGCGTGAGACATCATCATCCGCTTCATCTTCTTGCGGCCCTTGCGGCGGCATGCGGAATTGCCTGCGCGCAGGAGCAGGCGCCTCCCGCGGCTGCGGAGTCGGAGGCCGAGGTCATGGCCGAACCGATCCCGCCCCAGGCGATCGCCGGGGCGGTGGAAGCGGTGACCAAACTCGGCGACGAAGTGGTGCAAGGCCGTTTTCATGTGGCCATAGAACGAATGAACCCTCTGTGGAAGGAGCGCACCGCGGCCCGCATGGGCGGCATGGAAAAGCTGGAAAAACAGCTGGCCGGAGTCGCCGCGCAGATGGTGCAGCAGGGAGTGAGCATGATTTCATTCAAGCCGCAGGGCGAGCCGCGCGCTTATGAGGTGAGTCCCGGTAAAAAGATCGTCCGCGAGAACGGCAGGGATGTCGAACGCATGGCCTTCACCAAGTGGATGGTCCTGGTGCCCACCGTCACGCGCTACCGCATCATGCAGCAGGGCAACCCGCGGCCGCTGGTCATCGAGAGCACCGGCTTTCAAGTCGCCATCTCCGACAAGGAGAAAAACGATTGGACATTCATCGACGGATCGGGGCTCAAACCCGGCGACCTCCGCAGTGTTTTCATCACACTCCCGCAAGACATGGAACTGCCTAGGATAGGGCGGCGCGAAATACGTTAGATCACAGTCATGGCATCGAAGAAGAAGGAATTGAAAAAGGGACTCAAGGAAGAGAGGTTGCTGCACCGCAAGCTCGTGGAGTTGTGGAAACGCGGCGAAAGCAAGTATTGCGAGGTGCGCGGATCCGAGATCCACGGCCGCGGTGTTTATGCGACGACTTTCATACCGAAGGACCAGCGCATCATCGAATACGTGGGCGAGCGGATCGACAAGAAGGAGAGCGACCGGCGCGGCGTTTCACAGCACTCGAAGTCGCTCAAGACCGGCGATGCGGCGGTTTATATTTTCACCTTGTCGAAAAACCACGACATCGACGGCAACGTGCCATGGAACACCGCGCGTTTGATCAACCACTCGTGTGCTCCCAACTGCGAGGCCTGGATCGAGGGCAAGCGGATCTACATCCACGCGATGCGCGATATCAACAGCGGCGAGGAACTGACATTTGATTATGGTTTCGATGTGGACTGCTACGAAGACCATCCATGCCGCTGCGGCAAGCCTGAGTGCATCGGTTACATCGTCAGCCGCGAGCAATGGCCTCAGTTGGAGGAACGCCTGAAGACCAAGGGAAAAAGCAAACGCAAGGGCAAATCCGCAACCGCGGCCGCGCATTAAGCTCCCTGCATCAGTTGCAAGCCCCACCAAACAAGGGCGGCCGTGGCGGCGAGCAGCAGCAATAGCAGAAGCAGGCCCTGGTTCTGATCGCGGCGCACGTTGGATATCTCGCCGCGCGAGGCAAGCTGTTCGTGCTGCCGCCAGCGCATGCGCTCGCCGATCTCGTCAAGCGGCGGGATCGTGCACTCGCGTTCGGCGCGCGTGCGTTCGATCTCCTTCTGGCTGCGCTCGAATTCTTTCAGACGGCTCTCCAACTCCTGTTGTTTGACGAGCACTTCGTCGAGTTCCAGTTCCTCCTTGAAAACTTTGGGGCGGCTCATGGCGGGGTGACCGGATTACTTGAGCAGATAAACGACCAGCGCGACGGTGCCCAGCACGAGGATGGGCAGGTTGAAGGCGACGCCGTTGCGGAGTTGTGACATGAACTCGCCGGAGTTTCTCTGGCGTGAGCGCCCGCGTTTCGATGAACGACCGAGGAAGCCGCCGCTGCGCGATCCTTCGAAATGTGCGACAGCCTGTTCGTATTCGTCGGTGGCGAGGTCGATCGTAAGAGTGGCGCGCTCGAGTTTTTCGGAGAGATTGTCACGCGTCCAGTTCTCGGGAGTGAACTTCTGGATCTTGTCCAGATGGGCGGCGAAGCAGGTGCGGCACTGTTCGAGGTCGTTGGACTCGTTGCGCATCTCGAACAACTCCCGGTCGATGAGTGTGAGCGCGTTGGTGAGTTTTTCGGTCAGTTCCACCTGTTGGGCGACGAAGGTGCGCTTACGGCTGGTAAGTTCCTCCAACTCGCGTTTTTTGCGCTCCAGATCCTCCTGTTCCTGCTGGATGCGCTGCAATTCCTCCTGGGCTTCCCGAAGTTTGCGGTCGTAATCCTCGGTCACGCGTCCGGTCCCGCCATGCGCGGGCATTTCCAACTGGGTCGAACGGATTTTGATGTGGTGCGTGTGCTCGGTGGGGGTGGCCATGGGTGCGTATGGGGTGACAGATGCAAGTCCTTTATCCCAAAGCACTTCATTCATCCAGCAAAATATTTTACATTTCTTGACAAAATTGCAGGCACTCGTTCAACGCGGTTTTTTGACTGGAGAGGTCTCCGGTGGCGCGGTTCGGGGCGGGAGGTTGTCACCCATCGTGTCGCCCCAGTGCTGGAGGAAGAATTTTTTCTCCGAGGTGAGAAACTCATCCGAGCGCCCGAGGATCGGCCGCAGCGAGGTGGTCATTTGCAGGGTCACGAGCAGGAAAATCAGGCTCCAGATCACCAAAGGGCCTTCCTCGGTGCTGCCGGTCGCCGACATCGCGGTCTTGAGGAAGCGTGTCGCGAACACCACCGCGATGAGCCATGAAACGACCGCCAGCGCACCCATGAAACCGAACGAGTCGGTGGATTCCGCGAAGATCCAGACCGCCGGTGCGAAACCAAGCAGCAGCAATCCGGCGAGGGCGAGCGCTCCGGAGAGGCATGCGGCGAGTTGGGTGATGGTCACCCGCGCGCCGGCCAGAGTGGCGAAGATGTAGAGGCTCGGAAAACAGATGACGCCAGCGAACAAGAGTCCGGCGGTGATTTTCAAGGGAGCGGCCCAGAGCTGTTCCTGTTTCGCGAAGCAGCCGAGCACCAATCCGAACAGCATGAAGGAAACCACCGCCACTAACAGAAAACGGCCGGACGCGCCGTTTGCGCCGTCCACCAGCCGCGGGACCAATGCCTGGGGCCGGCGGAGCAGTGCTTCCAACAGGCATTTGGTGTCCGGGTTGTCCGGCAATGGTTCTTCCGGCGGAACTTGTGCCGATGGCTCGGGCGGCGCCAGGGGCGGTGGCGTGTGTGACGGTGGCAGATCGGCTGGTGGCGGAGTTTGCGGATTCATGGTTTTGTTTTGTGCTGATGGTGGGATTGGATGGCGCGGGCGACGGGAATCAGCAGGACCAGCACGATCAATGAGAGCGCAGGCACGCCGAAGCCGCCGGTGATCTGATCGATGGACCGCCAAACCGTCTGATAGAAATTTCCGCGCAGCGGGTTGTCGCGCAGGAACTGGACTTCCAGGCCCGGTGCCCCGAAAAACGGCCGTAGAATCCACGAAAACTGCGCGCCGAGAAAACCATTGCCGCCCAGCCATGCCAGCAAAGTCGCGGTGGCCACGCCCGGCCCGGGCGAGCGGGCGAGCAACTGCCGGTGCAGGTGGAGGTTCGCCGCTATGCCGGCGATGCCTATCAGAAATGTGTGGCCCACCATGTATGCGGAGTGCGAGTTGCCCGCATAAGGCGAGTCCGGCGGCGGCGCGTTCCACGCCATCAGCAGCGTGACCGGTGCCAGAGACCCGAGAATGAGCCCCGCCAAGGCGAACGCGCTCAACAACGCGAAAAACGATTGCCGGAAACCCAGACCGGAACCCAAGAGCAAACCTAACAACCCGTTGAGCAGCGCGTTGCACAACAATGTCACCGCCACCAGCATCGGCAGTTTCGTCGCCACATAGACGCCCATCCGCGGATCGCGCCAGTAGCCGACCGAGAAACCATAAATCCCCAATCCGAGAACCGCGATCAAGGCCACCCTCGTCATCCGTGCCGCGTCCGGCTCGTCGAGCCAGCCATCCGCCGGTTGGATCAGTTGGCGCGGGTGCATGGATACAAGCTACGAAGCATCCTCATGGGATATTTCCGAAAGAAATCATCATAAGCTCCCGCGTTTGACTTCTGGAAACTCCTCACTGCTTGCAAATGGCAGGCCCTGGGCATTGGATCGCCGCGTTCCACATGTCCCTCTCCGCACTGGACTTGTTTACCATCGGAATCGGCCCGTCATCCTCCCACACCGTGGGACCCATGCGCGCCGCTTGTCGCTTCGTCCGGAAACTCGAAGCCGATGGCCTTGCTCCGCGGGTCGCCCGGCTGTGCTGTGATTTCTACGGATCGCTGTCCGCCACCGGCCGCGGACACGGCGCCGATGGTGCGGTGATCTCGGGATTTCTCGGCGAACTGCCGGAATCCATTGATGTCGATGCCATGCAGGCAAGGCTGGAGGAAATCCGCCGCTTGCAGAGTTTGCAGGTGCCTTGGGGGGCGCGGCTTGCCTTCGATCAAAAACGCGATCTCGACTTCAAACGCCTCAAACCGCTGCCGCTTCATCCCAATGGCATGCACTTCATGGCGCTGGATGCGGCTGACGAGCCGGTGTGCGAAGAGATATATTATTCTCTTGGCGGTGGTTTCATCTCCAGCGATGCGGAGATGAAGCAAGCCCGCGCGGATGATATTGATCTGCCGCATCCATTCGCCAACGCGGCGGACCTCATGCGGTGTTGCGATGATAGCGGCCTGCCTGTGAGCGGAGTGATGCTCGCCAACGAGTCGGCATTCAGGTCCGGGAGTGAAACACGCTCCAGGCTCGATGCGATATGGCAGGCGATGCAAGCCTGTGTCACACGAGGCTGTCGCGCCGAGGGTGTGCTGCCCGGCGGACTCGGCGTGAAGCGCCGCGCCAGGGCAATCTATCAGAATCTCCGCCAAAGCCCGGAAGCCGCGCTTTCAGATCCATTGACGATTCTCGATTGGGTGAACCTCTACGCGCTCGCCGTGAATGAGGAAAACGCCGCCGGCGGACAAGTGGTCACCGCGCCGACCAATGGCGCGGCAGGCATCATTCCCGCCGTGTTGCACTATGCGGTCAGGTTCCGCCACTCGCCGCATGCCGATGCAGTGCATCGTTTCCTGCTCACCTCCGCCGCCATCGGCATGCTCTACAAGCGCAACGCCTCGATCTCCGGAGCCGAGGCCGGCTGTCAGGGCGAAGTGGGCGTCGCCTGCTCGATGGCCGCCGCAGGCCTTGTCGAGTATCTCGGCGGCACGCCCAAGCAGGTCGAAAACGCCGCCGAGATCGGCATGGAACACAACCTCGGCCTGACTTGCGATCCCATCGGCGGCCTCGTCCAGATCCCCTGCATCGAACGCAACGCCATGGGCGCGGTCAAGGCCATCAACGCAGCCCGCCTCGCGCTCTCCGGCGACGGCACACACTTCGTTTCCCTCGACAAGGTGATCCAAACGATGCGCGACACCGGCCGCGACATGAAATCCAAATACAAGGAAACCTCCCGCGGTGGCCTCGCCGTCAGCGTTGTGGAATGCTGAAGGATAAGCTCCGGTTTCCCGCCGCTCAGATATAAAACATCGCCCCGCCCGGATTGCTGGCCAAGGTTTCGAGTGTTACCGCATCGAGTTCCTTGCGGAGGTCCGAGGAAATCTTCTCCCATGCCTGTCTGACGGCCGGGCCGGATTCGCCCTCGCCGGAGATAGCGCATTGCAGGAGCGAGGGTTCCACCGCGTCCACCACCTGGCAGAGGGTGATCTTGTCCGGGGCGCGTCCCAGCAGGTATCCGCCCGCGGCGCCGCGGCGGCTGTCCACCAGCCCGGCGCGGCGCAGGTCGTTGAGAATCTGCACCAGAAAGTTGGACGAGACTTCTTCGCGTTGCGCGAGCTCCTCAAGCCGTGTAAGAGTCCGCCCGTCATGACGTTTGGCAAGCTGCGCCAGCGCCCTGAACGCGTATTCCAATCGCTGCGAAATCCTCATGAACGAATCCGAACAAACCGGCGCCCGCCCGGCCAGCAAGAATGCGGACAAACTCTGCGCCGGCAAAACCGCCGACATCGGCAGCGTGTGGGAAACGCTGCGCTCGGAGGCCGCCAAGGTCGCCGCCGAGGAACCCGCGCTGCTGCATCTCGTCGATGACGTGATCCTCTCGCGCGAAAATCCCGCCGCTGCGCTTGGCGCGCGTCTTGCCCGGCGGCTCGGACGCGAGGATATGCCGCGCGAGGCGATGCAACCGCTGCTCACGAGTGTCTTCGAGCAGCACCCGCACATCGTTCACAGCGCCATGCGTGACATGAAGGCGATGTTCGAGCGCGATCCGGCCTGCTTCTCGTTGTTGGAGCCATTGTTGTTTTTCAAAGGGTTCCTCGCGCTCACCACCTATCGCGTGGCCAACCAGCTCTGGCAGGAACGCCGCCGATGGCTCGCGCTCTATTTGCAGAGCGTCGCCAGCGAAGCCTTCGCCGTTGACATCCATCCCGCCGCGCGCATCGGCTGCGGAATTTTGTTAGACCACGCCACCTCGTTTGTCGTTGGTGAGACCGCCATCATCGAGGACGATGTCTCCATCCTTCACGAAGTCACGCTCGGAGGCACCGGCAAGCAAACCGGCGACCGCCATCCGATCATCCGCTCCGGCGTGCTGCTCGGCGCCGGCGCTAAAATCCTCGGCCGCGTCGAGATCGGCACCGGAGCCAAAGTCGGCGCGGGCAGCGTCGTGCTCGCCGATGTGCCGCCGCACACCACCGTTGCCGGCGTTCCCGCCATTGTGGTGGGCGTGGCCGCGGAGGAAAATCCCGCCATTGAAATGAACCAGCACCTCGACTGCCTTGGACACATCTGACTCATGAAAACCCGATACTTCCCGATCCTGGCCCTGTGTCTGACAGCATCCTGCGACAAAGCCAAAAACATTGCCGAGCAAGCCACCTCCACCGTCAAGGAGAGCATCAACAAAGCCACCGGCGAAGGAGGCGGAAAGGTCGATCCCGAGTTGCGGAAACTCGTCGATCAAACCGACGAAGGCGTGGTTTTCCGCAAGGACCTGCCGTTTCCCGCGCGCATCGATGTCAATGCCTCGACATCCTCGCAGATGAGCATCCGTTTGTTGCAAGCCTCGGCCATCGAACGGAACTCGAGAATGCTCAGCGGCGTGATGGATTCCAAAGACAAGTTCGAGCGCAGTGGCGACCATGTGCGTTTCACGCAAGGGAAAATCAGCCTGACCGATCCGACCGCACTGGACTCCGAAGACAAGCCAAAGGTGATCGACGACAATCCGCTCAAGACTCTGATGGAAATAGACGCGCCGCGCGAATTCCGCCGCCGTGAGGGCATGTGGCGCGCCGATGAGGCGGGCGGCTTCGCGGCGGCTGCCGTGGCCAGGGAGATCGGCCCGGTTTTCGAGGTGCTGTTGCAGGAGCACGGTCTCGCGCCGCGCCCGCAGTGGTTCGCCAAACGCCGCGTGAAGACCGCTGATGAGATTGTTCTAACAGGCCCGGCGCTCGCCATGCTTGTCAGCGGCGGCGCAACGGGGACGCTCAAGCTCAAGTTGGAATCCACCGGCGAGGTTGCAGGGCATCCATGCGGGGTTTTTTCCGTGAGCGGGGATTACTCGCGGCGGAAGTTTCCCTCGTTCTCGGGCGGATTCACCGATGAGGATGTCACCATCCAGTCCGGCAAGGTTTGGCTTTCAATGATTCATCCGCTGGTGCTGAAGTGGGACATCGATACGATCCAGAGTTTCAAGACCGGCGACAAGGGCGGTCAGTTGATTCAAGGACAGGGGACTTCGAAGATCACGATTACGAGGGAGTGGAGGGAGCGCGGACTTTAGTCCGCCTCTTCAATTGATTCGGGCGGACTGAAGTCCGCGCTCCATTGCATGCCCGCCGATGAGTGCGGCCATTCTTCCGGCATGCTGCAAAGACCGGCCTTTACTGGATTGTTGCGGATGTAGGCGATGGACTCGTGGAGATGGTTTTCGTCGCGGATGTAGCGATCGTAGTAGTCCGGCGCCCAAACGGTTCCACGACGGCTCAAATGACGGTTGATTTCAATGGCGGATGCTCCCTTCCATTGTTGTATGATGGGTGAAAGCGAAAATCCATCGAAGAGACGGATCAATGCATGAACATGGTTTGGCATGACGACCCAGGCGATCAGCTTGTAAGAGATTGCGTGGATGGCGATGAGTTTGTCTTGAACCGATGAGGCGCAAGTTTTGTCTGCGAGAAAGTTTTTTCCGTGTCCCGCGTCTTCGTATTTTGCGATGCGCCGATGAAGTTCTTTTTGGATGAAGGCGTCGTCACCCGTGGATGCCAACTCCTGCTTCCATTTGAGTATAACGTTCTTGGGGACTGAATCCGCAAGGCGGAACGTGATGGCTTGAACCGACTTTGCGAAATCCCAATGCGGGAGGTAACCACGCGAATGGATGCCCTTGTTCATGCATGTGATGGAGCGCGGACTTTAGTCCGTCTCTTCAATTGATTCGGGCGGACTCAAGTCCGCGCTCCGTTCATCCTCTCCGTCCGGGATGACGATGGAAACATCCTGCAGCTTCTCGCCCTCCTTGAGTGTTAGAAGTTTCACGCCCTGTGCGTTGCGGCCGGTTTCGCGGATCTCGCTCACGCGGATGCGGATGCTTTGGCCGGTGGAGGTCATGAGCATGAGTTCATCCTCCTCGGTCACGGTCACGGCGCCGACGACCGGTCCGGTTTTTTCCGTAACCTTCATGGTGATGATGCCTTTGCCGCCGCGCGTTTGCTTGCGGTAGTCATCGAAGGGCGTTCGTTTGCCGAGACCGTTTTCCGAAGCGACGAGCAGCGTGCTGCCTTCTGTGACCTTGGCGAGCCCGACGACGAAGTCCTCATCGCGCGGGCGGATACCCATGACTCCCATGGAGGCGCGGCCCTGCGAGCGGGTGTCGTCTTCGTGGAAACGCAGGCTGAGTCCCTCGTGGGTGACGAGGATGATTTCATCGGAGCCGGAGGTGAGGCGCACGCCGATGAGTTCGTTGTTCTCCTCAAGGATGATGGCGATGGTGCCGTCCTTGCGGTAGTTGCGGAAGTCGTGGAGCGCGGTTTTCTTCACCTTGCCGGAGCGGGTAGCAAAGAACACGAAGCCCGCTTCCTCGCGGAAGGTGATGTCGTTGCCATCGTCGTCGGTGACGCGTTCGAGGCGCAGCAGGGCGGCGATTTTCTCCTCGGGCTTGAGGTTGAGCACGTTCTTGATGCTGCGGCCCGTTGAGGTGCGAGAGCCTTCGGGAAGCTGGAACACGCGCTCCACATAGAGGCGGCCGGTGTTGGTGAAGAACAGCAGGTAGTCGTGCGCCTGCACCGAGAACAAGTGCTCCACGAAATCATCCGGCTCGTCCTTGCCGGTGGCTTTCGTTTCCATGCCCTTGAGGCCCTTGCCGCCGCGGCCTTGCAGGCGGTACTCGCTGGCGGGTGTGCGTTTCACATAACCGCGGTGCGAGAGCGTGACGATCATCGCGTCGTTGGCGATGAGGTCTTCCATGGCGATTTCTCCTTCTTCGGCAAGGATCGGGCACTTGCGCGGGGTGGCGTGTTTCTCGCGGATGGCGCGCAGTTCGTCCTTGATGATGGTGAGCACGCGCACCTCGCGGGCGAGGATGTCGAGCAGGTCCTTGATCTCCAGCAGCACGCCGTCGTATTCGCCCTTCACCTTGTCCTGCTCCAGGCCGGTAAGTTGATAGAGGCGGAGTTCGAGGATGGCGTTCACCTGGCGCTCGGAGAAAACATAGCGGTCGCCCTGCACGGCGGCCTGCGAGCGGATGAGGATGCCGAGTTGCTCCGCGGTGGCGGTGCTGAAGGTGTAGGCGCCGAGCCTTTCGCGCGCCTCGTCGCGGTTTTTCGAATCGCGGATGATTTTGATGAAGTCGTCGAGGTGGCCGAGCGCGAGCAGGAATGCTTCCAGCAGTTCGGCGCGCTCCTCGGCCTTGCCTAACAGGAAACGCGTGCGGCGGATGACCACCTCGCGGCGGTGTTCGATGTAGGCGTCGATGGCTTCCTTGAGCGAAAATTGTTTCGGCCTCTGCTCGTGGATGGCGAGCATGTTCACGCTGAACGAGGTTTCCAGCGAGGTTAGCTTGAAGAGCTGGGCGACGACCACTTGCGGGCGGGCGTCGCGTTTCAACTCGATCTCGATGCGCGTTTCCTCGTCGGAAAGATCGCGCATGCCGGAGATGCCGGTGAGGGTTTTCTCATTCACCAACTCGGCGATGCGTTCCTGCAACACGGCGCGGTTGACGCCGTAGGGCACCTCGCGGATGACGATGATGGATTTGCCGCCTTCGTTTTCCTCGATCTCGACCTTGCCGCGCAGGCGCATCGAACCGCGGCCTGTGGCGAAATAACTCTCGATGCCGCGGATGCCGCGGATTTCGCATGCGACGGGGAAGTCCGGGCCCTTGATGTGCTGCATCAACTCGGCAAGCGTGATCTCCGGATTGTCGATCTGCGCGCAGATGCCGTCGATGACTTCGCCGAGATTGTGCGGCGCGAGGTTGGTGGCCATGCCGACGGCGATGCCGGTGCCGCCGTTGACGAGGAAGTTCGGAAACGCGGAGGGGAGTACAGTGGGTTCCTGCTGCGAGCCGTCATAGTTCGGTTGGAAATCGACGGTCTCCTTGTCGAGGTCCTCCATCATCGCCATGCCGAGCTGGTGGAGCCGCGCCTCGGTGTAACGCATGGACGCCGCGGCGTCGCCCTCCACCGAACCGAAGTTGCCCTGGCCATCCACCAGCATGTCGCGCATCGACCACGGCTGGCCCATGTTGACGAGGGTGGTGTAGATCGACTGGTCGCCGTGCGGGTGGAAATTACCCATCGTTTCACCGACGATCTTGGCGCACTTGACGTGGGCTTTCCCCGGCGTGACGCCGAGCTGGCGCATGGCGTAAAGCACGCGGCGCTGGGAGGGTTTCAGGCCATCGCGCACATCGGGAAGCGCGCGGGAAATGATGACCGACATCGAATATTCAAGGAACGATTGGGAGAGTTCCTCGGCGACGTTGATGGGCTTGATGGAGTCGTTGGACATGGGCTGGCCGGATGGGCTGGGCAGGCAGAGCTGCGGGAGGCGTCATTCTTTTCAATCGCCACACTCCCGGCAAGCCCTTAGAGTGCGCAAATTGCTTCGCCCGAGAGGCTTTTGCGCCGCAAATACCGATGCCTCGGGAGAATGACCGATCAATCTGTTTGACCGGTCTGACCAGTCGTAATAGATTCCGGGCTGTGAAGACGATCCCAGCTTACGAAGCCAAGTCGAAGTTTTCCGAAATCCTGCGTGAGGCTGCGGCGGGCGAAACTTTTGTGATCACACGCAATGGTCAACGCATGGCCGAATTACGACCGTGTCCACCTGCGGACAGGCAGCGCAAGCGGGGGATGATGAAGAAGGCGTTCGGTCCGGTCCCGCCGGATTTCAATGAACCGCTGACCGACTTCGCCGACTACCAATGAGACTCTTGCTCGATACCTGTACCTTGCTTTGGTTTCTGCGGGATGATGCGGAACTCTCTGAGAGCGCCGCTCTTGCCATAGAGAACCCGGCCAACGACGTGTTCGTGAGCGTGGTCAACATCTGGGAAATCGCGATCAAGGCCGGTCTGGGCAAGATCAAAGCCCCTCATGACTTTGAGAGCGGCCTAGAGGAAAAGCTGAAACAGAATGGCTTTACCATTCTGAGTGTTGGATATCAGCATGCGGCCGGCGTTTTAACTTTGCCGCGTGTCCATGGCGATCCGTTCGACCGTCTCTTGATCAGCCAATGCCGGACGGAGAAACTGGTTGCTGTGACCAACGATCCCCATTGGTCCGCGATGGAATACGGACTGCGGGTGTTGTGGTGAATGGGAAAAGAAAGCGGCCGATGTGTGTTCTCGCGGTCCGATCCCATTCACGGCGATCTGACCTGCCAAAGATTATCTCTGTGACCGTAGTAGAAGGCCTGAGGATCTCTAGACAACACGGCGCGACCGGAGGGGCATCGAACAACCCGAAAGCAGTGCGTTTTTGGTGAACCCGGCCCATCTTCCTCCGCGGGCCGCCAGCTACGACTGTCCCTACAGCGGTTTTTCCCTTCCAAATATAGACGAAAGCGCAGGTCGAAGATCTCCTTTGTTGAGGACCCGGACTCCTCTAGTTGGACTTGAAACCAACTTCCTGTGGATTTGACCACATCCGCTTTACCAACAGATCCATCCTCACCTGACATGAGGGTTCTTAAAAGACGTGTTTTCTTTTCAAAGATCCGTTCAGGGACCGGAATCCCTTTGTATTCGGTCCATTTCCGCCAGTTGATCCTTTTTCGGGTTACAGGTTCTTCGTGTCGGAATTCAAGATCGCCTTTTGGGAGAAGGCGGACCAACTCAGGGACATAGCCTCGCGCATATCCCCAGCCACCTTCCACATCAATTGAAGTGCCCCATAGTTTTGTTCCACTCGTCATGGAAAATGCTGCCACGCCGACCTCCCGACTTCCCCATTGAGCACTGAGGCCCACATCTGTTTTTACTTCATCACAGAGAATGATCCGTTGACGCCTTTCATCGACAAACAACCGGAAATCCTCTGGTTGATAGTTGTCAGATGTTCCAGTCACCGGAAACCGGCTGATCTGATTCCCATCAGCAGAATATCGTGTCACATATCGCGCATACCCATACGAGTGAAACAAAATGGCACCACCTCCTTCCAGGCAGATGAAATCCTTGGGTCTGAATCCGTAGGGGGATTCTCCCGCAACAAGGGAACTGGAAATCAATTCTCCATTGCGTCCATTCAACAAGGAAAGGTGAATGACTCCGGATTTCCCCGGGTTCTCCGTCCGGAGCAACCAAACATTTCCGGCGCGGTCCACCGATGGCGGAAAAATATAGTCACGAAATTGCGAACCACCGCTGCTGAAGAGACCTTTTTGCTTGGTGAAATCCATTCTCCACATCAAATGGCCGTCCAGTCCCGACCGCTTTTCGAGTTTCGCCGTTGTTGTCAATTTGGGAGTGCAAGACGCAATGAAAACGTCACCTTGCAAATCTAGAGACACCCACACCTGAGGATGTTTCCAATCGAAAAACTCACCATCCTTGTGCTCCCATAGAATCTTCCCAGTATCGGCATCGTAGCAGCAAACGAGATTGCTGTGAGATTTTTCCGTTTTCTTCAACAATCCACCCACCACAACAATTTCTCGGTGTTCCGGTATATCTCCCGTAGCAACCGAACAGATTACGCCGGGAAGATTGCGGGTGTCCGACCAGGATTTGAGTTTTGTGCCAGGCCATCGAATCGAAGCCCAATCGGAGACTTTGCCCGATGCAAACAATTGGCGGAAATGATCACTCGATAAGGATGTGCCGGGCAGGATATTGCTTTCGGGATTTTGTTGGTGGGCCTCCGCTCCGGTCAGGTTGTTGGGATAGCTTCTGGAATCGGCTTCAAATGGACTCGATGCCAAGCCGCTACTCCCTTTGCTACTCTGTGCACTTTGGGATTCATTCCCGTTTCTTCCGTGTGTTCTTAGCACCTGCGGAGTAATCAGAATAACCGTCGCAGACAGGAGAACAGCCAGAGGAAGCCATTTCCACGCAGGCCAGCGGTGACGGACTGGGATGGTATCTTCAGGTTTCATGGGAGGATCATCCGCGCTCCGTTAGTTGTCGGAAGCAATTCGCCGCTACGGTCAGTCATCATTCTTTTCAATCGCATTCCTCCCGGCAAGCCCTTTAGCGGGCAAATGCCTCCTCCGAGTGACTACTTCCCTAGCCACCAGGCGTCGAGTTTCTTGCGGAGGGCGGCGACGCGTTCGGGTTCGTCGTCGGCGCGGTTGTGCTCCTCGTTCGGGTCCTTGCCGATGTGATAGAGTTCCGGATCGCCCTTCTCGTTTTGGGGCGCGGGGACGATGAGTTTCCAGCCGTCATCGATGATCCAGCGCCAGCGCAGGCTGGATGCGGGCTTTTCCTGATCGACGAAATTGTGGGTGTAACAATCGCCGGTGAGGGTCTTGCGCGCCTTGACGGCGGCGGAATCGGTTAGATCGATGCCGGGCAGGTCCTTGGGCAGCGGCACGCCGCAGGCATTGAGGACGGTGGGGAAGAGATCGAGCGATGAGACCGGCGTGTCGTTCATCTCGGGCGCGAGTTTTGCCGGCCAGCGGATCATGATGGGTGTGCGCAGTCCACCGTCGTAGGGGGATTGTTTGGAGCGCGGTGCGTATTTGCCGGTTTCAGGATTGGTAATCCAGCCGTTGTCGGTGACGTAGATGACGATGGTGTTTTCGGAGAGGCCTTGTTGTTCGAGATGAGTCATCAGTTCGCCGCAGGTTTCATCAAACCATTCGACCATCGCCATGTATTTGGCCACGTGGATGCTCGGCGTCTTGTCGCGGTATTTGGCGAGCAGGCGTTCGGGCGGCGTGTGCGGGTCGTGCGGCAGCAGCGGGGCATACCAGACGAAGAAGGGTTTCGTTTCCTTTTTCGCACCGGCGATGAAGTCATAAATGGGCTGCATGGTTTTGCGGCCGATCTCGAGTCCCGCATCGCCGTGGCGGCCGCCCTTGGTCATGCCGTGGGTGAAGCCGCCGGTCGTGTAATCGCCGAGCCACCACTTGCCGGTTTGCAGGCTGGCATATCCGGCCTGGCCGAGGAGTTTTGGCAGGGTGGGCCATTCGTTGAGGTGCTCTACCATGCGCTGGCGGCCTTCTTTGAAAGCCTTGGATTGGTGGAACTTGTTCTTCGGCACGTCGTCGGGCTTGGCCGGATCGTTGCTGGTGATGCGGTGTTCGTGCGGGTAGCGACCGGTGATGATGGAGGCGAGGCTCGGACAGCAGAGACTGGCTGGCACATAGCCGCGCGGAAAGGTGAGGCTTTGTTTTGCGAGTTTGTCGAGATGCGGAGTTTGGATCTGCTTGTGGCCCATGAAACTGTAATCCCCCCAGTGATGGTCGTCGGAAATGATCATCACGACATTGGGCGGCGCGGCTTTTGCAACAATAGCGAGCGCGAGGGAAAGGATGAGGATTTTCATGTGATGGGCGTAAACAAGCGCCCCCGCCCATGTGATGGATGGGCGGGGGCGGTTTTGGGTTGGCTCAGAGTTTATAGAACTGTTCCCAGTCTTTGCGCGGGGGCGGGCCGTCCAACAAGGCGTCGGCAACCTTGTTGCTGGTGATGCGCCTGGTGGCGGGATCGAAGACGACTTTGTCGTTCACTTGCTGGGCGATGATGCCGAGTGTCATGGCCTGGCACAGCGGGCCGGCCACATCGAAGGATGAGCGGGTGCTTTCCTCGCCGCGGCAGGCGCGCAGGAAGTTGAGGAAATGGTTGGACGGACTCTTGGGCACATCCGGCAATTTCAGATCCTTCGCGTCCTTTTCCAGAATCTGGAGCGTGGAGCCGTGGGAACCGCCCTTGAAGGTGAGGTCCTTGCCATAGATCACCTTGCCCGGTGGTTTGGCTTTGGTTTTGACCGCTCCGGTGGACGGCGGCGGGATGTTGGGATCGACCACGGCACCGCCGAAGTTGGCGGGGAGGGGCGGCAGGTTTTTCGTGCCATCATACCACGTGAGTTCCACCGGCGGCATTTCGCCGCGTGCGGGAAACTTGAAGACCAGTGTGGATGCCTGCGGGAAGATGAAGTTGCTGTGACCTTCCAAGGTTGGTGAGACTTCAGTGGGCAGGCCGAGCTTGAGGAAGCGGTGGGCGGTGTCGATGATGTGCGCACCCCAGTCGCCGAGCGCGCCGTTGCCATAGTCAAACCACGAGCGCCACTCGCCGTTGTGATAACCGTTGTTGAAAGGATGCTCGCGGGCGGTGGCGGTCCACAGGTCCCAATCCATTGTTTCGGGGATGGGTTCGGCGGGGAGGAAATCTGTGAACGACTTGCCGTGCCAGCGGCGCGGGTTGTTCATGAAGGCGGTGATTTTGGTGACATCGTGGATGATGCCGCCTTCGGTCCATGCCTTGAACTGGAAGTAGTTCGCATCCGAGTGTCCCTGGTTGCCCATCTGGCAGGCCACCTTGTATTTCTTTTCGGCGGCCATCATGAGGTCCACTTGTTTGAAGGTGTGTGCCAGGGGTTTCTCGACATAGACATGCTTGCCGAGAGACATGGCGAGCATGGCAACGGGGAAGTGCGAGAAGTCGGGAGTGCCGATGCAAACGGCGTCGATCTGAGCGGCCATCTTCTCGAACATTTTCCGGAAATCCTGGAAGCGCGGGGCGTCGGGAAACTGCTTGAGGATGGGAAGCGTTTGTTTGGCTCCCATGTCCACGTCGCAGAGGGCGACGATGTTGGCCTGGCCGGTCTTGGCGAACTCCTTGATGATTTCCCCACCGCGGTTGCCGATGCCGACGCAGGCGAGGTTGACTTTGGTGTTGGCACCCTGCGCGAAGAGCGGACGAATGCCGAAGGGCGCGAGCGCGCCGGTGGCAAGCGCGGATGTGAGGAAACGACGGCGTGTATATGGGTATGTTTTTGTTTTCATGGCACTAGAATCTTGATGTTGCGGAATGAGACGCGGTCGCCGTGGTCCTGAAGCAGGATGTGGCCGTAGGCCCACTCGCCGAATCCCGGGATCTTCTTGTATTTGCTGATCGCCACGGCATCGCGGAAGGCTTTGGAGCCGCGCTCGTATTCGATGACTTTTTTGCCGTTGAGCCAGTGCTCGACATGGTTGCCGCGCACGATCAGGTGGGCGTGGTTCCACTCGCCGACGGGGTTGGGTTGTTTGGCGGCGTCGGCGGTCATCAGATCGTAAAGCGATGCGATGGTGCGGTTGCCGTCGCGGCCCATTTTCGCGTCGGGGTGACGCTCGTCGTCGAGGATCTGATACTCCAATCCGATGGCCGAGCCCTTGTTGGTCGTCGCTCCGGTTCCGGTGATCGGGTCGAGGTTGGGCTGGCAGAAGTATTTGATGCCGCTGTTGGCGCCGGGAGTGATTTTGAAATCGAGCTTGAGTTCGAAATTCGAATAACGATCGCGGGTGATGATGTCGCCGGCCGCGGCGGATTCGGCACCGCCGCTGGCGTGTATGGTGAGAACGCCATCCTTTATTTCCCAGCCCTTGTCAGGAAACGTTTCGGCCTTCGCGCTGCGCCAGCCGTCGCTGGTTTTGCCATCCCACAACATGCGCCAGCCCGCGGCTTTCTCAGCGTCGCTCAGAGTGTTGGCGGGTGCCTCCAGATCGGTGATCTTGAGATTGCGCCAGCGCACCTGGGTGCCTTCGTGTTCCTTGTTGCCGATGCTGTGAACCTGCAGGCCGATGAAGCCGCTGGCGGTCACGGAGTCCTTGAGGTCCGCCCTCAGTTCGCCGTTGAGGAAGGTTTTGATCGAGTCACCGCGCGCTTCGACCCGCACGTGGTTCCAGTCTTCGGGTTTGAAGAGGCGGATGCCCTGTTCGCTGAACTTCGCTTCCTGTTCCTTGTTGCCGGCGGCGGGGAAGAGCCAGCCGCGGCGCGCTTCGTCGAAGATGCCGGCAGACCACATGCGCTTGCGGGGGACGTCCGGATCAATCTCGACCTGATAGCCGTGCACGCGCCCTGCGGGCACCTTGATGGTCTTGCCGTCGATCTGATAGATTTTTTCATCATCGAACATGTTGCTCCGGATCTGCACGCCGGAGTTCAGGCGCGGATCCACCTTGAAATCGTATTCAAGGATGAAGTCTCCGTAATTCCTCTCGGTGCACATGAACGAGTTGGGTGTTTTCAACACCGAAGTGCCGACGATCTCGCCGTTTTCGATCGTATAGACGGCCTTGCCGCCGCGCTGCGTCCAGCCATCGAAGTTTTTGCCGTTGAACAATTCCACCGGCGCGGGACCGGCAAGACACGGATGGGCGGCTAACAGGACGCTGATGGGGAGGGTGAGGAGTTTGATGCTCATGGATGGATCTGGGTTGGCCGGATTGCGGCGGGTTTGTCTCTACGACGCAGGGCGGTGCTTTTTATCGGCTGCGGGGGTGGCGTCAATCCGGGCTTTCGCTGCTGGGCGCTTGTCATGTCCGCGGAAATCGACAAGGTTGCGCCGTCCGCGGGTTAGGAATCCCCAAAGCCCGGACCTGATCCCTGATAAGAAAGCAACGGAAACCAATCCGATCATGAAATCCAACCGCCGCCAATTCCTCAAATCCACCTCGTTTCTCGCCGGATCCGCGTTTGCACCCAATTTGCTGCTCGGCCAGGACAAGGCCGCCAATCCGCTCAACGTCGCCGCCGTCGGTTGCGGCGGCAAGGGACTCAGCGACATTTCCGAAATCGCGCAAGGCAACCGCATCGCCTTCCTCTGCGACGTGGACCGCAATATCGCCAAGGGCGCGATGGAGCGTTTTCCCGATGCGAAATTCTTCAACGACTACCGCGAGATGTTCGCAGCCGTGGCGGACCAGATCGACGTCGTCACCGTCTCCACGCCGGACCACATGCACTTCCCGATCGCGGTGGAGGCCATCAAGCGCGGCAAGCCGGTGATGGTGCAGAAACCCCTCACCAACAACCTTTGGGAATGCCGTGCGCTGGCGGATTTGGCTGCGAAGAAAAACGTGCTCACCGTGATGGGCAACCAGGGTGCGACCATGGCGGGCACCCGCATCCTGCGCGAGTGGATCGAAGCCGGATTGATCGGCGAGGTGAAGGAAGTCCACTACTGGACGAACCGCCCGATCTGGCCGCAGGGCGCAGGTTTGGAGATCAAGGGACAAGCCGTGCCGGAACATCTCAATTGGGACGTTTGGCAGGGCACGGTCGCCACCGAGCGCCCCTACTCGCCCCAGATCCATCCGTTCAAGTGGCGCGGTTTCTGGGACTACGGCTGCGGCGCGCTCGGCGACATCGGCTGCCACAGCATGAACTCCGCGTTCTGGGCTCTCGACCTCAAGGGAGACTTCATCGTCGAGTCCAGCAAGGTTTCCGAATTCGACGACACCTTTGGTCCGAAGCGCTCGACCGTCGTCTATCAGTTTCCCGCCAAGGACAAACGCGGACCCGTCAAAGTCATTTGGCAGGACGGTGTGAACAATCCGAACAACGACAAGGACTTCGTCCGTCCGCCGGGCATCCCCGATGATTTGAAACTCAACGAGAGCTTCGGCCAGGTGTTTGTCGGAACCGAAGGTGTGATCTTCATCAACGACGCCTACTGCGGCTCGACTCCGCTGGTTTTCCCGGAGGCACTGCGCGAAAAGGCCAAGACCATCAAGCCCGTCTATGAGCGCGTCAAAGGCGGACCCACCCAGGAACTCAGCCGTGCGATCCGCGGCGAGGGACCCAAACCCGTTTCCAACTTCGTCGATCACGCCGGCCCGCTCACCGAAATGGTGCTCGCCGGAAACTTCGCCGTGCGCCTCGGCAAAAAGATCGACTGGGACCAGAAAAACATGGACGCCCGCGGCTTGCCCGAAGTCAAAGCCATGCTCAAGCGCGTCTATCGCGCGGGTTGGGAGCCGGTGCTCGAATGAGAGCGCCGGAAATGAAATAAGCCGGACCCTGCCGGAGTCCGTTTTTTACGGTTTCCGCGTGCCGCATGCTCCGATAGCGTCGGCGCGTGACGAACGAAGGGGGAGACATGCTGGTTGCCGCGCCGGAGCGTTGGGACGAGGCGTGTTTCATGATTCCGGCCATGCGCGCACTGATGGCATCTGGTTTGAAAATGGGAGTGATCTGCCCGGCGGAGCAGTTGGAGTTATGGCAAACACTGCCGGGCATCGCACGGGTGGAATGCCCGGCCAAGGCGCGTGCGCTGGTCCCCTTGATCGCCGGAAAATGGCAGGCATCGCTGGCATGGGAGCAGGGATTGGCGGCGGATGCGCTTGAACTTGCGAAAATCCCAAGACGCCTCGGACCCGCCCAAGCCCGGCTGAAACGGAGGATCACACACGCTCTCGAAGCCAAAGTCGGCCCCTTGGATCACCGGGTTCGGTTCTACCTTTCCGCCGTCGCGGAAATGGGCGTGGAAACCGGCAAGCCGGAGTTTTTCCTGCCTGCGGAAATGGGTATTGATCCTGTGCGCCATGCGGTGTTGTTGAGTCCGGAGTCGGACTACGGACCGAGCCATGAATGGTTGCTGGACGGGTGGTTGGAAACCGGGCGTCGTCTGTTAGAAAACGGCGCGCAGGTGACCGTGGCGGGTGTGGACGGCCGGACGACCGGCATGGCCGATGCTCTCGCGCGCGAACTCTGCGATGGCGTGAAGTTTTTCCGCGCGGCTCCCATGGGCGGGGCCTTGCCTGTGTTCGCGGTGCATGGCCTGGTGGTGGCGGCGGATGCTTCGCTGCCTCATCTCGCGGCGCATGCGGGAGCGACCTGCGTCACGCTGTTCGGCCCGAACGATCCGCAGTGGAGACGTCCGCTCGGCAAACGCCATGCGGTGTTGCGCCGCCATGTCGAATGCGCGCCCTGCCTCCTTGCAAAATGTCCGCTCGACATGCGTTGCCAGCGCGAACTTGACGTCGAACGCGTGTGGGAGGCGGTGGAAACGAAGTGGAAACGCGCGGAATGAGACAAAGCTCCGGGCTTGCCGCGGGCGGGTCGGGTGGCTTTCACTCCGCGCATGACCCGTCCCGATGGCCGCCAGAACGACGAACTCCGCCCCATTTCCTTCATCCCCAACGTGGCGGCGCACGCCACCGGTTCGGTGCTCGTTTCCTTCGGCGACACGCGCGTGATCTGCTCGGCGACGATCGAGGAAGACGTGCCGCGCTGGATGCGCGCGCAGAAAGTCGAGGGCGGCTGGCTTACCGCGGAGTATTCGATGCTGCCGTATTCGACGCTTGAACGAAAGCAGCGCGACATCGCGCGTGGCAAACTCGACGGCCGCTCGTCCGAGATCCAGCGCCTGATCGGCCGCGCGCTGCGGGCGGTGGTGGACTTGAAAAAAATCGGCCAGCGCACGGTATGGATCGACTGCGACGTGCTGCAAGCCGACGGCGGCACGCGCACCGCTTCCATCACCGGCGGCTGCGTGGCCATGGCCATCGCGTTCAACAAACTCTTCGCCGAGGGCAGGCTGAAGGATTTCCCGATCCGGAAACTCGTCGCCGCGGTATCCGCCGGCGTCTATCAGGGCGTGCCGGTGCTGGATTTGAATTATCCCGAAGACAAGGACGCCTCGGTGGACTTCAACGTGGTGATGACCGAGACGCTCGACTTCGTGGAGGTGCAGGGCAGCGGCGAGGAAGCGGTTTTCTCCGCGGATGAAATGACCGCCATGCTGGAACTCTCGCGCAAGGGGATTGCGGACATCGTTTCCAAGCAGAAAGCCGCCATTCTAACAGCCGACCGCGCCGCTCCCGCGGATCTCGCGTCGCTGGCCGCGGCCTTCGGCAAGGCGTGATCACTCGACGTTCTGCACCTGCTCGCGGATTTTCTCCAACTCGGTTTTCGCTTCGACGACTGTTTGCGCGATGCCGGCGTCGCTTGCCTTGGAGCCGATGGTGTTGAACTCGCGGAACAACTCCTGACAGAGGAAATCCAACGCGCGTCCGGGAGGCTCCGCGGCATCGAGGTATTCGCGGAATTTGGCGAAGTGTGAGTCAAGCCGCGTGAGTTCCTCGCTGATGTCACAGCGGTCGGCGAAGAGCGCGAGTTCGCGCAACACGCGTTCGTCGGAAGGATCGAGATCGAGTTCCGCATCGCGCAGCCGTTTGAAAAGCAGCTCGCGCTGGCGGATCGGCCGGCCATCGGCTTCGGTGGCGATTTTCCGCGCGAAGGACGTGAGGACGCCGAGCCGGTCGAGGAAATCCTGCCGCAGATGCGAGCCTTCGGTTTCCCTCATTGTGGCGAGCGCCGCGAGCGCTTCCAACAACGCGGGTTGGATGGCATGCCAGGTTTCTTCGGCATCCATCTCGCCGCTGCCGGTGTTGAGGATGCCCGGCTGGCGCAAATAATCCGAAGCGGTGGGAAGGACCTCATGGCCGGCGGCTTGTGTTAGATCGGCGAAGGCGCTGCGGAAGGCCCGCGCGAGCGCCTCGTCCACGCGGATGGAGGCAGGTGCGGCAGGTCCGCGTTCGAGGTTGATGGAAACCTGGATGCGCCCGCGGGAGACCACGCCGAGCACGGTTTTGCGGATGCGTGTCTCAAGCTCCGCAAGCTCGCGCGGCATCTGCACGACCACCTCCGCCTGTTTGCGGTTCACCGAGTTGATTTCAACCGAGGCATGCCACTTGTCCGTGGCCGTCGAGCCGCGGCCGAATCCAGTCATTGATTGCATGCACGGATACTGGACGGGGTTTTCCGGATTGAAAAGCCTTCATCGGGACCGGACCGGGTTTCTAACAACAAGTTCGGACTTGAGGGCGCTGCCGGTCAGGATGCAAGTTGCGGGCGATGCCGCGCGAGTTCCATCCGCCCGCTTCTTCCCAAGAGGGGACTGTGAAGTTTTTCTGCACTGCATGCGGCACCCGGCTTGTAGTGCCGGCGGCCCTTGCCGGCACGAGCGGCCCGTGTCCGCGCTGCGGCGTGACGATCACACCGCCGGTTTTTGCAAGAAGTCCGGGTCTCCCTTCGCAGGTATCCAAAACGTCCTCACGCAGACCGGCAAGAGGCCGCATCCGTGGCGATGACGGCATCGATTACGCCGAACAGGAGAGACGCGAGTTGCTGCGGACACTCAGGATTCTGGGGCTTTTTTTCCTGACCTTCTGCGCCTGTCTTGCGATCGTCTGGCTGGTGTCGCGCCATGCGGGCTGAAGCATTTTTCAAAACACTGGAAACCAGTGGGTTGGGACAGTCGGAATGCCTCTCGAAAAAGGCCGTTTTTCGCAAGAAGTTCCTTGTTTCCCCCGGCCGGATTGCGGACCCTTTGCCCGCCCTATGTCCGAGAACCCGAACGAGCCGCAGCAAGCCCCCACCAAGGTCGCCTCCGAGCAGCAATACGACGCCGCACAGATCGACAAACTCGAAGGTCTTGAGGCCGTCCGCAAACGCCCCGGCATGTATATCGGAGATCCCGACGAGCGCGGCCTCCACCACTGTGTCTTCGAGGTGCTGGACAACTCCATCGACGAGCATCTCGCCGGATATTGTTCGCGCATCAAGGTCTCCATCCACGTCGATGGCTCGGTTTCCATCTCTGACAACGGCCGCGGCATCCCGGTGGACATGCACCCGAAGTTCGGCATTCCGGCCGTAGAGCTTGTTCTAACAAACCTCCACGCCGGCGGCAAGTTCGGCCAGGGAGCCTACAAATACTCGGGCGGCCTTCACGGCGTCGGCGCCAAGTGTGTCAACGCGCTGGCCGACTGGTTCCGCGCCGACATCATGCGCAACGGCAAGATCCACCGCATCGGTTTCGAGCGCGGCAAGACCACCCAGCCGCTGCACGTCGTGGGCGAGGTTGATCCTAACAAAACCGGAACCACCATCACCTTCTTCCCGGACGCCACCATCTTCGTCGATACCATCGAGTTCAAATTCGACCGCCTCGCCACCCGCCTGCGCGAACTCGCATTCCTCAACCCCGGCCTTACCATCGATCTTGAGGACGAGCGCCCGGAATCGGCCAAGAAAACCTCGTTTTTCTACGCCAAGGGCATTGAGGAATTCGTCATCCAGCTTGGGGAAAACAAGACGGTCATCCATGAAGATCCCGTCATTCTGACAGGCAAACGCCAGATCGAACTCGACTACGACGGCAAACAAACCACCGACGACGTTTTCGCCGATGTCGTGTTCCAATACAACGATTCCTACAACGACCAGATCCTCTGCTTCGCCAACTCCATCCCCAACGGCGACGGCGGTACTCATCTAACGGGTTTCCGCACCGCGCTCACACGCGGCATCAACCAATACGCCAAAGCCAACAAGATCCTCAAGGACAAGGATCCCGCTCTTTCCGGCGATGACGTCAGGGAAGGCCTCGTCTGTGTCATCTCGGTGAAGATGCCCAACCCGCGCTTCAGCTCGCAGACCAAGGACAAGCTCGTCAACACCGAGATCGAAGGCGTCGTTTCCTCGATCGTTTACGAGGGCATCATGCAGTATTTCGATGAAAACCCGGCGCTCGCCCGCAAGGTCATCGAGAAATCCGTGAACGCCGCCCGCGCCCGCGAGGCCGCGCGCAAGGCGCGTGAAACCGTTAGAAAATCCGCCCTCTCCGGCGGCGGCCTGCCCGGCAAACTCGCCGACTGCTCGGAGCGCGACCCCGCGAAGTCCGAGTTGTACATTGTCGAGGGTGACTCCGCGGGCGGTTCGGCCAAGCAAGGCCGCGACCGCCGCACGCAGGCCATCCTGCCGCTCCGCGGAAAACTCCTCAACGTCGAGAAGGCCCGCCTCCACCGCGCGCTCCAGAACAAGGAAATCCAGAACCTCATCACCGCCATCGGCGCGGGCATCGGCGACGGCGATCAGGAAGGCTCGTTCAACATCGACAAGGTCCGTTATCACAAGGTCGTCATCATGACCGATGCCGATGTGGACGGCTCCCACATCCGCACGCTGCTGCTGACGTTTTTCTGCCGCCACATGCCCGCCCTCGTCAAACGAGGCTTCCTCTACATCGCCCAGCCGCCGCTTTATCTCGTCACCCGCAAAAAACGTTCCGAATACGTCCAGGACAACGACGAACTCAACAAGATCCTCATCGAACTCGGCTCGTCCGAAGTCATCGTCCGCACTCACGATCAGTCCCGCACGTTTTCGGCGGCGGAACTCAAAGTCGTGCTGGAAAACCTCTCCACCCTCTCGCGCTACTCACGCTCGATCGAGGGTAACGGCGGCAATTTCAAAGCCTACCTCGCCGCCCGCAGCGACGATGGCCGTCTGCCGGAATACATGGTCCGGGTGCGCACCGGCAACGACGAGGCGGTGATCTATTTCACCAGCGAGGACGACCTGCGCGTCTATGCCGATGAAAACCGCGACCTCAAACTCTTCGACGAGCTGCCCACCGAAGAGGAGACCGCCGCACACAGCGGCCCGACGCGCCGCGCCAACCTGCACGAACTCCACGAATCCCACGCCATCGCCAAAATTTTCGCACGCCTCAACGAGTGCGGCATCGACACGCGGAAATTCTCCGATGACGACACCCCGCTTTTCGACTTGTTGGAAGGCGACGGCGAGAAACAAAAGGCGACGCCCGTTTTCTCCGTTCCGGACATCCTCAGCCGCGTGCTCGAGATCGCCAGTCGCGGAGTCCAGATCAAGCGTTTCAAGGGCCTCGGCGAAATGAACGCCAAGCAGCTCTTCGAAACCACCATGGACCCCGAGACCCGGCAGTTCCTGCGCGTCCGACTCGACGAGGACAACGCCGTCGAGGCCGACAAAATGTTCGACGTGCTCATGGGCGACATCGTCGAACCCCGCAAGCGCTTCATCGAGGACAACGCCCTCAACGTCCGCAATCTCGACGTCTAACGGAGCGCGGACTCCAGTCCGCCCGTATTACAGCAGATACTTGGAAGCCTGCTCCACATCCTTGTCGCCGCGGCCTGATAGATTGGCGATGAGGATGGCGCTCTTCGGCAGGCTGCCCGCGATCTTCGAGATGTAGGCCATGGCGTGCGCGCTTTCGAGCGCCGGGATGATGCCCTCGCAATGCGCGAGTTCTTTGAAGGCGGCGAGCGCCTCGTTGTCTGTGGCGTAGGTGTATTCCACGCGGCCGATGTCGTGAAGATAGGCGTGCTCCGGCCCGATGGCGGCGTAGTCGAGGCCTGCGGAAACGGAATGGGTCAACTCGATTTGTCCGTCGTTGTTGGCGAGCAGCCAGGTCTTGGTGCCTTGCAGCACGCCGAGTTTGCCACCCTGGAAGCGTGCGGCGTGGCGCTCCGGAATGATGCCGTCGCCGCCGGCTTCCACGCCGACCATGCGGACGTTTTCATCGCCGAGGAAGGGATGGAACAAGCCGATGGCATTCGAGCCGCCGCCGACACAGGCGACCAACAGATCCGGCAGGCGGCCTTCCTTTTCCAGAATCTGCCTGCGCGCCTCGATGCCGATCACGCGGTGGAAATCCCGCACGATCATCGGAAACGGATGCGAGCCGAGCGCCGAGCCGAGAATGTAATGCGTGTGGTCCACGGTGGCCACCCAGTCGCGCATGGCTTCGTTCACGGCTTCCTTGAGAGTGGCCTGTCCGGCGGTGACGGCGCGGACTTCCGCTCCCATCAGACGCATGCGTGCGACGTTGAGCGCCTGGCGCTCCATGTCCACCGCGCCCATGTAAACAACGCACTCCATGCCGAAGCGCGCGCAGACGGTGGCGGTGGCCACGCCGTGCTGGCCGGCGCCGGTCTCGGCGATGATGCGCTTTTTTCCGAGGCGTTTGGCCAACAGAATCTGGCCGAGCGCGTTGTTGATTTTGTGCGCGCCGGTGTGCAGCAGGTCCTCGCGTTTCAGATGGATTTTCGCGCCGCCGAGCAATCTGGTCCAGCGCTCCGCGAAATACAGCGGCGTCGGTCGGCCGACGTAGTTGTGGAGCAGGTCGTCGAGTTCCGCATGGAAGGCCGGATCGTTTTTCGCAGATTCGTAGGCGGTGGCGAGTTCCTGCAGCGGAGCCATCAAGGTTTCCGGCACGAACATGCCTCCAAACCGGCCGAAGTGGCCGGTGGCATCGGGGACGACAGGATGAGCGGTTGCGGCGGACATGCGGCGGGAGATTCAGCGCGGGGGATGGAAGAATCAAGGGCGGAATGGCCCTGCGGTTTCAACCTTCGAAACCGCGGCCGCGAGTGAACCTGCAGCACATCCGTGTTTGCGGATTGCATCGGGGTTTCCGCAGGCCAATCGTCCATTTCAATGGAAGCAATCATTTGCGCCGACGTATGAAGGACCACACCATGAAACGAAGAAATTTCCTCACAACCGCCGCCGGCACCGTGGCTGCGAGCACGGTTTTCCCGTCTTTCGCCATCGGCAAGCCGGGCAAGTCCGCCAACAGCAAGCTGAACATCGCTTTCATCGGCTCCGGCGGATGGATTGCGCAACAACCCTACAAGCAGGGATGTTCCGAGGAGAACCTCGTCGCCTTCTGCGATGTGGACCGCAATCTCAGCGCGGAGAACATGAAGAACTGGCGCACCACCCAACCCTTTTTCGACGACTACCGCGTCATGCTCGACAAGATGCACAAGGACATCGACGCGGTGGTGGTTTCCACTCCCGATCACACCCACTTCGCCGCCACGCTGATGGCAATGGAACGCGGCATCCATGTCTATACACAGAAGCCTCTCACCCATAACATCTGGCAATGCCGCACACTGGTGAAAGCGAAGGACCGCTACAAGGTGGTCACGCAGATGGGAAACCAGGGTCACGCGGGTGACGGCATCCGCCAATCGGTCGAGGCCGTCCGTGCCGGCGTGATTGGCGATGTGAGCGAGGTCTTCGCACGCAACGACGGACCGGAAATGGGCAACGACCACTTCGCCAATCCACAAACCATGCCGCCGCCCGTGTCACCGGTGCCTGATGGACTCGCATGGGACTTGTGGCTCGGCCCGGCGGCGAAACGCGATTTCTATGCCGACTACCTCCCCAAGAAGTGGCGGGCGTTTTATGACTTCGGTCTCGGCATGCTCGGCGACTTCGGCTGCCACACGCTCGACACGCCGGTCTGGGCGCTCGACCTTGATCCGCCCTCGGTCGTGGAATGTTTGCGCCGCGAAAAATCCCTCGATGGCGTGATCCCCACTTCCAGTCATGTGAAATTCCACTTCCCGGCAAAGGGCGATCGCGGACCGGTCGTGCTGCATTGGTTCGACGGACCGCAGGATTGGAGCAAGGTCGGCCGCATCGACAAGTTCGGCGCGGAACATGCCGCCTACCTCGGCCGCGCCTGCTGGATGGTCGGCACCAAGGGCCTGTTAGGCTGCGGCACGCATGCCGGAGCGCCGCTCATCGCCCCCGGCGACCTTCGCAAGCAGTGGCAGGAAAGCCCGCCTGCGGAAACCATTCCGCGCGTCGCG
>Ga0315904_10001564_pt1 | contig 36567 bp, 24 predicted proteins | sample LakEriMetagenome_6_FD_203529 | JGI IMG/M metagenome (GOLD analysis project Ga0315904, IMG submission 203529) | Freshwater fungal communities from buoy surface, Lake Erie, Ohio, United States - Buoy 12 MA120 | ecosystem: Environmental > Aquatic > Freshwater > Lake | place: USA: Lake Erie, Ohio...
TGGCGGCCCGGTCGCCGGGGCAGTGGCGGTGGCTGCACCCGCGCGAGGTGAAGGGGAAGAAGGCGACGCTCACGGCCGGCGCCGACGCCGTCGTTTCGGCGACGGGCAAGCTCGAGGCCGACGACTCATACCGGGCGGTGTTTCACACCCGTGCCCAGGGCCTGACGGCCCTGCGGCTCGAGCCGCTCTCCGGCACGGCGTCGCCGCGGACCGGCCCGGGCACGGGGAAGGACGGCAGCTTCCGGCTGTCGCGGATGGTCGTGACGGCGAAGCCGCTGGTGCCGGCGAAGGGCATCCAGCCGGCGACGCCCGCGCTCACGGCGGTGGCGACGACGGCGGCCGCCGAGGGTTTCGCCGCGAGCGGCGCGGTCGATCAGGATCCGGCCACCGGCTGGTCGGTGGGCGAGGCGACAGGCCGCGACCATGCGGCGGTGTTCCAGTTCGACAAGCCGGTCGGCTTCGAAGGGGGCACGGAACTGGCCGTCGAGCTGTTCTTCGAGGGCGGGCAGCACGGCCTGGGCCGTTTCCGGGTCGCGGTGGCCGCCGCGGCGGGCACGCCGGCGGTCGATGGAGCGGCCATGTCGCAGGCGGCGGACGAAGTCGTGGCGGTGGCCGCAGCCGCGTTGCCCGGCGGGAAGAAGCCGGAGGTCGACGACGCCACGTGGCGAGAGCTTGCTTCCTGGTATCGCCTCGTCGACGTGAAGGCCCATGAGACGCTTGCGTCCCTGGAGGCTGTCGAGGCCCGCAAGCCGAAGCCGGCGCTCGTGACCGTGTGGCGGGCCATCAACGGTCCATGGGTGATCACCGAAAACAGTCAGGGCGTGAAGCCGGGCAGCACAGACGTGTTCCTGCTCGCCCGCGGCGAGGTGGGCCGCAAGCAGGGAAAGGTCGATCCCGGCTTCATCCACGCGACGATCGCGGCCGACGACGCCGAACGGCCGTTGCTCGCCGGAACCACGGGGCCGGGGCCCGTGGAGCGAGATTCGCGGCTCGGCCTCGCCGATTGGCTCACCGACACTCCCCATGGAGCCGGTCCTCTCGTGGCCCGCGTGATCGTCAATCGCCTCTGGCATCACCACTTCGGCAGGGGGATCGTCTCCACGCCCAACGATCTGGGCACCCAGGGGGACAAGCCGAGCCATCCGGAACTGCTCGATTGGCTGGCCGGGCGGCTGGTGCGCGACGGCTGGTCGCTGAAAAAACTCCATCGCCTGATCGTGACCAGCGCCACCTACCGGCAGGCGGGCCTCGTGACCGAGGCCAACCGCAAGGCCGACCCCGACAATCTCCTGCTCTGGCAGCGGCGGCCCGTGCGGCTCGAGGCCGAGGCGTTTCGCGACGCCCTGCTGGCGGTGTCGGGCAGGCTGCAGACCACTCTCTACGGGCCAAGCGTGGCCGACGTCAATCTGCCACGGCGGAGCGTCTATATGCGGCTCAAGCGGAGCCAGCCGATCGCCTTCCTGCGGCTCTTCGACCAGCCGGAGCCGGTGCAGTCGGTGGGCGCCCGGGGCGTGGCCACCGTGGCGACGCAGTCGCTGACGATGATGAACTCGCCATTTGTCAGGTCGGCCGCCGAGGGCCTGGCGAAGCGGGCCCAGGCTGCGACTGGGAGCGGGACGCCGGAGCAGCTGCTCGACGCCGTGACCACGATCGCACTCGGCCGGCCGTCATCGACCGCGGAACGCGACAACCTGCTCCCGCTGCTGGCTTCCTTGCAGGGAGAGGCCGGGGGCGACGCCGGCAAGCGGGCGGCCGCTCTCGCCGATATCTGCCAGCTCGTCCTCTCCACCAATGAGTTCATCTACGTCGATTGACCCGCACCCTGGGAATCCAGCCATGCACTCCGCTCCCATCAACGCCCCCGCCCGCGTCGGTGACCTCGCGCTGCCCGAGCGACGCCGCTTTCTCGCCACCGTCGGCCAGGGCTTCGGCGGCCTCGCCCTGGCGACGCTGCTCGGCGGCCAGGGGCAGGCGGCCGTCACATCGCTTCCCCACCATGCCCCACGGGCCCGTCGCGTGATCTGGCTGTTCATGCCAGGAGCGCCCTCGCAGATGGACACCTGGGACTACAAGCCTGAATTGCAGGCCCGTCACGGCCAGCCGCTGCCCGGGGCCGACAAGCAGTTGGGGTTCTTCGGGACGAACGGGGCCTGCATGGCAAGCCCGTTCAAATGGGCCCAGCACGGCGAGTCGGGAAGCTGGGTGAGCGAGCTGTTTCCGGAGCTGGCCCGCCACGTCGACCAAATGACATTCATCCACTCCTGTCACGTGCGGGCCAACAACCATGCACCGGCGTCGATGGAGCTGATGTCCGGCTTCAGCCGGCCGGGCATGCCGAGCATGGGCGCCTGGCTCGACTACGGCCTGGGCGGGATCGCCGACGACCTGCCGAGCTTCGTCGTCATGCACGACAACACCCGTCCGCGGGGCGACGACCAGATCTGGTCGGCCGGTTTTTTGCCGCGGAGCCACCAGGCGATCGCCCTGAATCCCACGCTGCAGATCGACCATCTCACGCCCCGCAGCGGGCTGACGTCCCAGCGGCAGCGGGAGGCGCTCGACGCCCTCGCCCGGATCAACTCGGCCCATGCCGCCGACCGGCCCACCCAGGCCGACCTTTCGGCGCGGCTCGCCAGCTTCGAACTCGCCTATCGGATGCAGATGGCGGCGCCGGAGGCCTTCGACCTCTCCCAGGAGCCGAAGCACGTTCACGATCTCTACGGCACGGCCGACAAGCGGTGCGAGGTGATGGCCCGGCAGTGCCTCACCGCCCGACGGCTGCTCGAACGCGGCGTGCGGTTCATTCAGGTGTTTGCCGGCCGGCATTCCGGCGACGGCGATGGCGCGCGGTCCGACGTGCCCTGGGATGCGCACAACGACATCGTCAACAACCATCGCACCTGCGCCGCCTCGACCGACCGGCCGGCGGCCGCGCTCCTGGCCGACCTCGAGGCCCGGGGCCTGCTCGACGACACGCTCGTGATCTGGGGCGGCGAGTTCGGCCGCACGAGCGACTCGCAGGGGGGCAAGGGCCGCGACCACAACCCCAACGGGTTCACGATCTGGATGGCAGGCGGCGGCGTGAAGCGAGGCTTTCACTACGGGGCCACGGACGACTTCGGCTACAAGGCCGTCGAGAAGAAGGTGGGTGTCAACGACCTCCATGCCACGATCCTCCACATCCTCGGCATCGACCACGAGAAGCTCACCTACCGGCACAACGGCCGCGACTTCCGCCTCACCGACGTCGGCGGCACCGTGATCCGCGACGTGCTCGCCTGATTCTGGAGACCCCGAATACTTTGTCGGCACTTTGTCGGCACGGAGCCCTCCCCGACGATCCCTGTTTTCTTCTTCGAGGACCAATCGCCATGAGCGGCGAACGCGTGTTCAAGACCTACCCGACCCAGGCGCAGCTGGCCGAGATGGACCGGGATCTCGAGTTCCATCCGACCACGAACGAGCATCCGCGGGTGCTGTCGCGGGAGCAGGTCGCCCACTACAACCGGGAGGGATACATCACCGGCCTGAACGCGCTCCCGGCCGAAGAGGTCAGCCGCACGCGGACGTTCGTCGACGAACTGATGGCGACCGTGATGGCCAAGGGCGCCGGCAGTTACTCGGTCAAGCATGCGCACATGAAGTACGGCGCGGTCTGGGATCTCATCAGGCATCCGCGGATCGTCTCCTTCGTCAACGACCTGCTCGGTGACGACGTGATCGGATGGGGTGCGCATTTCTTCTGCAAGATGCCGGGCGACGGCAAGACCGTGGCCTGGCACCAGGACGCCTCGTACTGGCCGCTGACGCCGTCCAAGACGCTCACCGTCTGGCTGGCGATCGACGACGCGGACGTGGCGAACGGCTGCATGAAGTTCGTGGCCGGCTCGCACCTCCAGGGCCCGTTGACCTATCGTCGCAGCACGGCGGAGGAGGATAACGTGCTCGACCAGACCGTCGAGAACGCCGAGGAGTATGGCGCGGTCGTCTCCAACGAATTGCGGGCCGGACAGTGCTCCATCCACTCCGACCTGCTGCTTCACGGTTCCGAGGTCAATGACTCGGACCGCCGTCGCTGCGGGCTGACGCTCCGCTACTGCACGCCCGACGTCCGCGGCACGCTGGGCTGGAACAACGAGGGCATCATCGTCAGCGGTCGGGATCCCGACAACCACTGGGGCAATCCGCCGCGGCCCGTGCGTGACTACGACGGCGTCTGACGCGGCAGAGTACATACCGACGCTGCGGCAGCCGGGTGACGTTCCCTGGCGGCGTGTCGGCGACACAACGGCCGGTCGAACGTGTTCGTAGCCCCCAGTCGCCACGCATCTCCGTCCCCGTAGCACCGTTCAAGCGGCCCCCGATGACCGACGCTCCTTTTCCAAAACTGATCGCGGTCGGCGGCGTGTGTGCCACGGGCATCTTCCGCGTGGCGACGGTGCCGCCGCTGCCGGCCAAGGCGCTGGCGAACCGGATGTGTCGGATCGCCGACGGCATGGCCGTTTCGGCGGCCTGCGCGTTTGCACGGCTGGGAGGGCGGGCCGCCGTGTGGGCCCGGGTGGGAGACGACGCCGACGGCACCTTCATTCGCGACTCGCTCGCAGCCGAGGGGCTCGACGTCTCCGGCCTCCGCATGGTGCCGGGCGGACGGTCCTCGCAGGCGACCGTCATCGTGGACGAACAGGGGCAGCGGCTCGTTGTGCCCTTCCACGATCCCGACCTCGACGCCGGGACGGACTGGCTTCCGCTCGACATGCTCGAGGGCGCGGGCATGGTGCATTGTGACGTCCGCTGGCCCGCGGGGGCGGAGGCCGCTCTCCAGGCCGCGAGGCTCCGCGGGATTCCCACGATGCTCGACGGCGACGTCGGACCGCCTGAGATTCTCCGCCGTCTCGTGCCGCTGGCCGACTATGCGGTGTTCTCCGACGCCGGCCTGCTCGCCTGCACGGGGACGAGCGACGTGCCCGCCGCCCTCCGGGCCGTGGCCGCGGCCCATGCCGGCCACGTCGGTGCTTCCTGCGGCCCCGACGGCTACTTCTGGGTGGAAGGCAGCGATATCCACCACGTGCCGGCGCCGGCGATCGCCGCCGTCGACACGCTTGCCGCGGGCGATGTGTTTCATGGGGCACTGGCCCTGGCGATCCTCGAAGGACAGCCGATCGCCGCGGCCGTCCGTCTGGCCTGCACCGCGGCCACGCTCAAGTGCGGCCACTTCGGCGGGCGGCTCGGTTGCCCGACGCGGGCGGAAGTCGAGGCGGTCCTCACCACGGCGAGCTGAGGATGCGCTGGGCGTCATCCTCCGCTGGCGACGGGATGTGCCGCCGGAGCGGCCGCGGCTTGCCAGACTTGGTGTCGACATTTTAGCCTGCTGCCAGGTTCTCTGCGGCGGGATCGCCTCCCCAGGCCCGCCGGGCAGTCACCGTCACGGAGAAGTGCATGTTTCGGTTCAGCCGGCTCGACGTCTACCAGCGTCTGCTCGACGAGGGGCTCGTGCCCATCTTCCACCATGTCGATCCCGACATCACGTGCCGCGTCGTGTCCGCGATCGCTGACGGCGGCGGAACGGTGTGCGAGTTCACCAACCGCAGCCCGCAGGCGATCGAGGCCTTCCGCGTCGCCGCGGCCCATGCAGCCAAACACCTGCCAAAGATGGTCCTCGGCGCGGGCTCGATCGTCGACGAGCCGACGGCGGCGCTGTACATCGCCTTCGGGGCGCAGTTCATCGTCGGGCCGTCGTTCAACGAACGCGTGGCCCGGCTCTGCAACCGGCGCCGGATCGCCTACCTGCCCGGCTGCCAGACGGCGACGGAGATCGCGACGGCCGAGGAGATGGGAGTGGAGATCGTCAAGCTCTTCCCCGCGCGGGCCGCCGGGGGGCCCGACTTCATCAAGCAGATCCTGGGGCCGTGCCCCGCCACGCGGCTGTTGCCGACGAGCATCGGCGAGGTGTCGGTCCCGGCGCTGGCGACCTGGTTCAAGGCGGGCGCCTGCGCCGTCGGGCTCGGTGGTGAACTGATCCAGCCAGACAGCATCGCCGCCGGTGACTTCGCCGCCGTCACGAGCCGCGTCGCCGAGGTCCGCGACATGGTGCGGCAGGCCCGCGCCGGCACGATTGCCAGATAACTGTCGACACTTTAAACTCGAGATCCCATGAAAATCGTCATTACGGACCACGCGTTTCCCGACCTCGCCACCGAGGAGGCGATTGCCGCCGCGGCCGGCGCGACCCTCGTCGCCGCTCAGACCAAAGATCCCGGCCAGCTCGCCACGGCGGTTGCCGATGCCGACGCGGTGATGACGCAGTTCGCGCCGGTGAATGCCGACGTCATCGCCGCCATGCGTCGGGCGCGGGTGATCGTCCGTTACGGAATCGGCGTGGACAACGTCGATCTCGCCGCCGCCCGGGCCCGCGGCATTCCTGTCTGCAACGTTCCCGACTACTGCATCGACGAGGTCGCCGACCACACGCTGGCGTTCATCCTCGCCCTCACCCGCCAGGTCGTGCCGCAGAGCAGGCTGGTGCACGAGGGGGAATGGAAGCTCGCTGCGCCGCCGGCCGCGTTCCGCACGCTCGCGGGCATGACCTGTGGCGTGGTGGGCTTCGGCCGGATCGGCCGCGGAGTCGTGCGGCGGCTCGTGGCCTTCGGCGGCCGGGTGCTCGTGAGCGATCCGGCGGCCACGCCCGAGGCGGTGGCCGCTCTCGGTGCCGAAGGTGCGCCGCTTGCGAAGCTGCTCGCCGAGAGCGATCTCGTCACGCTTCACTGCCCGTCGCTGCCCGAGACGAAGGGCATGATCAATGCCACGATGCTCGCGGCCGCGAAGCCGGGGCTGTTGCTGGTCAATCTTTCCCGCGGCGATCTCGTCGACCCCGACGCGCTCGTGTCCGCTCTCGACTCGGGCCGCGTTGCCGGCGCCGCCCTCGACGTCTTCGCCCCCGAACCGATTCCCGCCGGCCATCCGATCCTCGGCCGCGCGAACGTGGTGCTCGCCCCGCACGTGGCCAGCGTGAGCGCCGCGGCCGTTCACCGCCTGCGCACGACCGTGGCCACACTGGCGGTGGCGGCACTTGCGGGCAGTCCGCTCCCATCGATCGTCAATGGGGTCGCCGGCGCCCGGGTCGTATCGGACCGAGAGGGAGGGGGTTGAGCATGCTGCGTGTCAGCGCACGCTGTCGCGACGCTGTCGTGGCGGCCGCAATTCTGGGCGGCATTCTGGTCGCCGCGAACGCGGGGGCCGGCGAGCCGGCCGTGGTCGATCTGTCGCTCACCGTCGCGGCCGATCTGCCCTGCGTCTGGCCGGTGGGGATGACGCCGCTGGCGGTCGTGCCGACGGCCACGTTCGGCCGCACAGGCCGCCACCGGGACATGCTCGTGATCGACGAGCACACGGGCACCCAGTGGGACGCCCCAGCCCACTTCGTCCCGCCCCCCGACTCCGGGCTCGACGGTGCCGGGCCGATGGGCGTTGTCACCGGCGACAAGGTGCCGGCCTGGCAGTTCTGCGGTGAGGCGTGCGTGATCGACCTCACGAAGCATCGCGACGAGGCCGCCCCCGGCGAGAGTTTCCTGATCGGCCCCGAGCACGTCCGCGAATGGGAACTCGCCCACCGGCCTCTCGGCCCCGGCGATGTCGTCTGCTTTCGCACGGGCTACACCGACGCCTACTACAAGCCGTTTCCGGCGGGCGAGCGGTTCGTATCGGACGCGCTGCGGAAGAAAGCTCCCGGCTGGGCGGCGCCCAAGCCCGAGGCGATGACCTACCTCGCCGACCGCGGCGTGAAGACGCTCGCCATCGACGGCGCGAGCATGGGTCCGCTGCCAAACCTCGCCGTGGCCACCCACCGGGCCGGCAGCAACCGCGGAATGGTGTGGGTGGAGTGCGCGACGAATCTCGGGAGCCTGCCCGCGACGGGATCGTTCGTGGCGCTGCTTCCCGCCAAGCACGCCGGCGGGTCGGGGGGAGAGTGCCGCCTGCTCGCCATCACCGAGCCGGATCTCGCCAGGCGGCTCATCGCCCGTGCGAAGGCGAAGGCGGTCCTCGATCTCTCCGTGATGCTCGATGAAAACCTGCCGATCGTGTGGCCCGGATGGGGGCCGGGCGAAGAGGGGGGCCGCTACATCGCGAAGGTTCTCAATGCGTTTTCGAAGGAGCGTGGCCCCTTTTTCGCGCTCGGCCATCTGTTCGACAGCTTCGCCGGCACGCACGTCGTGTTGCCGAGTTTCTCGCTGCCGGCCGACCGGGCCGAGATCGCCGCCGCGGAGCCCGCCATCCGCGCGGCCGTGGCCGGCTACGAGAAGAAGCACGGGCCGCTCGGCACGGCGGGCCTCCGCACGGCCGACGCGCCGCTGGCGAGCATGATCGGCCCGGCGCACGTGGTCGACATCCGCGGGCTCGTGGGCACGGCCACGTTCGCGAAGGGCGGGCCCGCAAGCCCGCTCGTCACCCGCAGTTTCCTGGAGAAGCATGCAGCCACGCGGCCCTTCAAGGCCGGCGAGGTCGTGCTGTTCTTCTCGGGCCACACCGACAAGCACCTCGCGCCGCTGCCGGCGGCCCCTGCGGTCGATCCCTGCCTGGCCCAGCCGCTCGCGGGCACGGCCGAGGGCTGGCCCGCGGTGTCACCCGAGGCCGTGGCCTATCTGGCCGGGCAGGGGATCCGTTGCCTGGGCACCGACGGCCCCACGCTCGGCGGCGTCGATGCGACGGTCGCCCAAGAGGTCGACTGGCTGGCCGGTTCGAAGGGGCTGGTCGTCGTGGAGATGCTCACGGGCCTCGAGGCGATCGCCGGCCGCGATGCCTTCTTCCTCTTCGCGCCGATCAAGATCGCGGGCACCCGCGGCGGCTACGGCCGGGCGCTGGCCCTCGTCGCGGACGGGGCGGGCACGACGCCATGAGCGACCTGGGCCGGCGGACGCTGCAGAAGGTGATCTGGCGGCTCGTGCCGTTCCTGGGGGGGCTGTACGCCCTTCACATCATCGATCAGGCCAACGTCGGCTTCGCCCGTCTGCATATGAAAGACAGCCGCGGGCTGAACGACGCAATCATCGACTGGGGCTACGGCATCTTCGCCCCGAAGATCAACGGCAGATTCGGGGTCGGCCCGATGGCGGGCTTGATGGCCTGGGGCATGCTCATGGCCATCCTCTGCCGGTGGTATGCCGAACGCCGGGCGGCCGCCATGCCCAAAACCTGATCGGTATCGCTTCCTTTCGGTTCGGCGAGTCCACGAAACCATGATGTCTTTGCAGCCTCCTCCGCTCTTCGATCTCTCCGGAAAAATCGCCGTCGTCTCCGGTGCCGCCAGCGGCATGGGCAAGGCGTCGGCCAGCGCACTTGCCGCCCACGGGGCGACGGTGGTGATGCTCGACCGCAACGAGGCGGGGCTCGCCGCCACCGCGGAGGAGATCGCGGCGGCGGGCGGCCGGGCGGTGGGCAGGGTGCATGACACGTCGGACGTCGAGGCGGCCCGCCGGCTCTTCGCCTGGATCGACGCGGAGTTCGGCCGCGTCGACTTCCTCGCCAACATCGCCGGCGACGGGGTCATGGCCGACCCGCTCGCGATCACGCCGGAGCAGATCCGCCGCGTGCTCGAGAATCTCGTCGTCGGCCGGTTCGCCCACTGCCGGGAGGCGGCCAGCCGGATGTTCCCCCAGGGGGGCGGATCGATCGTGAACATCGGCAGCATCGGCGGCGTGACGTCGCTCGGCCGCGGCCACATCGCCTACGCGATGGCGATGGGCGCGGTGGCCCAGATGACCCGCGAGCTCTCCACCGAGTGGGCGGCGCGAGGCGTTCGCGTCAACGCGATCCTCCCGGCCCAGGTCATGAATCCCGGCCTCGAGCAGCGGATCGCGGCCGATCCGGCGCTCGGTCAAAAATTCCTCTCCGGAATCCCGCGGGGCCGGCTCGGCACCCCCGCGGACATCCAGGGACTGATCGTGCTCTTGGCCTCCGATGCCTCGTCGTGGATCACGGGCACGCTCATCCCGCTGGACGGCGGCAATCTGGCGATGAACGCCGGCGGAACCATCGGCCCAAGCACCACGGGAGACGTGACATGAGCCGCACCGAGAAAACCTCCGCCACCGCGGCCAAGCCGCGGGACAAGCGGGCAACCACCAAGGCTGCGGCCGGCCTCGACCGCGAGGTCCTGCTCGGCCTGTTCCGCGCGATGCTCGTGATCCGGCTCACCGAGGAGGAGCTCGCCCGCTGCCATCAGCGGGGCCTGATCCACGGGGCCTGCCACACCTATGTGGGTCAGGAGGCGATCGCCGCCGGTGTGTGCGCCCATCTCGCGCCGACCGACGTCGTCTTCAGCACGCATCGCGGCCACGGCCACGCGCTGGCCAAGGGGCTGCCGCCCGGGCAGCTCATCGCCGAGCTCTTCGGCCGGGCCACCGGCTGCTCGCGAGGCCGCGGCGGCAGCATGCACATCTTCGCGCCGGAGATTGGCATGCTGGGCACGAGCGGCATCGTCGGCCCCTGCATCCTCCAGGCGGCCGGCGGCGGATACGCCTTCAAGCTCGCCAAGAACCGCGGCGTCGCCGCAGCCTTCTTCGGCGACGGTGCGGTCAACAACGCCGCCTTCCACGAGGGCCTGAACATGGCCGCCATCTGGAAGCTGCCAGTGCTCTTCATCTGCGAAAACAACCAGTTCGCGACCGAGGTTCCCTTCAGCGAGGCCAGCGGCATCCCCGACGTGGGCCGCCGCGCTGCCAACTACGGCCTCGCGGGGGAGGAGGTCGACGGCAATGACGTGCTCGCCGTGCATGCCGCGGCGGCCCGGGCGGTGGAGCGGGCGCGGGCCGGCGAAGGGGCCACGCTCATCGAGTGCAAGACCTACCGCACCCGGGCCCATGCCGAGGGCATGGGCGACTTCGACTACCGCACCCGCGAGGAGGTGGCCGCCTGGAAGGATCGCTGCCCGATCGCCGCCTTGCGCCGTCGGCTCGAGGCGGAGCACGGGATCGCGGCCGCGGATCTCGATGCGATCGAGCAGCAGGTGGCTGACGACGTGGCCCGCGGCCGCGCGGAGGCCGAGGCGGCGCCGCCACCGACCCCCGCCGACGCCACCACGCACGTCTACGCCGCGCCGCGCGAAGTCCGCGAGCCGGCCGCCGATCCCGCCGCGCGGCCGCTCTCCTTCATCGCGGCCACGGTCGAGGCGCTCGAATCCGCGATGGCCGCGGATCCGTCGGTGTTCGTGCTCGGCGAGGGAATCGGCCGCCGCGGCGGCAACTTCCGCACCACGGCCGGCCTGTATGCAAAGTACGGGCCCGACCGGCTCCGTGACACGCCGATCTGCGAGCGCGGGTTCACCGGGCTGGCCTGCGGCGCCGCGATGGCCGGGGCCCGGCCCGTGGTCGATTTTATGTTCGTCGACTTCCTGCTCGATGCCTGGGGGGAGATCGTGAACCAGATCGCAAAGGTGCAGTTCATGTCGAGCGGCCGGCTGAAGATGCCGGTGGTGCTCCGCGGCTGCATCGGCATCGGCCACTCGGCGGCCACACACCACTCCGGCAGCTATTACGGCATGTTCGCGCAGGTGCCGGGGCTGCGGGTCGTGGTGCCCTCGACGCCGCGCGACGCCAAGGGGCTGTTTCTGCACGCGCTGCGAGGCGACGATCCCGTGCTCTTCCTCGAGCACCGCGAGCTCTTGCAGCTCAAGGGTCCAGTCGAGGAGGGAGACTTCGAGATTCCATTCGGCAAGGCGCGGATCGCCCGGGCGGGCACCGACGCCACGGTCGTGGCGGTAGGCCGGATGAACCATCTCTGCCTGGCGGCGGCCGAGGCGGTGGCCAAGGACGGGGCGAGCATCGAGGTGATCGATCCGCGGACGGTTTCGCCGCTCGACGCCGACGCGATCCTCGCGTCGGTGGCGAAGACGGGCCGGCTGCTCGTGGTCGACGAGCCGGCGGGGCCCTGCGGCCTCGCGGCCGAGATCGCGGCGCTCGCCGCCGACCGTGGTTTTGACGACCTCGACGCGCCGGTGCGGCGGGTGACCGGCGTCCCCTCCCCCACGCCCTACGCGCCCGTGCTCGAGGAGCAGGTGGTCCCGAGTGCCGCAGCGATCGAGGCCGCGATCCGCGGGCTTTTGGCGGAGTGAGCAGGGCCCTTCGCCGATCACACTTTCGGAGCAAGCGACGCGATGGCAGCTGACGTGACGATCCCCAGGCTCGGCTGGTCGATGGAGGAGGGTGTGTTCGCCGGCTGGATCAAGCAGCCGGGCGACACCGTGAAACCCGGTGAGCCGCTCTTCATGCTCGAAGGGGAAAAGGCGACCCAGGAGATCGAGGCGGTCGACGGGGGCGTGCTGCATCTCGCCCCCGATGCGCCGTCCGAGGGTCAGACCGTCCTCGTAGGCCGCATGATCGCAAAGCTCTGCGCAGCGGGAGAAGCGCCCGCCTGGGGTCCACAGGCCAGCCCGCCTGCGGCCGTTGCCACGCCCGCGGCGGCGGCCCCGCCGCAGGCCAGCGGCTCTCCGCTCACGCGGGCGGTTTCCAAGACGCATCCGGCTGCCGCCGCCTCCGGCCCGACGCCGCACGGCATCCCCGTCGCGGCGTCTCCCAGCGTGCGGCGGCTCGCCCGCCAGATGGGGATCGACCTGGCGACGGTGACGCCGCGGCTGCCCGGCGGCAGGCTCTCGGCCGAGGATCTCGCGACAGGGCATCAAGGCGGCGGGCCGGCCGCCTGCGTGGCTCCGGCACACGTCACAGCCAACGCACTCCTGCCGGCAGGCAGTCCGCGCAGCTCGCCCCGGGCGCGGCGTGCCGCTCGGGATCGGGGCGTCGACGTCGCCACGATCAGGGGCAGTGGCGCGGGAGGACGGGTGCGGGAGTGCGACGTGCTGGCCGCGGCGGCAGCGGGGGCCACGCCCCGGGGCTCGGGCGTTCACGCCGCCACGATGCGGGGAGGGACGGTGATGCCGATCACGCAGACCCGCCGCACGATCGCCCGCCAGATGGTCCGCAGCCGTCAGGAGACCGTGCCGGTCACCCTCACGGCCTGGGCCGACGCGACGTCCCTGCTCGCGGCCCGCGCAGCCCTCAAGGCCGCCACCGGACCGGAGGCGGCCACGCTCAACGACATGCTGCTCAAGGCGGTCGCCGACACACTCCTCGCCCACCCGCTGCTCGCCGCCCGCTGGGAGGAGACGCACCTCTCCCTGCCCGGCGACCGGATCGACATCGGCCTGGCGGTCGATGCGCCGGGCGGCCTCGTCGTGCCGGTGGTTCGCGACGTGGCGACTGCACCGCTTGCCGAGGTGGCCCGACAGACGCGGTGGCTCGTGGAGCGGGCTCGGTCTGGCCGGCTCACCGCCGCCGACATGCAGGGGGGCGTGTTCACGCTCACGAGCCTGGGCTCGTACGGAATCGAGTTCTTCACGCCGGTGATCAACCATCCCGAGGCGGCGATCCTCGGCGTGGGGGCGATCCGCATGCAGCCCGTGCCTCCACCCGGCGGCCAGGAGGGTTTCATCCTCCAGCGTCAACTGCCGCTCTCGCTCACGTTCGACCACCGGATCGTCGACGGCGGTCCTGCAGGCCGCTTCCTCGGCGACCTCGCCGCCCGGATCGCGGCGTTCACCCCTGCTTCTGCGGCCGGGGCATGAGCTTGATCCAGCCCGCGACGTGACGGCGGGCCTGCTCGGACGCTTTTTCCGCGTTGCCGGAACGGATCACGTCGAGCAGCGTGCGGTGCGACTCGACCGTATCCTGCCGCGTGCGGTGCATCACCGCCTCCTGCCGGAGCTGCATCTGCGTGAGCCAGAGGGCGAACTGGTCGCGGAGCGAGTTCCAGCAGAGCAGGAGCCGTCGATTGCCGGCCGCGTGGACGATCCGGTCGTGAAAGTCCGCGTCGAGTCGCGACACGTCGGCGATGGTCTTCGCCGACTTCGTGGCGGTGATGTTCGCCTCGAGGGCCGCGAAATCATCGGGCTTGCCCCGCTCGGCCGCCAGCCCCGCCGCCACCGGGTCGATCATCAGCCTGACCGCATAGATCTCCTCAATGTCGCGGGGAGTGAGCGCCGGAATCCGCGTGTGGCCCGTGGGGTCGAACTCGACGAGACCGCGGAGCTCGAGTTCGATGAGCGCCTCGCGAATCGGGGCCCGACTGACGCCGAGCATCGCGGACAGCGTCGGCTCCGAGACCCGCGATCCGGGCTCGAAATCCCCGCCGATGATCGCCCGCGAGAGCCGGGAAAAAACGGTCTGCGACAGGCGGACGCGGTTCGCGCGGGGCAGATTTCCGGCAAGGGAGTTTTTTGGCACGGCGGGAAAACATGGAGGGGACAGGGTGAGGCCGGCAGGAGGAACCCGAGGAGCCCCCCGCACACTATACCGTTTTTGGGCGGTCCGATCGGACCGCCCGGCCGGTGATCGGCATCGCGGCGTTTCAGCCGCCCGCCTCCTCGACCACGGGGTTCGTGAGCTTGCCAATGCCCTCGATCTCGATCGTCACGCTGTCGCCGGCTTTGAGAAACACCGGCGGCTTGCGGGCGAAGCCCACGCCGTGGGGCGTGCCCGTGAGGATCACCGTGCCAGGATTGAGAATCATGCTGGCCGAGAGGAACTCCACGAGCGTCGGCACGTCGAAGATCATGTCGCTGGTGTTCCAGTCCTGGAGCGTCTGGCCGTTGAGGATCGTGCGGATCGCCAGCCGATTGGGGTCGGTGATCTCGTCGGTCGTCACGATTGCGGGCCCGAGCGGACAGAACGTGGCGAACGTCTTCCCGCGGCACCACTGTCCGCCTCCGCCGTTCCGCTGCCAGTCGCGGGCCGAGACATCGTTGGCGCAGGTGTAGCCGAGCACGTGACGCAGCGCGTCTGCACGGCTGACGTTGTGGCAGGTCTTCCCGATGACGACGGCGAGCTCGCACTCGTAGTCGACCTCGTCGCTGCGCAGCTTCCGTGGGAGCACGATGGCGTCGCCGGGGTTCTGGAGCGTGCCCGAGTTCTTCATGAACAGCACCGGGTGGACCGGCGGCTCGGCGTTGCTCTCAGCGGCGTGCTTCTTGTAGTTGAGGCCGACGCAGAGGATGTCGCGGGGGACGAGCGGCGCGAGCAGCTTGTCGACGGTCGCCGGTCTTCCGGTGTCGTGGAGGCCCGCGAAGAGATCCCCTTCGAGGAGCGTCGTGCGGCCGTCGTCGTGGAGCCGCCCGAACTGTTCGCGGCCGGCGGAAAGGAAGCGGGTGATCTTCATCGGGTTGCCTCGTGGTCGATGGAATGCCGGGAGCCGCCGCCTGCAAGGACGCCGCCGCGGTCCCGAAATGATCGCGATTTACCGGCAGGCGTCCAGCCCTCGCCAGCCGCCGCAGCCAGACCGCCGTGTCAGACCTCTTCGAGCGCGGCCGTGGCGTCGCCGAAAGACTTCTCGCGGACGCCCATCTTGGCCATGAGCGACATGTAGAGCCGGCACATCTGCCGATCGGGCTTGCCCGAATAGTCGAGCACGCGGCCGGTCTCGATCGTGCCTCCCGCCCGGCCGAGCACCAGCATCGGCAACTGGTCGTTCTCGTGGTTGCCCGTCATCATGCTCGAGCAGAACAGGACCATCGAGTTGTCGAGCGCCGTCCGCTCTCCCTCCTGGATCGAGTCGAGCCGGCGGGCGACGTGGGCCAGCTGCTCCGTGAAGAACCGGTTCACCGTCAGCCAGTCGGCGTTGTTGGAGTGCGAGAGCAGGTGGTGGATCATGTAGTCGATTCCCTGCGCCGGATTGTCGAACCGCGGCAGGTTCGGGAAACGCAGGGCCGAGTGGTCGTTGTTGAGCTTGAGCGTGACGATCCGGGTCGTGTCGGTCTGGAAGGCGAGCACGAGGATGTCGCACATCAGCCGCATGTGCTCGGCGATGTCCTGCGGGATGCCGTCGGCCGGCCGCGGGATGTCGGGCTTCTCGACCGCCGGCCGCCAGCCCTGCAGCTCCCCCTTCTTGCCGGCCGCCTCGATCCGGGCCTCGACGTCGCGGACGCTGTCGAAATACTCGTCGAGCTTCCGCCGGTCGGCGCGGCTGATCCGACGGCGGAGGTCGTCTGCGTTCTCGAGCACGGCGTCGAGCACGCTCGCGTCGCCGGCATGCGCTTCGTCCTTGAAGAGCCGGTCGAAGGCGAGCGCCGGGTAGATCTCCAGCGGCGTGGGCGTGGTGGGGCTGCTCCAGGAAATGTGCGAGCTGTAGAGCATCGAGTAGTTCTTGTGGACGCTCGGGTTGCTCTTCTCGCAGCCGAGCACGAGGCTCGGAACCTTCGTGCCGCGGCCGTAGGTCTGGGCAAGGTGCTGGTCGAAGCTCGTGCCGGAGCGGATCTCGCCGCCCGAGGCGAGCGGGGCGCCGGAGAGGAGGTTGCCCGTCTGCGAGGAGTGGATGTTGCCCTTTCTCGCCTGCTCGTTGTAGAGACCCTTCACGAACAGCATCTTCCCGCGGAAGTCCGCCACCGGCTCGAGCACCTTGCCGAGTTCCATCTCCTGGCCGGAGCCCTTGGCCCACCACTCCTTGGAGTGGAAGCCGTTGCCGGCGAAGAGCACGGCCAAGCGGACCGGAGGGGTGGCCGCAGCCGCACCGGCCACGGCCGGCTCGCCGGCGGCGGTGAGCGACTCCATCCACGGCAGGGCCATCGACACGCCGAGACCGCGAAGCATCGTGCGGCGGGAAAGTCTGGGGCTCATCGGTCGGATCCTTTCCTGTGGCATCCCGGCAAAATCATACTCACGTGGCGTCATCGGCCGCTTCGCGGCCGCGGATCATGCGAAATTGCGGGCTCGCCAAAATCGCGTCGATGGCGACCGAGATCCGGTAGTCGGCGGCGGCCAGCTTGGCGATCATCTCGTCGAGCAGCGGCTCGTCGGAGAGCTGCACGCCGCGGCCAAGCGCGTAGCCGAGAAGCTTGCGGCAGAAGACGCGGACGAACTGGTCGCGACGCGGCCCCAGCAGATATGCCCGCACGCTCGCCTGGCCGTCGAGTCTGGCGCCGTCGGGCAGGGTCGCCTTCGTGTCGAGCGGCTTGCCCGCGGCGTCGGTCGTGCGCAGCCGGCCGATGGCGTCGAACTCCTCGAGCGCGAAGCCGAAGGGATCGATGCGGCGGTGGCATTTTGCGCAGGCGGCGTTCTCGGAATGCATGGCGATCAGCTGCCGCTCGCTGAAGCCGCTGGGCACGGTCTCGGCCAGTTGGGGCACGTCCTTCGGCGGCTTCGGCAGCTTCTCGCCGAGGATCGTCTCGTAGAGCCAGTTGCCGCGGAGGATCGGGCTCGTCCGCGAGGCGCCGGCCTGCGTGGAAAGCGTCGTGGCGAGGCCGAGGATGCTGCCGCGGCCATGCTTCCGCACGCCGTCCACCCGCCGCCATGCATCCCCCTTCACCCCGGCGATGCCGTAGTGCTTCGCCAGCCGCTCGTTCAGGAACGTATGGTCGGCGTCGATGAGCGAGAGGATCGAGCGGTCGTTCCTGAAGAAGTCGTCGAGGAACCGCACCGTCTCCTCCTCCATGGCGGCCCGTAGGTCGGCGAACGTGGGGAAGAGCTCGGCATTCTTCTCGTCGAGCGTCGAAAAGCCGTGGACGTGGAGCCACTGCGTGCCGAACTCCTCGGCCAGCCGCCGCGCGGCCGGCGCGGCGAGCATCCGCCGGGTCTGTGCCTTGAGCACCTCGGGCTCGTGCAGCCGCCCGGTCTCGGCCGCCGCGAGCAGCGCGGCATCCGGCATCGACGACCAGAGGAAGTAGGAAAGCCGCGTGGCCAGCTCGTAGTCGGACACCGGCTTCGCCGCGGTGCCCGGCCCGGCCATCTCGATCTTGTAGAGGAAGTCGGGAGCCACGAGCACGTGGGCGAGCAGCGCGCGGATCGCGTCCTCGTGGGGCATTTCCTTCTTCCGCAGCGTTGCATAAAGCCCGCGGAGCCGGGATTCCTCTTCGGCTGCCAGCGGCCGGCGGAAGCCGCGGCCGGCCAGTGCCATCACCGCATCGACGTGCCTGGGTTCGACCGCCACGAGCCGCTTGCGGAAGGCCTCGGCTCGGCCGCCGATCGCCGGCTTCAAGGGCTGCCATCGCGCCACCGCGGCCGGGTTGTCCTGGGAGGCGTAGCCCAGGATCTGCTCGTAGGCGTCCTCGAGTTCAAGCGGCTCCTGGGCAATGAAGAGCAGCTCATCCCAGAGCCGGTCGAGCTCCTGCGCCTCGGCATCGTCGAGCATGAGCCGGCGGAGATGGTCGTCCTCGCGGTAGTAGAGATTCAGCGTGATCACCTCGTCCACCGGCACGATGCGGCCGTAGCAGACCGCCTGCGGAAAGAGGCTGCGGAAGTCGGTGAACGCGGCCTCGAACCGCCGCCACGCGGCCGAATCCTTGCGGGCCACGATCGGCAGCGAAGGCACGAGGCCCGTGGGGGGCGCGGCATCGCCAGGGTTCACCGCAACCTCGAGCTGGACGCTCGCGTCGCCGGCAGCAGCGGGATGGAGCGTGCCCTCGACCACCAACTCGCAGCCCGTGGCCAGGTCGGCCGGAATCTCGCAGGTGATCGCGTGGGGAGCCTGCATGCACAGATCCCCGGCCTCGACGGCAAGGCCCTGCGGATGGCGGCCGAAGCGAGCGGGGTCGAGGCCCGCGACGATGTCCCGCTCATCTCTGCCGGCTGCGCTCGCCACCGCATCCGGCGGCGGCTTCATGCCGGCGAGCAGCGGACCTGACGGCGAGAGCAGGAGCCCCCGCAGCCGGGCGTCGGGCGAGTCGCCTGTGCCGAGCCCGCCGCCGTCACCCGCGAGCAGCCGCCCGACCTCGGCGGCGATCGTGGCCCGCTCCTTCGGCCCGGCCGCGGACATCCACCTCGCCAGCAGCGAGCCGGCCGGGATCGTCCAGCCGCCGGCCGAGCCCTCGGGCTCCGCCGCGAAGTGCCAGACGTTCGCATTACCCTGCCGATCGGCGTGCGGGTTCGAGGCGAGGATGTCGGCCAATACGTCACGGGCCAGATCCCACTCGCGGTCGCCCGCGCGGATCGTGAGATCGACGCGGGTGAGGTCGCAGCTCGCGTCGCCATCGCGGCCCCCCACGACGACGGCCACGACGTCGCCCTTGCGCACGGAAAGCGGACCGAACGGCCCGAACGCTGGGTCGCGATTCGCTTCGCTCGTGAGTGCCTCGCGGGTCTTGCCCCGCCATACCTCGACCGACACGGCCGTGCCGTTCCCGCAGCCACGGTGGGCTCGCATTGCTTTGCCGCGAATCTCCACGGCTCCCGTAACCGGGCTCCGCCAGCCGACGATGACGCGATGCTTCGCGTCGGGATGCACAACCACGCTGCGTGGATCGACCGTGCCGGGAATGCGGAACGACTCGTCCGACGAGTTGGCGATCACGCGCAGTTGTCCCTTGCCTCGCCAGCCGTTGACCGACTCCCAGCCCTCGATCTTTTCCAGTTTCTTGTCGAGCAGGCCGGTGAACGTCGGTTCCGGCGCCCCGAGGCCCAGATACGCAAGCCAGGCCGCGAGCAGCCGCGGATCGACGGCGTGCTTCTCGGCGAGCGCGGCGACCTTCGCGTCAAGGGCGGCGGCCGGCACCTCGGGCCCTGCCATGGCCTCCGATACGGCCGCGAGACACTTCGACGCCGTCGCGGCAAGCTGCTCCCGTTGGCCGCCGAGCATCCGCGCCATCGGCCGCACCATCGCCAGCGGCAGATCGGCCCGGCCCGGAGCCACAAACCGAGGATTCCGCCAGACCACGACGTCGTGGTCGCGGCCGTCGCCGGCATCGCCGGCCGCGAGCCGGATCGTGATGGGGCTCCCGTCTTTCGGCACCGCGAGCTTGACGCGGAATTCTCGCCGCTCTTCGAGTGGCGTCACGGCCTCCATCCAGGAGGGCGGGCCATCTTGCGCCCCGAACTGCCGGACGATCTGTCCGGCCGTGTTGAACTTCCAGGCAGCCCGCTGCCACCGGGCCACGAGTGCGGCGACCGCCGCGACGTCGCCGGGCGGCGCCGACTTCAAGCGGCCGCGCAGGGAATCAAGGATCGCGGAGGGCGGTCGCGGCGATCCGGCTTCGTCCGCCGCAAGCGCGGTATGAAGAGTGCCCAGATACTTCGGGCTCAGCCCCCGTTCGCGGGCCACCGCGGTTACGGCATCGCCCCCCCGGGCGAGACGATCCCGTTCGACGAGGGTCGCAACCAGATATTGCTCGACCGGCAGGAAGCCCTCGTGCCCGACATCGAGCTTGATGCCATGCTGGACCGTCGCCAGCGCCTTGGCCTCAGCCGCGTCGAGGGACCGGGAATACTTCGCGTAAAACCGTTTCAGCCGTGCCAGCGCCTCGTCGGCGAACTCGCGCCTGGAATCGCCCGCCGAGAACCGCAGGCCGTCGGGCAGGAGCACGGCGTGGGCCGCGATCCCCTTGGCGGCGTCGAGATACTTAGTCGCCAGGCTCGGCGACATGACGAGCGATTGCCCGGTGTTCGTGAAACCCTCGCCCGCGCCGCCGTCGGCAGGAAACTCCTTGGCGGGGTCGAGCGCATCGACGCCCGTGAAATCGCGGATCGTGTGCGTGTATTCGGCGTTGTTGAGCCGGCGCAGGACGACGCGACCCGGATCGCCGGCATGGGCCCGCGCCTCGGCCGCAAGGAACGCCCGCAGCCAATCGGCGAGAAGCCGCCGCTCCGCGCCGGTGGGCTGATCGGAATCGGGCGGCGGCATCTGGCCGCTCGTCACCATCTCGGCCACCCGCTGCATGAGCTTGGCGTGCCTGCCGAGCGTGGCAGGTTCGGCCGTGAACGAGAGGTCGACCTCCCCCTCCGCGGAGTCGCCCGAGTGGCAGTCGATGCAGTAGCGGGTGAGCACCGGCTTGGCGGCGGCAAAGCCCGCGGCGGATGACTCAGCGGCGTTCACGGCTTCGGAAAGGCCGGCGGCCAGGAACCAGCCGGTGAGCAGGAGCCGGACGCAGGCGACCGCCGCACTCACCCGTTGACCTGTGAAGAACCGCGGACGGCGGGCGGGTGACGCCGAAAGCCGAGGCACATTTGGCTGCATGGCCCAAAATCCGCTGATGTCGCTGCGGTCGGAGCTCTCGACTCCCAAATAGTATCGACATCCCCGGGCCCTGTCGACACTTTGGCGGCGTGCATGTGCGGCGCGGGATTTGCGGATCAGCGGTCGTCATGCCCGGCCGGATCCACGAGATGGTCGCCCAACGCCGCACCGTGGCCGGGTTCGAGACCCGCGGGCACGGCGTCTACGAAGGCGGCCGCCACGTGCCAGCAGGCGATGACGAGCGGCTGCCCGCGGATGGCTGACGACACAAACAGCGTCGTCGCGCGGTCATTTCGCACCGTCGCCTGTCGACGGGTCGCGCAGCCAGGCGAGGATGTCGGCGACATCCCGGGGGCTGAGGACCCTGGTGAGCGAATCCGGCATCAGCGACACCTGGCTCGCCGCGAGATCCTCGATGTCTTTCCGCAGCACCGTCTGCGTCTTGCCCTCCTGCTGTTTGAGCGTCACGCTCGAGGCCGTCTCGGCCGCCAGCAGGCCCGTGAACACCTGGCCGCCGGTAGTGACCAGGGTGTACGAGGTGTAGCCGCCGGAGATTTGGGCGCTGGGGGCGAGAATCGACAACAGCAGGGTTTCCTCGGGCTGCTGCGCCTCCGCCGTCAACGACGGCCCCACCACCACGCCCACGCCATGGGCCTGATGGCAGACGCCGCAGTGTTGTTTGAACAATGCCGCGCCGCGAGCCCGGTCCCGCGGCCCGGCCAGGGCCTGGGAATACTCGGCGATCTGTCCGTCGACGTTCGCCACCAACTTGGCGAATTGGGCATGGGCCCGCCGGGCGAGCGTCGCGTCGGGATGCCGCTCGAGTGCCGTCCGCTGCATGGCGGTGCATGCCGATGCCGGGAGCGCTCCCGCCTCCAGGGCATCGACCACGGCCGACAGCCGGTCGGTGCGGGCGAAGCAGGCCTCCAGGATCGCCTCGCGGACGATCGGCGTGGCCGCCTCGAAGTTGCGGATCAGGGCCGCCGTGACGGCGGGGTCGTTTTCGGCGGCGAGTTCCCGCACGGCCGCCAGCCGCGACTCGGGCTCCGCAAGGGTTTCGCCGACCCGAACCGTGAGCGCCGCGATCCGCCGCTCGCGCTCGGCGCCGGTCTCGATCTTCATCAGCCGAACAAGATCGCGGGCAGCGGCGGCAACGACGGGATCGGCGTCTGCCGCCGCCGCTCGTACGGCCGTTACGGTCGCCGGCTCGAGGTTTACCGCCACCGGCGCGGTGAACGCATTCCGCAGCCCCTGCCAGGCCGTCTTCCGCAACGACTCGTCAGGACACCGGGCCAGCGACTCGATCGCCGTCGCGAACTCGTCGGGAGCCCGGCGGGCGGCGATGGCCGTGGCCAGCGGGCCCACCAGCGCACCGGCCTTGCCGATCGCGGCCGGCTGCGACAGCAAGACGTCGAGCATCCGACCGGCACGGCCCGCGAGCCCCGTCATCACCGCCGCGTCCATCCAGGGCACGTCGCCCGCACGCCGGGCGATTGCCGCCAGCGTGTCGAGCACCTGCGGGTCGTTCACGCCACCCAGGGCGATCGCCACCCGCCGCACCACGTCGGCGTCGGAATCGTCCGCCAAGGCGAGGACCGCCGCGCGGAGTTCCGGGTCGGCAAGCTGCGGCTCGGCGATGGCCACGGCGTGGATTCGGACCGCGGCGTTGGGATGCCGGAGGCCGATGCGGATGTCCTGCGGAGCCGCCATCCCCAGGGATTCGAGTGTGCGGAGGGCGTTGATGGCCGTGGTGCGGACCGCCGTCGGCGTGATCAGCCGGCGGATGGGCGGCACCGCGGCCGCGACATCGCCCCGTTCCGCCAGCAGCCGGCGGGCGGTCTGCCGTCGCCAGAACCGCTCGCTCGCCAGTTCCTGCACCAGGGCGGGCGTGTCCAGCCCGCTCATGTCGGCCGCGGCCGGCGGGGCCCGCTTCTCGGGCACGATCTTCCAGATCCGGCCGCGGTCCTTGCCGTGGTCGAGCTCATACTGCTGCTGCAGGTACCGCGGGATCGCCGAGTAGTCCTCGATGATCTCGCGGTAGAAGTCCACGACGGCCATGCCGCCGTCGGGGGCGTGGGCCAGGGCGATGGCATGGAACCAGACGTCCGTCGAGGTGAAGAACTCGCTCTCCGCCTCGGCTGGGGTGCGCGTGAACTTCATGGTCCCGTTGTCACGGACGAGCGCCCCGCGCGTGATGATGTTCTGCGAGGGCTCGCAGGCGAAGCATTGGCCGGCCAGGCCGGGAAGCGCCGTATCGTCGTAGAACAACGGGCCGCATAGCGAGGTGAAGTAGCCGTTAGCGGCCGATTCCGCGACTCCGTACCGCTGCCGATAGAACTCGGCAAACTCCGCGTTCTCGGCCCGCTTGGTCCGCCACGGATGTGGGCGGCTGGTGGGATAGGCGCGTTCGTCGCGGGTGGCTTTTCGCTGGACGGAGCCGAGCGCATAGTCGGGGTTGCGGACCAACGCCTGCCAGGGGACGGGGGCCGAGAGGATCACGGGCGTCGTCGTGTTGATGACGAGCTTCTCGCCGCGGTCGGTGAACGTGAGGCCGAAGGTCTGGGTGAAGCCCACCAGTGGTTCGATGGCCGAGCCGTCGGCCTTGAAGCGGAAGTCGCACCTGGGGAGATCGACCGGCGCGGCGAGCCGGGGTCCGGTGATCCGCCCGCCGCCGGCTCCGCTGGCTCCGGCATAGATCCAATCGTCATGTCCCCACTGCGGCTGACTGACGCCCCGCTCGAAAATGCCGGCGGCCAGCCCTTCGAAGAGCACCTCGCGAATCTCGGCCACGCCGTCGCCGTCTCGATCGGCCAAAAAGATGATCTGCGGGGCGGCGACGGCGATGATGCCGTCGCGGGCGGGGCAGATGCCATAGCAGCCCGGCAGCTGGTCGGCAAACACGGTCGCCTTGTCCATGCGGCCGTCGCCGTCGGTATCGGTGAGCAGCTTGACGGTGCCGTAGGTGGCCGCGGCGGCCTTCTGCTTGGCCTCCGGACCGGCGGTGATCCGGCGGACCTGCGTGTCCAGTCGCCCGGTCTTGTTCAGTTCCTCGATGTCGAACTGTCCCTCCAGGTTGTAGCCGTGGAGTTCCGAGACGAAGAGCCGGCCGCGGGCATCCCAGCACACGCCCGAGGGCTCGTTGATGAGCGGTTCGGAGGCGATCAGTTCGACCGTCAGGCCGGCGGGCAGGCGGAAGGTCTGCCGGGACGCGGCCGGGTCGAGCGGCCGCGGCGCGTCGTCGGGCCGGGGGATGCCGCCGCGGCCCGTCGAGTCGGCGGTGTCTTTCGGTGTCGAGGCCAGTCGGAACACGCCCTGGCCGGTCGGCGAGCTGGTCAGCACGTAGGCCTCGCCGTCGGCGTCCGAGCCGAACCCGAAGATCGGCAGGCCGCTCCATGGGATCGCCAGGTTCGTGGCGCGGCCGGTGGCCGGGTCGCGTTTCAAGGCCCAGAGCCGGCCCGACACGAAGTCGCCATACAGATACGAGCCGACGAGTTCCGGGATCGCCTGGCCGCGGTAGACGAAGCCGCCGACGATGCTCTTGCCGACCCGGTGGTCATACTCCCAGACCGGTTCGACCAGTGGCCCGGCGACCTCGGGACGGTTGCCGAACGGCCGTGTCCCCTCGCGGACGCTCCAGCCGTAGTTGCCCCCCTTGGTGACGATGTTCACCTCCTCCAACTGATCCTGCCCGACGTCGGCGGCCCAGAGCGTGCCGGTGGCCACGTCGAAGGCGATCTGCCAAGGGTTGCGAAACCCGAAGGCGAAGATCTCGCCGCGGGCGTTCGCCCTGCCGGCAAACGGGTTGTCGGCGGGGATCGCATAGGCCTTGCCCTCGGCCCGTCGATCGACGTCGATCCGCAGGATCTTGCCGAGCAGCGTGTCGAGCCTCTGGCCGTTGTCGAACGGGTCGTCGCGGCTGCCCCCGTCACCCAGGCCCCAGTAGAGAAAGCCGTCGGGACCGAAGGCGATCGAGCCGCCGTTGTGGTTCCAGAAGGGCTGGTCGACCGCGAGCAGGATTTCCTCGCTCGCCGGGTCGGCCCGGTCCGGGTCCGTGCGGCTGACCCTGAACCGGGCCAGCCGTTCGACACGCTTCTCGCCCTTGAGGCTGTAGGTGACGAAGAACTCGCCTGTGTCCTTGAAACGCGGATGAAACGCGAGCCCGAGGAGGCCTTCTTCGTTGTACTTGCCCCAGGGCGACGTGCCGGGCCGCAGGTCGAGGAACAACTTGCCGGCGACCGCCCCAGGCTTGAAGACGTGGATCATCCCCGCCTGGTCGAGGACGAAGCGGCGACCGGAGCCGTCGCCGGCATGGGTCACGACGATGGGCCGCAGCGGCACCACGGGAGTGCCATCTTTCGACTCCGGCGACCAGCCCTCCCAGGTGGCATCAGGCAACGCGGGCACGACGGCGACTGCGGCAGTGCCGTCGGCGAACGGGATCGCGCCACCATCGGCCGGGAGGCTTCGCACCTTGATCGAGCGATAGGCCACCTCGTCGCCGTGGTCCTGGAGGCAGACGTGGCCGCGGTCGGCCCTGCCGAACTTCGGGAAGGCGGCGAACTTGCTCTTGGCGACCCGCTCGTGCCAGTCCTTGCTGCCCTTCTGAAACCGCTCGTACACCACGCCGTTGACCGCCACCTCGCCGTCGTCCGGGGCGACCCGTAGGGAAACGTGATTCCACGTTCCGGCGGGCCGCGTGGCGTCGAGATGCTGCGGGGGCTTTCGGCCGACGGCCTCCTCGAGCTTTCGCACCCAGTCGGGCACGAGCGGCGCGTACAGCTGGTAGAGCCAACCGGACTTCTGGGGATCCTTGCCGGCGGCGTTGTCCAACACCTGCACCTCCGGCCCGGTCTTCCACGGCGCGTCCTCCTCCTCGGTGACGTGGAACATGATGCCGCTGTTGCCCCCCGGAGCGATGCGGTATTCGAGTTGGAGCTCGAAGGCCTCGAACTGGTCACGGGTCACGATGTCGCCGGCCCCCCGGTCCGCCCGCACGAGCGCGCCGTCGCGGACCTGCCAGCCCGCGTTCAGCCACTCCTGGCGGTAGGAGCGGAAGGCGTCGGCGCTGGTGCCGTCGAAAAGCAGCTTCCAGCCGGCCCGCTTCTCGGCCTCGCTGAGCGTGTTCGGGGCCTGCTCCGCCAGGGCGGCCGTCAGCGGGGCTGCCAGGGCGACGATCAGGGCCGGCAGGCACGGTCTCGGCACAATTGGCATGGCTGGAACTCTCCAGGCTGTTCAAGGCGGAGCATGGGACGCGGCGTGACGATTCTAACCATGAAGCATATGCCGCCGCCGCTCCAGGCGAAATGCAGCGGCTTTTTCGCCACGTGAGGCGGTCTGGCTGAACGACGCGACGAGAAGTCCGCGTAGGGGGAGCTGAGCCGGCCCTGACCAGACTTCCCTGGCGACGTCTCGCAGTTCACAATGCCGGATCTGCGGACAATAAACAGGGCCGCCCATTTCCACGGCAGCTCGGTGCGGTCACCGTCACCTCACGAACAGCAGCGATGCAATCACTCTCGGCCTCCGCCACCCGAACCACAACCGGCCGCTTCGGGCCGGCCGACACCATGCGCTCGGCCGACACCATGCTCTCGTCGGTCGATCCGCCAGGCTGCGGGCTGACCATCTCCGCGCGCGGCATGTTGAGACCGGGGCGGGGGGCAACATGACGGCATGCCACACAACCCCGCCGGGGGCGGGCGACTGCTGCCTCGGCATCGAGATCGGCGGCACGAAACTCCAGCTCGTCGTCGGCACCGCCGCCGGCCAGATCGTCGAGAGGCGGCGTTTTCCGGTCGATCGCGACGGGGGCGCTGCCGGTATCCGGGCGCAGATCGCCAATGCGTTGCCGGAGCTGATGCAGTCGAGGCGGCCCGGGGCTGTCGGCGTCGGCTACGGAGGGCCGGTCGATCACCGCACCGGCACGATCGTGAAGTCGTATCACGTTCCAGGCTGGAATGACTTTCCGCTTGGAGCCTGGCTGGCCGAGATCGCGGGCGTGCCGGTGTTCGTGGAGAACGACGCCAACGTCGCCGCCCTCGGCGAGGCGATTCACGGGGCGGGTCGCGGCCTCAACCCGGTGTTTTACGTGACGCTGGGCAGCGGCGTCGGTGGCGGGCTGGTCGCCGACGACAGCATTTACCACGGCTTTCCGCCGGGCGAGGCGGAGATCGGCCACCTGCGGCTTGATCGCACGGGACGGACTCCCGAGGAATGCTGCTCCGGCTGGAGCGTGGACCGCAGCATCCGCGCCGCCGTGGCCGCGGCGCCCGACAGCCCTCTGGCGGCGTTGGTGGCCGCTGGCCCCGGCCCGGAGGCGCGGCATTTGGCCCCGGCGCTCGCGGCCGGGGACCCGGTGGCCCGAGGCGTGCTCGACGCGGCGGCCGAGAATATCGCGCTCACGCTGTCGCACGTCGTTCATCTGTTCCACCCGGAGGCGATCGTGATCGGGGGCGGGCTCTCCCTGCTGGGAGAACCGCTGCGGGCGGCGGTCGCCGGTCAGCTCACGCGGTTCGTGATGGATGCCTTCCAGCCGGGCCCGCTCGTGACCCTGGCGGCGCTCCGCGAAGATGCGGTGCCGATCGGCGCGGTCACGCTGGCCGCCCGACGGCTCCAGGAATCGTGAACTCTGTTGACGCCCCCCTCCCACGGGCGTGGCCGCATCGGCCGCGGAGCCGCCGCTCCGGCGTCAGGAGGTTCAAGCATGTTTTCACGGCATGCTGGCCGGGCCGGTGACGGCAGAAACGCGGGGCCGTCCGCCAGCCTGGCGGAGGGCCTTGGGCGGGATGGGCGAGCTGAGCTGACCGGGCTGGATTTCCTGCACCATGGGATATGAGGATTCAGGGACAGGGTGCCTCACCACAAGCCGCACACGCGGCGGCGAACCCGGCCGGGGTCTGGTAACCCAACGCCGGTGGGTGACCGTCATGGGCGCAAACCCGAGCGTCTTTCCGCAGCCGGTGGCGGATGAAGATCCGCTCGAGCGGCCGGTGGATTCGGTGTCGTGGGACGACGCGCTGCAGGTCATCAATCGGCTCAATGCACAGGGGGTGAATGCAAATGGACTCGGCCGCTTTCGCGTTCAACGAACCCGAAGCCCTCCGCAGCGCCAACCGCCTCCGCCATCCCGTCGATTCCCGCCAGACGAATCTCGGACTGCGCGTGCTCTGGCTCCCCGAGGCGAACCGGCCCTGAAGCCAGCCGTCCCTGCCGAGAGAACAGCGCACGCCGGAATCGAGCCCCCACACCCTTCGGCCACCGGGCGCCGGCGTCAGTCGGCCAGGGGCAAGACCTCGGCCTTGCGGATGCTCACCCTGCTCCCCGGGTCATGCTGCTGGAAAGCGAAGTGGCCCTCCTTGAAGGCCTGCGCGAAATCGAGGTATTCGTACAACTCGTTCCCATCCACCATGACCTTGATCCGGGTCACGTTGCGACCGCGCCAGACGTCGTCACGGACCTGCAGCTCGTAGGTGAACCACGTGTCCGGCTTGACGAGCTGCTTGTAGACGTGGTTCCGGCCGTACAGCGAGCCGGTGCGAATCGGATCGGTGTGCGTGCTGGCAATCTGCGCCTCATAGCCGTCGGCGAAGCTCGGCCGGCGGGTCGTGCGGAAGTAGAGTCCGGAGTTGCCGCCGTCGTTGATCTTGATCTCCGCGCGATAGCGGAAGTTCTTGTACGGCCCCTTGGTGCAGACCAGCATCGAGGCGGCGCCTGACCCACGCATTTCGCCATCCACCACCTCCCACACGCTCGCCTGATTTCCGACCTTTTCCCAGTCGGTCAGCGTCTTGCCGTCGAAGAGCGGGGTCCAGGCGTCATCCGCCCGAAGCCCGCCGGAACGGACCGACGCGGCCCCGAGGACGGCCGCCGCGAACAGCAGCCACACCAGAAAGGGACGGGAAAGCGACAACTGCATGGGACGTGCTCCTCGGGGGTATTTGGTCCGCGGCGCGCGGAACTCGATCAGCCGGCTGCAGCTGATCCCCACGGATCAGCCGCGAACCCGCGGCTACGGGTTCGCCTTATGAGTCGTCGGGGCGGATTCGTGAAGGGCACCGCTTGAAACCAGATTGCAGACGAGGTCGCCGCGGCTCACGTCCGCGAGCCGGCTCTTGCCCGCCAGGGCGAAGGTCAGGTCGAGGTCGGCGGCGAGATTGAGCAGATATTCCCGCACGCCCTCGCGGCCGCCCGCCGCCAGCGCCCACAAGACGGGCCGGCCGACGAGCACGGCCCGCGCCCCGAGCGCCACGGCCTTGAACACGTCCGCCCCGCGGCGGATGCCGCCGTCGAACAGCACCGGCACGCGGTCGCGAACGGCGTCCACCACGGCGGGCAGAACCTCCAGCGTGCCGACCGAGCCGTCCACCTGACGGCCACCATGGTTCGACACCACGATGCCATCGACTCCCTGGTCGACCGCCCGCCGCGCGTCTTCGGGATGCTGGATTCCCTTCACAAGCAGCGGCAGGTCGGTGTTGTCGCGGAGAAACTTCAGGTCTTTCCAGGTGCGGGAAAGGTCGGAGAAGACCTGGAGATAACGCTCGGCCGCGGCCGCGACGTCTTCTTCGGGCGGACGCGACAACGAGCGGCGAAACACCGGGTCGGTGAAGTAGTTCGCCAGTCCCATCCCCTGCAGAAACGGCAGGAATGCCAGCTGCAGGTTTCGCTCCCGCCAGCCCAGGCTTTGGGTGTCGAGCGTGACCACGATGGCCGAGTAGCCCGCCCGCTTCGCCCGCTCCAGGAAGCTCAAGGTCAACTCGGGATCCTTGGGCCAGTAGAGCTGGAACCAGCGCGGCCCGGGGCCGGCGGCCTGGGCCACCTCCTCCATCGAAAACGTCGCCACGTTGCTGATCACGAACGGGACGCCGAGGGCGGCCGCCGCCGCGGCCGACGCCTTCTCCCCTTCCGGATGGGCCGCCGCCTGAACGCCGATCGGGGCGATGAGCAGCGGCAGGGAAAGGTCGTGCCCCAGCAGCGACACGCCGAAGTCGCGGCTCGAGATGTCGCACAGCATGCGGGGCACGATCCGCCAGCGGTCGAACGCCGCCAGGTTGTTGCGGGCGGTCGCCCCGCTGCCGGCGCTGCCGGCGATCCAGTCGTAGGCTTCCGCCGACAGGATGCTCCGCGCCTTCTCCTCGAGCTGTTCCACCGCCAGGGGGATGAACCCGGGGTCGGTCCGCTTGCCCGTGCGGTAGATCTCGATCTGCCGCCCGGTCTGGAAGCTCCGCATCGGCTCGGAAGCGTGCATGGAATTGTCCGCGAAGATGTGTTCGAGGGTGGAAACAGACGGTCGCAGAGTACCGTAAGCTCTTGCCGGCCTTCAATCGACTGGGCAGCGACACGAGGATTCAAACGACATCGCATGGCACACGGGAAGGCGTCCCCCGTAACGGCTGTCTCTGACCGCCGTGCCCCCCGGCTCCCGCCGGGGCCTTCTTGGGGGCGTCAGGCCCGGGGGGCCGGGTTGACCGCCAGCGGGCGCCGCGCCAGACGGGCGACTCACTGCCGACCGCGGACGCCCTCCACGATCCGCTCGATGCCGAGCGGGTTGGCATCCTGGAGGGCGGCGGGCAGCAGGGCATCGGGCACGTCCTGGTAGCAGACGGGGCGGATGAACCGCTCGAGAGCCGCGGCCCCCACGCTCGTGAACCGCGCGTCACTCGTGGCCGGCCAGGGACCGCCGTGCTGCATCGCGTGGCACACCTCGACGCCGGTGGGAAAGCCGTTGACGATCAGGCGGCCCGCCTTCTGCCCGAGCAGTTCCAGCAGATCGCCGGCCCCAACGAGGTCCTCCGGCGTGCCGTGGATCGTGGCCGTCAGCTGGCCGTCGAGATGCCGGGCCATCGTCCGCAGGTCGGCGACCGTCTTCACGACGACGACGAGGCTCCACGGCCCGAACACCTCCTCGGCCAGCCGCTCGTGGGCGAGGAACGTGGCTCCATCCGTCACGGCGATGAGTCCCGCCGCCTCCGTCTTCGCCGGGTCGGCCGCCGCGGCCGCCCTCCCGAGGATCGCGGTGCCGGCGACGTTCAACACCGCCTCCCGCCCGTTCTCGAACGCGGCGCGGATGTCGGAGGAGAGCATCGACCCCGGTACGGCCGCCGCGATCGCCGCGCCGAGTGCGGTGCGGAAGCCGGCCAGGTCGCCGCTCTCGACGGCGAACAACAGCCCCGGCTTCGTGCAGAACTGCCCGACGCCGAGCGTCATCGACGCCACGAAGGCCTTGGCGATCTCGCCGCCTCGCGCGGCGAGAGCCCCGGGCAGCACGAAGACGGGATTGAGACTGCTCATCTCCGCAAACACGGGAATCGGGTCGGGGCGGGCGGCAGCCGCGTCGCACAGCGCCCGTCCCGCGGCCCGTGAGCCGGTGAAGCCCACGGCCCGGCAGGCCGGATGCCGCACGAGCGCGGTGCCGATCACGCTCCCTTCGCCGTGGAGCATGGAAAAAGTTCCATGCGGCAGGCCGCATGACTCGACAGCCCGCTGGATCACGCCGGCGACCAGTTCCGACGTGCCCGGATGCGCCCGGTGAGCCTTCACCACGACAGGGTTGCCGGTGCACAGCGCGCTGGCGGTGTCGCCCCCGGCAACGGAAAAGGCGAGCGGAAAATTGCTGCTCCCGAACACCACCACGGGGCCCAGCGGCCGCTTCATCCGCCGCAGATCGGCCCGGGGCAGGGGCTGTCGATCGGGCTGACGGCGATCGATCCGCGCATCCACCCACGATCCGTCGCGGGCGGCGGTGGCGAACAATTGCAGTTGGCCGCACGTGCGGGCCCGCTCGCCGACGAGCCGCGCGGGAGGCAGCGCCGTCTCGGCGTTGGCCCGTTCAATGAGCGCATCACCGAGCTCCATGAGCCCCGCGGCAATCGTCTCCAGCAGCGTTGCCCGGACCGCGCCGCTCGAACCGCCGAAGACCGGCGCCGCCGCGGCGGCGGCGACCATGGCCGCCTCGACGTCGTCGAGCGACGCCATCGAGAAGCGGCCGGGCAGCTCGCGGCCATCGAGCGGGCTCGACGCCGGGAAGGAGCGGACCGAGTCCCGCAGGGATCCGGCGACAAAGTTCCGGCCGTGAAGGCTGTGCATCATGAGGGCTCCGAAGTGGGGGACGCCGGGTGGCGGATCGTCGACCTGCCGTCACCGGGCCGCGGTCGGACGCCCAGTGTAGCGACGAGTCGATCAACCGCCGGCCTGCCGCCGCTTGCGATCACCGCAGGGGCCAGGCCACCGCCAGGCAGAGCGTGGCGATCAGGCCGATCGTGCCCTCGACGGCGACCATCACGGAGGCCGTGCGAAGCGTCTGCACCTCCGACATGCCGCTCATCCGTGAGATCACCCAAAACCCGCTGTCGTTCATCCACATTCCCACCTTGGAGCCGCAGCCGATGGCGATGGCGACGTACACGGGATGAAATGCCGGCGTGCCGTCGAGCAGGATCGGGGCCATCACGCCCGCCGCGGTGATCATCGCCACCGTCGCCGATCCCTGGGCCATGCGGATCACCGCCGTCAGCAGCCAGGCCAGCGGGATGAGCCCGAGCCCGGCGGCCGTGGCCAGCCCGGTCGAGACCTGGCCGAGCCCCGCCTCGCGAAGCGTCACGCCGAGGGCGCCGCCCGCCGCGATCACCAGGATGATGTTGCCCGCCTCGGTCACCGCCTCGGCGATCGAGCCGCGGACGGCCGGCATGCCGGCGCCGCAGGCCGCGAGCAGCACGATGGAGACAAGCGCGGCCAGCGACAGTGCGACGTTCTTGTCGCCCAGAATGCGGACCGCCGCCAGCACGCCGGCGGGAATGGCGTCGGTGGCGGACCGCGACAACGATTCCAGGCTGATGAGCACCAAGGGGAGCAGGATCGGCAGCAGCGCCGCCCAGAGCGGCGGGCCGCTGCCGGCTGCCGCGGCGGAGGCTCGAGTATCCGCGCCGGATCGCGCCGGCTCGAGCGGCCAACGGCCGTCGGCCCACCGGGCGTACGCATAGCCGCCCAGCGCCGCAATGATCCCGACGAGGAGCCCGACGCCGCTCATCGTCGCGATGTCGACGCCGAGGGCGTCGGCCACGAACAGCGGCCCCGGCGTCGGCGGCACGAGCGAATGCGTCATCGTGGCGCCCGCGACGATCGCCAGCACGCATACCAGATACCCGCGGCCGGTCCGCTCCCAGGCCGCCCGAGCCAGCGGCAGAAGCAGATAGAAGACCGTCTCCGCGAACATCGGGATGCCGAGCACGAACCCGGCCAAGAGCAGGGCCAGCGGCGTGTGCCGCTCGCCCACGCACCGCTGGATGGCGGCCACGATCCGCCGATCGCCACCGGCCGCGGACAGGCAGCTGCCGAGGATCGAGGCCATGGCGATCACGATCCCGACGTCGAGCGCCGTCTTGCCGAAGCCCTCGGCCACCCGCTGGCCCGGCCCGACCGGCCGCGCCGCATCAACCGGCGTGAGCGCAGCGACGACGAACGCCGCCGCGATGAGGATCAAAAACGGATGGAGCCGAAAGGCCAGCACGCCACCGATCACGACCACGAGGGCCGCACACAGAATGGCAAGCGGAGTCATGGCGAAGAATTTCACTCCCGGCGGCAGGGGAGAAGGTACACTGTCGCCCCGGCGACGGCCACCAAAACGACGACCGGCATGACTCGCGATCCTCACGCCCCCAGGCTTTCCCCGAGCGACCTGCGTTCCCAGCGCTGGTTCGCACCGGACGATCTCCGCGCCTTCGGCCATCGCAGTCGCCTGCGGCAGATGGGCTACTCCGCCGAGGAAGCCGAGGGCCGTCCGGTCATCGCAATCCTCAACTCGTGGAGCGATCTGAGTCAGTGCCACACCCACTTCCCGCAGCGGGTGCAGGAAGTGAAGCGCGGCGTCTGGCAGGCCGGAGGTTTTCCCCTCGAGATCCCCGTGCTGGCGATCTCGGAAATGTTCATGAAGCCGACGGCGATGTTCTATCGCAACCTCCTGGCAATGGAGGTCGAGGAGGTGCTGCGGAGTCATCCGGTCGACGGCTGCGTGCTCATGGGGGGCTGCGACAAGACCGTGCCCGGCCTCTTGATGGGGGCGATCTCCGCTGATCTGCCGGCGGTCTTTCTGCCCGCGGGCCCGATGCTCGCCGGCCGCTACCGCAACGAGCGGCTCGGCAGCGGCACCGACGTCTGGAAATACTGGGCCCAGCGACAGGCCGGCTGCCTCGACGCGTGCGTCTGGCGGCAGCTCGAATCGGGCATCGCGAGATCGGCGGGCACGTGCATGACGATGGGAACGGCATCCACGCTGGCCGCCGTCGTGGAGACGCTCGGCATGATGCTGCCCGGCGCCGCGACGATTCCCGCCGTGCACTCCGCCCACGCCCGGATGGCGGCGGACTGCGGCCGACGGATCGTCGGCATGGTGTGGGAAGACCTGCGGCCGTCGCGGATCCTCACGCCCGCCTCGTTCGACAACGCCATCGTCGCCGACATGGCCCTGGCCGGGTCGACCAACGCGATCGTCCACCTGCTCGCGTTGGCCCGCCGGGCCGGCGTGCCGCTGTCCCTCGACCGCTTCGACGCCCTCTCCCGCACCACCCCCGTGCTCGCCAACCTGCGACCTGCGGGCGAGTTCCTTATGGAGGATTTTCACGACGCCGGCGGCGTGCCGGCGCTCCTCTCGCGGATTCCGCATCTGCTCGACCTGAACGCCCTCACCGTAACCGGCAAGACGCTCGGTGCGAACATCGCAGACGCCGAGGTGATCGACGAACGGGTGATCCTGCCCCTCGATGCGCCGCTCTCGCGGGCCGGCGGCACGTTCGTGCTCCGGGGCAACCTCGCTCCGCACGGCTGCGTGATCAAGCCGACGGCCGCCGACCCCCGGCTGCTCAAGCACACCGGGCAGGCCATCGTGTTCGATTCCTATCCCGACATGAAGTCGCGGATCGACGATCCCGCGACCGGCATCACGGCCGACGACGTGCTCGTGCTGCGAAATGCCGGACCGCTCGGGGGCCCGGGCATGCCGGAATGGGGCATGCTGCCGATCCCCAAGCCGCTCTTGGAGCAGGGGGTACGCGACATGGTGCGGATTTCCGACGCGCGGATGAGCGGCACGAGCTACGGCACGTGCGTGCTCCACGTCGCCCCCGAGGCGGCCATCGGCGGGCCGCTGGCCGTCGTGCAGACCGGCGACCGCATCGCGCTCGACGTCGAGGCCCGGCGGCTCGATGTTCTCGTCGCCGACGAGGAGCTCTCCCGGCGGCTGGCGGCCTGGAAAGCCCCCGCGCCACGATTCGCCCGCGGCTACGGCTGGCTCTACGGCGAACAGGCGACGCAGGCCGATCTGGGCTGTGACTTCCGGTTTCTGGAACGCGGCGAGCCGACGCCCGACCCCGACATTTTCTGACCTCGATCCCACTCCTCTTTCCCCCGCGAGACGCGCGTGAACAGTTCCCCCACGCTCACGAAGGCCCACTTGCAACGCTCGGTGATGGCCGTCCCGCCCCTGGCACGTACGGCGGCCGGCGGCATCGACCCCGCCGCCAACGAACACATCATCCGCCATCTCGAGCGGGGCGGCGTGTCGCTGCTGCTCTACGGTGGCAACGCCAACATCTATCACCTGCCGCTCGGCGAATACGAGCCGCTGCTGGCGATGCTCGCCCAGACGGCTTCGCCAGACACCCTGGTCGTACCCGCCGCCGGCCCCACCTTCGGCCTTCTGCTTGAACACGCGCAGGCGATCCGCCGACACCGGTTTCAAACCGTGATGGTGCTGCCGCAGCAGGGCATCACCACGAGCGCGGGCGTGGCGACGGGCGTGCGCCGATTCGTCGAGGCGGCCGGCGTGCCGGCGCTCCTCTACATCAAGCACGACGGCTTCATCGAGCCGGCCGACGCGGCCCGGCTCTGCCGCGACGGCCTCATCAGCGCGATCAAGTATGCGACGGTGCGGCCGGATCCGGCCCACGACCCGTATCTCCGCGAACTGGTTGGTCTCGTCGACCCGGAGATCATCATCAGCGGCATCGGGGAGCAGCCGGCCGTCGTCCACATGCGGGATTTCGGCCTCGGTGGCTTCACGACCGGCTGCGGGTGCGTGGCGCCGAAGCTCTCGCAGGCCATGCTCGCGGCGATCCGGGCAAAACAGTGGGCCGAGGCGGAGCGGATTCGCCGGGTGTTCGCGCCGCTGGAAGACCTTCGCAACGCCATCAACCCGATCCGCGTCCTGCATGAGGCCGTGACGGCAGCGGGCATCGCCGCCACCGGCCCGCTCCAGCCGCTCTTGGACAACGTCGAGGAGCGGCATCGCCCGGCGATCGCGGCGGCGGCGCGGGCGCTCGTGGCCGCGGACGGCTGATCCGTGTGAGTCGATAGTCGTGTCGGCATCCGCGGAACGACCGCATCGACTCCGAGACGATCACCAGGGTCCCACGCCCGGCTCTTGTCCTGCGCGACGGAGTCGGCGGGCGAGAATCAGGGCAGCGGGGGGCGGATGGGAAAGCGGCAGGAACACCTCGCGGCGGCTGATCCGCCACTCTCGTACGGCGTCCTTCACCACCGTCTCACCGCCGGTATAGCCGTGCTCGTCGCGGAGGCGTTCGAAGATGCGGCGGG
>Ga0315904_10001567_pt1 | contig 36513 bp, 64 predicted proteins | sample LakEriMetagenome_6_FD_203529 | JGI IMG/M metagenome (GOLD analysis project Ga0315904, IMG submission 203529) | Freshwater fungal communities from buoy surface, Lake Erie, Ohio, United States - Buoy 12 MA120 | ecosystem: Environmental > Aquatic > Freshwater > Lake | place: USA: Lake Erie, Ohio...
GGCGATTGACCAAGTACCCCCACCTATCCCTTTACGGGGGGTGGGGAGAAAAGTCGAAAAAGCCGCTTAATTATGGCAATTAAATGGCAACTTTATCCGGTTACATCACGGAAGTTCGTAGGCTGCTACATGATGCCAACGGAAACTTCTATTCTGACTCTGAGCTAACGGACTACATCAATGAAGGCCGTAAGCAAACAGTTAGGGATACTGGCTGTCTAAGAAAAATTCAAGTATCACAAACTCCAATGTCTCCGGTAGCAGGTGGAGCAAACCCCATTGCTTGGACTGCTGGTGCAACTGTTGCTTTAGATGATTACGTATTTTCAAATATCTTCATTTACAAAGTAACTGTAGCTGGTGTTTTAGGAACTACAGCACCACCTTACCCTGCATCAAATTATTCGTATCCTCCAACAACGCCATTTACCGACGGAACTGCTACCTTGCAATATGCTGGTAACTGCGAAAAGTTACCGTATGCAGCATTTCCTGACAGCATAAATACGATTGATATTTTAAATATCAACCTTTATTGGGGGAATAGCAGAATTCCTTTGCAATATTTGCCGTGGACTCAGTTCAACGCGCAATTACGTTATTGGCAAAACTACATAGGTAGGCCAGTAGCGTTTACCGTTTACGGACAGCAGACAGCTTTTATTTCTCCGGTTCCGGATCAGGTTTACACCATTGAAATGGATACGGTTGTACTTCCAGCCGATCTTGTTTCTTCTACTGAAGTTGATGTTCTCATTGAGCCATACAGTACGCCAGTAGCTTACTTTGCAGCACATAAAGCAAAGTTTAAAGAGCAAAGTTATGGCGAGTCTGAAATATACAAACAGCAATATGTACAAGAAGTTCGTAGTGTTTTGGTTACGACCATGACTCGACGCATTCCTAATCCTTATGGCAGCGCATTTTAATTATGGCTGCGGCTGAGCAAAAAAAGTCATACAAAGTAATTAAACAATTTCGTGGAATAAACACGAAAGCAAATCGTACTGCATTAGAAGATGGTGAGTTTTCATGGCTAGAGAATGCCATGCCCATTGGTTACGCAAATATTAAAACGCTATCTGGCGAAAAGAATACTGCGGTAACGTTTGGTAATGTTGTTACTTCATTGCTATCAGCAAACATTAACAACAAAGATTATCAACTTGGATTTCAAGAGGATGGTCGTTGTGAGTACGTTGATGTAGAGACAAATACAAAAGGCAACGTTGCTGTTGCTGGTACTTTTTCAAATTCAAGAATTAACATAACGCAGTTTAAAGATGAGCGCGTTTTAATTGGTGATCCTAATAACGGTGTTTATAGTTGGGATGGCACTAATCTTGTATCTATTGGTTCCGTTGGATTCATAGGAATTACCAATGGAGGCACTGGATATACGACTACGCCTTCTATAGTTATTTCTGCTCCTAATGAGACAGGTGGCATACAGGCTCAAGCAGAAGCTATTTTGACGGCAAATGTAGTTACTGGAATTGCCATTACTGAAGCTGGCGCTGGTTATACAACGTCACCCACGGTAACTATTTCAGGTGGTGGTGGAAATAACGCAGCAGCTATTGCTGGTGTTTCTACGTTTAAAACTGGAACCGTCACTGTATTAGTAACTAATGGTGGTACTGGATATACAAACGCTTCTAATACTGTAGTAACTATTAGTGGTGGTGGCGGTACAAACGCTGCTGGTACAGCTATTTTGGCTGGTGGTCAGATAATCCAAGTGATTATGACCAACAATGGTACTGGATACACGAATTCATCCAATATCAGTGTAACCATCAGCGGTGGTGGAGGTTCAAATGCAGCCGCTAAAGCTATTATTAACAGTAATCCGGTTACTGGCATTCAAACATTTTCAGGTCGGTCTTGGGTAGCTCAAGGACGTTCTGTAAGTTATTCGGCAGCAGGGTCTTATTCTGATTTTGTTAGTTTATCTTCTGGCGTATTTACAATTACAGACGCAACACTGCGAAGTAATATTACGCAATTGTTATCAGCTAACAACTTTCTGTATATTTTTGGTGAAGATAGTATTAACGTATTTTCAGATGTTCGCGTAAGTGATGCTGGAATTACATTATTTACAAATACCAACATTAGTGCTTCTGTTGGATCAAGATTACGATATGCAATATTCCCGTACTTCCGTTCTGTGTTGTTTATGAACGAATATGGTGTGTATGCGCTTGTTGGTTCGACAACATCAAAGATTTCTGATCCTCTTGATGGTGTGTTTCCAAACATAGATTTTTCTACCGCAACAGTTACGGCTGGTCAGGTATTGTTAAATAACATATTATGTGCCGCATTCAATATAAGATATAACGATTCTGGAACTTATCGTTATGTACAGGCAATATTTTTTGAAAAGAAATGGTTTTTTTCTAATCAAAATAATATCAAGTTAGTATCTTCTATTGCTACTGGTGGTCAAATTAAATTATTTGGCACAAGCGGTAGTAATTTTGTAGAGCTTTATGGTGATGCCGCTGTACCAGTAGATATTATTTTAGAAACAGCATTAGACGCTATGGGCGATCCTATTCGGGATAAGCAAGCATTAAAGATAGGTATTGAGGCTACGTTAGGATCATCACCCACAACAATGAATGCTTATGTAGATTCAGAATCGGCGCAGTCTCCTGTTATTACTTTTGACAATACAATTGCTTGGACTAACAATTCAGGAAATGAAATAGATTGGAAGAACAGTTCTAATATAATTATTGGCTGGTTAGGCTCTACTTCTGCTGGTTCTGGCTATTATTTATATAAATCTGACGCTGAAATGTGGGGTAAATACTTAGGTATAACCATCAATAGCACATCAACACCTTTTGTTATCAATGGTTTCCAATTTGAACATGAACTAAGAACGAGGTTCTAAAATGCCAGTGCCAAATACTTTTGCGAATGCAACTACTACAATACCGTTATCTCAACTTGATAACAACTTTGCCACTCCAATTACGATTGGTAATACGGCGGTTCAACTTGGTAATACAGTTACCACGCTAAACAACATGACATTTGCCAATGTCACTATTAGTAGCGTAGCTACACCGTTGCCTAATAACTTCTTAGCTAACAGTACAGCTACATTAGGTAATACAACAGTTACCCTTGGTAGCACAACTACTAGCGTAGGTAACTTAACGCTGACTAACGGTACATACACTGACTATACGGAAAGTGTTGTTGCTATTGGTAACTCGTCAACTACGCAAACAATTGCGTTGTCTAACGGTACAGTGCAAACAGTAACCTTAACTGCAAACTGCACATTTACTATGCCTACGGTTGCCGCTGGTAAGTCGTTCTTAGTGATGATTAAGTCTGGCGCTGGAAACTTTACGGGAACATTTACAGGCGTTAAGTGGCCCGGCAATACCTCTCCTACGATTACAAACACAGCAAGCCGTATGGATATTATTGCGTTTAGTTCGGATGGTACTAACTGGTACGGAACGGCATCTCAAAACTACTACGTATAAGGAGCGTTTATGTTTGCTTATACAAAGTTAATGCAAGCAATGGCGGCAGCGGGAGTTGTCTCTGCTACCGATCCATACTTCAATCTGACTACGTTACTGCTTAACACTAGTAGCACTAACGGAGCGCAGAACAATACGTTCTTAGACTCTAGCACTAACAACTTCACTATTACTCGCAACGGCAACACAACGCAGGGTACGTTTACGCCGTTTAGTCAGACAGGGTGGTCTAACTATTTCAATGGTACTGGTTCTGGACCTTACCTTAGATTTGGCAGCTCATCTGCGCTCACGTTTGGCACGGGTGATTTTACGGTTGAGTTCTGGGTGTACTTTCTATCCGTAAACGATGGAACGATTAGCTATTTCTATGACATGCGTGATGCAAATGGAACAGGCTCATTCTTTGTACAAGAGCCAGCCAACACATTCACGTACATCAATGGAGCGGGTAACTCAGTAACCACAGGAATGACGAGCAGCACATTCGCTGCAAATCAGTGGTATCACGTTGCTGTTTGCAGAGCGTCTGGCGTAATTAACTTCTACGTAAACGGAACGAAAGTAAGTTCCAACCCAGCAGACACAAGTAATTACGCGACCTCGTACATATCGATCATGAGCCGCCATGTTGGAGATGGTGGAAACAACAATACAAACAGTTACACAAGCAATTTCAGAGTAGTAAAAGGAACGGCTGTATATACGTCTAACTTCACTCCAAGCACAACTCCGTTGACTGCTATCTCGGGAACGTCATTACTGACTTGCCAAGCAAACAGATTTGTAGATAACAGCGGCAATGCTTTAACTGTAGCGGTAGATTCATCATTAACACCATCCGTCCAATCCTTCAGCCCATTTGCTCCTACTGCTGCTTATGACGCTGCTGTAGTAGGTGGTAGTGGGTATTTTGATGGGAGTGGGGATTATTTAAGCGCTCCTGATAATGCGGCTTTCAGTCAAACGGCTGATTTTTCAGAAGATTGTTGGGTTTATTTTTCAGGAAATCCAGCAAATGGAAGCTATCAGTATTTTGGTAGTGCTGGCGGTAATCCTTACTTTCAAATTGGCGTTACTGGTAGCGGTTATTTTGTGTTTGCTAAAGGATTTTTTTCTGATGTGTTATCAAGTAATGGTCAAGCTGGTGTTGCAAAACAAGGTCAGTGGTATCACGTTGCAATTACAAGACAAAGCAATACTTGTCGTTTATTTGTTAATGGTGTTTTGCAAGGAACTGCAACTGATAGCGCATCAACAACATCAAGTGGGCCATTTTATATAGGTCAGTTAGCTAGTTCTTATCCGTTTCTTGGATACATGAATGGATTTAGATTTGTTAAAGGTGGAGTGCCATCATTATTTTCTACTAGTAGTACAACGGCAGGAGCAGCTATATTTACTCCACCTACAGCCCCTTATACTGGCTCAGAATCTTTAACTGCTGGCTCTGTTTCATTGTTACTCAACTACACCAACGCTGGCATCTTTGACTCTGCTGCAAAGAATGTACTAGAGACAGTAGGCAATGCACAGGTAAGTACAACACAGGCTAAGTGGGGTACTACGTCGATGTACTTTGATGGAACTGGGGATAATTTATCTTTCCCGTCAAACAATTTATATAATTTTGGTAGCTCAGATTTTACTATTGAGTTTTGGTTTTACCCTCCAAGCATAAGTTATGGTGCAATTTTGTATTCGACAAACAATGGGTCGAAAACAGATGTTTTTGCACTTTATTCTTATGGTAGTGGTCAATCACCAGCAAACTCTATTGTTGCTCTTGTGACAGCTTCTGGTGGTGGTGCTTGGAGTTTATTTAATAACCAAAATTTAGGGTCAACAACAGCAGCAACATGGCAGCACGTTGCGTTAGTGAGGAATGGTTCAACATTCAAAGGCTATATAAATGGAGTTGCTGGGTTTACTGTTACAAGTAGTTCAGCTATTGCATCGTTTAATGGTTTTAGTATTGCTTCAAATGGTGCGTCAGGAGATTACTTAACAGGCTACATTGATGATCTTCGCATTACTAGATACGCACGTTATACAGCAGACTTCACTCCACCAGCCGCAGCTTTCCCCACCCAATAGGTGACTTATGTTTTCTAAAAACGGTTCTATTCCTAAAGCAGAGACAGATGGCACAGATGGCTGGATTGAAGTTCCTGATGCTCCTGAGTGTCCTGCTGGCAAAGAGGTAGTGTGGTGGTATCCCCCGGGGTGGGTAATTCGTGATCCAAAGCCAGAAGGTAATTGGTCGTGGTCGCAGTCTGAGGAACGGTGGGTTGAGTATGCGTTGCCAGAAATGGTTTTAACGACAGACCCGTTGCCAGCTATAACCAGTGCTGATTTTCCAGCGTTATCTAGTGCAGATATACAGGCTTTGTAAGGATAAATTATGGGCATTCAAGCATTTACAAAACTTGGTAATACTGTAACATTTACAGCAAATACATCTGCTCCTGCGGCTGTACAGGCAACATCTACAACGTTAGGCGGTAATCAATATCGAATTATCAATGCTGGAACAAACATTGTATTTCTTGGTTACGGTACGGATGCTGCCACTGCCGCTGCTAATGCTGGCAATGTTGCTACATCTTTGCCTTTGTTAGCGGGTACAGACGAAATTTTAAGCTTTGTGCCAAATGCTTACTTTACTGGTTTAACGGCTAGTGGATCATCTGTAATTTATGTGAGTCCGGGCGACGGTTTATAAGGAACAATCATGTTAAAGACGGTTGTAACTTTAGGAGGCGGTGGTGGTAACGGCTCTGGCACAGTTACCCAAGTAGATACCGGAACTGGTTTAACCGGAGGCCCGATAACAACCTCTGGAACAGTTAGCCTTGCTAACACAGCCGTTTCAGCAGGTGTGTACGGAACATCAACCGTAGTTCCACAAATTACAGTCGATGCACAAGGTCGTATTACTAGTGTTGCAAACGTAACTATTGCTTCTGGTGGTGTTGGTACGGTTACAAATGTGGCTACAGGAGTAGGTCTTACTGGTGGCCCAATTACTTCTAATGGCACTATCTCGCTTGCTAACACAGCGGTTACGGCTGCTGACTATGGTTCTGCTAGTCAAGTTGGTACGTTTACCGTTGATGCTCAAGGACGATTAACGGCTGCTGCTAATGCAGCTATTAACATTGCAGTAGCTAATGTATCTGGTGCTGTTCCAAATACGGTTAATGTCATTGCTGGCACAGGCTTGTCTGGTGGTGGTGCATTATCATCTAATGTCACGGTCAACCTTGCAAATACAACTGTAACAGCAGGAAATTACGGTAGTGCTACTCAGGTAGCAGCTATTACCATAGACGCGCAGGGGCGTATTACAGGCGCTTCTAACGTAGCTATTACTGGTGGCGGTGGTGGCGGCACAGGAAACGTAGTTTCTAATGTTGTGACGATTACTGTTGGCGATAATATTTCTTGGTCTAACGCTACCAGTGTTGTTTTGTCGTGGAGTAATAGCACAGGTAATGTTATTACTTGGACAAATACACAATATTCCGTTACTAACAATAATGCGACCATATTAGTTAATCATCCAGTTGCGCCGTTTAACGTTGTTTTACCTTCAGCAAATACAGTTGTAGGTCAACAGTATCAAATTAAGAAGATTGATAATTCTGCTAATGCTGTAACAGTTAGCACAACGTCTTCACAAACAATTGATGGCAACTTAACGTATTCATTAGCAACAATATACAAAAGTGTTACGTTGCAATCAGACGGCTCTAATTATTATATTTTTGCGGCGGTGTAAAAATGGAAGGCCAAATGTTTTTTAATATTGTTGTTGGTCTTGCATCATTCTTTGGTGGCTGGACATTAAACAGCATTAGTAGAACGCTAGAACGTCTTGATTCGGATGTGCGTGATATGCCGCATTTATACGTTAGCAGAGAAGATTACAGAGATGATATTTCTGAAATAAAAGGAATGTTAGGCAAGATATTTGATCGTCTTGAAAGTAAGGCTGACAAATGAATATGGATGGATTAAGCATCGTTAAGTTTGGCGATGTTGATTCATTGCAAGAATTCTTATTTGAAAACGGAATGCAACATAAGTTGTTCCGTGAGATTCTGATGGATGAAGGAAAGACTGTTCCTGCGTATCCGTTGATGGAAGCTAATACTGACAATTTAGATGATTGGCTAATGGCGCATCAAGTAGAGCATCAATCGTTTGCTGGTTATTTAAACTTGAACAATCCTTTTAATTTACTAGATGTTGATTGGAATAAAGAAGAAGGTTTTTATGATTGGATAGCTAATCACTATTACATTCATACGCAAATAGCAGCAGCATTAAATCTGTCTAGCACAGGATAAACAATGGCAATTACTTACCAACAAGCAATAAACTTTAAAAATAGTTCGATAGGCTCTCAAATTCCTTATATCGAAAGAGTTTTGCGCCCAAGTAATTGGAATAACTTAAATAAAGGTCTTAGAAATCAATATTTAGGTGAAATTGAAAATGCTATAAATGATCCTATTGGATTTAGTTTTGATAGATTAGAAAAAGATGCTGCTTCATATTTAGTTTTTCAAAACATACCGGGTGGCGGCGGTACTGCAAAAGCAGAAGCTAAAGATTTAAAAGCTAATATTGACAAATATGTCAAATATTTAACAAGCAACGGTCAATCGGTGAATGCAATTATGTCAACGATTGATAAAGGTTATGTAGAGGGAGCAAAAAGTTTACAAGAGCAAGTAGGAAGAATGCAAGATGAGCCGATACTTAATAAAGTATCTGATGTTGCTATACAAGTTGGTTTAGCAGCAGCTATAGCTCCTCTTAGCTTACCTCAACAACTGGCTGCTACCGCTGCTTTGCAATTAGCTCAAGGAGCAGCTCCACCAGACATTATTAGAAATCTTGTTGCTACTGTTGCCGCTAATTCTTTAACTTATGGAATACCCGGAGTTGAGTCTTCTAAAATAATTCCTGAAACAATAAGCGAAATAAACAAAAAAATAGCGAATCTTGCTCCAAATGTTGTTAGCCCTACAACAGCAAGCGCGTTAATAAATGCTGAAAGACAAGCTCTTGCAGCAGTTATAACCAAACAAGATGTTGGATTGAATGCTATTGCAGGAGCAGTTGGTGGAACGATTGCTGACATTGCAAAAGTTGGTTTTGATGATCCTTTAACGCAAAAAACATTAGGAGAGTACGCAAAATATAGCGCGTTAGGAATGTCTCCGCAGGACGCATTTTTAATGGCTGCTACAGATTACGCTGGTGATCTAGCTATAACTCCTGCGGCTGCTCCTACTGGCTCAAAAATAGGATCATCTATTGCTTCTACTGGCGATGTTGATGTAACTGTTCCTTCTGAAATTGCTAATAAACCAGAATTTAAAACAACGTCAGCGCAAGTTGGTGAAAATATTATTCAATACACAGATAGGGATGGAAAAGTTACTTACAGAAAAAATGTAACAGCTAAAACACCTATTGGTAAAAATATTGGTTACACAATTGTGTACGATCCAGAATTAAAACAATTTAATTATGATTACACAGTAACAAAAGATCAAATATCAAGAAATGTAACAAGCAAAACAAAACCATTTTCAATAGACGTTCCTACAGTGCCTACTGATGTTTTACCTCCTAGATTAGTTGGACAGCAAATTGGTCAACGCAGACCGGGTGAAGATATTGGTGTGCCAACTCAATTTATTGATAAACAATTAGTTGGCGTACAAGCGGAAGGTGGAAAACTTCCTGCAATAGAGATTCAAGGTAGCCCAATACAAGATGAACCTACATTGTCTTTAATACGAAGAGTAAGAACAGGGCAAGAAACAAGGCCAGATGTTACTCAAATTGATAAAAAATTACCTGCAATTGAAGTTTCAGCAGAAAAAATAGAACCAGAAGCACAAAGACCAATACAAGAACCAGAAACAGAAAGTCGAAGAAGAGTTGATGAGGAAGAAGAACCAATAGCGCAAAGACAGCCGACTGATTCAGTAATTCTTGATTTAATTTCTGGTGGCAGTGGAAGAAAACAACTGCCTACACAAAGAACACCAGACGAAAGAGAACTAGCAAGTATGCAAGCTTTAACGCAAGCATTAAGTATAGGTGATCCGGGTGAGGCTTTATTTGGTGGTGGATTAGGCAGACGCAGGAATGTTTGGAACGTAGAATCCTTGAGACTTAAAGACGAATTAGGTGGCTAAAATGGCAAAACAAATTGCTCGACTGTTAAGAACCGACATTATGGCTGACATAGATATACCAGCTATAGCGCAATTTTTACAATCACAAGGAAGACGCGGTGACACTATCCTAGCGCATATAAATGCTAAAGAAGCTGAGATGCTGAGAAACATGGGTGGCGCAGAAGAACGAAACCCTGTAACTGGATTGCCTGAATATTTCAGTATTGATGATTACGGCTCTGGTTACGGCGCGGATTACGACCAATCAGTCGCAAGTAATAATGTAAGACTTGCAAACGAAGATATGTTTTATAGTTCACCTCGTTCTGTAACAAGTGATTACTCCCCAACGCAATATTCTTTTAATCCAGCAATGGAATCGCCTATTGATATTGATAGCGCTGCTACTGGAAATGCTGGTCAATTTAAAATGAATAGACCTGATAGCAGAGAATTTTTAGATAGGTTTAGTGTACTCGGTCTTCGCATGGATAGGCCTGATGTACAAGGCGTTCGTGATTTTGGAGGAAGTGCTCTAGCTCCTGATCTAACTGTTCCAGAAGGTCTTAATATATATTCTAGCCAATCTGCATCAAATGCAAGAGAAATGGCAAATAGGGATTTGGCTAGAGAAAGAGGCGCTCCCGGCATGATGGATCGTGCTTCTGCCGCTACAGGCTTATCTAAAGAAGCTCTTGCTCGTTTAGGTTTGGCTGGATTAGGAACCGTTCAGGGAATCATGGCTTCTAGGGAAGCGTCAGAGCAAGGCCGTCAAGCTCGTCGTGAGACAGAAGCATTAGCTCGTCCGTATCAAGAACGTGGTCAGCAATTAACGCAACAAGCACAAGAAGGTCAACTAACAGCAGCAGGTCAGCAACAACTACAAGCTTTACGCGCTAGGTTGGCACAAGGCGCTGAAGCTAGAGGCGGTGTAGGTGCTGCACAAGCGGCTGCTCAAGTAGAAGCTTTCCGTCAAAACTTATTGCAAAACCAGTTTGATTACGGACAGAAGATTAGCAATATTGGCGACCAGCTAATGTTAGGTGCTATCCGTACTGGCTTAGAAGCTGACCGTTATGCGGCTGGTCTTTCTAATACGTACTTTACTAATATGGCGAGTATTGCTGCTGGTATGCCTGTTGGAACTCAAGGAGCGCAATAATGGCTACTGCACTAGATTCTGCACTAGGATTATCATCCTTGCCAATAACGTCTAGGGTGATGAGTAAAGCCACAGGCAAAGACCCTGCACAGATTACGGCTGGTGAGATGTTTCCTGCTATGCAAGAGCGTCGAGGTGAAGAACTAAGAATTCGCCAGAGCATTGCAGACACAGAATCTCAGCTTGCTGGCAAAGAGCAAGAGCAAAAGATTTCTGGCTTAGAGCAAAAACAAGCGTTACAAGAAACTCAGGCTACAGAGTTACGTGATTTGCCTGAACGCACTAACTTGAATCTTGCTAGAGAAGAATTAAGCAATGCTGCGTTTGTTCCCACAAAAGAAAACGCACAAGATATAGCTACTATCTTTAGTCTTGTTGGAATCATTGGCATGGCTATAGGTGGTGGCGCTAAAGACAATGCTTATGCTGCTATGGCTGGCATGAACGGAATGCTAGAAGGCTACAAAAAAGGTCGTGCTGACGTTTACAAGCGTGAACGCGATATGTTTGACAAGAATCTCAAAGCTTTGCAAACAAAGGTTCAAACGCTACAGCAAGAACTAACAGAGGCTATTCAGCTTAAACAGCAAGACTTTAGAGCTGGTGAGACTGCTATAGAAATAGCGTTAGCGAAGTCTGGCTCTGACCTTCTTGATCTCAAACGCAAGAAGAATGGCGATATGGCTGCGCTGGAAACTGTTGTTCAGACAGGCAAGGATGTTGATTCTCTTGTCAAAATGTCTAACGACCAGTTTAAACAAGCAGAAGATCGCAAGTTTAAAGAAAAAGAATTGCAACAGCAGGAGCGTTTACGCATGGCTCAACTGGCGCAGACAAAAGCGCTTGCTGAACTAAAAGGAACTGCTGGCGGTATAAAGATGCCAGCCAAGCTGCAAGAGGCTTACATTGCAGACAATCAGCTTCGTGTTGACATTAGTTCTTTGAAGAATCAACTGCAAGACCCACAACTTGTTCAGCAAATTAAACAGTACGGAGTAGAGTCTTTCTTGTCAGAGGAAGGTGGCAAAGCCATTTCTCAAGTAATGCAGCGTCAAATGCCTGACAAGTTAGCCAAGTTCTTAACGGAAGTTAGGGATATGCGTAACAACTACTACCTGACTATTTCTGGTAAGGCCGTTACTGGTGGTGAAGCATTGCGTAACTATGGAGTTGTTCCACAGCCCGGCGATTCACAGCAACAGATGCTTAACAAGCTAGATGGTATGGAACGTAGAGTAGGGCAAAAGATTAACGCTATTCGAGGTATGTACAACGCTCCAGACATTTCAGGTTCACTGACTCCCGGTACGCCAACAATGGTTAATCCTAACGAAAACTATTCAGTTAGAACTAGCGAACAACCTGCCGCTGGTGGTGGAGCTACACAACGTCCATCGTTTGCAAGTGAAGCAGAAGCCAATGCAGCGTTTCAAGCTGGAAGTATTCAAGATGGAACACCAATTAATGTTGGCGGTAGAAACGCTACTTATAGGGCACGATAATGGGTATCGAATACGAAGACACTCCGCAGCCCGTTCGTGGTCGTATTGAGTACGAGAGCGAACCTGCTGCCCTTAAACGCGAAAAAGGAATTATGGATCGTGTTGGGGATGTTGCTACTTCCGCTGGAATTGGTGCGGTTGCTGGTGCGTTTAGTCCAGAAATTGCTTATGGTGCTGGTCGGGTACTAGAAAAGGTTCCCTACACACCTGTACAAATGGCAGGTCGTGCCATGAAATCCGCTTCTGTTGGAATGGATACTGGTAAACAACGCGCTTTAGGATTTCTTGGTGGCGGCTTTAGTGGTGCTACTGGTGAGACTGCTGGTCAAGTAGCTGAGTTAGCTGGCGCTCCTGCCCCTATTGCTGAGTCTGCAAGGATATTAGGAAGTCTTGCTCCCATAGAAATACTTACTAGCGGCGCTAGAGGAACTGCTGCCCTACTAAGAAAATTCTCTCCTACTGCTGCTAACACCAGTATGTTGTTGCGTAGCGTGATGGATGATGTTGGTGCGGCTAATCTTGCTGGCGCTAAGCGTGAAGAAGTCATGCGGCGTATTAACGAACTGCGTAAGGCTCCATTTACTACTGATGCACAGAAAAAGCTTTATGACGTTCTAGCTAATGATGTGCAGACAATGACGGGCGCTGCTGCACAAGAAGCGCGAGCATTAGAACGCTCTGGAACCCGTGAAGGTTTAGAAGCTCAGCGTAGAGCAAAAGGTTTTGCTGGCTTGAGTGGTGAAGTAACAGAAACAAAAGCAACTATCCTGCAACGCGCTAAAGATTCGTTACGCAATCTAGGTGACGCTACACGCGAACTATCAGACGTTGGTAGAACCCTAAGAGATAGGATTGTTGCTAGGTTTGATGAGCAATCATTGGCTAGGTCTAATGCTTACTTAGAGCAAAAAAAAATACGCGATGATGCAGTACAAGCAAAAGAAGGTAATGGAATTCTTGTTAATTCATTGCCTGAATTTAAAACAATGATTAGTGATCTACGCAGCAAGTTGCTGATAGGTCAGGAAGCAAGAAAGCAAACTACTGCTCCTGTGACGGAGAAAGGATTGCTAAATGCTTACAACAATATCTATGAGGCCGTAAGTGGTCGCAGAGTAATGGCTGGAGTAAATGAACAAGGCAATCCTGTTTATAAGACTTACCCAAGTTCGTTTGAAGCTTTGGATGCTGTACGCCGCAAGCTTGGTGATGTTGCGTTTGGTAAAGAAGTTGCTGGCTACGAAGGTTTAACTCGCAAGGTTGCTGAAGACTATTACATAAAGCTAAGTAACATTCAGTCTAAGTATGCTGGTGAAGCGCAAGATGTATTACAAAGAGATTATGAGATTGCGTCTCGCTTGATAGATAAGTTCAAAACCAAGGCTGGTGCTAAAGCTACCGCTATGGATCGTATAGATGCAACTAAGTTTGCTTCTGATGATAAGGCGTTACCCGGCACATTCTTTAACAGCCGACAGTCTGTTGCTGACGCTATAGAGTTGGTGGGTGATGCGGCTCTAGTTGAGCGTCAAGCAGCCGACTTTGTGGCTAAGAACTTAAATGGCAAGGATGCTTCCACTGCTAGAACATGGCTTACCAGCAAGCAGAACTCTGACTTCCTCAGTGCGTTACCAAATGTTCGCAGATCGGCAGAGTCTTACATAGCTAACTTAGAACGTGCTGAAGCTAGGGCTGCTGGCGCTACTAAGGTAGAGAAACGATTAGGCGCAGAACAAAAGCAAGCTGCGCGTGAAGCCGAGAAAGCTCCTGAACTTGGCGCTAGAGAAGCTGGCAAAGTAACGCAGCAAGCAGAAGCAGAAGCGGCAAGGATTCTAGGCACTGCTGAACCCGCTGCCCGTGTGACTGACATTATTTTGTCTGGTGATAGAACGCTATGGGATCGTGTAGCTCCAGCTATTGCTGCGGCTCCTAATGGTAGGCAGATATTAGGTGAGTCTGTGCGTCAGGTGTTGGCTGACAGGGCTACTCAAGGCGTATTCGGAGCAATGCGTTTCTACGAAACAAGCTTGAAAGATTCCTTACTTCGTACTGGACTAATTGGTAAGCCAGAAGCGGATCAGATTAGCCGCCAGTTACAAGAGATTGCTAGTGTTTCAATTTCTGAACCAGAGAAGTTGACGTTTATGGGCAGACTAATTAAAAATGCAATTGTTGGTTACGCCATACCGAGAGCTGGAACTGGCACAATCAATAGTATCGGGGATGTAATAAACCAGCGTGGTCAAATTAACTCTGCTGCACCCAACTTAGGAGCAAGATAATGATGTACGGCAAAGATTACTCTAAGCAAGAAATGCGTAAGATGGAAGAAGACACTCGTCGTGCTGGCGAGAATGAGGTTCGTGGCTCTGCGGAGGCTCAGAAGAATCTAGGACGCACTCTAAAACCTTCCATGCCTATGCGTATGGGTAACCGTAAGATGAAGCGCTAGGAGACTGCTATGCCCTTAGTAAAAGGATTTAGTCAGAAGTCTATGAGCAAGAACATTTCTAAGGAAATGAAGCGCGGCAAGCCTCAAAAGCAAGCCGTAGCTATTGCTTACAGCGTTGCTCGTAAGGCAAAGAAAGAGGCCAGAGGTCGTATGCGATGAGCAGGAAAAAGGACAAGGGGATAAATGCTGAGTTAGAAGAAGCAATCAGCAAGTCTTTGAAAGAAGTGATGGCAGACACTACCGCCAGCATTACGGAAAAGATGAAAGTCATAGACCGTGCTTTGAAGCTGGAAGCTATTAAACTAAAGCTAACAGACGATGAGTGGGGAAGCGGGTTTGCAACTGAGGAAGATGAGTAGTATTATCCGAATACCATTGTTATAAGGGGATATTCATGGATGCTACTTCTATTATCAGGATTGCGCTTAGCGTATTAGCTGGCAGGTTAATAGTATTTTTGGCTTTAGGTATGGTTTGCGGTATGACAGCGTGGGCAATGTGGGGGCCGCAGTGGGAAAGATTAGCTGCGCTATCTATCTTTTCTATATTTACCTTTTTGGTTTTGCGTAAAGACAGGAGTTTAAACGATGAAAAAGTATCAAACGAATAACCAGCAAGTAGGTACAGCGATGCGTCCTCAGTTGCCTTCCGATATTACTGCTGGTGGCGATCCGTATTACAAATCTGGAACTCTACCTAAGGGTGGCTTTCAATCTATGTGGTGCTTTAGCGGTTCTGGTGATCGCAAGAACAGCCCAACTGATATGGTGAAAGGCCAGAAAAAGGTTTACTGATGGCTAATAATATTGCGTTTCAACCAATGGGCAACTGCGTTGTTGCTACTGCTTCGTCTGCTAATACCCAAGGTAATGTTGTTTCTATAACGGCTGTTAGTCCGGTAAACCAATACTTAGTCTTTAATACGAGTAAAGATTACCCTGTGTTTGTTGCCTATGGTGAAACTGCAAACATTACAGCAACTATCCCAACGTCTGCTGGCGCTCCGGTAGTGGCAATTCCTCCCTACTCGGAAAAAGTATTTACTGGCCCACAAGTAAGCTTAACGAAAACTGTTTACGCTCGAATTATTGGGCCTCACAACAACGCTGAGATTTACATTACTCCGGGAGAAGGTCTATGAAAGACTACATTCTTGACAGAGCAAGAGAACCATCAACGTGGCGTGGAGCTATCCTATTCTTGACTGCAATCGGTGTTCCTATTGCTCCGGCTTTGAGCGAGGCTATTGTTACTGCTGGCCTTGGTCTTGCTGGCTTAATTGGTATGCTGACCGCTGACCATCGTGACTAAGATAGATTGGTCAAAGTACCCTAACTTTACCGCTGCGGAGTTTTCGTGCAGTCATTGTGGCGCAAACGAAATAAACGAAAGCTTACTAAGCAAGCTTCAACTACTGCGGAACAAGTACGGAAAACCGATGAAGATAACGTCAGGTTATCGCTGCCCGAAACATCCCATAGAAGCGAAGAAAGCAGCTCCGGGGGCACACTCTACAGGTTTAGCTTGCGACATAGGCGTTAGTGGATCAGAAGCGCATCAAGTCTTATCACTGGCTATGGAGTTAGGCTTTACTGGTATCGGTGTGCAGCAAAAGGGAACAGGAAGATTCATTCATGTTGATCTAACCGTTGGTCAGAATCGACCTACTGTGTGGAGTTACTAATGCCTAAGAATCCTAGTTTAGCTGTAGGCCGTGGTGAGAAGCTTCCAGCAAGCAAAGGCGCTGGATTGACTGCCAAGGGTAGGGCTAAGTACAATCGTGAGACAGGAAGCAATCTGAAGGCTCCTGTCACCACTAGCAAGCCTAGCAAGTCTGAGGCTGGCAGACGGGCATCTTTTTGCGCTCGTATGGGTGCAATTGTTAAGACAGCCAAGAATTCTGAACGTGCTAGAGCATCTATGCGGAGATGGAAATGCCGATAGAAGGTGACATGAATCAAGATGTAATGGAACTTATGCGTCAAGAGCGCAGCCCAGACTTCTTGTCACAAGCACAGAAAGAGTATCCATATCTAAAAGATAAAGAGATAGACATACTCTATAACCCAAAACCACAAGAACAAAGATACCTAGAGTTTTATCCACCTGACGAACCCGGTGCGCCAGATATGCCGCGCCCAAAAGAATTACCTATGGGTAGAGTAGGCATGGAGGTATTTCGTTCTGATGTGCGCCCTATAGATATTCTTGGTGATTACGTATCTCACTACGGTGTGCAGTCTGACCCTGAACTGCAAAAGTATTACGGTCAATTTGGTGAATCAACTGACCCTGAAATGATGCAAAGAAGGTATCAGTTTCACAAGGAACAGTTTGGTGAAACTAGACCTTATGATGTTTGGTATAAACAAACTGGTTTGCCTGAGTTGTTCAGAGGATATACGTTCAATCAGTTTGGTGAGAATGCTGCACAGCTTTACAGCCCACAACAGTTGATGATCCTTGATCGTGTAAAACAATATCTAGGAATAAAATAAATGAGTAAAAGTCAAACACACTATCTACCTGACGGTAAGGTTTACAAGGGTGCAACACATAAGGCTGGCAAAACCCTGATGACGGGTGAGAAGCACACAAAGACAAGCAAGGTTTTAAAACACACTAAACCTAAACAGAAAGGTGCAAAATGAAACCCGGACTCTACGCTAATATCAATGCTAAACGTCAACGTATAAAGGCAGGTAGTGGTGAGAGAATGAGAAAGCCGGGAAGCAAAGGCGCTCCCACGGCTCAATCATTTATTCGCTCCGCGAAAACAGCCAAAAGAAAAAGCCGAAGATAACTGCTGTAGCAATACCAGCCCCAACTAAGAAGCCACCAATAAACGTAATAATGGTGAAGACTTCCATAGTTACTCCTGCTCTAAAAAACTACGTATGTCAGCAACGGGCATACCTAATTTCTCATGTATCAAGAGAATGTGACCAGCTCCCATTTTCTTTCTACCATGACGAAACTTAGATATATCTGGTCTGCTTATCTTTTTATCAAAGAATTCATAAAGTCTCGCATCGTTCTTTAAATTATGCTTTTCCATAATGTGATCGAACAGCGGGAAGTATGGTTTTTGTGTAATGTTTCCTTCAAGCATATTATCTCCTTATGGTGCTGGTATTAGTTTGCCATCAAATGCGTAGGTTCCTATATGTGTCAGACCTACCCACGGTGCTGCGTGTATCTCTCCACCGTTATCTCTCCATGTTTTACAGAAGTGATAATCCTCTGACAGCAGACGCTTAGTCTCTGGCTCTATGCTCTCTGTAAAGTATTGGCTAATCTGTTCTGCTCCCAAATTTCCAGCTAGATCAGTAACGTCATTGACGTACCACGGAACTATCGGCTTTAGCTTCTCAAACACTTCACGCTTAATCAGCATGAATCCTGTGCCGCCGTTCCATATTTCTACTGGCTCATTAACTGGTACTGTAGCCTCACCCACATAGTTCTTTAGGTTGACCACAAACGAACCTGTGTGATATTTCAGGTGACTATCAGGAACGCCAGACTCTACCGCTTTGCGTACTGCACCCCAATTGATTTCTTTCTTAGGATAAATTCCGGTAATTACATCCTTGTCTGACTCCAGCATCTTTAAGAAGTCAGCAGGGTTGAATTGAATATCAGCATCTATAAACATCAAGTGTGTTGCGTCTGACTTCATGAAGCCATGCGCTAGTGCATTCCTGCCGCGAGTGATTAAACTTTCGTTGAACATGAATGACATCATGCTTTCTATCTTGTTGTCTCTCAGCAGGTTATTCAGTTGCAATAGGCTCTGTGTATAAAACCCAAAACATTGACCACCGTACATTGGCGTAGCTATAAATATCTTTTTCATTTGTTCATCCTGTAAAACCATTTGTCTGCCCGGCGCTGACAGTCAATGCTGTAACCGTTAGCTCTGAGTTCTGAAATAATGCTGTTGACTGCACACACTCCTGCCTTTTGTATAATATCTAGCGTTGTGTATTCCCCTCCCCGCCCCAAAAGATTTGCTACTTTCTGCAACCGTTCAGATTTATCAAAATTTGCAGCATTCACGATATATCCTCCACTCTGATGACGTATCTGCCTTTACTGTTCTTGCGCCAGCCGTGGCATTCAATTCTTATTCCTGCATCTCTGACTAGCGCAACCGTGGTTGACTCTTGAATTTTCTTTATACGGTCAGCAACAGCGGAAGCCGTTACTTGTACCGCTAGAACTTCATCCTTACGTATAGCGAGAATGTCGCACCACCCCCACAAGTCCTTCCTTTGTTTAGTAAAAGAATTCCACTTCTCTACAATCTCGCAGTGGTAGCCTTGCTCTCTCAAATACTCAAGGCTTCGTTGTGTGGGTGAGCGACTAGCAGCCATCAGAAAGGAATCTCATCATCTCTGTGTGGGCTGTACTCTCTTACTGTGCTGCCCTCAGTAGGTTTCTTGTAGTTCGGATCAGGCATGAAGTTATCCTGCGCTAAAGATATAAGTTCACCTACTGGAGTAGGCTTACGCCACCCTGCAAGCTTGACCCACTCACCTTGTTTAATATCTCTGTCAGCAGTAAAGCCGCCTTTCAAGTGAGGCTGTGTATCTGTCTTGCGTTTGTCGTTCGTGAACAGAACGCCCTTACCCGGTCTTTCATTATGGTTCTTCATACTTCCTCCAACGAATTAGCAGCCGCCATTACTTTCATTTTGGTAGGCGCATCTAGTTTATCTATCACTTCACCGTTTGCATCTTTAAGCATCTTTAGCTTTTCGCGTTTAACATCGCTAGTAAGCTTTTGGCTTGCCTTTATTTTGTGAACCATGTCGTGAAAGGAAATCTCCCATTCTGCTAAATCCGTGGATTCGCTGAACGGCTCGTCCATCCCCGGCACGTAGAGAGGCAAAAAAGTCTCACCTTCTTTTTTCTCTTTGGCCTTCTTTATTTCCTCAACAACAATTTCCGCTTTGCCCATGTTGACTTCCTGAGTTTGCTTTGGCGGCTCCATGTCCGATACTTCCTCTGGCGTGTAAACACCTGCGACACAGCCGGGATATACGGATCGTATGCCCTCTGAAATACATCTTGCTCTGAGCATGGCTCTAGGATACTTATGCCATCCAGAACCCGGTTTAACCAAGCCGATATTCTTGCCCATCTCGATAGTCCAAGTGACAGACAAAGACCCACCAGCGGGATGACTAAAAACACCAGTAACTCGCTCATCTGTGTACTCCTTCCATTCCACCTTCCCACCTGCTTGCTGGAACCTAGCCATCATTGCGTCTGCTTTTAAGGCTGGTCGTCCTTGGATAACGTGATAGTCACGCGCAGCTATAGCAGGGTGAGAACCTTCTGCCTGTGCTACTAGCATCAAAGCCATAGCTTCCTCTGCTGTCTTGACGTTGAATAGTCCAGACTTGGCAACTGCTACTGCCATCTTTTCTATATCTTGGTACGGAACTAAGTTACTCATCTCATCCCCTATTTAAGTAAGAACCTACGTGAACCATTTACTTCAACTACAAACTTTTGATAAACGTCTGGCATAGCTTGTTTAAACAACTCGCTTGAGAACTTCATGCTTGGCTTAGAGTTACGCCACGTTACAAGCGTCTTTCCATCCACGCTAACGAGCGAACCTTTCGCACCCATATATTCCCTAATCGCAACCTCAACCTTCTCCGCTTCTGTCTCAAGCTGCTTGATACGTGCCTTGTACTCTTGAAGAACAACGCAAGCCTGTTCAACCGCGCCTGTTGCAGTTGCGACTTCCTCACTTGAAGTAGGCCAGATAAGCTTGGTTGATTCAACATCACTAGCTTGCGGCTCGGCATTCGATACAACAATTGCCCAAAGCTTTGCCATCGCTTTAATAAGCTCATCCTTCATTTCCTGACTGATAGTGAAGTGATAGGTTCTGAACTTCTGTCCTCCAAACAAGACCGCAAGATAAATCTCATCCACGTTATGACAGGCCGCTTCGTGTATGAGTTGATACATATCAGGAACAGGAACCATGTTTGTTTCTTCGTCGAACTTAGACATAACGCCAGCGTTGTAGTTCTTGCATTCAACGAGTATTCGTCCATTTGCTGAGATGTAGTCAAAATGAGATTTAAGCCACGGCTCAGTCTTATGCGAAAGAACATAATCAGCGTCCTTGAGTTCTATCTTGTGCTTGTCTTGGAACAGTCTGGCAATGGTTGGCTCCATCACCTTACCCATTTGTACTTCTTCCACCTCAGATAGATCAGGCGGTTCCTTCTTTCCCTGCTTTACTAGGATTGCGTCAGCAGCGCGACCGTTAGCTGCTAGTCTGGAATCACCCGACCACCATGCTGCATTACGTACCTCTGGTGCAAAATCATCTGTATTAACGCTTGTCATAATTTTTTCCCTTTAGTTTAGCTTCTGTCATGGCAACACAATGCTCACCATTACTTGACTCCCATGCCAGATAATTTCTTTCCTCATCCGTCAATCCTACCCATTCTTTCTTTCCCATCGCTTGTACAGCTTCGTCCAGTTTTGCTATTTGCTCCATGCGCAAGGTATCCATGATTCCCCAGTCATTGTGCGAGTTAGTCATTTTCCACAATTTATCGCGGTGTATTTTTAAAGCGTCTAACACTACGTCGTATTCTTTTTCTCCGCTGTCATCCACTGTTCTTTTCCTTTAGCTTCGCTGTTATGGCTCGGACTGTATCTGCCCATCCCGGTGGAAGCCTAACTGCTCCCGGCAACAGCGACATAATCTCCTCATCCGTCAGCCCTACCCATTCACGCTTTTGACTATCATTTTTTAAACTAGAGAAATATTTCTTTTCTGATTCCTCAAAGTTTTTCTTTCTTAGCTCTCTTATTTCGCATACATGGCATTTCATTCTTGTCCCTTTGCGTAGTCAGCTACTGTTATAAGATTCCCAAAAAGTAAACCGGAAATAATTAGCGCAATTTGTTTATAAATATTATTTGTAAAATCAAAACCATAAATAAATAAACAAAGAATAATTGAGCTAGTAGCAGTAATTAAAAATCGTTCACTCATCCCTGCCCCTTATTCACTTGATACGCAGTCAAACCTGTGAAAGCGCCTGCTGGCATGGCTAGTGTTACACCCAAGCGCACCCCTTCATGCCATTGATATATGTCAAAGCTAACTGAATAGAATGCTCCAAGTAGATATACACACAGCACACCTACTGCACTGGCAATTATTTGTTTCATAACTCCTCCCCATTCTTCTCGGCTGCTTTGTTCATGTCGTGGAGTGCCCTTGCGCGGATATCGATGGCACAAGCCTGTGTCCAGCCCATCTCGTTGTGCTCTACTTTGCCTGTTGCGTACTCAGCACCGACCTTTTCATCACACACCTTCGCGCACGCCTCTCGCTCTGCTGCTGCACTTTGTTCTTCAACTAAATTGCACAATATATAAACAGCCTCACCAACCACAACGATGCCGTTTTCACGCATTAACTCATCAACTTGATCCTTAGTCATGGTTGACCCTTTCGCGGATAGCTTTGGCTAGATTCTGTCTCCACGGTTCTTCAAACTGCCGCACATATTCATCTTCAATAAACTTCGCACACGCTTCTCGCACTACCGCTTCAACTATGTCAGCGAAATGGTGCATTTGATCGAGAGTAATGTGCGCTATTCCAATATCTGCTGGTGAACCTACTAATCCAATTCCAGACATATTTGTTCCGACTGTTAAGCCAGCCTTAGAAGCCATGCAAATAACGTCATCTTTAGTCATTGCAAATCCCCTCTAATAGGTTGCAGTATGTGGTCGGCAATCTCTTGTCTATCCACGCCTGTCATATCTAATATCGTTGATAGCAGTATTAGAGTGGCTGCTCCCCATCCTGCTAAGTCATCGCCGAATTCATCCTCTAGGACTGCTGTAAGCCTGTCTATGGCTCTTGTAAGGTCATCGTGGCTATAAGGTAGGTGCTTCACGCATAGCCTCCTCAAACTCTTTACTGCGCTCCAATCTGTCACGTAGTGCGTCTGTGTCTGCAACGTATAACAAAGCCTGTTCACCGCAATGGCTGGGTAAAGTAGTTTTACGTTCTGCGTAGCAGTAAGGGAATTCTGCGTTACCTGTTACCAGATCAACGGTAGTTAGTTTGGGATGTATGCAGCGGTCACGTTGACCGTGTGGTGTGCCAAAGAATGTGCAATCGACACAGAGTTTTATGTCTTTTAAATAGGTCATATTCCTAATCTCCCAAGTGGGTTGTCTAGTTTAGAAGCAAGTAGTGTTGCAATTGTTTCCGTAGCAGCAAGTAGAACAGTTAGTGCAGCGTCCAGATGCGTCGCAATAGGTGTGATAGGTACATGATGCGTACACCAGCGGGGCAGTAACAGCCAGCCATAACGCGAATAGATATTTCATAATCTCTCCAGTTGTTGATTAAAAATATGGTGCAATGGAAATGTAATTGATTATCAGATTATTGTCTATGAATAATAATTATGGGTTTGCAGATAGCAATAGGCATGGTCTATCTGTGGATAAGTCTGTGGATAACCTGTGGATAACTTTGATCTGGCATGGTTCTTGATATATATAAAGTCTATGAATAGTTCTTTATACAAAGAACTATCGACTATTTTCTTTATCTCTATATAAAAAACATATAATAGGTGCTTAAAAATTAAGCAGTAACAATTACTTAACTCTTTTTACCTTCGGGGTTTTGAATCCCAATGCTTTGAACTTGGCTCTCAGGTCTGTGCTTGCTGATGATGTGTAAGCGAAGTTCTGATCTAGGATTGATACGGGCTTGGGAGTCTCGGCCTTGCCAAGCCTTTTGGGTCTTGCACTCGGCTGCTTGGCCGGATGTGCCAGCGGAGTGACAGCGTATAGTTTCTTAGGAGTGGACATAGTTCCTCCAGAGTAGGGTTTAAACGCGCATACGGGCGCGTAGGACTGATAAATCAGGCATGGGAAGGGAAAGATACCATCCCATCCTGAAAACGGCTTAAAACGGCTTTAAAGCAATGATGTTAAAACAGCGGCACAATCGGTCAATTGTTCGCGTTTATTCAGAAAGTATTGCTTTTCATCTACTGGGCAATGGTTTGACAGCATAGTGAAAGCAACTGCACCGTCAATCAAGCATTCGATTATTTGCTGCAGATCAATAGTTGGATCAATAACAAAATTATCAGATTCATTATATTCTTGTGAAACAGTAATGCTTTCTTTAAGCTTACCCATAACAATCCCCTTTAAATTGATTCTAAGCCCCTTTAGGGCGATAAAAAAGGCTAGCCTATACCAGACTAGCCTGAATAAATTAAACGTCTTAAATTAAGCTTAAAAGCTTTCCCCTAGAATCTTCTCCCCATGTTGCTAACCAATAACGAAAGTGTAAATTACTTGGTGCATCATCAAAATCTAGTTCTTCCCAACCATCATCGCCATCACTCATTTGCTCATTAAAAACAAATAACCAATAGGTAAGCAGAGTATTTTTCCTATTAAATTCACAATCTGCTAAACCATGTTGTTCAATTTCTTGTAATAAACTCATGATAATCCCCTATGTTATAAAGAAAGTAACAGTACAAAATAAGCATACATAACCAGAAAGCATATAAAACCTGCAACTATTTCAAGTATGGTTTGCATAGTTATCCTCATTTAATGGTTTGCTTAGGTCAACAATCCAGCTTTCAGGTATAGGCTTATCCGGTCTAAAACCATTGGACGGATAACCGCCTATAGCGTTAAAAGTAATGTTGCCGATAGAAAAATCCTGATTTACTGTATGGCTAAGAAAAATGTAATAAATACCGAAATCAGTAAATAGCTTGTATTTTTTGCCTACATTTAATGGTTGCCTTGTTTTTAATGTTTTCATGGTTATCCACCCAATTCGCTAAGTAATTCTATTTTTGCTCCGCTATTTTCAAGCTTTTGAGACTCTTCACAACTTAATTCTCTGACTATAAATTTATAGTTATTCGGCATTGTTACTAAATGTGAAAACCCGTATTCGTAAAAATTAAATTCATCACAGATTGCTTTGTCTGCTTTTGACATTTCGAGTAGCCACATAATTAACCCCTTAAAATATTGATTTTAGTTTTCTGGAAACCTTTTGTTGCTGCTATGCTTTTCGCTAGAACAATCAATCCGTTTAAATCTTTTCCAACAAAGGTATTGAGTTTTTTTTCGTAGTACTTAACTTCAACGCAAAACCCGTTAGCCTGAAACATTTCATATGCTTCAATAGTTGCCGTTTTAATTTTTGACATTGTTTAATCCCCTAAAGTGTAGGAAAGCAGGGAAGTCAATCCCTGCCATTGTTTATGCTGCTAGTAATTCATCCTCTATTAGTTCCTGCTTATCCGTACCGCAATTAAGCAGAAAGTCACTTGCTTGCTGTGCTAATGCACTGGCTTTAAATATTGCTCTGCTGTCTGCTTTCAAGCATTTCAACCATGATTCGATATAGCCAGCGTGACGTAAATCGCCTTTGATACCATGTTGCTGGCAAAGAAATGCTGCACCTAGTTCTGCTACTAGTTCTTCAAAAGCATAGTCAGCATTACCGAACCGGCCCTTTGATAAATCCCTATCGCAGCGTGTTTTTTCGCTAGTCCAGTGCGTTAATTCGTGAAAGAAAGTAGCGTAATAATGCTCTGCACTCTGGAATGTATTTAGTGCTGGCATACGAATAGAATCAATTGAAGGTATGTAGCAAGCTGTATCGCCGCCGATTGTGTATTTTGCTTGGGTAGCAATGATTCTCTGTTCGCAAGCGTCTATCTTTTGATTGTCACTAATTGGAGTATCTTCGCTTGCTATTATGTCAATGCCTTCAACCTGTTCGACGTTAAAGACACAATACGCACGAGCAAATTGATAAAACTTATCTTCACCGGCTTTCTCTGCTTTCTTGTCTTTTGCTTGTGAGAAAAAGATAATCTTTGCTGCTTTCTCACCTTTACGTACATTGCCGCCTAAATTAGCCCACTGGTCATACGTAGCCCATGCCGGATTAGAGTAGCCTTTGATGCCGCTAATCATTGCCAGTAGCAAGCGATTGATACCTCTGTAAGCTTTACCACTTACTACGTTTTTATCTGCACTAGCAGGAGCATTCCAAGGTTTAACCCAAGGCGTAGCCCCTTTTTCTAGTTCGCTGATAATCGAATCGGTTATTTCCTGATAGATAGTCGTCATGTCGAATCCCCTATTTAATTGACTATAAATGTTTGCTGCTGGTAATTATTATATATAGGTTATAGGATTATGCAATAGGTTATGTTCATTGTAATTTATAATCTATTGTCTATAAACAATAGTCATAGGCTATATATAGTCTATATAATATATATAGATGGTTTATATAATTAACATATAAGTTTGTTAATATAAATATATAGCAGTTGTCTATACTGTAATTGGGGACAGAGCGAATGAGGCGCTCTCCCATCTTCCATAGCAAATATACAACAAGGGTATAGGGGTTGACGTCATCCTACCAGCTAGTCACTGGCTACTGGCTTAAACACTACGTTATCGCTAGTCAAAAGGGAAAAGGGATTGCGCTTTTCCATTGTCATTGTTGCAGTTGTCTTTCTGGCTATGTCGATGGGTTTTGATCTTGATTGTTGCGTGCCCTATCCCGTTCTCCCCCCAAAGAAATTTACTGTTTTTCTGATGATCTGGTAATCTGTGGTTGAATCTTTCTTGATTCTCCTTCTGTGTTGACTGCGTCTATCTCTCGCTTGGCGCAGTTGTTTTGCCCCGGTTAATCGCCGGGGTTTTTTTTCGTCTGTAAGTAATATATGATTATGGTTAGGAGGTATTGATATGGATAGAGGTGAGGATATGGGAGTTATTATTGATGATGCTGTACCTATGCCGGGTGCTAGGGTGGTTAGGCGGTATCCGTATGCGGATATGGGTGTAGGGCAGAGCTTTTATGTAGAAGGTGTGCAGATGCAAGTGGTTCTAAATGGTAATTGGAGGGCGGGTAAGAAGTTAGGTAGGAAGTTTATTGCTCGCCGTGAGGGTGATGGCATACGTGTATGGAGGTCGGAATGAGTCAGGTAATCGCGTTGCATGAAGACTATGTGGATATGGAGGCCCAAGACTATTGGGAGCAGGTTCACCGTATGAACCATGCTGAGCTGGTGATGGAGTTGCGGCGGCAGCAAGCCCGTTCTGCGGGATTGTTAGCTGAGTGTTTGTCTGAGTTATCGAGAATGAAGAAGGTGTTAAATGGAGAACTGTACGGAGCAGAACTCTACGCGGGATAAGTATAAGGAGGAGTTATTGCTATCTAGGCGCATCTTGAAAAACGAGATGAACAGAGCAATAAAGGCTATAAAACCTGCTGAGAAGATAGAGTTAGTGCGGGTGTGGAAAGAAGTGTACAGACCAGAGATAGTGGACGAGCTTCTGCGTGTAGCGAAAGACAAGGAAGCAAGGCTTCGTATTGCCAACTGGAATCTTGATAACTTTGACGGGGAAAGAATAAAGAAATGAGTCATCCTGCACAGATGCAGTTTGTTGCAAGCTTGAGAGAGAAGTTTCCTGATTACTTTATACGCAAGAGCGTGTTGGAGATTGGCAGCCTAAACATTAACGGCTCTATACGAGAGTTTTTCCAGCAGTGCGTGTATGTCGGTGTAGATATTGGGCCGGGTAAAGATGTGGACTTAGTAGCCAGAGGCGAGAACCTTGTTTGCGAAGATGGTAGCTTTGATGTGGTTGCAAGCTGCGAGTGTTTTGAACACAACCCTGAATGGGTAGCCACGTTTTCCAACATGGTCAGAATGTCCTCAGGGCTGGTTTTCTTCTCCTGCGCTACAACCGGAAGGGCAGAACATGGAACACCCCGTACAAGCCCGTATGACGCGCCCTACTGCGGCGAATACTACAAGAACCTAACTGAAGACGATGTTCGCTCTGCTTGCGATCTGAGCGCGTTTAAAGAGTATGAGTTCAGCGTAGATAACCAAGCGCATGATCTGTATTTTTGGGGGATTAAATGAATTATAAAAATATTAAACACTACGACAACATTACTGTTGTTGCTATCTACGGCAACAATGAAGGAATGAAGGCGTTACCTGCCTTACGCAAAACGGCTGCTTGCTTGCCGGGATCAAAACAACTGTTAATTACTAACAGGCATATTAGCTGTGACGTTCCGCAGAAGATCACTGCGCCTATAGATTATTTTGGGTACAGTAATTTTTGTATGTTTAGCTTATGGAACTATATAGACACAGACTATGCCTTAATTGTTCAGCATGATGGTTGGGCGTTAAATGCTGACAACTGGAAAGATAAATGGCTAGAGTATGACTATATAGGTGGACTGACACACGCTGGACTTGTCAACAATACGTTTATTACTAACTACCAGTGGGTAGGAACACCAAACGTCACTGTTGTACAAAACGGTGGGTTTAGTCTTCGCAGTAAAAAGTTTATGTCTGCGTTGGTTAAGAATGGAATCATGCCATCCAGATATGACGATTACAAACTTAACAATGAAGACATACAGCTAACAGCGTTTATGCGACCTGCGCTGGAATCAGTAGGTATTAAGTTTGCGCCAGATGATGAAGCTAAGTTGTTTTCGTTTGAACATTTGTACGACAAGATACATGACTTAGATAACGTAGATAAGATTTTTGGTCATCACAGCAGATTTAGAACACTAATAGATGATAAGACAATGTTATGGCATTTAAGCAAAGAACAGACAAATGCTATGCTTTTTGAAAACACAGCGTATGACTTATTCTCAAAACACTATAACTATAAAATAATTCAATGATATGAATTTCAATCTTAACCAGTTCTATAAGTTTTGTTCTAAGTTGCAAATTGAAACAAAAGAACAAGGCTTACGTAACCTAGATAATTTATTAGGTACGCAAACTTACGTAATGGATGAAATAGCACAAGGCTTAAAAGATAACATTCACTTCTTTGTTATTTTGAAAGGCCGACAGCTTGGCATTACCACTATTTCTCTAGCCCTCGACCTCTACTGGCACTATATAAACAATGGACTTAATGGAACACTGGTCACTGATACTGAAGAAAACCGGGATATGTTCAAAGGAACACTCACGGCCTATATGGATGGTTTACCAAAAGAGTACAAGATACCCATACTCTCACACAATAGAAACTCGCTTGCGCTCAAAAACAGAAGTCGAATCTTTTATCAAGTCGCAGGGCTTAGAGCGAAAGGAAGTCTTGGTCGTGGCAAGGGTATTACATTCCTTCACGGAACAGAAACTTCGTCGTGGGGTGATGAAGAAGGCTTAGCCTCACTGCTGGCATCCCTTGCTGAAACCAACGAGAAGCGTCTGTATATCTTTGAGTCCACAGCGCGTGGATTTAATATGTTCCACGATATGTACGTCACTGCCAAACGTGCGCGTTCTCAACACGCTATCTTCTGTGGTTGGTGGCGTAACCAACTCTACTCTGTACCCGGCGACTCTAATCTCTACAAAGTGTATTGGGATGGCAAGCTAACGTCAGAAGAAAAGGAATGGACGCGAGATATTAAGAAACTCTACAACGTAGAGATTAACAGCCGACAAATGGCATGGTGGCGTTGGAAGCTATACGAAGGCATCAAAGATGATGCGCTGATGTATCAAGAGTTTCCGCCTACGGAAGACTATGCCTTCATCATGACAGGTACAAGCTTCTTCTCTAACGCCCGTTGTACGGACGCTATGAAGGTGGCTAAGCAGATTAAGTGTGACCACTACCGCTACAGCATGGGTGCAAACTTTATAGATACAGAAGTTTTAAAATCTACAGACAGGATGGCAACCCTAAATATATGGGAGGAACCCATTGATACAGCTTTTTATGTCATTGGTGCTGATCCTGCCTATGGCAGTTCTGATTGGGCTGATCGCTTTTGCATACAAGTGTTCCGTTGCTATGCTGATGGCATGGAGCAAGTTGCAGAGTTTGCTACACCAGAGATGAATACCTACCAGTTTGCGTGGGTGATTGCCCATCTAGCTGGCGCATACAAAAACTCAACACTAAACTTGGAAGTAAATGGCCCCGGTCAGGCAGTCATTAACGAGCTACGTAACCTAAAGCGACAAGCAGCAGCGTTGGGTGGCAAAACCGGACATCAACTGATGGACGTATTGGGTTCGATGAGCAATTACATCTGGCGGCGTAACGACACGATGGGCGGCTTGTCTAACTCTATCGGATGGTTGACTACCGCTGCCAGCAAAGAGCGAATGCTGTCTTACATGAAAGATTACTTTGAGCGCGGCATGATGACGATTACTTCTACAGAACTGATAGATGAGATGAAAACCATCGTGCGTGACGGTGGTTCTATTCTTGCGTCAGGTAGAAATAAGGATGATCGTGTCATGGCAACTGCTTTGGCTTGCGCTGCGTATGCAGAACAGCTCCAGCCTCGCTTGATTGCTCAGAAAATTACAAGGAATGTAAGCAGAACTCAGGAAGACAGCACACCAGAACAGATTGTTGTGGGAAGAACCGTGTCTGACTACCTTAAAAGGATAGGAGTTTATGGACAGTAATGACAATTACATCATTCCTAAAGAGGAATTAAAGCAAATTATGAAACGATTTCGCGCAGACAAGAAGCGCGGGATTCCTATGCGGTTGTTTTACGAGTTATCCGGGGTAGATAAGGCAAGAATGGACGATATGTTCTTCTATGACCGAACTCACATGACGGAATTGGTGCAAAGACGCGTTTCTAAGGCGTATTTAGCGTGGAAAAATGGAGAAGTAGCCGTAATGATCCGGTTTGGACAGAAATGGCTGGAGTGGAGAAAGAAACCCAAGCCAGTAATTGTGCGCGGGTATGGTTTGCAGGTGGAAAATGGTGGAATTAAGCTCAAATTAGGGCTTAAAAACAGGTTAGATTACTCAGATTATCGTTTAGATGAGCAAATTAAGGGGAGATAGATATGAGCGTTATGCACGACTATAAATGTGATTTACATGGGTTTTTTGAGGCTTGGGAGCCTATTTGCCCTGACGGATGCACTGAAAACGTCCAAATGGTGTTCTTGCAGCCAGTAGGAACCAAGTCTGATACCACAAAACACAATGACAAGACACTAAACCAGCTTGCACTCGACTTTAATATGACAAATATCAAGTCGGCAAGAGAAGGTGACAGTCAGGCTGGCTACTATTCACGCAATAACAAGCCAAACCCGAAGGGTGTACCAGAACCTCCACGCGAACCACGCGCAGGAGATGCTGCTATTTGGGGTGGAGCTGGTGGTAAACTTGAGATGAGCAACTTATTAAGAGGAAATATGTTCCCTTCTGTTGCTGGTGAGCAAGTCGGCATCATGCCAAAGCAAGTTGGGAACTTGACACCGCCCCGTCCAGCGAGTTATATGCAAGACCAAGACAATTTATCATTGGATAAAAAATGAGAATTCCGTCAGAGCCTCTACAAAGAGAGCAGTTCTATCTTGATCTCATAGGGAAATGTTTAATCTCAAGAGAGGAGCGCAAAGCCGACTACGCTGCGCTGCGTTCTTACTTTCTTTTTGGTTCTGCTCCCGAAGATGCGCCAGCAATTTTTAATAAAATTTATCCGCACATAGATCAACTAAGCAGTTTTTTATATTCTGCTGAGACAACACGTTTCTCAATTGATTTAGGTGCGGCTGTGCAAGTTGGCGAACAAAGAAAAATTCGTTCAATGCAACGGCTTCTTAATGATGATTGGCTGCGCTCAAATACTGACCAAGTTTGCTCTAACGCTTTGCTATGGTCGCTGTGCTACAACACCTCATATACCAAGTTAATCATTGGCCCCGGTGGAAGTCTGAATCCTTACATGGTCGATCCGGGTGCGATAGGTGTACTGCGCGAAGACACGCCATATACAGACAGACAAGAAGCATTAGTCCATACGTACTACATTACAAAGTCTGACTTGTATTCCAGACTGTACGCTCACCCTAAACGCGACAGCATTTTAAAGCGCGTAACTACGTCATTCCACGAACAGTCTAGCGATGTTCCCGAAGGTATTGACCGGATCATCATGAATCAATCTGATCCAACAATGATGGGTAACGTCAACTTAGACTTGTCTGGCATGAATCGTTACAAAGCTAGGGTTGCTGAAGACACAGTTGAGATGCACGAACTATGGGCATTTAATGACGAAATTGGTGACTACCAGTGCGTCACTATTGCTGATCCAGACGTTATCATTTATGACCGTCCGGGCGAAAAGATGTTCTTAAAAGGTGAGTTACCTTTTGTTCAGTTTTGCCCTAATCCTCAGTACGATTATTATTGGGGTCAGAGTGAAGTTCAGCGATTAGTGTTTTTGCAAGAGTTGCGTAACAAACGTATGAGTGAGATTCTTGATTTGCTGTCTAAACAAGTATCTCCACCTACCGCATTGATGGGTTTTAACGGTATTTTGGATGAAAAGAACTTTGCGCTTAATCGTGCTGGCGGTTTGCTTGCTAGTGATATGCCAAGTGCAAAGGTCGAGCGTCTTGCGCCTAACATTCCAAACGATCTATTTGAAGTCATCAGAGAAGTGGACTCAATGTTTGCAGAGGCAAGCGGTATTACTCCCGTGTTGGCTGGTCGCGGTGAAGCAGGAGTTCGATCTAAGTCTCATGCAGAATCGTTATCAAGACTTGGCAGCTCAAGAGCAAAGAAACGCGCATTGATTATTGAAGACGCACTTGAGAAAGTGGCAACGCTTTACCTAAAGTGCATTCAAAAATATCAACCAATCATGCTAAAAGACGATGATGGTAACGATTTTATTCCAGAGCAATTTACTGATGATTACATTGTAAAAGTTGATGCTCATAGCAATAGCCCAATCTTTACTGAAGACTTGAGAAACCTAGCGTTTAGCTTGCATCAAGCCGGAGCAATTGACCAAGAAGGTCTGCTAGATTTGCTAGAACCACCTATGAAACAATTGTTAAAAGAAAAACTTTTAACAAATAAAGCAAAGCAGGAACAAATGGCTATGTTGCAACAGCAACAACAGCAGCAACAACCACAAAAACCTAGTTCACCACCAAATTTACAGGAGGTAGCATGAACGCAAACGGTGTAGAAACCACATCAAAAGCCGATCAGCCTAGAGTTACTTCCGGAGCATTAAAGCAGGAAGAGCGAGGCCCAAATTTGGAATATCGTGTTCAACGTTTGGGCACATACCAAGAGCGAAGCCCAAATAGAGGTTCTTATGGGCGCATGAAAAGATAATAAAACTTGACAAAGCTTTCTAATTTGTTTATTTCTATTGCCAAATTTCATACGGAGTTATTATGGCTGTCTCATCTGAAGAAATTATGCGCCTTATGGAGCAGCAAAAAGGATCAAAACCTGCTCCTGAAGCTCCAAAAATGGAAGAAGGCGCAGAAGAAGAAGTCGAAACCGAAGAATCCTCATCCCCAATGGCAGCACCCATGTCCACTCCAGAACCTAAAATGGGTTCAAAAGAGGGAGCAATGGTTAATCTTGGGCTGGCAATGGATTTAATCAAACGCGCACTACCAGCTATCGGCGTTGATTCAGAAGAAGGCAAAAAAGTTATTTCAGCAATTAAAGTATTATCCGACCTAACGGGCAAAAACTCTGATGGAATGGAAGAACTTAAAAAATCTGAAATTTTGCAAATGTTGCAGACCTTGCCGCAAGCAGGGGGTGCTACACCTGAAGGCAAAGCAATGGCTGCTGCGCCAGCAGTTCCCGGCATGATGCCGTAATTTTTGGAGAAATCACTATGGATTTGTTTAAGCCCCGTGGTGCTGCTGCACCTCGCAACCCAACTGATAACACACAGCAGAATGGTCAAATTATCAATGTTCCCCGTTTTTCACAAATGGGTGGATTGAAAAATGCCGCTGCAACTGGCGTTAAAAATCGTATGACGGTTGAAAAGCCGGGCGGTAAGCGCGTCATCTGATGCGCTTTTTTATTGTTTACTTGAGGGGATAACCTATGTCACTTGAAGACCTAAGTTTTGAAGCCCGTGATGAACTGGCTCTTTTAGCTCGTCAACTTGCTGAAAATCCAAAAACGCGAAAAGCTTTCTTGCGTCTAACAAAAGAAGCTAAACCGGATATGCCGATTCCTGAACTCGAAATTGAAGATTCAACCAATTTTGCTGTTCAGAAAGCAAATGATCGAGTTGCTCACCTTGAAGCAAGACTCCAGCAAAAAGATGCAATGGATGAATTGAACAAGCGTCGTAGCAAATTAAAAGAAATGGGTTTGGTTGAAAATGACGAACAGGTTGAGGAAGTGGAGAAAGTGATGCTAGAAAAAGGTATTACTAACCACGAAGTTGCTGCTGATTACTGGAAATACATGAATCAATCCGCTGCACCAACACCAACTGGATATAATCCTTCTGCGATTAACAAGTTTGACTTGTCAGCGTATTGGAAGAATCCAATTCAAGGTGCGCGTAATGAGGCAGCAAAAGCATTAAGTGAGTTACGGCGCAATCCTAAACCATTAGGGTTGTAATTTAAGTAGGGGATGTTTTTAGATCGGAGATAGATTATGCCTATTGGTGGCGGCATTCTTCCGGCTTCGGGTTCCACTCAATTTACAGAGTTGACCTACGTTACCCGTAGGGCATTTATCCCGAAGCTGGTAGTACAACTTTATAATTCGACACCGCTTATGGCGGCACTGATTGCTAACAGTCAGTCTGCTTCTGGTGGTGTTTCCTCTGTTACAGTTCCCGTTCAGGGTTCTCAGTTTGTAAATGCTCAATGGTCAGACTACAGCGGCTCGTTCGCTCAGCCTTCTGTCCAGCAGGGTGCTTACAACGCTGAATTCAACCTGAAGCTGATGATTGCACCAGTACCGTTCCTCGGTATGGAAGGCGCAGTCCAGCAAGATGCAGCAGTTATTCCTCTGATCGAAGCGCGTATGAATGACGCGACTAACGTGATGATGGATGCTATGGCTACATCACTGTACAACAACACAACAAATACTCAGCAATTCACAGGTTTACCTGCTGCTGTGTCTGATTCCGGTACTTACGGCAATATTGATCGTTCTACCTACACTTGGTGGAAATCGAAGCAATATGCTGCTGGTTCGGTAAACCCAACTCGTCAGAACATCCTTCAGTACATTTCCGGTACAGTCAAAAATGGCGCAGAAGTGCCTACGTTTGGCGTATGCGGTTTTGGTACTTGGACGTTGCTGGCACAAGATTATGTCGGTCAAGAGCAATACGTCTTAACTCCGGGTTCCGGTTTTGATGGCGATGCAAATGGCCCTCAGTCTGGCTTCCGCGCTTTGATGGTTGCTGGCGTTCCTATTTATCCTGATCCGTACTGCCCTGAAGGAACGGTTTACTTCCTGAACAGCAACTACCTGTCGCTCTATATCCATGAGCAGGGTTCGTTTGTCTTTACAGGTTTTGAATCGACACTTCCTAACTGGCAGATTGGTTATGTTGGTGCTGTGCTGATGATCGCTGAACTGGTCAACACTAAGCCCAAGTCCATGACCAAAGTGACAGGCTATAACTCGCTCACATTGTAAGGAGAAATAGTCATGTCTAATAAAATCCTCGTAGCTGGTGCAGCAACTAATGCTGCTGGTGCATTTATTCAAGCGTATGCTTTGGGTACTGCAACGGCAACTGTTCCTGCTGGCGATTATTACATTGCTCCAACTGCTAACGTCACTATTGAACTAAATACGAATACAACTGGCAATATCAGTAATGCTTCGTATGCGGTTGTAGTTGCCAATAATACTGGCGGCTACTTCATCTCTGATGGCGTAAACATTCGTGCTAATGTTCTTGCTGGTACACCGACCATTACTCTGTTCCAAGTGAATCAGGGTCAAGCGGTTAGTGAGACTTACGCATAAGGAGCCAACATGAATGCTAACCATGTAGGATCATTGTTCCCCAATGGATTTGGCAATTTTGCACTTGGTCGCACTGTAACCGTTAGTGTTGGTACAGTAGCCAATGCTGTTGTTCAAATTCCTATTGTCGGCGCAAGTTCATACATTGTTCGCAGGATTACGGTAGCTAATGCAAACAAGTCGATTGCAGCCGCAAACGTAACTGTTACCACCTCTAACGATGGTAACGTTTCAAATGCGGTTGCGTCACTGACAACGCTAAGCAACGTAACTAGCACTTCCACGTACCAAGATTTAACTCTTGCTGCTGGCGCTGCTACTACCGTTTACTCGTCTGGTTCGTTGTACGTCAACGTACCTGCCGCTGTATCTGGTGGAACTTGCGACATTGTGGTTTACGGAGATGCGGTAACTCTATGACGACTGTTTATGTGACTAACAAGTGGGAAAAAACACTTGTCGATGAATATGCGTATAAAACATATACGTTCCCTATGAATGAATCTGTTGAAGTACCTATAGAAATTGCTCGTCACATATTTGGTTATGGTTCTGAAAATAAAGAACCTTTTTTGGCTAGACTTGGTTTTGCTAAAACAAAGAATGACATTCCTAGCGGGTTGGAAATTCTTGCAAAATTTAGCATTACCGAATCTATGCCAGTACAGGATCGCTCCTTATCCCCGGCGATTGACCAAGTACCCCCACCTATCCCTTTACGGGGGGTGGGGAGAAAAGTCGAAAAAGCCGCTTAATTATGG
>Ga0315904_10001570_pt1 | contig 36477 bp, 28 predicted proteins | sample LakEriMetagenome_6_FD_203529 | JGI IMG/M metagenome (GOLD analysis project Ga0315904, IMG submission 203529) | Freshwater fungal communities from buoy surface, Lake Erie, Ohio, United States - Buoy 12 MA120 | ecosystem: Environmental > Aquatic > Freshwater > Lake | place: USA: Lake Erie, Ohio...
AGCGCGAAGTCCGTGCCGAAGAACTGCTCTGGTTCCCACGGTTGATAGGGATTGCCGTTGATCCGGACCTGCAGACCCGCGTCGTCATCGGCTTGCCATGCATACAGATTGAGATGGTCGCCGGATGACCAACCAAAGAAGAAGTTGCCCAAACCGACCCTTGGTAAGTGGCCACAAAATGCGCTGCGTCATTCTCATGCCTCCTATGCGGTGGCAGCGGGCGTGCCATTGGAGAGCTTGCTGTTCGAGTTCGGCCACACCACCAATCCGGCGGTGCTTCGTGAGCATTACGTCGGACGCGCCAGCAAGAAGGATGCGATTGCTTTCTTCACCATCGGTCCCAAGGGAGAGGAAGTGCCAGCAATCGCGGTGGCATAGGTCAGCCGTAATGACCTGATCCGCCTGGAGCGATTCCCGCTATTCCTGTTTGTCAGCGGCGACATGGTCGGCAAGAATCGCCGATAGATCATGAGTGATGGTGGCCAGATCGCGAATTACCGGACGGGAAACAGGGCTGAATGGCTTGGAATCGGACTGTTTAAATGTATCTGTGCTGTCGCCCAAGTTCCCAGGGAGGAAGATTTCGGATTGTTCGACGCCGTTGCAACGCTGCTACGCCGCTCAGGCCCGTTGCTCTATCCGGAGGACTCGTTCTTGGTCCAGTTCAAGTCGCGGACGGTCCCTGACATCTCGTATGAGGGAGAGCGATTCCAAGCATTGCTCAATCAGGAGCTGGCGATGTTTGTCGCAAAGGTCGATCTGACCGAAGCGAGGATAGACCTGTTCAGTCTTGCCCCCATTCTTTCACACCCGAACATCACCAGCGGCGATTCCCTCGTGCTCAAATTCGGCGGCGGATCAGAGTCCTTCAACCCAACTTCAAGACAGGCTTTCCTAACCAAGCCCGCACTGACATGGACTACGGCAGACACGGAAAATAGAGATTTCCAGGCAGATGCATACAGGGTTCTCAAGAAATGGCTGGAACTGGACCGTCAGAACCGGCTCCAGCGTGCGATGGGACTTCAGATCCAGATTCGCTGGGAATCCGGAAAAGAGCCAGAACCTGTCGGCACCGTGGCCATATCAGGCCCCGACGCCAATTCGCAGGCACTGCGCGGCATCGTTCCTGCAATCCAGTTTTTGCTCTTCCAAGCATCTCAACACCACGAGCTACTCGATCCGGCTCTTCAGATCGCTGAATGGTTGAGGCACCACGGAGTGGATCCAGATGTTGGCGGCATCATGTCGTCCATGGCCATTCATGCCAAGGCTCGAAAACAAGCCGCGGACATTTGGAGACGAAACCCGGATGCCGACCTTGCCTTGGCCCTCGTTCCCAATGCCATCGGTCCGGAAATGCTATCGTTCTGGTTGATGCCGGAACTCGGCGTGTCGAAAAAATACTCCGGCACATTGGAAGAACTGCGGGAACAAGGTTTCTTGATCGAGACCGATCCGGAAACAAACTCTGCCTCCTCACTGACCCTGGGATCAAAATGGCTCGAACAACGTGGCTTGAAGCTGATCGGCGAGCAGGACGGCGTCTTCCTCTTGAAAAGGCTCGCTCCCAATCCAGGATAACCCGAGAAAGGAAAATAGAAACCACGAAAACCACGAAAAAGCACGAAAAACCAATGGTTTGCGGGTAGAATTCCGCTCACCTTCAGAGTTAGCGTTCTGAATCTTCCCAACTCTCTGATTTTTAGTGAGCCTTCGTGTTTTTCGTGGTTCCCATCTTCCCATTTAGGATAACAGGTTATAGGGCGGTTTTTGGCCACCTGAGCTGGTATCCCCGACACACACCTATAGCCACGACAACTTCTCCCTAACCGCCCGGGCCAGTGGTTTCATCCGTTCGGTAGCGAAGAGCGTCTTGAGATGCTCCCGCTTCGCTGCTCCGTAATCGTCCAACATCGTGAACAGCCGGGCGACATGCTCGCTGCCGAGCGCCAGAAGCGTGTCCCGAACCATCCTCACCTCGTTCCGGTCCTGATCTGGAACCCACCGGGCACCCTTCAGCAGGAACGATTCGACCGCCCGTAGAAAGGCATCCGCCTCTACACGGGAATAACGGGGAGTCTCATGACACCCATACTGCGGGTATGGCACATGGTGCTTCTTGGTGCGTCCACAGAGGAGTTCGTCGAGGGCAGGAGAGCCGCCATTGGTCTTGCAGTTCAGAGTGAATCCAGCCTCCAGTAGGACTCCGAGCAATTTGTCATCGCCGAGATATACAGCACTCCCGATCAGGTCTACGGCATCGTCCTTGTGCGGGCTGGGTTTGAGCGAAGCGAAGAAGCCGGGCTTCCCTGAATACATGGCGATGGAAACGGTGGACTCCTCTCCCGACAAGCGCCCGCGGTCATCCATATATGGCGCGACTTTATGTGGATCGAAGCCGGCCCGGAGGAAGCGGATCACACTCGGCACATGCCCTTGATCGGCATGTGTGACCATGGCGGAGTAAAGTTGGTCCTCGACGTCCCCGGAGCGGATGCCGAGGTGCGCGACAATATCCAATGTGCCTTTGGCGTTCCGCATCGCACCCTGCAAGATGGTATTGCCAGCGGTGAAATCGATCCCCGCTTCGTGAAGTTTCCGTGCGAGGGCCACTTCCCCGGTTGCGAGAACCTCGACCGGGTCTATAGGCACGGTCCACCATGGCGAGCTGAGGATCAGGGCAGCCAGATCGGAGCGGCGGCGGCGCTGTGCTCCCTCATAGGCTTTCTCAAGATCCCACTGGGCGTTTTCGTAGCGGAGCAGGAGTTCGACCAGGCTGTGGAATCCCCGGTCAACGGCGGTGAACAATGGCGTCCACTTCCGGGTCTTGCGGAGACGGGCCGTGCCATACTCGTTAAGGAGCCGCTCGGCATCGAAGAGCCTGCCAACCTTGCAGTAGGCCTTGATGCGATCACGGCTTCGGGCGTCCAAATAATCGGGCATGATAACCATATTTACTGCCTTAACGTGGCTTCATTCACCGGTCATTCTGTGCGAACGAATGAAGTCTGCGAGAATTGCCTCCCGCCGGGCGTCCCGCTTTTGATAAATCTCCAGCAACCGGTTACGCAGCGTGGGGGAAAGGTGGCTGATGGATGCTGTGAACCCGGCAATTCGGGCGGCCCGCAGTTCGTCTTTCGTTGGCTTTGGGGGAATGGTCTTGAGTTTTCATCCTGAAATTTTGGCGCAGTATCCCCCCAAAGCCACGAGCAACATCCCAACTGCTTGGATTCGAGTTGAACGAAGGCCCAATCCTTCGTCTGCGGCTTCGGGCGAACGGTCGTTCACGTGGCCATACGAAATTGGCGAGCCAATACAATAACGCAAAAATGCAAAATAACCTTGACGACGTTAGCGTGCTCTAGTTCGTTACCTTCCGAGTGGAAACCTTGGAAAAGCGCCTCACCGACTATCTGGAGTCGATCACCGGGACACACCCGGACTTACAGCGCGACCCTGCGGAGAGGTCGCTCGGACTTCCCCTGTTCCTACGTGAGCGATACGGACTCCGATCCCTTCGCATTTTCGGCAGGAAATGCCTGCTGGCACTGGAGGGAACGAACTGGGAGCAAGGTTCCCCTGCGGAATATGGGGGCCACGCCGATTCCTTGCAGAGCGCGCTCGGGGAACCGGTAGCCATCGTGATCCCGAGGATCCCGTCCTACGCCCGGAACCGGTTGGTTCAAGCGGGAGTTCCATTCATCGTGCCGGGCAGCCAGCTCTTCCTGCCCTTCATGATGGTGGATCTTCGGGAGCGCTTCAGCTCCGTACCGGCTGCCCCGGGAAAACGGCTCACCCCGGCAACCCAGTGCGTCCTCCTTTACCACCTCCTCCGCGAATCCCTCGAAGAAGTGCCTCTCGGTGTGATCGCCGAGAAAGTCGGCTACTCGGCCATGAACCTGAGCAGGGCCAAGGACGAACTCGAAACTGCCGACCTCTGCCAAACCGGGCGCGTGGGACGCTCGGTGGTGATGAGGTTCAAAAAACGTGGGCACGACCTGTGGATCAAGGCTCTGCCGCTACTATCCTCGCCGGTGCGAAAATCCTACTGGATTGACTGGCCCGGGGTCAGCTACCCGGCAATCCCGTCCGGTCTCACCGCCCTCAGCCGACGCACCATGATCGAGGATGACCGTATCCCAACCTACGCCCTACCGCAGGAAACCTACCGTCTCAATCTGGAGAAGGGCCTATTCCACGGTTGCCCGGGACCGTCGGAGGCCAATGTCCAACTTGAAGCCTGGACCTACAACCCGCTCCTGCTGGGCGGCGAGGATGGCGTGGATCCACTTTCCTTGATCCTCAGTCTCCGCGATACCGCTGACGAGCGGGTCCAGCAGCAACTCGAAATCCTGATTCAGGAGGTGAAATGGGTATGATCCGCGGCCTCGACATCTTCCGCGAACGCTTCCGGACCTACGAAGGTTCACTGGTGCTCATCGGCGGTGCCGCATGCGACGATTGGTTCACCCGTCAGGGTCTGACGTTCCGCGCCACCAAGGATCTCGACATCGTGCTCCTTCTCGAAGCGGTCGATCACAAGTTCGTCGCAACCATGCGTAAGTTCATCCATGACGGAGGCTACGAGATCCGCCAGCGAAGCGAGTCCGGCCCTCCTGTTCTGTATCGCTTTGTAAAGCCGACCAACACGGACTTCCCACACATGCTGGAACTCTTCAGCCGGGCTCCCGAAGGCATCGATCTGGGTGATGATCAAACCATCGTGCCCATCCCCCTTGACGAAGCGGTCCACAGCCTCTCTGCCATCCTCGTCAAAGACATCTACCACAATCTGATCCGTGAACACGCGGACGCACGCGACGGCATCGCCTTTGCCAATGCCACGGCACTCATCCCACTGAAGGCCTATGCATGGTTGGACCTAAGCGAGCGGCAAGCTCGCGGCGAACCAATCGATTCCAAGGACATCAGCAAACACCGCGCCGACGTTTTCCGTCTCGCAGGAACCCTGCCGGGCGAGCCAGGTCCGCTGCTGCCTCCGGAAATCCGCGCCGACCTCTCCCGGTTCCTCGACGCATTCCCCGATGAATCTGCCGAATGGCCGGCCATTCTCGCCTCGATCAAATCCACTCTCGGTGGAAACATCAAACCCGCCTCCCTGCGGTCCGCCATCCATGCCTATTTCGCCATCTAACTCTTTTGACCGATCTGCTACATGACTATGATCACAGCACCTCCAGAGCCCGGCCAGGTAGTATATGTCCGTCAGCGACCCTTCGTGGTTTCCGACGTCCGAATCTCCGATCTTCCGGCGGAAATGGCTGTCACTGGCTCGCGCAAAGAGCATTTCGTCACCTTGTCATCAGTCGAGGACGAGGGCCTCGGCGAGGAACTTCAAGTGATCTGGGAAATGGAGCCTGGCGCGCAGTGCCCGGAGAAATCCGGCCTGCCGCAGCTTGAGTCGTTCGATACGCCCCGCATTTTCGACGCTTTTCTCGATGCTGTTACCTGGGGTTCCGTCTCCCAAGCCGACGACAAGGCCCTCCAAGCTCCCTTCCGCTCCGGCATCGACGTGGACGATTACCAACTCGATCCCGTCGTCCGCGCCCTCCAGATGCCACGGGTCAATCTTCTCATTGCCGACGACGTCGGCCTCGGAAAAACCATCGAAGCCGGCCTCGTGGCTCAGGAACTAATCCTTCGTCACCGTGCCCGCACCATTTTGATCATCTGCCCTTCATCCATCCAAGTGCAGTGGAAGGAGGAAATGCGCGACAAGTTCGGTCTCGAATTCCGTATCGTGGACCGGGACCTTCTTGGCGAACTTCGCCGCAAGCGCGGTATCCACGTCAACCCGTGGGCACACTTCCCGCGACTGATCACCTCCATCGATTTCCTCAAGCGTGAGCGCCCGATGCGCCAGTTCCGGGAAACGCTTCCGTCCGGTGACGAATCCGCATATCCGCGACCTTACGACCTGATGATCGTTGACGAATGTCATAACGTCGCCCCGTCCGGCCGCGGGAAATACGCCATCGACTCCCAGCGCACCCAAGCCATCCGCGGGCTGACTCCGTTTTTCGAGCACAAGCTCTTCCTCTCCGCCACGCCCCACAACGGTTACAGCGAGAGTTTTTCCGCCCTGCTGGAACTCCTCGACAACCAGCGCTTCGCCGTCGGCACGGACATCAACAAGGCCCAGTTGGAAGCCGTCATGGTCCGCCGTCTCAAATCCGAGCTGAAACTCCGCTGGGACGGTTCACGGCGCTTCGCCGAGCGCGTCGTAGATCATATTGCTGTCCCCTACACCGAGGCCGAGCGTCAGGTTCACAAAAACCTTCAGCGCTACACGGAACTCCGCGCCAAGTCCGCGGGCACTCCCGCCCAGCGCTTCGCCGCGGAATTCGTTCTCAAGCTGCTCAAGAAACGCCTGTTTTCCTGTCCCGCCGCTTTCGCCTCCACCCTTGAAAAGCATGCGAAGTCCGTCGGCGCGGGCACAACGTCCAGCGGTTCCTCATGGATGCAGCGCCTCAGCGCGGATGACGAATATCAGGACGACGACGAATACGAAGAAGACTCTGCGGAAAAGGTGGAAACCGCCACCCGCCACAGCGCCCCGCTCACCAGCGAGGAAGCCGGTATTCTCAAGGATCTTCGCCATTGGGCCGCGGCGGCAGCGAACCAAGCCGACACCAAAGCCAAGGAACTGATCGACTGGCTTCACAAAACCCTCAAGCCCGGCGGCAAGTGGTCCAACGAGCGCGTCATCATCTTCACCGAATACCGTGCTACCCAGAAATGGCTCCATGGCATCCTCGCCGCGGAAGGCCTCGCTGCCAATGACCGCCTGCTCACCATCTACGGCGGCCTGCCCTTGGACGAACGCGAGAAAATCAAAGCAGCCTTCCAAGCGGACCCTTCCGAGTCGCCGATCCGTATCCTTCTCGCCACCGACGCCGCGTCCGAAGGCGTCAACCTCCAGAACCACTGTCATCGCCTCATCCATTATGAGATTCCCTGGAATCCGAACCGCATGGAACAGCGCAATGGCCGCGTCGATCGCCATGGGCAGAAAAACGACGAGGTTCTCATCTATCACTTCGTCGGCAAGGGCTTCGATGCCACCAAGCCTGGCCAAGCGCCGGGTGACTTGGAAGGCGACCTTGAATTTCTCCTTCGCGCCGCCATCAAGGTCGAGGCCATCCGCGAGGATCTCGGAAAGGTTGGCCCGGTCATCGCCGATCAAGTCGAGGAAGCAATGATGGGTCGCCGCCGCACGCTCGACACGTCCCGTGCCGAAGGCGACGCGGCCCCTGCCAAAGCCCTCCTCAAATTTGAGCGCAAGCTCCGCGAGCAACTCGAAAAGCTCGCCGGTCAACTTCACAATACTCGAAACGAACTCCACCTCACGCCCGAGCGCATCCGCAGCGTTGTCGAAACCGGCCTCTCTCTCGCTGGCCAACCGCCACTAATTCCAGCCACTGTTAATGGAATCCAAGAGGCGTGGACACTCCCACCGCTCAGCGGCTCATGGGCCTATTGCGCCGAGGGTCTCGCCCATCCGCACACCCATAAGGTGCGTCCCATCGTTTTCGATCATTCGTTGGCGACCGGCCGCGACGATGTGGTTCTCTGTCACCTGAATCACCGCCTCGTTCAGATGTGCCTCCGCCTGCTGCGCGCGGAAGTCTGGTCGATGGACCGCTCGAAAAAACTCCAGCGCTTCACCGCCCGCATGGTGCCGGACAGCGCCCTGCAAACTCCTGCCGTGATCATCCACGGCCGCCTCCTCGTCCTCGGTGGCGACAATCGCCGCGTCCACGAGGAAATCATCACCGCGGGCGGCATCATCCAGGAAGGTCGATTCAAGCGCATGAACGTCGGCGAAACCGCTAGTGCCATCGCCGCGGCCGAGGATGCAGCGGCCCCCGGATTCATTGAGGATACGCTGAAGGGATTGTGGAAAAACATTGAGGAGCCACTCATCAAGGCACTCGATGTCCGAATGAATGAACGCACCAAGAATCTTCAAACCTTCCTCGATGATCGTTCGGAAAGTGAGATCGCCCATCTCACATCCGTCATGGGAGAACTCGAACGCTCGATCCGCGAAACCCTCGACAAAAAACACGGCCCCCAACTCGAATTCGATTGGACCGAAACCGAAAAGGCCCAGCGCCAGCGCGACATCGACAGTCTCCGCCACCGCATCAAACAGATCCCCGCCGAACTCGAACGCGAGACCGCCCACCTCCGCAGCCGCTACACCAATCCGCAGCCGCGCCTATTCCCTCTCGCCGTGACCTTCCTCGTTCCCTACCGTGCCGTTGCGCAGTTAGATAAGGGAGGCAGGAGATGAGTAACTCTCTCTATCGCCGAAAAAATCGGACATTTATGGGACAGCAGAGCATTCACGGGGGCAATGCTGCCATGAACTCCAACAACATTAGCCCAATTTTCCAAAGTTGATCATGTCAAAATCCTTCGAGGTGTTCTCTAGCTTGGTCTCAAGTTTCAGGCTTTCTGAACCTGCTGATCCGGCAGGTTTTGAGCAAGTTGAGATTTCGTGCCATACGTGGCTGGAACCGTCGAGTGGCGCGATGAAGCAGGTGCCCGCCATTTGGTTCCGGCCAGACGAAAAACTCACGCCCAAAGCGCTCCAGACAAAGCTGCAAAAATGGCTGCTCCGTTTGGGTGTCGTCACGGACGATAAGATTACGGGCATTGTAACCAGTATTCTCGCGCTGCTATCCGAGGATGGTCATTCACTCCCTGAATCACTCCAACTTCTTGAACAGCACGTTTATGAGGTCGACGTGTTGCATTGGCATGTGCTGCCGACATTGACCGGAGATGGCTGGCAGGGTTCTTTGAAATGGGAGGGCTTTCAGTTCGGCCGTCTTGATGCTCAGAAACTGGTCTATCGGTGTCGCAAGGCTCAGGCAATGATTCACGAGAAGGCAGCTGGTGCTTTGGATGGTGCCCCGGCTGTTTGGAGCCCGATTCTCAAACGAAAGGTTATGGATGTTGGCCGTCTCTTTTGGACCCTCAAGTCACCTGCTGTCCAGAAGCACGGAGCAAGCGTTTTGGAAGCCTATCTGCAGTGCATGACACGACTCCATGTGGAGGCGATGTGGGACACTGTCGAAGACGCTTTTCTGCTTCCGTTTGCCTTGAGCTATCCATTTATAAACCTTTCGGCACTCCGTTCACCGGCAGGAGCCGAGACCTGGACGTGTTATTCTGGAATTGGACTAAACGGGACTCAAACTTGGATAAACAGGGACATCCACTTGCGTACGGAACGTATGCCGAGAGACCTGAGCCAGGTTCAGCGTTTGCTTGATCGCACAGTCCAACGCTATCAGATCGATCAACTGACCACCTCAAATCTTTATGGCTTGTTGCTCCAAGTCAGCCGGAGCATCGCCAGAAGCAATACCCACTTGTGGTCAGCAAGGAGTGATGAATCGTTTCTGTTCCTGATAATTGCGCTTGAACAAGTGTTTTCCGAAAAGCAGAACACGACCAAAGCCGTCACCCGCCGCACCGCAATGGTTGTCCATCGCGCTTTGGATCTGACTTTTGAGGAAGCGGAAAAACTTGCGGTCCGTCTTTATGATCGCCGAAGCCGGCTGGTTCATGATGGTGAAGTGGGGGTGGCAACCGATGACCTGCTTCCCACCAGCGATTTTTCCGCCGAAACCCTACGATGTTTGGCTCGATTATGCGCAAAACCGGAATCCCATACTTCCGATTTTCACGAAAAATGGCTCAAAAAACTCGATTACATGATAGCAGGCATCGACGCGGGAAGCTCTCCAACTGACGCCGCCTTGGTCGAGGCAGGAATTCTTGAACTAAAGAACCCATGACTCCCGCCCGCCACCACGCCGAATGGCTCTCGCTGGTCGAATCCTCCGGCCCGTTCCTTTCCATGCCGGTGCTCCTGCGCGTCTTCCCGCAGGGCCTCGACCACCGCGACCCCGCCCGCGCCGCGGCCTTGCGTGAGAACTACGAGGACTGGCTCGAACGCGGCCGACCGCTGCTCCACGTCCACACCGCGTGGATCCGCCACGTCTTGGAAAACCTCCTCGAATGGCCTGCCGACTTCATCGCCGAGGGCCAATCCATCCCCGCCGGCCTCGAAGCCTCCCAGCCGCACTTCGGCGAAACCCTCCGCCCCGACCTTGTCCTCCGCCGTCCGCTGAGCAGCACCACGCCCGGCACCCCGGACGCCGACACCTCCCCGCAGATTCTCGTCGTCACCTATCCGCCCGGCCAGGATTTGGAGAAACCTGTCGCCGGCAAGGTCTGGAAAGCCTCCCCGGCCACCCGCATGACCGAGCTGCTCCACGCCTCCGGCGTCCCGCTCGGACTCGTCACCAATGGCGAACACTGGATGGTCGTTTACGCACCCCGCGGCGAGACCAGCGGCTTCGCCTCGTGGTATGCCGACATCTGGATGCAGGAACCCATTACCCTGCGTGCCTTCCACAGCTTGCTTTGCCTGCGCCGCTTCTTCGGCGTCGCCGCCGGGGAAACGCTACAAGCCCTCTACGCGGAAAGCGCCAAGGACCAGCAGGAAGTCACCGACCAGCTCGGCCGACAGGTCCGTCGCGCCGTGGAAATGCTCGTCGCCGCCTTCGATCAGATCGACGCCGAATCCAACCGCACCCTGCTCACCGCCGTCCCGGAAAAGGAAGTCTATGATGCCGCGCTCACCGTGATGATGCGGCTCGTCTTCCTCTTCTCCGCCGAAGAGCGCGGCCTACTACTGCTCGGCGATCCGCTCTTCGACCAGCACTACGCCGTCTCCACCCTGCGTGAACTCCTCCGCGAACGCGCCGACCAGCACGGCGAGGAAGTCCTCGAACGCCGTCACGATGCCTGGTCCCGTCTGCTCGCCACCTTCCGCGCCGTCCACGGTGGCGTGCAGCACGAGGCCATGCGCCTACCGGCCTACGGCGGTTCGCTCTTTGATCCCGACCGCTACCCCTTCCTCGAAGGCCGGGAAACCGACAGCCGCTGGCGCGAAACTCCGTCCCATCCGCTGCCGGTGAACAACCGCGTGGTCCTCCATCTGCTCGAAGCCCTCCAGCTCCTCCGCGTGAAAGTCCCCGGCGGCGGCCCCGCGGAAGCACGCCGCGTCTCCTTCCGCGCCCTCGACATCGAACAAATCGGTCACGTTTACGAAGGCCTTCTCGATCACACCGCCCGCCGCGCCACCGAAGTCACCCTCGGTCTCGACGGCAAAAACGAACCGGAAATCCCGCTCTCCAAGCTGGAGGAACTCGCCGGCATCGACCCCAACGCCGCCGAACCTGCCCCACTCGAACCCGGGCTCATGGCAGCGGAAACCTACGATCCCACCCCGATCCAGTTTCCCTCCCGCCAGGTCTCCTACCACGACACCCCCACCGCACCCGCCGCCCTCATCGACTTCCTTAAAGAAGAAACCGGTCGCAGCGCCAACGCCCTCGAATCCGCCCTCGGCTACCGCAAGACAACTGCCCGCGGCAAAGCCAAAGCGGAAGCGACCGCCACCTCTTCCCTCCTCGATCTCCCATCGTCGATCCACGATCATTCTCTTCTTCTCGCCTGCGTCCAGGACCCGAGCCTTGCTCGCCGCATCCGCCCCTTCGCCGGGCTGCTCCGCACCGACGATTTCGGCCGCCTCGCCGTCATCCGTTCCGGTGCCGTCTTCGTCACCTCAGGCACCGACCGCCGCAGCAGCGGCACCCACTACACGCCGAAGTCGCTCACCGAACCTGTCGTCAAGCACACCCTCGATCCCCTCGTTTACAACGGCCCCGCCGAAGGTCTGCCCGAGGCGGAGTGGAAACTCAAATCGCCCAAGGAAATCCTCGCCCTCAAGATCTGCGATCTAGCCATGGGTTCCGGGGCCTTCCTCGTCCAGGTCTGCCGTTACCTCGCCGACCGACTCTGCGAAGCCTGGGAACTCGCGGAAAAGGAACACGCCGGTTCCATCCTCATCACCCCGGATGGCGAATTCTCCACCGGCTCTTCCGCCGAACGCCTCCTCCCGGCTGATCCCGCCGAACGCGTGGCCCTCGCCCGTCGCTACGTCGCCGACCGCTGCCTTTACGGCGTGGACATCAACCCGATGGCAGTGGAAATGGCCAAGCTCTCCCTCTGGCTCATCACCCTGCAAAAGGACCGCCCCTTTACATTCCTCGACCACGCCCTCAAGTGCGGGGATTCACTTCTTGGAGTCAGTTCCGTCCAGCAGATCGAGAACTTCAGTCTCCGCCCTGGTAACCAGCAGGTGACCTTTGCCACCGCCAACCTTTTCCGCTACGTGGAGGGCGCTGCGGAAAAACGCCGCGCTCTGGAAGAACTGCCCTCCGGCGACCACACCCAAATCGAAACCAAGAACCGCCTGCACGCCGAAGCCGAAGCTGCCACCGCCAAAGTGAAATCCGTAGCCGACTGCCTCATCGCCTTGGAACTGCGCGGTCTCGACGGCAAAGCCTACGAAGATCGACGCGCCGACGAAGCGGAGAAGGTGCAACGGCTGATGCAGCAAGATGCGGACGCTCTCCTAAAATCTCCAATTTCAGATCTGAAATCCGCCCTTACCGCCCAAGCTCGGAAGGAACTGGGCGGACGACATGCTTTCCACTGGCCGGTGGAATTCCCTGAAGTCTTCGCTCGCGGTGGATTTGATGCCTTTGTTGGCAATCCACCATTCTTAGGAGGAAAGCGCATCAGCGGAGTTTACGGTGAGGACTACCGATCAATGATTGTGAGATCCGTCGCGCATCGTGCGATCGGGAGTGCTGACTATTCGGCGTATTTTTACCTCCGTGCAGCGACATTTTTGGGTTCGGGTTGCTTCGGCTTGATCTCAACAAACACGATCGCCCAAGGAGATACAAAGGATGTTGGACTTGGCCAAATGCTGAACGGTGGCACTCGGATCTACCGGGCTATAGCGAGTCAAAAATGGCCTGGTTCGGCAAGCCAAGACATTGCTATTGTTTGGGGCACCTCAATGCCGTGGCTTGGCCCAATTATCTTAGGAGATCGTGAAACTACCGAAATAGGAGCTGATTTACAAGAGGTTGGTTCAGTCACTGGAGTTGCATGCCGGTTATACAATAACCGGCAGAAAGCCTTCCAGGGTACACTTGTTAATGGCACAGGCTTCATTCTTGAGTCTGATGAAGCGTTACGACTGCTACGTGATGAGCGAAACAGGGAAGTCATTCAGCCGTATTTGATTGGAGATGACATCAATACCTCACCCACACAGGAAGCGCGACGGTGGATAATCAATTTCAGAGATTGGCCGATAGAGAAGGCATCTTCATTCTCCGATTGCTTTGACATTGTAACACAACGCGTGAAGCCGCACCGTGACCCGATTGTTGCGAAAGGAAAGCAGGTTCACGAATATGACTATTGGAAGTTTTGGGACAAACGTCTCGAAAGTTATTCTCGCGTCAACGTCCTTAAAAAGGCTATTGTTACGAGCCTTGCAGCGAAGCATGTGATCTTCGCATTCGCCAATACTGGCGTCGTATTTGTTCACCGCCTCGGTGTGGTCATTGACGATAGGTCAGAGATGTTGGCACTGCTTCAATCGACAATCCACAGTGAGTGGGCTTGGAAGCATAGCGCCACGATTGGCGGGGCCGGCATCGGATATTCCCTTACGGACGTCTTTGAAACGTTCCCATTCCCTACCAACCTGGACGGACTAAAAACAACTGGCGAGCGCTACGACGATTATCGCCGCCAGCTGCTGCTGGCCCGTCAGGAAGGCCTAACGACCACCTACAACCGCTTCCACGACCGGTGCGAGCAGTCAGCAGACATCGAGCGGCTAAGGGTCTTGCACGTAGAGATGGATCAGGCCGTGGCTGCCGCCTACGGCTGGAACGATTTGGACTTAGAGCATGATTTCCACCCGACCAAGCACGGGGACCGCTACACCCTCAGCAAGTCCGCCCGCCGTGAAGTCCTCGACCGCCTGCTCGCCCTCAACCACCAGCGCTACGCCGAAGAACTCGCCGCCGGATTTCACGAGAAGAAAAGCAAGAAATCCGCCACCGCTAAACCCGCCACCAAAAAAGCCAAAGGCTACGAACCGCCGCCCGACTTATTCCCACCCGCGCAACCGGACTTGTTCGGCTGAATTCATCCCATCATGCTTACACTCAATCACCTTCTGGCCGATGGATACTTTCCTAGAGAGTTGCCGTCGGCATTTGCTACCACGGCATTCGCAAGTGCGGTGACCGGGCGCAAAGGAGGATTGGTCAGCGCGTTGTCTGGAGGTGATCAAAATTTCTCGGAATTGTGCATTCACAACATGGTTCGCAGTGGGGGGCTTCGCAGACACTTGGGAATCCCGAATCCAGTCCATTACTCGCGGCAGTGCTTGTTTGTCGTTCAGAATTGGCCTGCCCTGCAACAAAGCTCCCAGCGATCTCCGTTTTCGCTCACTCAGCCGGTAGATACCGGAGAAGAACGAGCAATTTCGTCGGCGCACTCCCTAAACGAAAGAACCGACCATCGCTTGCGACTCCGTTCCGGGGGGCGGTTTATTTTGAAGGCCGACATCAATCGTTTCTATTCTTCCATTTACACACACTCCATACCATGGGCGATTGAAGGAAAGCCTGCTGTAAAACAGGCAAAAAGTGACGACAACCTTAAATCGATATGGTCAAACGAACTAGACTACCACACGAGAAACCTGAATGACCAGCAGACTGTCGGCATTCCAATAGGACCTGACACTTCGCTCTTGTTGGCAGAACTGGTTCTGGCCGCAGTGGACGAAGAACTCGCCACTAAAATCCAAGGATTGCGGGGCATTCGATTTATCGATGACTACGAGTTCGCTCTTAACCAACGCTCCGAAGCGGAGAAGGTTGTCAGCATCCTACAATCTATTCTGAGCAAATATGAATTGGCCCTCAATCCATGGAAGACCAAGATTATCGAGCTGCCCCACTCCATCGAGCCTCTTTGGACATCATGGATACGGACGTCGGTCTTCAGAGATGCGGGCATCAAAGGGCAAAAGAACGACCTCACTGCGTTTTTTGACAACGTCTTTGTGATGGCCAAAGCAGAACCCAACGAGGACATCTTTAAATTTGCGATTCCACGCTTCAATTCCGTCGATGTCCGCGAGGAAAACTGGACGACTTTTCAGAACTTGCTGGTCCAGTGTGCGCAAGTAGAACCTGCATGCCTTCCTCAGGTTTGTGAACAACTGCTCCATTACCAAAGCCAGGGGCGACCGTTGGATTCCGGGTTATGGTCAGCCTGTTTGAACCAGATCGTGACCGAGCGTCTGCCATTGGGACAGGCGAGTGAGGCTCTTTGGGCTCTCTGGCTCATGAAACAACTTGGTGTGGCGATGACATCCGGCGCAGAGAAAGCCATCGACCATTGCGAAGATTCGGCGGTGGCGCTCATGGCCTTAGGCATGGCTCACAGCGGACTGGGAAATCCCGACTCATTTATCCGCCTCCATACTTTCGCGGAACCATCAGAATTGTTCGGGCGGCACTGGCTTCTATGCTACGAGGGCAATAAACAAGGATGGCTGATTCCTCCTTCGGGAGCGGACTCACTTGGAACTCATCCGGCGTTCGACTTTTTTAGAAACAAGAACGTCTCATTCTTTGACATCAACGCCCAGCCAACTCCGCCTCGGCGAAATGCCCCGGGCTCTCAGGGTGGAGTTGGAGGCGGAGGCGGTTACTAGATTCGAAGAGCATATGTCCACTAGCCTACAACCGAACTACAGGCTCATCGCCACCGCTATAGGTGAATTGTTGAAGCGTGACAGCACCGTCAACGAAATCGGCAGGCAAGCAGCTGCCTTGTTTCGTTTTCATCGGGATGAATTCCCAAACCCGTCGATCACCTCGAAATGCTCAAAGCTTATCTTTGATTGGATTCTCTCGCTGGCGCGTGAAGAAATGGATGGTGACCAACGCCGAAAGCTACTTGTTGATTTCTGCCAGGCCATCACCCCTGACAAACTGAAACCGGAATTGGATCGAATTCTCCGTGGCCAAGGAGTTCTTGGTCAAGGCAGAGGATTGGGGAGCGAGCCGGAATTCGGTTCCCGTGGCTTTCACCAGGAGGTCTTCCGGCACTCGCGGATCCTGTTTCTCCAAGGCCACTACTTTCATGCCGTCTTCGAATCCGCAAAGGGCTACAACAATGCGGTCAAGGAGAAAGCTCAAACCGGCAAGGATGGCCAGGCGCTCATGCTAGAGGTGTGGGGCGCTGAGAAAGGCGTGCTGAAAGTTACCCCCTGCCAGTCGGACACAGACCGTAACGTCCAAGACGGTATCAAGTTCCTCTCCGCTGGTCTGATGCAGGCCATCCGTAATCCCCACGCGCATGAAACCGCCTTGGACTGGCCGATCAGCAAGGAGGATGCCATGGACATTCTCAGCTTCATTTCCTTCCTCTGGCGGCAACTCGACAAAGCGGTTTTTTATAAAGGGGGCACCTGACACATTCGAGCACCAATGAACTCCGACCATCAATCCCGCGCCATCGCCACCATCCGCCCTCTGCTTCCTCCGGATGCCGAAGAGCGGGTGAAACGTCTGGTGAAGCACGCCAACATGGTCGTGAGGGAGCAGATTAGGAGTGAAACCGGCCTGCGGATGGTGGACCCGGATGGGGCGGCGCGCGCCGGAGCGCCTGTCAGTGTGGTGGATGGGTTCTCACCCGCGTTCGCTGGACTGGTGGCTGAGAATCCAGACCCGGTTCTGTGGGCGCTGGTATCCGGCCAGTCACGACTGGGCAGGTTGGTGGACGGATTGAATTTCCTACTCCATCTGTGGCCTCGCCTAGCGAGGTGGCAACATCTCCCGGAAACCCTAAGTGATGCGGCACCCGCCTTGGAACGGACCCGTGAGGTGGCAGACGAGTTACAAAAGGTGGTGATCGCCCAGAAGTTGATCGAGAAGATGAAGAAGATCAATGAGGACACTCTCGGCTGCTACCGGGTGGAGCACAAGAAATCCCGGGTGGAGATCTACTGGATGCCCATCGCCATCGTGGCCTCGATGCTGGAGATTCACATTGAGGATGTGACGCTCGTTGTCCTGGCGCACGAACTGGCCCATGCCTACACCCACCTCGGCCGTGATATTGATGGCAAGGAGTGGGATCAGAGGGGCTTCTTCGACAGCGACAAGGCGGTGACGGAAGGTCTTGCCCAGTTCTACGCCATGGCAGTTTCATCCAAACTCTGGCAACGATACCCACTGGCCAGGGCCGCTTTCGATAAATTGCTCACACTCCAAAGCGGTCCGTATCTCGCCCATCAGGAATGGTCTCAACACTACTCCGGCAACGGGTCGGAGACCGTGCGCTTCGCGATGCTGGTGGCCCGCTCAAAAGGGAAAGTTACCAACGATGAGTGGCTGGAAGAGATCAAGAACACTACCACGAAACTGAAGCGAAAACAAGGGAACACCCGCGATCCACTTTTTAATTCATGAGCACTTTACTAAATCCACCCACCCCCCACGCCATTCGCGATGAACTCACCGCGATGGTGGTTAAGGATTTGCTTGGACCTGCCGAAGGGCCTGAGGAGGAACTCGACCAGCGGGAGGACCATGCCTACGGGCGTTATCTTGTCGGTCTTCTTGCTCCCCAATCAGCGGTGGTGGAAGGCGAGCAAATGGACAGCCTCGGCACCGACGGCGCGGATGATCCCGAAGTCGGCACCACAGATGCCTCGACCAGCGCCAAGGATTCGTTTTTTCCGAGCACCATCGGCATGAGCTTCATGGTGGAGGGCACGGAGGAAGCCATCGTCATCGAAAGCCAATGGGGGCGCTACCGCCGGGTGAAGAGCGAGAAGCAGGTGAAGAAACTCAACGGCGAGCCGGCCTTGGTATGGAAGCGGGAGCCGCATGAAGGCGAACCGCTGGTGCTGCCGCTCAAGCCGGGATTGTTCGGCCCCTACGAACCCGATCCCACCAACGATCCGCTGGTCACGCTCCAAGGCAAGGTCCGCCGGAACGGCCAGGGTTGGCTGGTGACGGTATTCCTACGTAACATTTCGCCCAAGCAGGATCGCAAGAAAGACGAAGCCTGGGTGTTCCAACCCAAGGTCCGAGCCCGCTCGGCGGGGCGTCCGTCACGGCCTGTGTTCCTCCAGCGCCATGACGAGCAGCGGGATTTTTCCCGGATGGATGCCATCACCCGCGAGGAGGCGGAAACCTTGGAGATGCTTTATCGCTTCCGCCCCGAGTTTGCGGTGGGTCACGGTTGCTCCGTCCATGCGACATTACCACAGCCGGATGCCGTGCGCGCCACCGCGGTGGAGACGGAATTCATCCCAAAGGCGGAGGTGGAGCAGCAAACACCGCCGGATGTGGAAGATAACCCGGACATTGCCGGCGTGGTGCTCGACATGAAAGATCTGGCGGAGATGCCCAAGGCGGACCTGCTGGCTTCGCTCAGCCAACTTCACACCGCATACGGCAACTGGATCACCCGTGAGGCACTCAAACAGGCAGAATCAACCCAGCGGTTGCAACACCACCAGAATCCAGCGGCGCGCGCCATCGCCGCCTGCCATCGAGCCTGTGATCGACTGAAGGAAGGCATTGACCTCATCGACAGCGACCCACAGGCCGAGGAGGCTTTTCGTTTCGCCAACCGGGCGATGTGGCATCAGCGGGTGCGTTCCACCTATTCGCGGCTGGTCCGCAAAAAGGAGCTTCAGCCAGGTGCGCCAGTCGATCCGCTAGACATTCCGAAGAACCGGAGCTGGCGTGTGTTCCAGCTCGCCTTCGTCATTCTGAATCTACCCGGTCTCACCCGTCTCGATCATGAGGACCGCACGCATGAAACGGATGCCGTGGCTGACTTGCTCTGGTTCGCCACCGGTGGTGGCAAGACGGAAGCCTATTTGGGACTCACTGCCTACACGCTGGCATTGCGTCGTCTGCAAGGTGAGATCGCAGGCCGCTGCGGCGATCATGGGATCGCCGTGCTCATGCGCTACACGCTGCGTCTGCTGACCCTCCAACAATTCCAGCGCGCGGCGGCATTGATTTGCGCCTGCGAAACGATCCGCCGGGCGGACATCGGCAAATGGGGCACCGTGCCATTTCGTCTCGGTCTATGGGTGGGATCCAAGGCGACGCCGAACAGCCTCAAGTCCGCTGCGGAGGCGCTCCGCCAAAGCTCGACCGGCGGCAAACCGACCGTCCGCGGCACCCCCCATCAGCTCATTTCCTGTCCGTGGTGTGGCCGGGAAATCCGCGAGCACCATATCAAGGTGTATGAAGGCACCAGCGAGATCGGCCGCTGTGTGACTTATTGCAGCGATGCCACCGGCGGCTGTGATTTCAGCGAGGCGAAAGCACCGAAGGAAGGTCTGCCCGTCATGGTAGTGGATGAGGAGATCTATCGCCGCCCGCCATCGCTCCTCATCGCCACGGTGGACAAGTTCGCCCAAATGCCATGGAAGGGCGAGGTGCAACATCTCTTTGGCCAGGTCAGCGGCCTGTGCGAACGCCACGGCTTCCTTTCCCCGGAGGTGGAAAAGGACGATACGGGGAACCATCAGGCCTATGGCGGACAGGCGCGCGTGTCACGCCAGGTTCATGCACCTCTCCGCCCGCCGGATCTCATCATCCAGGATGAGCTTCACCTCATCAGCGGCCCGTTGGGCTCGATGGTCGCACTCTACGAGACCGCGGTGGACGAACTCTGCACCTGGCAGGTGGACGGCAAACGCGTGCGCCCTAAAGTGGTATCGTCCACGGCGACGATCCGCCGCGCCAGCGACCAGATCAAAAAAACCTTCCTCCGCAAGGTGGAAGTGTTCCCGCCACAAGGTACGTCCATCGACGACAGTTTTTTCTCACTGCGTCGCCCTGCGGGTGAGCAGTATCCCGGCCGCCGCTATCTCGGTATCTGCGCGCTCGGTCGCCGCTATCCGGTGGCGATCATTCGGGTTTATACCGCACTGATGGGTGCAGCCCAGGTTCTCTATCAAAAATACGATAACCTGGCCGATCCATGGATGACCTTGGCCGGCTACTTCAACTCCATCCGCGAACTCGCAGGAACCCGCCGTCTCGTCGAGGACGACATCCGCAGCCGTCTGCGCGACGCCGATGAGCGGGGCCTCGCAAAGCGCCGGATCAGGTCGGTCGAAGAACTAACTTCCCGGAAATCAGGCACGGACATTCCCGGCATTCTCGAACGTCTGGAAACCGTGTTTGACCTGACTCAGGACGCCCAGCGCGACGCGGATCGCAAAGCCGGAAACCGACCGACTCTGCCACCCTACGACGTGATGCTCGCCACCAACATGATTTCGGTAGGGGTGGACATCGAGCGCCTCGGCCTGATGGTCGTGGCCGGCCAACCGAAGACCACGTCGGAATACATTCAGGCCAGCAGCCGCGTCGGCCGCTCCCGCAGCGGTCCCGGCCTTGTAGTCACAGTCTTCAACTGGGCGCGTCCTCGCGACCTCTCCCATTACGAAACTTTCGAGCACTATCACGACACGTTCTACAAGCATGTCGAGGCACTATCAGTGACTCCATTCTCAGCTCCGGCGCTCAAACGCGGGCTGGCGGGAATCCTTGTCGGCATGATGCGCCTGCATGACGATTATCTCAACGCCAACGAAGACGCAGGCCATCTGTCCGATACGGACCCGAACATGCCAAGGATCATGCAGAGCATCATCGACCGCGCAGAAAGGGCCACAGGCGATCCGAATGTGGGAGCCTTGATCAGGAAGATGTTGGACGAACGGCGCGACAAGTGGTTGAGCCTCGTCCATAACCAGCACGACTACGCGCTCGGCTACAAGGATGCTCCCGGTGGCATGATCGGCCTCCTCAAAGAAGCGGGCGCGGGAAGCTGGGAGGAATTCACCTGCCTGAACAGCCTCCGCGACGTCGAAGGCACTGTGAATCTCATTCTGGACCCCAACACTGCCGGCCTGCGTGTCGCCCCCAACCTCAACGACCAGCCATGAACGAACTCGGAGAACTTAGACCCAGCCAGTTGATCTACACCTTCGGGGTTGGCGCGATCATGGACCTTCCCAATATGTCCGCCTTGATTCTGGGGCTGGATGACTGGGATACGCTGCAATGTCAGGAAATCATCGAGGAGCGCCTGCTCGCCGCCGTCCAACAACGCATGGGGCCACAGGTCCGCCAGCTCATGTTGCCGCCCGTCACATTCGATGATGACAACGATCCGACCGCGCCAGCGAAGGGCGTGCCCGTTGCGCCGTTCCCGCGGTGGTTGCGTTGTCCGTTTTGTGCCCTGTTGGGAACAATCGATTCCGGTCATTTCAAACTGATCCAGGATCCCTATCGACCCGACCGGACACGATATGTGCATCATAATTGCAAGGCGCAGAGACCTCCTACGGCTTTGCCCGTTCGGTTCCTACTCGCTTGCCGGGAAGGCCATCTATCAGATTTTCCCTGGGTCGAGTTTGTTCACAGGCAAACCAAGCCCTGCTCGGGTGCGCGGTTGAGCATCCGGGAATTTGGCGTGGCGGGCGACGCCTCGGACATCATTGTCAAATGTGAGACATGCCAGAAAGACCGCCGCATGGCGGATGCCTTTGATTCTGATGAATTCGACATTGCTTGTCGCGGCCACCATCCGCATCTGCGGATGAACGATCCGCACGGGTGCAAGGAAAACGCCAAGACCATCCTGTTGGGCGCATCGAACAGTTGGTTTCCGATGGTGATGTCCGCACTCACCATCCCGCGGGCCGCCGACAAGTTGGGACAACTTGTCGAAAAACACTGGGTGAAGCTCAAGGATCTGCCGTCCCTGGAGGTGACCAAATGGGCGCTTCTGCCACAGAACTTCCCCGCATTCATCGGATTTGCGGCAGACGATGTCTGGGCGGCCATCCAAGCCAAGCTCGCTAGAGCGGCAAATGGCGCGGCGGAACCGTCGGATCTGAAACTCCCGGAATGGGAATTACTGGCCACCACGACGCCGCTTCCTGCCACCGATGAATTCCGGGCGCGGCGAGTGGCAGCCCCTTTGGGTTACGATCATCTGTTCGGTGAAACCACTCTCGTGGAAACGGTCCGCGAAGTGCGGGCACTCATCGCATTCACCCGTCTGGAATCAAAAGGCGACTTCAGCGAGGCCGACCAACAGGACGATGATCGTCAAACTCCGCTCTGCCGAAAGAGTCCCACATGGTTGCCGGCCTCCGAAGTCCGCGGCGAGGGAATCTTCGTCAGGTTCAACGAGGACGCACTCCAAGCATGGGAAGCCAAACCCGAGGTGAAGCATCTCGAAGCGGAATTTTTCCAAGCTCACAAGGTGTGGCGATCCATGCGTAATCAGAACCCGCCGGGCGATCATTTTCCCGGTATGCGCTTTGTGCTCATCCATTCGTTGTCACACGCGCTGATGCGCCAAATCGCGTTGGAGTGCGGCTACACTGCGGCCAGCATCCGCGAACGCATCTATTGCCTGCCTCCCGGTGAGGAGAATGGCCCCATGGCCGGAATCCTGCTCTACACTGCCGCCTCCGATAGCGAAGGAACCCTTGGCGGCTTGGTGCAACTCGGCGACCCCACCAGCTTGGGGAGACAGATCCATCAAGCGCTCGAAGCCTTGAAAATCTGCGGTTCTGATCCGCTTTGCTCGGAACACCCACCGACCGGTGACGGTCGCGGCATCCACGGTGCAAGCTGTCACGCATGCCTCTTCGCTCCGGAGACATCCTGCGAAAAGGGCAACCGGTATCTCGACCGCAACACTCTCTTCGGCACATTCGCTGCCAAAGCGGTTGAATTCTTTACGGAGCAATGAACCCTCTGCCTGCAAAGCTCATCGAGATGCTGCGTGTGATCCGGGAACGGATTCCTCGCGATGCCTGGCTTGCCCTTGCGAGTGGCTGCCGTGCCGCATCAGGCGAATCAACAGGCACCGCTGTATCCAATCTAGCCGGCCAATTTCTTCATCCCGATCAAAGCTGGGCGCTGCGGCAGGCGCTCAAGGATCACAGCTTCTCGACTTGGGCGGAAACAGCCACGGCATTCGAGGTGATCGACGTCTGGGTCTCATCATCACCAAGAATTCTCGACATCGTATGGAGCGGCCCCGCCAACGGCACCTTTCCGATCCGGAGGATCGATCAGGTTCTCTACGACCTCCTCAGCAACGCCCGGCAGCGGATCTTCCTCGTCACCTTCGCCGCCCACCGTGTGCCCTTGTTATGCGAACACCTCAGCAAAGCCATCGCCCGCGGCGTCGAGGTGACGCTTCTTCTTGAGAGCGAGCAGGCTTCCGCGGGGCAACTCAGTTTCGACGCGGCCAAAGCTTTCAAGGATGTCTGTCTCGACAAGGTCAGACTCCTCCATTGGCCGCTTGAGAACCGAGATCGAAATCAAGTCGGAAAACCCGGCAAGCTACACGTCAAGTGCGCCGTCATTGATGACACCGCAATCATCGGAAGCGCCAACCTAACGGACGACGCATTCAACCGTAACATGGAGATGGGAGTCATCATCAAAGATCCCGTTTCAGTGGCCAGCATTTGCGAACATTTCGAGACGCTCACGCGAAACGGAGTTCTGAAGAGTGTTTGAATAAGCGCCACCACGAACGGTCTATAATCACATGAAGGCGATGCTCTTCCTGGCTCCGTTCTCATTCGCCAAGACCCTTGGGACACTTCCTCAAAATCAGGAGGCAGCGGCCGCGATTTAGTTTGGATTCTCAAAGGAAATCGACGGGCAAGATCACCGCAATCTGGCCACAAACACCAGGTAAGTCAGCTTGTTTGGTAAGTTTGCAGGAAACAGAGGAAATGGAGGAAAGGGTCAGAATTTGGCCCTTCTGACACTTCTTGGGGCGTGGTTTGAGGGCAGTGCGCTGAGTTCAACGCGCACCCAATACTATGCCCGAACACACACCAATCCAATGGCCCCACTCCACAGTAAACCCCGTTGCGGGATGCGACGGCTGCCCCCTGTATACCCCGTCGGCGAAGGTCCGGTCCGCCATCACTGTAGCCTTGGTTGAGGTCGGTGTGCCACGGACGACCGCGTCGAGGATTGTCGAGAACGTGACCCGCGAGATGCGCACCAGTGATCTCTATCACCTGCGCGAGCAGGTGGCAGATCAGATCCATGGCAACTGTGTCCTGACTGGGGTCAGGTTGAAACTGAAGACGAAGGCGTTGATCGCTCGCACGATCAGCGCGGAGGTCCGATGCTATGCGGCGACTCTGACGATGCGCTGGGGTGAGAATCCTCGGCGGCCCGGCAAGAAGCTGAACAAGGGCCTGCCTCGCCGCTTCGAGGAGGTCACCTTCTTTCCCGGTCGGATGCGCGATGCCGCCGCGTGGCCTAATCTCCACGGCCACAATGACCCGGCAAAACCCTGGTTGAATGGTTGCCGCAGGCTGATTTTTGTTTCGGACATGGGTGATGCGCTATCCAAGGCCGTGTCATTCGACTACCTCCTACGCGAGATCATAGAAGTTGTCACGTCACCGGCTGGCCGACGGCACATCTGGCTCTGGCTCACCAAGCGCCCGCGGCGCATGGCTGAGTTCGCCGAATGGCTCGCCAAGCGCGGGATCCCCTGGCCGCCGAACTTGGTGCCAATGACCTCGGTCATCGATCAACGCATGGCAGATCAGATACATCACCTCAGGCGGATTCCGGCCAAGATCCGCGGCCTGAGCGTCGAACCACTCTGGGAAGACGTCGATCTCGACCTCGATGGCTTCAACTGGATCATCGCTGGTGGAGAGTCCGGCCCCTACGCGAAGCCCTTCGACCTCGCCTGGGCTCGCAAACTTCGGGATCAGTGCCGGGCAGAGGGCAAAGCGTTTTTCATGAAGCAGTTGGGTGCCCGCCCGATCTTGAACGGCAAGCAGCTTGACCTGATCGATGGACATGGTGGCGATTGGGATGAGTGGCCGGTAGATCTCCGCATTCGCGAGGTTCCTCCGGAGTTCCGCAATACTGTCCTCTAACGGTCGGATACGGACCCGAATGTCCGGTGGTTGGGACCCGTGGTTGGCTCTCGGAGTCAGTCACGGGGACCCAATTCAACACCGTGATAGGACTCGGCTGGTGGAAGAAAAACGTAACCTTGAAAAATGACAAGTCAGCCGCACCTCCCCACTATCTGCGCCATGAACTGCTTCTTGCGGACGATGGCGGGGTGGTAACCGATCCAACCTACACCCCCTCCGAAGCCGCGATGCGCTCGAACTCGACCAGCATTTCTGCATGGCGGGTGTTGAGGAATCGCACGATTTTGGCGTTGCCGAGCAACTTCCGGACGTATCCCAACAATACCGTCAGATTGAGCATGTTTTCGGAATACTTGTCTTCGGCGACCTTGTAGTCGCGTTCGAGGGTCTCCATTTCCATCTCCATGCGGGCCAGTTCCTCTCTGGAAACCCGCGCTCTCAGCCGCGGGGCTGCCGGATCCACCAGCATGTCTTTCGGAGTGCCAAGGAGAAGCGCCTCGGCGTAGCCTCTCGAGTAGTTGTTGGCGCTGATCATCAGTTCAGCGATCTCAATCTGGCGCAGAGGTTTCACGCGTCTCAGGATCTGGAGCGTGCTCTGGCCTATCTGCTTGTCTTTGAGCATGTCCACGGTTTCCTGGCCAATACCGATGAGGAGGTTAAGCCGTTCCTTGATGTCCTTCATGTTTTTATGGAGCGCGGCCGCTATCCGCTCCGCCGGCACCCCGTCTTTGACCGCCTTGACGATCATGGCGTGCTCCTGGATCGGAGAAAGCCGGCTGATGCGCGCGTTGTAGGTGAAACTCTCGTCCTCGATGGCAATGAGGCAATCGACCTCCGCGATCCTCAGCTCCCGGAGCGCGTGTAGCCGCAAGTGACCGTCCATGAGCAGATAGAAACCTTCGTTGCCCTTCTTTTGCGGATAAACCATCAGAGGTTCGATGACCCCGATTTCCCGAATGGACGACACGATGGAGGCGTATCGTGAAACGCTCTTTTCCGGATCCTTGATGACGCGCACCGGAAGAATCCTGTCGAGGGGCAATCTGATGCGCTCTTTGCCGAAGCCGATTATGGGCGTGCTCATGCGACCCTCCTTTCCATTCCGATGATTTCCGCTAGGAATGCCGGCATGGTGTCGAGTCGTTCCGCACGCAGCAAGTTGGTGAAATCCTCGTCGACAGTGAGCCGCCGGAAGGCCGTGGTGATGAACATGAAATGGGCATCGCAGACCTTGGCCTTTCGGACGAGCGACCGTTGGCGTTGGGTTTCCTTTTTGAATTCCTTGACCAGGCCGTCTGCTGTCGTCGGACCTTTTTTCAGATGATGGTCGTGAGTGTGAAGCCCCTTGCCTAGCGTCCTGCGCTGCATCAACACCCGCCGCACAACACGGATGGAGGCCTGATTGAGCTTTCCACCTTCGTAGGCCTTTAGAAATTCGCGTTGGGCTTCAGGGCTTTCGGTCTTGGCGATGTCGATGGCCACACCCAGCGGAATGGATCCTTTGACAGCTTCGGACAAAAGACGCTCTTCGCCGGCGTTGCGCAAGGACAGCAATCCGCTGACCATCGTGTCGGCGATGTCGAGCTTTTTGCCGATCGCGACGTTGCTGTAACCGGCTTGTTTGAGCCGGTCGATTTCGACGATGAGATCCCCGGGTGCCGGATACCTGCGTGCCATGTTTTCGACCAAACTCATGATCAAGAGGTCCTCTTTGGAAGCCTCGACGACCAACGCTGGAATTTCAAGATAACCAAGCGCGTTGAATGCCTCGATGCGGCCTTGGCCACAAACGAGGTCGTAGTGAGGCTGACCATCCGCTGTCGTACCCTGCCGCGGGCTGACCTGGATGGGTTTTTTGAGCCCGAGGTTTCGAATACTCTCAATGATTTTTTCGAATTTGCGGCGGTCGCGCAGACGCGGGTTGACGATCCGGATTCGATCCAGCGGGATGAATATGACTTCGTTTTCCATGGCTTCGTTTTTTGTTATGACTCCCTTCCGACATAGGCCCTCTGGGCAAGGTGGAAGAAATGGCTGAGATCGTCGAAGCGGTAGCCGTCCAGGCAGATGCCATTCTCTTCGGCGAGGCGGAGTTTTCCGGCGGCCACATCAATGGATGGCAGCAGGTAATAATCGCGAATGGAGTCATTGGCCGCAACAAGGCGGGCGGCTATGGTGATGTCCGGCCGTTTGGCCTGATCCAGATTGATCAACCACCGCGAATAGCCCGCGCCGGTATTCAGGTGTCGGCAAAGAGCCACGGAAACCCGGATCTCGCCATTGACGCGCAGCACGTTCCGGCTGTCTTCCATTTCCACGCCCGCACCGACGCCGCGCAAGCTGTCGGCAACCGATCCCACGAGTTCCGGATGGGTGTTGCGAATCCAACGGTTGATTTCGAGAAAGCCCAGATCGTTGGGCGGGGTGTAACCAATCCTGGCGTATGCGCTGACAAGCGTGCCAAAGCGATGCCGGAATGCCGCACTTGACGGAAGATCCGCGGCTTCGTCGATCAAGGAGCAGGTAATTTTTCCATGCAGATCGAGGATGCATTTCAGTGCCGTGAGCATTTCCAAATCCGTGAGACGACGACTGCGAGTGAGAATGATACCCTGTGCTTTCTGAAATATGTCCGCATCCACCACGCCGGGCCAGGCACCTTCCGCACGGACCCACTTGTCCGGGGGATTGCGAACGTGGCGGCGCTTCAATTTGAACGAGGTCCGGTGATAGACGTTGTTGCCGATGTATTTCTCATTCGTGAGGATCTGATGGACGGTCGCGCGGGTCCACTCACGTCCGAAGTCGGTCCGCACACCCCGTGCGTTGAGAATGGCGGCGATCTCCGCTTCGCTGCGGTCTTCATTCACGAAGGCCTGATAAATCCAGCGGATGTCGGCCTGTTCATCATCGGGACCCGGGATGAGCACGACCCGGTCGGTCTGGATGCTCTTCTGCTCGCCATGCGCCAGCACTCCTTTCGCCAGTCCGGACTGGTCCACGAGCATGCGACGCAAACCGTATCCGGCGACACCGCCCTGCTTGTAACCGAGAGTGATCAGCCTGCATGCGCCTTGGAAGACTTTGGAGGAGAGTTCGCGGCTGTATTCACCAGCCATTGCGCGTTTCACGCCCTTGACGATGGTGGAAACCGGGCTGCCGTCGTTTTCAAACTGCTCGGCGCAATAATGGACGAGGATTCCGGCGCGGCGGCAGACATACTCGTAATAGGCGCTTTCGTCGGCATCCTGGAAACGACCCCAACGGCTCACATCATAGACAAGGATGCAGGAGAACTCCGTTTGACCGGCCTCCACATCGGCGATCATCCTCGCCAGGGAGTCGCGGCCCTGAATGTTGAGTCCACTTTTTCCCTCGTCCGAATAGGTTTTGACGATGTCGAGATTGCGGCGGGCCGCATATTCCCGGATGGCGTCCATCTGGTTGCTCGTCGAATACTGCTGATGTTCCGTGGACATGCGGACGTAGGCCGCTGCATTGGCTCTCGGAAACTCGTTTTCTGGAAGTTGGTCGGGCGTCGTCATGATCTGTGGCTTTGGAATTGTTGCTGGCCGGACCGCTGTCCTGGATGCGGGCATTGTTCCAACGCGGGATACCTCACATTTGAGTGTCCTCGCCGCCCGATGCTGCGGTCGCGACCAAAGTCGCGGATGATCAATGCCATGGGTTGGTTCCAGGATTGTTGTCATGTCCGTGTGACAAGGTTGGCGGAGCCCTCCCGTAAGTGAATACCCCAGTTGTGTGGACCGGGAGCTTGCCCGCTGGATGATGGCACCGATAAATGCCGAACACGGTTGCGCCCACATCGCCCGCCAACCTAGCCGTAAGAAAACGGGCACCGCCGAAACAACCACAGATCTCGCACCAAAAAGCCACGGCAGTCCGCGGAAGGTCCGCCAGTCCGTAAGCTGAATACAAAACGCTTCGTGTGTCTGAAAGCCGATCTTCGAAGCGTCGTTGATAGCCGCCGAGCAAATCTGTCCACACGCTGACCGATTCACTGCTCCTCAAACCGCCCAGATACTGTTCCACCGTGTCGGTAGCGACGAGCCGGTAGGGCTGGGCGAAATCCGGCAACATGCTGGTCGTCCCACGGCAGGCATGGCATCTGAAACGGCGGACCTTGATCCGCGAGGTGCGCTGCCGACTCTTGATCGACACCCATCGGCTGTAATATCCGAGCGCCCGCATGACACCGGATTCCAGACAATTCGGGCAAGCAGAGGGACGGGACACGTTCAAATGCGCGTCGGTGCGCACATAATCTTCCGGATCACCATGGAACGCGAAAATCAGCTGCATGGCCCGCTGGGGTTTGGGCATTGGGAGCCAGGAGGGATACTTTGGGTGTTCGGTTTGACGTTGCGGAAAATTGCTGTCGTCCGTCTCAAGGAAGAATCAAAGCTGTGATTATCACGCGCACGTCATCGAATGGCGCGAAGCCTTCGTTTCCGAGGGCTGTGGTTGTCGACGGATGTATATCAACTTCCGACCAAGATGGCGAGAGAAAGACTTGCTAGAGAAATCCGAGTGTCATGTTACACGATATAAAAAAGAGGCCCCCACCCGAATTCCCGCCAATGCGGATTCGAGTGAGGGATCATGTTCAGCTCTGCTCCGGGCGCGTTGCGGCCGATCCAGATGTTACACTGCACAAGTGCCGGTCACGCACGGTGCGCAGGTCGGATTCCCATCCCGGCCTGATGCCGTCGAGCAAACGCCGGATCACGTCCTCGCCGAAGAAGGCAATGAGGTCGGTGGCGATGCGGCGTTTCAAGTTCAGCGCGGCGCTGTCCTTGAGGCCACAACGCTTGCCGGCCTCGCGCATGGTTCCGCCTTCGACTAACACAAGGATGGCGGTGCGGTGGCGTTTCGGATGTGAGGCGAGGAACATTTCCCAATCGAGGTTGCGCGCGGCTTCCTCGGCGGGGTCGGGTTCCTGGCCATGGTATCCGTGGGGTGCGATGACATCGTGCAGTGTGCCAATGTCGCCGAACTCCATCTCGATTTCTTCGTCCAGGCATTCGTGGCGCGCCTTGCCGTCGATCTGACAGCCCGGCGACATGACATCGCTGCGGCCGGTGTAATAGCTGCGGCGACCGCTGCGGGCGGCTTTGGTGGCATACCACGCCATGTTGCCGGCGGTGAAACGCTGGCCGGCCTTCTCGGCAGAGTCCATCATCCGGGCGGCCTGCAGCGTGCAGTCCTGGACGATTTCCTCGTCGTCCTCGTGGCCGACTTTCGGAACCGTGTGGACGGATTTCCGGAGGCGCGGCACGACCTCGTTCACAAGCATGTCATTGAGCATGGGGCTCATCGTGTTGGTTTCCTTTCGGTTTGTGGTTGAAAGGCAACCGCACGACGACCCCCACCGCGGGAGCCGTCCGTGGCGATTGCCAGGGTGGCTCCCGTCTCCGCGTGTGGAACGCGGTGGCGGGGAGAGGGGCGGGATAACGAATTGGCCGTCATGGAAACCGGGGGAACGGGTCACCATGACGGCCTGTCATGAGCCCGGCCGGCGCTTGGGCATGTCGAGCGGCCGGGAGGGCTGTGGTATGGATGGTTTGATTTCAGCGACGCGGGGAGGCGGCGAGCCTGATCAGCAGCGTGATCACCGCCGCGCCGACGAGCATGGGCAGCCAAAAATCGGAAAGAACCGAGAATGAAAGCGCGATGATCGCTATCCACGCAAAGACGAGAAACAGGAATCGGGGTGTCATGGTAGGCGATGGGTAGGCGGGTTGTCGGGTGAACTGGGTGTCCGTGGTGGGCGGGGCTGCGGGTTTCGCAGCGGCCGTGGCCTCAGCATTTCCCAGAAGAGAAACGGCAGGATAGCGAAGTAGAGCCCCCAGCTGAACGATTCGATGATTGCGCCGACGATCCAGGTGAACAGGGCCACGTAGACGAGCCGAACGAGAAAGCCGCGGAAGGTCATGGGACGGGTTTTCTATCGAATGATTTTCCCGAGGACGACGACGCAGGCCGCGCCGAGCATGGCGTAGCCGATGACTTTCAGGCCCTCGCCGACAGGCTCGGTGTCTGTGACAGGCACCGGCGGTGGCTTGGGTGGGGAGGAATCGCTGCAGGACGCGCAGGCAAGGACCAAGCCGAGCCCGGCGAGCGGAAGCAGAAGCCACTTCCGATTCCGCCGTCCCGAGAATCGCCGGGAGGGTGCGAGCAGCGGCTGGCAGGGATGTGGGGTATGTCTGTGGAGGTGATGCGGGATCATGTGTGGTTGGTGTGGGATTCGGGGTTGGAAATGAGACAGCCCGCTCGGAATGAACCGGGCGGGCTGCTGGGGTGGGCGACGTCTGAGGCTTGTAGGCCTCCATCATAGGATTATGACACAATTTGGGCGGAAATTGCAGAAGCGAAGCCACTCAAGTCTAGTGCAACATGGAATGCGCAGCTGGCAAGACTACCCTGTCGAGAGATTCGGCTGGGCGAGCTCACCGTCACCTGTAACGAATGCGGCAACGCACACGAACTCAAAAGTGGCCAGATCGTGCCGGCCGAGAAGCGCGGCCACGTCCACCACCTGGGGTGCTGCCCAAAGTGCGACCGGAAAACGTGGAGCGAGCCGTTCGAGCTGCGCCCGGTATCGAGCATGCCGCGGAACCTCACGCCGGACCAGATCAACCGCCCTGAGCCGTCAGCCGTCCGCTGGTGCGTCCGGTCGCGCGACGGCTGGTGCGTAGTCAAAGGAGGCTGTCTCCCTGACGTGAAAGCCGACAGCGTGGAAATCAGTGCAGGATGTTCATCACCCAGCCGTGGGGCTGGGAACGGCGCGAACCGAACTGCCCGAACTGCTGTCCAGCCGCCCACGTAGCCGCCATCGAACAGGTCGCCCATCCTGGCAGCCATGTCGTTGGGGATCGCGATACCGAACATGGTCCGCAGCTCGTCCATGATCTGCTTGTTCGGGATGAGTGACTCGCGGCACACAATGCGCTTCATCATGCAGGCGTAGTTGGTGGCCATCAGGAAGTCATCCGCCCGAGCCCCGTGCTTGATGTAGCGCATGATCGTCCGGCCCGACGGTGCCTCGGTGATGTTCCGGCGGACGTTCAAGCAGTCCAGCGCAAACGAGCTGGAGTCATCCCACCGCGGCCAGGTGATCATCCCGTCCTTGATGTCGGCCAGCACGGCCGAGATCGAGTCCGACCGGTGAAGCGACATGATGTTCGACTCCGGGTGAGGAATGCGATCGAGCATCAGCTTGGTGTCGGTGTATTGGAAGTGGATCAGCAGGTTCGTGGGGATCGCCCCGCAGTCCCGCATGTGGGCGTTGTAGTAGGCGCCGCCGCCGTTGTCGGTGCCCATCGCGAACGCCTGGTATTTGTTGTGGGCAGCCACGATGTGCTGGGCGATCTCGCGATAGTTCATCCCCGCGTAGCGGTGGGCGTAGATCAGGTCCATGCGACCCTCCGGAGTCATCCCGTAGATCACGTGCACCGTGTAGGAGAGTTTCGACCGGTAGGCCGGCTCCCAGTCCGAACCACCCCAGTCGACGCCGGAGAACACCTTGATGTAGCGCACCTTGTCCTCGAGGTAGTCCGACTGCGTCCGCTTGAAGGTCTTGTCGGTGCAGCACTTCTTCAGGTCCGCCTCGCTGAGCTCGGTCATCCCGGACTCCACCGCGATTCCCCAGATTTCCTGGAGGAACTTCTTGAACTGGCCGTTCTGGGTATACCGCTGGTAATACTGCCAGATGTCCATGAAGCGCTTGCCCTGCGCATACTCCGGCACGATCACCTGCGGAAGGTGGAAGCTCGGCATGTTCACCCGCAGCCGGGAGCGATCCTCGTGGACGAACTCGCCGGCCATCGGGTTGAGCCTGATGTGCTTGTTGTCCGGGCAGCGCAGGCCTTCCGGCGAGACCATCATGTTCGGAATGATTTCCGGATCCCCCAGGGAGTGGAACTTCTTCGGGCACGAACATGGGATGTGCCAGACGCCGCGGCTGCCCAAACGATACTGCGCTTCGAGGCAGGTATCGAGGTCCTTGGACGTGCCGGCGAAGATGGTGAGACGGGTGTCGGGGAAGGCCTTTTGGACCTGCTCGATCTCAGGAAGGTGCGATGCATCGAAGTCTTGATTGGTCGTGGATGACAATGCCATTTGGCAACGGCGCGCAGGGTTTCTCGGTCTACTCGACGAGCACCTTCCTGCTTCAGTAGCGGTTGCTTTTGAGGACAGGCCTATTCCGAGCGTCTGTCACGCGCCCACTTCTCCCGGGCACGTGCTCTTCGCAGCTCCGCGTAATCATCTGCCCGCATCTTCATGCAAGATTCCCTTGCGCAACTGATGAATGGGCTCCGCGGCGACATTTTATGGGTGAGGCTGTTTTGGAAGATTCGCGGGCAGTATCCGCATTTGTGGGTCTGCGGTGGTTTCTCTGGCCGTCCCTCGGACTTTCTTTTCTCCCGGTAACTTTTCTTCCATGCCTTGTGATGCGCGGCTTTCGGACCGTCCCCGGATTTCAGCTTCTGGTTCGCAGCGTGATACTCACGCCAACGACTGTAGCGAAGAGGATCCTCTTTGAGCAGCTCAATGCTGCGCCGGTAGCGCTCCTTTTTCTCTGCCTTCGACAACGCTTTCCGGCGGCGAGCTCTACTCTCCTTGTCCTGCTTTTTGCGGCATTCTTCAGAGCAGAACTTTGGCTGTGGTCCATGTCCCGTTGATGGAATCACAGCGCTGCACGCCTCGTTCGCGCACACAGAGTTCTCGAAAGACGGCAGTTTGCGGAGCATGCTCGGATGCATGTGCGGCCGGATCTTGTCCGCGAGAATGAACGATCCAGCCGTTGACACCACCAGAAGCCAATACCGCTTGTCTCCCTTGGACACCTGCTTTGGCTTCGCAGAGATGCCGTTACGCAGAAACCACGCGGCAAGGAGCTCAACTTCCTCGCGGGGATAGTCATGTGTCGAGAAATGCATTTGACGCGTCTGAAGGCTACCATCGTCCTGATAAAACCAAGCGGTCTGACGCCAGTTCAGCTGATCCACCAACTCTTTGGTGATTGCCTTCCTGAGACCGCTAGGCCGGGAGGCATCTGGCCTGTAACAAAGGTAACGAACGAACTCGAAGACCGGTGTGGTTAGGGTGGAAAATCTAACAATCTTATCTCCATGCCCGAGATTGTCCGCCTCTGACGGCGCTGTGCCTCCACAGTAATTCCTGATGAGGTCGAACTTGCTCTGGCAGTAGTCTTTCTGCTCCAAGCCGTGAACTGCAGAATATCGCGGAAACTCGGTCGACCACCCCATTGATCCGTCACCAAGAGTCGTTCCGATAATCATATCCCGCGCAGCCTCCGAGAGCGGTTTCAACTTCTGAGGCGATCGGACATACTGAGCCAATGCATGATCGGATAGGTTCGGCGGGCTCACGCCATCAGGAAGGATGCCAATCGCGTGTTTGATCAGCTCACGAATTCTTAGGTAGCGGTCGGTTTTTGTGGGCTGATTTTTGGGAGTGTTCATTGTCTGTGTGCGGGATTTGGTTTTTAACTGGCTTTGATTCCGAGTGCTTCTGCGACTGCCATGGGATTGAATCTCACGACCCGTCCCAGTCGGAACGCTGCTCGGATTTTCCCGGAACGCTCCCAGTTCAGAATGGTGTGACTCGTCACCTGCAGCGCCTCGGCCAACTGCGCCGGCGTCGCCAGATCCGGAAGCCGCCTGCCCTTCAAGTCACGCAGCACGATCTCGTGTGCGGTGGCTTTGGTTTGGTGGACGGGCTTCACGAGGCGAAAAAGACCTCAACGAACCCAAGAAACAAGCGTGTATAATTGCCGTAATGCACTTATAACGAATCACATACAAATAGGATGCAAAACCTGATTGAACGCATCTTGAACGCAGATTAAGTCGGACTGAACACTCCTCAAACGGCGATGAGGTATGGACTGAACATCAAACGAACTTGTTCAGATGCTGTTTAGTGGCTAGGTCACCTGACCGGGTAGGGTTGAAGACTGGACTAGCTCTTCTTTCAGCGCTATCCACGGATCAATTCGATCCCACGACACCTCCCAAAATACCTCGATTCGATGCCCCCAAAGGAACCCAACGCCTCAAAAAGACCATTCCAAGGACAATCTGCCTCCCGGGAAAAGATGCTTCTCAATATCATCGGGATGCTGCGGAAAGAGTATCCCGAGTTCATCAGCGGGAGCGGATCGCCAGATCAAAATGCCCTTAACCGCCTCGCCGAACGGGCGGAGCATTTGCTTGATGCCGTTGATCGACGATTGGATCGTAGTGTCCATGCATACCAGTTGTTCAGCCCGGGTGGCCCAAGGCAAAGTGCACGTGAAATATCGAAACTGTTAGTGAAGGCAGGATGGAAGAAAGGATTGCAGCACGTAAGCATCCGCTCCCTCATTAAAAAAATCCTGATTTTTGCGGAGCAAGAGGTGGAGGCAAGAAGACTGCTGCTAACCGGTTATATTCTGGAGCACCCACAAGGCCACCACTCTGTCGAAAAAATCTGCGAGAAGATCGATGGCAATGCGATCCTGCTGGTCGATCAGCTTGGACTGCGCGACGCCGTCACTGACCCTGAAGCACTCGAACGCGCTATCGCGTCGGCGATCAAGAAACAGATCAGCACGCAGCTACGGATTTCTAATGTGTCCAACCGAGAAGAGAACGCGGGGGCATCGATTGCCATTCACCATTTCATGGAGTTCGTGTGCGGTTTCAGGACAGTGGCTGAATTTGAAGCGCGCCCCCCAATGCTGGTCCGCCCCTACGAGTTGTTTCTCTTCGCGCACCAACAAGGCCTCTACGAAGAGAAACTGACGATGCCTTTCTCCAGCCTGCAATCGGACGTGATCCAACCGTCCGTAAAGAGTTCGTTGACCATCCTCGAAACTCACGGATATGCCGAGGGGGAGATTGAATCCTGGAACCGCAAAAACGACCCGGACGCCGAAATGCTTACGAGCCAATTTTTTGAGAAGCGCAACGCGCTCAATAAGCCGATCAAGCAAGGTGTTTCCCAAAAAACCACTGGGGGCGCAATATCTCCATCCAAAAGGGCGGGCAGCCATGAGCCCCCAGAGACGGCGGTCACGAAAAAGTCGAATTCAAAGCGGCCCACCTAGAAGGAAATCACCAAGAATTCCCGAAAGGGCACAGGTGAAAAATTCAGGGATCAAGTGCCAGATCATAGATTTCCGCCTGTGCACGCTGAACCAGCCACCGTGTCATCTTGGTTATTCGGTGCACAATCCGCCGGATTTTAGAGGCAGTATTCGGGATGAACCAGTCGGCACCTTCATTTAAAAACCTAACAGATTTCGTCGTAATCCATTGATTATAAGAGTGCCGCCGGGGGGACTCGAACCCCCACGAGGGTTGCCCCTCAACGGATTTTAAGTCCGTGGCGTCTACCATTCCGCCACGGCGGCGCACTTACTGCTCCGCTGGTTGGTGACGGTTGGATTCCGG
>Ga0315904_10001573_pt1 | contig 36415 bp, 34 predicted proteins | sample LakEriMetagenome_6_FD_203529 | JGI IMG/M metagenome (GOLD analysis project Ga0315904, IMG submission 203529) | Freshwater fungal communities from buoy surface, Lake Erie, Ohio, United States - Buoy 12 MA120 | ecosystem: Environmental > Aquatic > Freshwater > Lake | place: USA: Lake Erie, Ohio...
TCCAATGTGGGTGAAGATCGCTCAGGGTATTGGTGGTGCTTTTATGGGAAGTAACGGAACAATGACGGTTGATGTCGAATTCTCTAAGGATCTGAATAATTGTTATATCAGCTGTGGAACAAACGGTGTCTGGAGATTGGACGGACTTGGAAGCCTCTATACGTCTGACCCTGACTTCATATCCAAGGCCGGATATCACGGTACACCAACTCCTGCTGCCCCTACTGCTACAACCATCACTAAGATCGCTACACAGAACTACCAGGGTATAGCAATCAACCCTGCCGATGAGGATGACCTTATCTGTTTCGCTGGTGCTGCAGGTACGAATAGAAGAACATTGAATGCAACTGCAGCGGCTCCAACATTCACAGCACTTGGTGGCATACCTCCAACAGGACCTAACCCTGCTTGTTACGATGGTATCATTGATCGCAACGACTCTGATATTATCGTTGTAGGTACATCTGAAGGTGTATTCGTTTCTGAGAACGGTGGTGCTGACTGGACAAACGCTTCGACAGGATTTGAAGGTGTGCCGGTATTCCATGTGCGTCAGTCATGGAGAACATGGGAAGAAGGTAACTACAGACCAGGAGAGATTTACATTGGTACGTACGGTCGTGGTATCTGGGCTTCTGCATCTTATCTTGGAATCGGAGACAACGGATCAGGAAATGAATCAGCTTCATTCAAGACAAAGTTGAAGACGTATCCGAACCCGACTACGGATAACACTACGCTGACATTCAACCTTGCTGAGACGTCAACGGTTACTGTAAACGTTTATTCGATCTCCGGTGTTCTTGTGAAGTCTATTACGAAGAAGAACATGGATTCAGGTGCACAGACACTGACCATCGATGGTGACGACCTTCAGAATGGTACTTACATTGTGAAATTCATCGCAGGTAAGCAGAACGAAACAGTGAAATTCATCAAGATGTAATCTAGACACAACTATAGAAAAGGCTGTCTTTTGGCAGCCTTTTTTTATGTCTTTTTGCGGAGTAAAAAATCCTTTACGGATATAAATCCTACATTTGCAAACCAAATAAAAGATCTATGAGCACTTACGATGTTACGATAATTGGTTCCGGTCCGGGTGGCTATGTTGCAGCGATCCGCTGTGCACAACTTGGAATGAAAACTGCCATCATTGAAAAATACGACACCCTGGGTGGTACGTGTCTCAATGTCGGTTGTATTCCATCAAAAGCACTACTCGATTCTTCAGAGCATTATCATAACGCAGTGCATAACTTTGCAGAGCACGGCATCGAGACGAAAGGCGTGAAGCCGAATATCGAGCAAATGGTCAAGCGCAAAGGAGAGGTTGTATCTCAAACAAGTGCAGGAGTGAAGTTCCTCATGGACAAGAACAAAGTGGAGGTGTACCAGGGTCGTGGTTCCTTTGTCGACAAGAACACCGTAAAAGTGAGTCATACTGATGGAAAAGAGACATTACTCAGTTCAAAATACGTGATCATTGCCACAGGTTCCAAACCTAATTTCTTTCCTGGAATGGAACCGGACAAGAAGCGAATCATAACCTCTACTGAGGCTCTGAATATGAAGGAAATCCCGAAGAAAATGTTGGTCATCGGTGGTGGTGTAATCGGACTTGAGCTGGGATCCGTTTTCGCGCGTCTGGGCTCTGAGATCGAAGTGATCGAATTCGCTCCGACGATCATTCCGACAATGGATGGGGCGCTTGGTAAAGAACTATCCAAAGTACTTAAGAAGGAAGGCTTCAAATTCAACTTCGAACACCGCGTTCAGAAAGTGGTGAATAAAGGAAAATCGGTCGTACTTACCGCTCTCAACAAAAAAGGTGAGGAGGTCACATTTGAAGCTGATTACTGCCTGGTAGCGGTTGGACGTAAACCTTATACTGAAGGTCTGAATCTTGAAGCAGCTGGACTTTCGGTTAATCAAAGAGGTCAGATCGATGTGAACGATCACCTTCAGACTTCTGTTGCGAATATTTATGCAGTAGGTGATGTGGTTCGCGGTGCCATGCTCGCACATAAGGCTGAAGAAGAAGGTGTATATGTTGCAGAGCTGCTCGCGGGACAGAAACCTCACCTCAACTATAACCTGATCCCGGGAGTTGTTTACACTTGGCCGGAAGTAGCAGCTGTTGGTAAGACTGAAGAGGAACTGAAGGCTGCCGGAGTGAATTACAAGGTTGGTTCCTTCCCTGTAAAGGCTTTGGGAAGAGCACGCGCAAGTATGGATACCGCGGGTCTTATCAAGATCCTAGCAGATGCAGCGACTGACGAAGTGCTTGGTGTTCACATGATCGCTCCGCGTGCAGCAGACCTCATCATGGAAGCCGTTGTTGCGATGGAATACCGTGCATCAGCTGAAGATATTGCGCGTATCTGCCACCCGCACCCAACATATTCTGAAGCTGTGAAGGAAGCGGCAATGGATGCCACAGATAAAAGAGCTATGCACGTATAACGGTATTGCAAAAGATACATCAAAAGCGACCCTTTCAGGTCGCTTTTCTATTTTTTCAGCTGTTCCTTGAACCAGTAACCGGAATCTTTTATATAGCGTTTCTGATCCCTGTAGTCCACATACACCAGACCAAAGCGTGGCTTGTAGCCTTCGCTCCATTCGAAATTATCCGTTAAGGTCCAGACAAAATAGCCCTTGACAGGCACTCCTTCCGATTTCGCCTTCAACACATACTCCAGATAGTCACGGAAGAATTGAATTCGTTCTGGGTCATGTACTTTTCCATTCACAAGTGAATCTTTGACACACACGCCATTTTCAGTGATCAGAATATCTTTAACCCCATCATACGCAGCGAACTGCTTCATAACTTTGTAGATCCCCTCAGGATAGATCTCGAAGCCCATTTCATTAACAGGCACATCCCTTTTCGCAGCTTTGACCTGCCTTCCCCATAAAAATGGAACAACCGGACTTCTTTTAACTACTACCCTGAAGTAATTCTGGAGCCCGATAAAATCGAAATCAAATTTCAATAACTCCTCATCCTCAGGAAGCATGTACTTTCCGATCCCTTTGATCAAAGGCAGATCATCAACCGGATATCCCAATCCAAGAGAGGGCTCTATGAACATTCTGTTCAACATGGCATCAAGTCGTTTAACAGCTTTCGCATGCTTTTTCTTCCCTTTAAATGCATCTACATAGGAACAACTGAAATTAGTACCTATCACTGCGTCGGGAATGATACTTCGAATTGTTCTCCCGCTTTCGGCCATCGCCAGACAGGTATGATGTGTCGCTTTCAAATAGGCCTTCAGACTTCGCTTACCGGGCGCATGGTAACCGGCAAGATACCCCAGCCCAACAAAAGCAGCAGGCTCATTGAAGATCATCCAGTTCTTAACCTTTGTCCCATATTCCTTCGCACATAAGGCCGTGTAATCAGCGAACCACTTAACGACCTCACGATTGGTCCATCCTCCCTTTTTGTGCAATTCAGAGGGAAGATCCCAATGATACAAAGTGATCCAAGGTTCAATACCCTGTCGTTTGCATTCATCGATCACTTTGTGGTAAAATTCAACTCCCTTTTCATTGACCTCTCCCGTTCCTTGAGGAAATATTCTTGACCAGGAGATCGAGAACCGGAATACCTTAAAATTCATCTCCTTCAACAGCTGAATATCCTCCTTGTAGCGGTGATAAAAATCTACAGCTTCATTACCGTTCTCATTGTTGTAGGTGTTTCCCTTCTCCTGAGAAAAATCATCCCATACCGAAGGTCCTCGCCCATCGACGTTCCACGCCCCTTCGATCTGATAGGCAGAACAGGATGTTCCCCACAGGAAATCTTCACCAAAGGACCTGAACAGTTCAACATCATCGTGCCTTCCCTTCTGTGCGAAAGTGACACTAACCAGGAAGAGGTTAAGAAATATAAAAGCTCTCATCTAATATCCATTAAAAAAGCGTCTCTCGACGCTTTTCATTTATTCTGTTGCCAATACCATTTCATCCACGAGGTGACCAGCACCTGAATACACATCCATCACCCACATGACGTAGCGGATGTCTACCACAATATTTCGGCATCTGGATGGATCGAACATATAATCGCTCATGGTACTTTCCCATGTTCGGTCAAAATTCAGCCCCATGAGATTTCCATTTGCGTCCAGAACCGGTGATCCAGAATTCCCTCCGGTTGTGTGGTTAGAACCCGTGAAGCATACCCAGAGCTCTCCATCCTGTCCGTACTTACCATATTCTTTCTTCTTATGGAGTTCCAGCATGCGTGGTAACAGTTCAAAATCAAGGTTACCGGTGTTATATTTTGCTATGATCCCGTCCAGCGTGGTGTGTTCGGTGTACACCATTCCATCTGCCGGAGCCGAGCCTTCCAATTGTCCGTATGTTACTCTAAGTGTACTGTTCGCATCAGACCAGTGCTTAGCATCAGGGAACATCTCATACTTCCCTGCAACATAGGTCTTGAGATATGCATTCATCTGATCCTGTACCCCATAATAATGTGGGATAACTGTCTCTTTGAAATAGGTGAAGAATTCAGAATATAGTTTATATCCCGGATCCTTCTGGACCTTCTTTAATGAACCTTTGTTGAATTTCTGCAGAAAGGCCACATATCTCGCCTTGTCCGTTAAAATGGATTTCCCGTAGATCGACTTGCTGAGTGCCGCAATATTGAACTGTGGCGTTTCTTTCAAATCACTGTAATATTCGACCTGATCAAGGTATTCTTCAGTGAGGAGTTCGAAGATCTTTCGATCAACACCCGCGTCATAATTCTTAAAAAACCCATCTGCTCCTTTGATTAGCTTATCGATCTGTGTGTTCAACTCTCCCTTTTCCTCGTATTTGCTGTAATTCTTTACAAGGTCATCTATCCCTCTTGCCAATTTGTAGAGTTCCGGCCCCACATACATGTATTCAATTGCCATTGCATATTGAAACTCCCAGGCACTTTCGTTTTTAACCAGGGTATTCATCTGATCAACAATATTCCCGTATTTTATCTTCCAATCTTTCTGATTTGCGGCTGTTTTACTGTACTCAGCCTCCCTTTCCAGTTTAAGAGCAACAGCATCGAGTCTTTTCAAACCATCCACCTGCCCGATCCATTTCTTGTATGCGTTGGCGATACTGGCTTGCTTTGCAGAATACTTGATCCTGACTTCATCCGAGGCACGCATAGCCGCATCGATCACGCTCAGGGACTTTTCCCTCATTTTGATCCGTGCAGGTCTTTCTTTCTCCATGATGAACTTCAGATAGGCAGAGGAAACGTGTTGTTCAGTAGTTCCCGGGAAACCATAAACCATCGTAAAATCATTCACGTGACGGTCCTTGAACGAGATCTTAAGAAAACGCAATGGTGAATACGGAACGTTTTCTTTTGAATAATCCGCGGGCATATTCCCGGGACCTGCATAGATCCGGAATACTGAGAAGTCACCCGTATGACGCGGCCAGACCCAGTTATCCGTATCACCACCGAACTTGCCGATCGAATTGGGCGGGGTTCCAACAAGACGCACGTCCTTAAAAGTTTCTTCCACGATCATATAGTAGTCGTTTCCGTAATTAAACGCCTTAATCTCGGCTTCATAGTGAGTTCCGGTAGTTGCGTCTTTTACCAACTGTGCGATATTTCGTTTAATCACCTCATCCTGCTTGGACAATGGATCACTGCCATTTACACCGAATAACACCTGTTCCGTGACATCATCAATGCGCACGATTCTGGAAGCTGTCAATCCAGGGTTTGGCAATTCTTCGGAAAGATTCTTAGCCCAGAATCCGTTCTTCAGGTAATCCTTTTCCAAAGATGAATGCGATTGGATCTGTGAATATCCACAGTGATGGTTGGTTAGCAGAAGTCCTTTTGAAGATACGAGTTCAGCTGTACAACCGCCTCCAAAATGCATGATCGCATCTTTCAAACTGGAAGAATTCACACTATAAATGTCAGAAGCACTCAATTTCATTCCCTTCGCCTTCATATCTGATTCAAAGGCAGCGATGAGCGATGGAATAAGCATTCCCTCTTCCGCAAATACCCTGATCGATGCGGTTACGAGGAAGAAGATTGAAAGGATCGTTTTTCTCATATCTGTTTGTTGAGGCGTAAATTTAATCAATTAAGTGCAACCTTTGAGTTGGTGTTTTACCCTTGCATAGCCAAAAAATAACGATTTTTGGACCATGGAACTTTTGAACTTCATTTTCAGATTAGGGGTCGTCTTTGCAATCTTTGGCTTTCTCTTCGGAATATTTGAGATCGGTCTTGCCTTGTTGTCAATAGGGCGCAAGAAAACGGTCTGGGAGGAGTATCTGATCAAACTGATCAAATACTTGTTTCTGGTAGATGTAACCTTCCTCTTTTGTGTCGATATCTCCGGAGAAAAGATCTCACAGTACCACCTCGTGGTAACCACCCTCGTGCTGTTGGCGTATTTCGTTGGCAAACTTCAAAGCAAGCAACAACAACAAGCGATGTTCAAAATGGTGGGTAACAGCATGATGATGCCATTCTCGAATTTCAATCTCAAAGCTGAAATCACGGTGATCTCTGCAGGTATTCTGTTATTCATTCTTTTCGTTTTCTTTCCGGAATTCGCTTCAAATCCGGCATCGGTATGGTTTCATGAAAGCATCATCAATATCGAGGACACTCCCGTTTTTGGTTTCATATTTAAGGTGATCGGTTTCTTCTTCCTGCTAAGTATGATCTTCAAGATGATCAATGCGATCATGTACCTGGCTTCAGGAAGGGCATTTGTTGAGATGCACGCCGGATTCGGAAAAATGCGCAACAAAAAGGATGACGAATACGACGACTTCGAAGAATTGAAATGAGCTCCGATCTGAACGACTATATCAACAAGAACCGCACCGCCTGGGATCAGAAAACCGATCAACACGTACATTCGGATTTTTACGAACTTGAGGCATTTCTTAAGGGGAAAAATGTACTCAGAGGCATTGAACTGGATCTGTTAGGTGATGTGAACGGCAAGCGCATTCTTCATCTTCAGTGCCACTTTGGAATGGACTCGCTATCACTAGCCAGAATGGGAGCGTCAGTCGTTGGCGCCGACTTTTCTGAACGCGCGATCGATAAAGCGAAAGAACTGAATAATATCCTCGGACTGAATGCGCGTTTCATCTGTTGCGACTTGTACAACTTACCGATGCTCTGCAATGAGCAATTTGACATTGTATTCACCAGTTATGGCACGATCGGCTGGTTACCGGATCTTGAACGCTGGGCTGCCGTAATCGAACATTTCCTGGTACCGGGTGGAACCTTCATCATGGCCGATTTCCATCCGTTCATATGGACCTTTGATGATAACATGCAGTCGATCGCCTACGATTATTTCAAGTCTGAACCTATCGTTGAGATCGTGAGCGGGACATATGCTGACCGCTCTGCTCCTATCACCACAGAAACTATATCGTGGAACCATGGCATGTCAGAAATCCTTAATTCACTTATCACGAAGAACCTCAGGATCGAAAAGTTCAATGAGCACGACTATTCTCCGTACAACTGTCTGAATGATCTGGAGGAGCAAGGTGAAAATGTGTTCCGTTTCAAGCACATTCCGTTCCGAATACCGATCGTGTATTCTATCGTTGCGCGTAAAGAATTCAGGTAAGTAACTTACTGATCACCTCCTCCACCTGAGCTAATACAGGTGTTTTGTCGTCATTCTGGATCACGAAATCGGCCAGAGGGATCTTCTGTTCGTCCTCCCATTGCTTTTCCATGCGACTGATGACCGCCTCAGCAGAAGCATTATCCCGGGAAACCACTCTTTTAAGCCTAATCTCCTCAGGTGCAGTTACAAGAATTGTGGCATCCATACGCTTGTAGGAACCTGTTTCAAAGAGAATAGCGGCCTCATTAAAAACCATTGATGAATGCTGGCTGGAAACCCATGATTCAAAGTCTCTTCTAACAACAGGATGAATAAGCTCATTCACCTTAAGCCGGAGCACATCATCCTGAAATATAACCGCGAGTTTTTCGCGGTTGAGCGAACCGTGTTCATAAATCTCCTGACCGAACAGATCAATAAGTCCGTTCCTGATCTCCGGATCCGACAGTGTCAGTTCCTTTGCCCTGATATCAGAAAAATATACGGGATAACCCATCACAGCAATGATACCCGCAACAATACTCTTACCCGCGCCGATACCTCCGGTTATCCCAATCTTTTTCAAGTGATCAGATCTCTTCTACCTCGATCATGTTGAACGGAAGCTTGATAATAGCCTGGTAATCCTCACCTGCCTCTTCCATGTCCTCATCATCTTCTTCAAAGTACCAGTTGACCTGAACTGAAGAACCTGCTAGGTTTAATTTCTCCAGTTTCTTAAAAAGATCGAGAATACACTTGGAAGATGATGTATTAAAATACTCCAGTTTGACATCAACAATCGTACTGTCCTTTGGGGACTGAGCATAATGATCGATCCAGTCATTAAGCGGTTTGTAGAACTCTATGGAATTCTCAGGAATTGAACGTCCTCTGAGTTCAAGCTTCCCCTCTACCGGGTCAAAACTAACTGCCGGAGTCTTCGCCGACGCTTCAAGATGAAAAATCTCTGCCATATTCCTGTCAATCTATTTTTACATTCAAACAAAAAAAACTGTTGTCCTTACTCACATTCAGAAATTCAAAATCAAGCTTATTACCTGATTTCCGCGCAATATCGATCATTCCCAATCCTGCCGTTCCCTTGGTAGAGATCATGGATGATTCCAGGCTATCCTGGTAATATTGCCGAAGTTCTTCCTTATCCATTGAGTTGATCGTCTCCAGTTTCACCTTTAATTCCACAGCCTTGGAGTTATCAATGTAATTCCCTGTGCGGATCATAAATCCACCTTCGTGCTTAGAGATCATTACCAGCGCTGATCTTTTTTCCAGATCATTCTCGTCGATCAGATCTTTGTGCTCATCCACGTGGTGGTAAAGGTTCTGTAAGCACTCCACAAGTACATTGAATACTTTCTTTCTCATTTTAGGAGGTTCCTGCATAGTCTCCATGCGAGACTCCATAATATGAAGTACGGATGTCAGCAGCTCAGCGGTTACCACACCCTTGAAGGAAAGGATCACATGCTCCTCCTCCATGGTTCGGTAAAGATTGTATACATTGACCAGTGACATCGTGCAGACTGAAAACAAATATACGTAAATCACTTAAACTGAATCTCCGAAGACTTGCTTCCGGAGAAAATTCCTTCTGTTCTATGTTCCGGCCTCAGAACATTAATTCATTAGGCTGGTTTTTAAAAGGTCATTAATTTTGAGGAATGGAGAAAAAAGCATGGTTTGAGGAATGGTTCGACACACCCTATTACCATATACTGTACAAAAATCGGGATGATGACGAAGCACGTCGCTTTATTGGTAATCTGGTGAACGACCTCCGTTTACCCGCACATGCTGAAGTGCTTGACCTGGCTTGTGGTAAAGGACGCCATTCCGTAACCCTGAGTCAATTTGGATTCCGTGTAACCGGTGCTGATCTATCTCCCAACAGCATCGGGCAAGCTAAGGCCTGTTCTCCGGAGGGGATCGAATTCATTGTGCATGACATGCGCGAGGTGATCACCGGAAAAAAGTTCGACGCAGTATTCAACCTCTTCACGAGTTTTGGATACTTCGACGGAATGGCCGACAATAAAAAAATGCTCCGATCTGTGCACTCCATGCTTAGGGAGAAAGGCATCCTCGTGATCGATTTCATGAACAGCACGCGCATCATCAGGGATCTGGTGGCTTCGGAGATCAAACAGATCGATGGGATCACCTTTCGTATTAGCCGAAAATATGACGGCTCTCACATCTTCAAACGCATCCAGTTCGAAGCGGATGGAAGGTCTCATGATCATACTGAGCGTGTTCAGGGCTTAAAACTGTCAGACTTCATTTCCTTACTGGAAGAGAGCGGCTTTAGTATTCTTCGTACCTTTGGGGACTTTGATCTGCATCCGTTCAATGAATCCGATTCAGATCGACTGATCATCGTTGCTCAACGGATCTGATGGAAAGTTTCATAGTCATATCAAGTTTGTTGCTGGCTGTTGCGCTGGGTGGTTTTTCGGTTACTTACCTGAAGCAATCCAACAAGACCCAGGTTATTAAATTGCTTCTGGCTTTCTCCGGTGGATTTTTACTTTCCATTGCCTTTACCCATTTCATTCCGGATCTGTATCACGACGGTGAGGGTTCAATCGGCATCTACATCCTGATCGGATTCCTCATTCAATTGCTGCTGGAATTCTTCTCGGGCGGTATCGAGCATGGTCACGTTCATGTGCACAAGGGTCAAGCAATGCCGTGGGGACTGTTCATTTCACTTTCGGTGCATTCCGTGCTGGAAGGAATTCCCTTAGGTCACCAACTCATGGGATACGATGCGCACGCAGGACATTCACACGGCGGAGACAGTTCTTTATTACTTGGGATCCTTTTCCATCAGGTTCCGGTTGCTATCGCGCTCATGACCCTCTTGATCAATACCCGTTTGACCTTGATCCAGGCCTGGTTGGTCCTGATGTTCTTCGGAATAATGACTCCACTTGGAACAGTGATAGGAATGGCTACACTTCCCGGTGATACTGGTCTGGATTTTCATGTAATTCTCGCCGTGGTGGTCGGTATGTTCCTGCATATTTCCACCACGATCATTTTTGAAACATCAGAAAACCATAAGTTCAACCTATTGAAGCTTCTGAGCATTTTCGTTGGCTGCGCGTTGGCCTTCATGATCCAGTAGAAACGTAACGGCTCCGCAGAATTGCGTTGGAATAACAACTACGTCTTTATGAACACAAGGCTTCTCACACTTCTTCTTTCCTGCTATATCTTTTTAGGGGCTGCTCAAGATGAACCGGTTGTTTACGGCAAGGTAAAAGGGCTATTGGTCTCAAAAAAAGGTTCCATCTGGCTCACCACGCAAACGGGCAACATTTACGCACTGGATTCGATGAACGGAGCATGGCGAACGCTCCTGGAAACAAATCGCGTGGATTATGACATCACGGCTCCCGATTTTGAAGGTGCACTCATGATCAACGATGAACTGGCTTTTGCTTACGGATACGTTTCTCGCGATTTTTACAATGAGGCGAATTGCATGATCTTCAAAACTTCCGATGGCGGAAAAGGTTGGTATTATGTTCCATTCACAGAAAAGGATTGCTGGGTGAGAGACGTTCAACTCCTGCTGAATCAGGATGTTTTCATGGGTGGATCGGATGGTAATCTATACTTCTCTGCGTCACATGGGAACGATTGGGAAAAGATCCCGGTGAAATTCAAACGGCAACGTCAAGCCTACGACCGGGATCCGGAAGTGTATGCCTTGCACTTCCTGGACAAGGACACAGGTCTGGTTACCAACCGCGACAATCTACTGGCCTATTCTACCGACCATTTCAAAACGTTCACCCTTATTCCTACGCCGCTGGATAAAGGCTTGTTCTCCGCTCAATACAAGCCCTACTATTTGAATGGATCCGGGAGGAAATACATCTCCAACTGGAAGATCGACGAAGTGGGGATCTTTAAGGACTGGTTCATCGTGCAACAGAACGACAAGGTCTATTATACCAGACGGGACAACATCCATTGGAAAGAATTTCCCGGTTATGCTGTCGATTTCGAATTTACTGAAAGCGGACAACTTTTCCTTTACGCACCTGATGGCGTGATCCTTCAGGCTAATGACGAATTGGAACTTTCGATCTTCAATGCCTTGGAAGGCGAAGAATATTATCTCGATTTCAAAGCTACGGATGAAGCAATCTATGTATTGGTACCCGAATTTGCCGACCGGAAACCAAAAGACGTGGTGCGCGACACTGCGGGTGATCTAACTGTAGTTGAAAAGAACGTACGCAAGGTTTCAGGCTATATTGTGTATCGGATTACGGAGGAATCTATCGAATCAAGTGTGATAGGGGGGCATTGAAATTTACTTTCTTCACCTATAAAAAATCTCCCTCGTGGTGCGTTCCATCAACTCACCATTCTGCCAATCTTCCCTTTCCAGCCAATTGCCTCTATCATCAAGTTTTATATAGACAAACTTCGAGACCTGATTGTCCTCACCATTTGGTTTAAGCCCTATTGTTTCTACTGAGACAAAGCCCTGTTCATTGTACTCCTGAGTAATGAAAAAATCGAGTCTCTTTCCGTCGTAGCTAAAATAGCCGATCTCCCTGCCCTGTTCGTCATATTCATACTTGTTGAGAGAGCGGATCTTCTCCTGAACATAGTTGATCCTGTGCTCAATCACTTTTCCTTGAGCATCCCTAATCTCGATCTCCTTCGAAAAAACGGAATTCGTTTCGTCGGTGATGAGGATGTGTGTCTTGTACTTTTTCTGCTTGTAATGAAATTCCACACTTGAGATCAGCTGACCTTCTCCGGTTAAACGGGTAAACTTCTTTTCACGATCGAACGAGTCATATTCCGTCCTGGTCATTTGAGCCAGGGAATCGCCGCTGTAGATCAATGACAATGTATCTAAACCAACCTCATTAAAATAAGTGATGTTGGTCTCGGGAGGCTCAGAACCCTCCTCATCGCTCCAGTCAACACTCCAGAATTTTTCGGTTCGTTCAATTAGTTTGACCATGTCCTTTTCCTGTGAAAAGACTAGGGTAAAAAAACTACCAAGTCCAATAAAAAGGAAGGTCAATTTCATGGCACCTTTATTTGATGATCTTCAAAAACGTCTTCCACATGATCTTCATGTCCTGAACAATGCCTGGATCCTTTATGTATTTCATGTTCAACTCGATCTTTGCCGGCATGATCTCCTCGATATAGGTTCTATGCGGATCAGCAGACTGTCCGAGCAGTTCATTCTCCTTGAAATATTCCAGCGAAGCGTAGTCCGTGATACCTGGTTTAACGGAAAGGATCTTTCGCTGTTCATCGGTGTAAAGGTCGGTATATTCCCTTACTTCAGGTCGCGGACCGACAATACTCATGTCGCCTTTCAGCACATTGATGAACTGCGGAAATTCATCCAGTTTGTACTTGCGGATAAAATACCCTGAACGCGTTATGCGTGGATCGCGCATTCCCACAGTCAAATTCCCGGCTTTATCGGCGTCCTTGCGCATCGAGCGAAACTTGAACATTTTAAAAGGAACTCCATCTTTACCGATTCGCTCTTGTTTGTAAAAGACGCCACCTTTTGATTCCAGTAGGATCCATAGTGAAATGATGATGCCTATTGGGAAAAAAAGGATCAGGATAATGAGGCTGACAACTATGTCGAATATGCGTTTCAAACTTTTAAAAATGAAAGAATTAAGGAATTAACAAATGAAAGAATTAAGGGATCAAGGAATGAAAGAATTGATTCCAGGTAAAATTACTACTTCTATCTTTTCGATTTTGAAGTTTTTAAGATGCTGGTCAGAATGAGAATGATCTCTTCACAATTTTTCTGCAAGGATTCAACTTCTGTGCGATCTTTTGACAAACCTGATCTCAAGATTAAACGCAGCCAGTACTTTGATTCTTTCGCTTCTTTAAGGGAAATATGCAATTTGTGATTGAAATCCGCTTTAGAAATGGCGCCTTGCGCTTCTTCGATGTTTGCGCCGACACTTGTACCGGACCTGATCAATTGTCTGGAAATGATGAACTCCCGGTTTTCCCGTTGAAACTTATAGCCAAACTCAATGATGTGAACAGCAAAATCAAAACTCTTGTTAACGATGATATTCTCGGACATAGTGGTGGTAGGTTAAATTTAAACTTATCTTAATTTACGATATTCAATCAAAATAACCAACCCTATTTCTTCATTCTTTCATTCAAAGAATTGTATTCACCGCTTTTTTCACCGCCTCAACCACCGTCGAAACCTGCTCATCCGTCAGATTAAAATATACCGGTAAAGAGATCTCATTCGAGTACTTATTCCAGGTCTCCGGGTAATCTTCCATTCTATATCCACGCTTTTTGTAGGCTGTCAGTGTTGGGAGCGGAAGGAAATGGACATTCACGGAGACATCCTGATCGAAGATCGCCTGCATGATCGCGTCGCGTTGTTGTTCGGTGGCACCTTTTATCCTCAACTGGTATAAATGATAACAACTCATTCGGTTGTCCGTGGTATGCAGCGGGGTGATCGCCCAGTCCTCGTGGTGAAACGCCAGGTCATACTGACGAAAGATCTCCTTTCTGCGATCGAGATTCTCCTGATACCGTTCCAACTCCACCAATCCAATAGCTGCCTGAAGATCGGTCATGTTGCACTTGAAGCCCGGCTCTTCGACATCGTAGCGCCAGTTTCCTTTCTGTGTTTTGGCAAGCGCGTCTTTATTCTGTCCGTGGAGAATGAGCGTACAAAACTCCTTGTAGATCGCATCGTGATCGAAATTATCCGGAAGATTGAAGCACACTGCTCCACCTTCTGCCGTGGTCAGGTTCTTGACCGCATGAAAGGAAAAAGAAGTGATATCCGTTAAAGAACCTGTGCGCTTTCCGTTTTCTTCTGCCCCAAAACTATGTGCCGCATCACTGATGACAAGGATCCGACCTAATTTCTCCTGATGTTCGTTCCCTGCTAAGAACATGTTCATGATCTCCGGCTCTCTGACCAGGGCATTCAGTGCATTATAATCACACGGGAATCCCGCAAGATCCACTGCAATGATCGCTTTTGTTCGCGGTGTAATGGCTTTACGCACAGCTTCGATCGAAATATTGAAATCATCGTGTCCAATATCGACCATCACCGGCTTTGCACCGGAATGAACGATCACATTCGCACTTGCACAATAGGTATAAGCAGGTAGGATCACCTCATCCCCTTCTCCTATTCCCCACCAATGCAAGAATACCTGCATCCCCATGGTCCATGAATTCACGGCTACTGTGGTTTTGCATCCGCAGTATTCGGTGATCCTCTTTTCAAACAATTTGGTTCTGGGTCCTGTTGTGATCCAGCCGCTTAACAAAGCTGCCGAAACTTCATCTACAACTTTCTGGTCAATGCGGGGAGGTGAAAATGGGATCATGGGATTGGATTCTATGATACTAAATTAACTTTTTTGAAGCTCTTGAATGAAGTCTTCAGCGATCTTATTACGGTTAAAATGCTCACTCACATACTTTCGTCCGTTGCGCCCAAGCTCGGTTAACCTGTTACGGTCAGCTGCCAATTCAAGCATTCTGTTTGCCAGGTCGATCTCATTCTCCGGCTCAAAGAACAAACCCGCCTTCCCACGGTCAATGAAGTGCATTTTCGCTTCTCCTTCCACCCCGAGCAACAAGGTTTTTTCCATTGCCAATGCCTCAAAGATCTTTGATGGGATGGCACCGGTGAACAATTCCAGTTTACGCAATGGCACCAAAGCGACATCCACCTCTTTTAAAATTCCGGGCATTTCACTTTTTGGTACAGGTGGCAGAAAGTATATATTATCCGCACCGACCTGTTCTTTCAGTCCAAGCAAATCCTCCTTTTCAGGACCTGCTCCCTGTAGGATGATCTTTACGGCAGGATTTGACTTGGTCAGAAGTCCGGCTTTAACGACCGTCTGCAAACCCTGAGCATGACCAAGGATCCCTCCGTAAAAGAAGATCACGTCATCCTGATTGAAACCGTATTTCTCTCTAAAACCCTTCTTTTCGTAGCGGCTGGGGTCGTAGAAAGCAACATCCACTCCATTCGGTAACCAGTAGACCTTTTTGTGAGGGAATCTCCGTGAAATATCCTGAACGATACCCATTGTCTGACCAGTAATCAGGTAAGCCCGTTCGTAACATTTTCGTTCCAAACGATACGCCATTCCCAATAAAAAGCGATTGGTCACTATCCCCAATTTTTCGGCTGACTCAGGCCAGAGATCCGATACGTTGAAGATCATTTTGGCTTTCAACTTTTTGCTCAGGGCCATTGCGGAATAGCCTAAAAAAAGTGGAGGTGATTCCACCATCAGAAAATCATATTTACCGAGTTTGCGCCCCTTTCTCCAGGAGGTCCAAACAAAACTGAAGTAATTCAAAAGGCGGGAAACTATTCCTTTTGAATGAGAAACATAAATTCCGGCACGGTACACCTTTATCCCGTCAAGGAGCTCTTCCTTTATCTTTCCATCCTTATACTCCTCGAATACTTCCATCTTCGGGTAGTTCGGCATGGCCGTCAATACCTCGACATCCATTCCTGATGCCTTTAAACGAACAGCAAGCTCATGCAGGCGGTTCTGTGGAGCACCGATCTCAGGTGGATAATATTGGGTGAGTATGAGAAGTTTCATTTGCACGACTTATACTGAAAAATAGAAGCAACAGCAAAGTTACCGGAATTATCCCTGCCTGAGTTTCAAGAAAGGATTCAAACATGAGGGTTAAAAATAGAATCAGCGTCAGAAGAATTCCTTCGATCAGTTTTGTTTTTACAGCACGAACAAATGAAGTAATAAAAATCAGTAGAAGAGGGATGAGACCCGCAAGGCCAAGCTGTACGGCAGTATTCAGATATTGGTTGTGTGCGTTCAGACTTTTCTCCGCCACACCGGTATTACCAAGTTCCAGATTGCGCTCATCAAGGGCATTCGATACATCACCGGTCCCAACACCTATAACTACATTCTCACTGAAGAGTCCCATTGCGGTTGACCACATGATTGCCCGTGAAGCACTGCTTTCTATCGTAGGATTATTTACGGTTCGCACTTTGGTAGCACCTTCGATCATTTTTGAAAACCTCACCTTGATGGTTGGTATTGCTGTGAACATGACAACTACTCCTGCAACGGTCAAGCCTGACAGTACCAATCCAACTTTAATCGAATAATGCCTGGCCGACAGAATGATGACCATCGGGATCATGATCATAAAAAGTAAAATAATTCCTGCTTTTGAAAAGGTCAGTACTGTTGACACACTAAAGAGTAGTGCAAGAAAAATCCAGAGCTTACTTCGTGAGGTGAAATATCTGTTCACGGCAAGTAAAGTGCCCAATGCCAGATAAGTCGCGAAATAGCTGCGGTGCATAAAAAATGAAAAGTATGATTCTGTAAAATACGCCCAGTGATTGTCTTCTTGATTGTAAATGGACCTGAATACTGCATAGCCGTATGCAATCAGACAGGCTGCGAAAAGTCCGGAAAGTAATAAATCGATAACCTGTCGCATAGACATTTTCCAATTGGCCCAAGCGAGCAATACGGGAAGGATAATGAACGATGCCTTGATCCCCAGATCAGTATACGCATAAGATAGATCCGTACTGTATAGTAATCCCATGACATGGATGGAATAGAACACCACAAACCATAAAAAAGGTGAACGGAAATTGAATAATGAACTGAATTCCTTCAACCCTTTTCTCTCCCGCAGGAGACTCAACCCGAGGAACACGATAAGAATGGGCATCAATCTGTTATATGCAGGGAACAGCAGGATCAATAACGCCAGAATATAGTCTGCCGCAAGCCATTCCGAGGTATATTTTTTCAAGCCTGTCATAGCTTCAGATTCCATGGCATTTTGATCAATCGGGAGCTAATTAACCAGGTTAAAAGGAAAAGGATCAGCATCGAGATCATCTGTGAATAGGCTGCCCCGCCTGCTCCATAGTGCGGGATGAGCAGCACACTTAAAGTCACGTTCAACATAGCAACTCCTAATGTGATCAAAGCAATGATCCAGGTTTTTTCCAGATAAAATATATAGACACTGACCATCTTGTACATTCCGTTGAATGCAAAGCCCAGAGCTATGTAGAGCACCATGTTCATTCCAACCTGAAAGTCCTTTCCTAAAAAGGTGTAAATGAAAGGAACCGTGATCCACAGTACAACAACGGTCAGCAGAATACCGAGAATGTACAGATAGGTTATCTTAACCATTTTCAGTTTGTCTTCTTGCCTTCCCGCCTTAAGCGTTTGAAACACCCATGGTACCCACGCCTGGTTGAACGAATTCTGAAGGAGACCAATGACCTGTCCTACCATGAACCCCACGGAATAGATCCCGTTTGCGGACAACCCGTGGTAGTGCGTTAGAATCAGCTTATCTGAATACATGATCACAACGCTGCTGACCGTGTGAGGGATCAAGGGAACTCCATAGGTTATTGCATGTACAAGATAATCAGCACTGAACGTTCCGAAAAGCATTTTTTTGTTCCAGAGAATGACACATCCTGCAACTGTTGCGAGACCATAGGAGATCAGCATTCCATAAACCGAACCATAGAAATCGAGCCGTAATCCGATCACAAAAATGAGTACCAATGCCACCTCCAAAACAGTCCGGCTGATCCTGAAAATCCCATAATTGATAGCTTTATCCTCCATTCTCCAGATGGCCAACAGGACTTCAATTACCGTATTAAAGAGACCATAAGCTCCCATGAGATACAGTAATTCGGCAGGAACACCAGTCTCCTTACTCATCATATTGCCAGCAAATACTGCGATCAGGCTGAAAAAAATAGCCAGAATCATACTGAAGCGAAGTCCAGAACTTACGTAATCGCGAAAAACCACCTCTTCCTTGATGAACTGAACCTGAACGGAAGACATAAGATTGATCCCGACGAGAGGGATCATAAGGTTTGCCAGAGCGTTGAAGTTTGAGAGCACACCGTAATCTGCCGTTGACAGATAATTGGTAAGGACAGGCAAGAGCAGAAAGGGAATTCCCGCATTGATCACATTGGAAACCGTATAGATGCCCATGGAACGCATAATTCCTTTACTAATCTTCATGGGATCAATTCTTTTATGACGTTGCGGATGTTCTCATCGTACCGTGGATATATACAGTATCCGTTACTTTCTGCAACTACCTCACGTGGTATACCGATCAGTTCACCGGCCGCCTGGGCAAATTCGTTGGTGTTTGCGATAGTTTTAGTATACGGGTTTGCTCCAAGGATCATGGATAATTGTTCCTTTGACTGACCATCGATATTGACGAGGATATTTGGCACACCCAAAGATAAAGACTCTACAGCAGTAGTGGAATATACCGTGCAATGCAGGTCGCAACGAATAACCGTTGTATAGAAATCCGATCCTGAAAAGGTCAACTGTTCAACTTCAGGAAGAAGCTGGATATATTCTTCTTTGGTCGTTCGTCTCGGCAAAACAAGCAGTTCGTATTTATCGCGTGTTTGTGGCTTTAGGTCCACGATGAACTGCAGTAATTTGAGGCCCATCTGACCATCCTGAAGGGTGAACAGGATCCTCGGGATCCCTTCCCGCACGTGTTCGAAGGATCTGCGTGCGTAGTGGTCGACAATAAAACTTCCTACCGGAATAACCCTTTCAACCGGAAAAGCATTGTCATGACCGAACACTTCCTTTTCCCTCTCCCCATTGGTCAGGATAACATTTGGAAACTGAAGTGCATCAAATGCCTTCGCATAGCAATACGCATGATGGTTCGAGCTGATGATACCATGTTGCATCTCAACAACGGGTATTCCCTTCTCGCGAAAGGCTCTGATGTACCCAAAATGAGTATATCCTACAGAGACGAAGACCAACTTAGGATTTGGTAAAAGACGTAACACCAATTTCATGATCCTGTATTGTGACAGGTATTTGCGGATCAAAAGCCGATGATCTACCCCTCCCTCCACTTTCAAATTGATCTTATCGAGCAGAACAGGATCATTCACTTTCACTTTTCTCAGGAACAGGCGTCCATAAAGCTCTTCGAACAACAGAAAAACCGAGCGTGAAACGGCATGTCGAGAAGCGATCTTGCGATAAGGATAGAACCTGAATATCCTTGTCTCTATGAGCAAGATTCGTTTCCCGCAACTGTTACCGATATGATCGAATAGCTTGTCATGGTATTTTCCATCCACCAGTCTTCTTTCCATACTGGAGCTGAAAGCCCAGATATCGTAACGTCTGAAAAGATTGTGCAAACCGTAGAACAAAGAACCAAGCTGCTTAAGATACAGAGAAAGATCCCGTTTCTGAAGCGTTTCATGTCCGGTGATCATTTTATGAAAGATCCTTCCCTTCAGCCATGGATATACCTGAAAAGTCCCTCCAAAGGCCGATACAGTCAGCTCTTCAACTTGGAGTTCCCTCTCCAACTCTTCAACTCTTTCCCTCGTATTCATAAGCCAGAATTGATGGTTGGGCAAGTAAAATAAGGAGAATCAGGTCCATACAAGAGAAACCCCAGAAGATGCCATAATTCATACATGAATACAGCACAATAGTGATTACCGGAATGATCGTGCTTTGTCTGAGCTGTACACCATAAAAAAGTAAATAAAGCAATGTGATCAATATGCCATTCGATGCCAGCAGCTGCAGAAATGAGTTGTGCGCATGTATCAATTTGTATTTGGTTCCTTTCGCATCCCAGCTCAGAAACATTAGCTTATCACTGCCGTTGCCAAACCAGGGATGATCCGCAATGAAGTTCAGATAATTGATCCAGATCTGTTTTCTTCCTGAAGTTTGAATTCCGCGACCCGCCAATAGTTTATCTCCAAGACCCTGTTTATCAGGATTCACTTCTCCCGGAAGCAACGGTAAAGCATGTTGCTCAGCACAATCCTTGACGGCCTTAGTATCAGTCATCTCCAGCCCACTGGTCGATTCGGCATGTTTGTCACCCCGAAGAAACTGATACGAAAAGGGCTTAAAAAAGATGGTAGACACAACTAATATCAGTAGCCCAAATCGCACGGAAACCTCTTTCAGGGCGTCTCTTTTGTGGCGTACAAGTGTAAATACCACTTTCAGAAACCAATAAATGATCATTACAATGATCACCGAGCGACTAAATGACAGGATCAAGCCAACGATCAAAACGGTGCGCAAACAATAGGAAAGAACAGTTTTAAACCTGACCAGATCAATCAAAATGAATGCGATCAGCACTTTATAGGCCAGCAAGGAGGAATTTGGACTCAACCCATATACTCTACTGTTATACAGCAAACTATAATCGGTGATACGCAGCGAACTGTCCCCGGAAACAATGAGCCTAACGCCGCTAAAATATTCTAAACCAGCAACAACGACTTCCGCCGCTGTCAACACCACCAATACCTTAAAGAACCTTGTGTCCTTGATCAGACTTGCCGTCAATAAAAGGAACGGCAGCAGGACGAAGGAAGAATAATAATCCTTGGTACAAAGTATTTCATGACCATTCAGCATTTTATTGATGCCTGAGGTAATTACAATCAGGATCGTTAACCATAGAGGCAAGTATTTCCTCTGCAATGGAGCAGAAGTGAAATCTCTCAACAGGGCAACTAAATGATCCTTTTCTCCTAATAATACTGCACCAATAAAGAACAGGTAGTATTCCGCCCGCATCCCGTAGTAAGTCGGAAGCAGGAGAAGCAGAGCGTAAACTGCAGGCCGGAAAAAATGCTTTAAATCCAAAATGGTCTGTTCAGTGTCATGAATCCTTCAGTGCAAATTAAACCTTTTCAGGAAGAACACTCAAGGGCCTAATCAATAGTTAATGAACACCTCTTTGGTGATTGAACTGATCAACCTTGTAATGCTTTAAGTGCAGACAGCAGAAGCGTTTACCTAATTATGGATTTTATGTACCTTTGGATGGAGCTATATACCAACACGCAAGGCTGATTTAAGATTCATATGACCACCAGCGATATTCTCAAGATAATCGGAAGAGAATCCGAACTTTTCAATGCAGACATCGAGCACTCCGAGTCTTTCTTGAACGCGGAGATCCGAAATTCCAGATTCCTTGTGTTGGGTGGTGCAGGATCGATAGGTCAGGCGGTGACAAAGGAAATTTTTAAGCGAAATCCTGCAAAATTACATGTGGTCGATATCAGTGAGAACAATCTCGTTGAGTTGGTCAGAGACCTTCGGAGCAGTATCGGCTATATTGACGGGGACTTCAAAACCTTCGCTCTCGATATCGGATCTTTGGAATACGATGCGATGATCGGTGCGGACGGAGCATTCGATTATGTACTGAATCTCTCCGCTCTTAAACATGTGAGAAGTGAAAAAGATCCTTACACGTTGATGCGAATGATCGATGTGAACATTTCCAACACTGTGAAAACGATCCGTCAGTCTATTGAGAAGGGGGCGAAGAAATACTTTTGTGTGAGTACGGATAAAGCAGCCAATCCTGTCAACATGATGGGAGCATCCAAACGGATCATGGAACTTTTCCTATGGAAACTCAGCAAGGAGATCCCTATCTCCACGGCCCGCTTTGCCAATGTGGCTTTTTCAGATGGATCCTTGCTTCATGGATTCAACCAGCGTATTGCCAAAAACCAACCTATTGTGGCACCCAATGATGTCGATAGGTATTTTGTTACCCCAAAGGAATCCGGCGAGCTTTGCCTTATGTCCTGTATCTTCGGACAGGCCGGCGATACGTTCTTCCCTAAACTGAGTGATTCTTTTAAACTTGTCCCACTTCAAAAAGTTGCTGAACGCTATGTGCAAGCCATGGGATATGAACCCTTCGAATGTTCCACAGAAGAAGAGGCACGAAACTTCTATTCAGACCCTCAAGATTCAGTAAAGAAATTGTGGCCTTGTTATTTCCCTGCCAGCGATACGACCGGGGAGAAAGCCTATGAAGAATTTTACACGGAAGACGAAGTACTCGACCTCAATCGCTTCCCGAATATGGGTGTTATTCAGAATGATCTGACTTTCAATGATGCAAGGCTGCTTCGATTTGAAAAGGAAATTACACGAATGAGAAGAGCAGGCCACTGGACCAAGGAAGAACTGGTTGCGCTCTTTTTGGAGGTGCTCCCTGAATTTGAGCATGAGGAAAAAGGCAAGTACCTTGATAGTAAAATGTGATCATGGAGAAATTTCAACACGTCATAGCACAAATAAGAACCATGTACGGGGAAGACAGGAGTTTCATCCCTCTGCATGAACCTCTTTTCATTGGCAACGAGAAAAAATACCTGAATGATTGCATTGACTCCACGTTTGTTTCATCCGTCGGTCAATACGTAAGTGAATTCGAACGCCGGATGGCAGAATACACCGGTGCAAGCTACGCGATTGCCGTGGTGAATGGAACAGCTGCTCTGCACCTTTCTCTTATCCTTGCAGGGGTGCAGCCCGGTGACATCGTCATCTCCCAGGCGCTTAGTTTTGTAGCAACAGCCAATGCCATTAAGTACACCGGAGCAACACCTTTTTTTATCGACGTTGATCCTAAGAATCTTGGTATGTCGGCAGAGGCACTTTCAAAGGTGTTTGATCAGGTTGAGGTGACGGCAGGAGGATCATACTATAAACCAACCGGACAGCGAATCTCTGCGGTGGTGCCGATGCATACCTTTGGTTTTCCGGCTGACATAGAAACGCTTGTTTCGTTGTGTGAGCAATACAATATTCCGCTGATCGAAGATGCAGCCGAATCTCTGGGCTCAACATACATGGACAAGCACACCGGAACTTTCGGATTGCTTGGCACCTACAGTTTCAATGGTAATAAAACGATCACCTGCGGTGGTGGTGGGATCATTGTGACCGACGATGAAGAACTAGGACGAAAAGCAAAGCATTTGAGCACACAAGCGAAGATCCCACACGCCTGGGAATTCGCACATGACATGCTCGGCTACAATTACCGTTGTCCAAATTTGAATGCCGCTCTTGCCTGTGCGCAGCTGGAAAACCTCGAAAAGTTTATTGCCAATAAACGGGAAACTGCACATCAGTATGCTGATTTCTTTCTTCAGACACCCTATCAGTTCATCACGGAACCTTCCGATTCACGCTCCAATTGCTGGCTGAACGCTATTCTTATGGAAAGCCGTGAAGAACGTGACGCTTTCCTTAAAGCTTCTAATGAGGCTGGTGTGATGACCCGACCAGTATGGAACCTGCTTCACAGAATGGAATACCTGAAAGATGCCCTGCATGATGATCTGACGAACAGTATTTTCATCGAGGACCGATTAGTTAACATACCCAGCAGCGTTAGATTATGACAGAAAGGAACCTCTACCTATTCGGATACTCCGGCCATGCATTGGTTGTAAAAGACTGCCTAAACGGTCTTTATCATCTCAAGGGATATTTTGCTCCCGAAAAAAATAGCACTAATCCTCTTCAACTGCATTACGAAGGATATGAAGATCAGATGGACCTGAACTCATACAGGGATAAAGGCTCCTTCTTTCCCGCCATAGGGAACAACAAGATCCGTAAGCACTTGCATCAGTTGATCATGCTCAACCAACTGCAAGAGATCCACGCAATACATAATCGCTCCATCGTATCTGAAACCGCGCTTATAGGACTCAGTACGATGATCGGACCCGCGTGTATTGTAAATGCCGGTGCAGAGATCGGATCTGCCGTAATTCTGAATTCAGGATCGATCATCGAACACGAGTGCCGCATCGCCAATTATGTGCACGTTGCACCGGGTGCAATTCTGGCCGGCAAAGTAAGTGTTGGTGAAGGTTCATTTATCGGGGCTGGCGCCGTCATCCGTGAGGGCGTGAAAATCGGTGTAAATTGCGTCATCGGAGCCGGCGCTGTCGTTCTTAACAATGTGCCGGATAATGAACTATGGGCCGGTGTGCCAGCACAATCTAAAAAGAAATTATGAGCCGGGTAATGATCATTGCGGAAGCCGGTGTGAATCACAATGGCGAACTGGAAAAAGCGCTTTCCCTTATAGACGCTGCGGCTGAAGCGGGAGTAGATTTTGTAAAATTCCAAACTTTCAAAACTGAGAACCTTGTGCAACGAAATGCCCAAAAGGCGAATTATCAGATCGACAACACCGGAGATAGCGGTTCGCAGTTCGAAATGCTTAAGAAACTTGAGATCCCGGCTGACTGGTATCCATTGCTGGTAGAACGTTGCAGAGAAAGGAACATAGGTTTTCTGTCAACCGGTTTTGATGAGGAAAGCATTGATTTTCTTGATAAACAGGGTTGTTTATTCTACAAGATCCCTTCCGGAGAGATCACGAACAAACCTTATCTCAGACATGTTGCCTCGAAGAAGAAACCGATCATCCTCTCTACTGGAATGTCCGATCTTGAAGATATCCGTGCAGCACTGGTTGTGTTGAAATTATATGGAGCACGTCACAATGAGATCACGGTGCTTCATTGCAATACAGAATATCCTACTCCAATGACAGATGTGAACCTGAAAGCCATGCTCACCATCGAAGAGGAGTTTGATATAAAGGTGGGATACTCGGATCATACACAAGGTACGGAGGTTGCAATAGCTGCAGTTACTTTGGGCGCTCGTGTCATTGAAAAACATTTCACGCTCGATCGATACCTTCCCGGTCCTGATCACCTGGCTTCACTTGAACCGGATGAACTGACAGCTATGGTGAAAGCCATCAGAAATGTGGAAACAGCCATTTCAGGAAGTGGGATGAAGTTACCTTCCCCATCAGAACTAAAAAATCGTATTCCGGCAAGAAAAAGTATCCATCTCAATAAGGACTTGTCGGAAGGTCATATGCTTACGGAAGCCGACCTTGTTATGTTGCGCCCGGGAGATGGAATATCACCAATGCTCATGGATGATGTTATCGGGAAAAAACTTTCTCGTGATGTTGTCGCCTTTGCTAAAATCGAATGGGAAGATCTTCAATGAACATAGGGGTACTGACCAGTTCCAGAGCTGACTTCGGAATCTATCTTCCTTTGCTTAATGCACTGTCGAATGATCCTTTCTTTCAACTAGAGGTGATCGCATTCGGCACACATCTCTCAGCTGGACATGGATTTACGTTACATGAGATCAAAAACAGTTTCAAAGGCACCATTCACGAGGTCCCAACACTCGTCTCTGATAAAGATGCTCATGCTGTCGCTCGCTCGTATTCCGACGTCGTGTCTACTTTCTCAGAACTTTGGGGACGGCAAAAATACGATCTGGTGCTCTGCCTTGGAGATCGCTACGAAATGAATGCTGCAGTGAATGCAGGTATCCCTTACGGAGTGAAGTTTGCTCATTTCCACGGGGGAGAGAAAACACTCGGTGCCTTCGACAACATTTACCGTCATCAGATCACCCTCGCCAGTTCCTTCCATTTCACCGCAACAGAAGAATTTGCTGCACGGGTTAACGAACTGTTGGACGCTGAAAAGAAATATGTTTTTTCGGTCGGATCATTGAGTATTTCTGATCTTGAATCACTTTCATTACGATCCAGGGAAGAGCTAAATGAACTCTACTCACTACCGAAAAAACCCTTCATACTGTGTACCTTTCACCCAGAAACAGCAGATCCTGCAAATAATCCTGCCTATGCCGAGGAAATGGTAAAAGCACTGGAATCGATACCGGAATCACAACATCTGGTGATCAGTTTACCCAACGCCGACACCAATGGTAATATCTACAGGAACAAGCTCAACATCCTGAAGGAACAAAAGCCTGATCGATATACCCTCGTCGAGAATTTCGGTAAAACGAACTACTTTTCGGCTATGCAGCACTGTTCATTCTTGTTGGGTAATTCTTCCAGTGGAATCATTGAAGCCGCTTCATTCGGAAAATATGTGATCGATGTCGGTGAACGGCAAAAAGGTCGTCTGACAAGTGGTAATGTCTTCCATGTGCCGTTCGAGCATGAGGCAATCGGTGAAATGGTGACACAAATGATCGACCGCAACGAAACATTTTCAGGGCAAAACAAGTATGTGAGACCTGACACTGTCTCAAAAACAGTGGAGATCCTGAGATCAATAGGCAATGGAGAAATTTGACAAATACCTTGTAAGTGACGACCTCACGATCCGACAGGTACTCGTTCGTCTGGATGAGCTCGCTGCCGATGCTACCGTATTCATTACGGACAAGGATGGCGTCCTCAAGGGGTCAATCACCGATGGTGACATCCGAAGGGGACTCATTCGGGGGATCAATCCGGATGAAAAGATCCTGAATGTAGCGAACACGGCCCCAAAATTTCTGCGTAAAGGAGATAATGTACTCGACCGCCTGATTGAGTTCAGGTCAAAAAATATTCAGATCGTTCCGGTTCTGGAAAAGGACAAAGATGTGATCTGTAATGTGCTCAATTTCAGGATCCATCGCTCTTACCTGCCAATAGATGCCGTGATCATGGCCGGAGGAAAAGGACAACGCTTACTCCCATTGACCGAAAAAACCCCGAAGCCTTTACTGCATGTTGGCGACAAACCGATCATTGAACGCAATATTGACCGGATGGCCATGTTCGGTATAGATGATATCACGATCTCACTCAATTACCTTGGAGAGCAGCTGGAGGAATTTTTCGGAGACGGTCATTCCAAGGGGATCTCGATCAAATACGTGTGGGAAAATGAACCACTTGGCACGATCGGAGCAGCAGGACTAATCTCCCATTTTCAGAATGACTATGTGCTGATTATGAATTCGGATCTGCTTACCAATATTGATTTCGAAGCCTTTTTCCTTGACTTTACCACATCTGGCGCTGATCTTTCGATCGTTTCCATTCCTTATCAGGTAGATGTACCCTATGCGGTTCTGGAAACGGATAACGAAAGGATCGTAAGTCTGAAGGAAAAACCTCGGTTCACTTATTATTCCAATGGAGGGATCTACCTCATGAGACGCAGTATTCTTGATCGGATCCCGAGGCATACCCATTACAATGCCACAGATCTCATCGAAGAGCTAATTGCAGATGGAGGCCATGTGAGGTCCTATCCGCTCGTTGATTATTGGCTCGATATCGGTAGCCACGATGATTACAGGAAAGCACAGTCTGACGTACACCATATCCGTTTCTGATGTATCCGTTAGTCATCATAACAGCACGAGGAGATTCCAAAGGTGTACCCGACAAAAATATTAAACTTCTCGGTGGTAAACCATTGATCGCTTATACCATTGAAGCTGCTTTGGGTGTTTTTCCTGCTGAAAGGATCATTGTTTCTACTGATTCTGAAAAGATAAAGCAAGCAGCTGAAAAGTGTGGTATCGAAGTTCCATTCCTTAGACCGGCTGAATTGGCGACGGACACTGCTTCTTCGTACGACGTGATTCTTCACGCCATGGATCAGGCAAACCAACTGGGTATCATTTATGATACCGTTATACTTCTTCAGCCGACCTCTCCGTTCAGGAATGCGCAACATATCAGAGGTGCATTGGCACTCTTAAGGGAAAATGATGATATGATTGTATCCGTTAAAGTTTCTGAGGAAAACCCATACTATTCACTTTTTGAAGAAAATTCTGACGGCTATTTGTCCCGGTCCAAAGAAGGGTCATTTACGCGCCGACAGGATTGCCCGAACGTGTTTTCCTACAATGGTGCGATCTATGTCATGCGGGCAGAAAGCCTCCGAAAAGAAACAATAGGATCATTTAAAAAGGTGAGGAAATACGTCATGTCAGACCTTGAATCGCTTGACATCGATACCCCACTCGACTGGAAGCTGGCGGAGCTGATCATGAAAGAAGGACTCATTTGAGTTCGAGATCCGCATCAGATTCCCTTACGATCTTCACGACGAAATAAATGGAGTATAAGGTGATCAACGACTGGGTAAACGATACAAATCCAAAGATACTGTCAGGAAGCTGAACCCAACCAGGAAAGATCAATGGTAACGCTCCAAAACCGATAAGATAGAAAATCGAAGACACCAGTCCAATGATAAAAAACTGACGTTGCTTACCCAGAACGATAGGGATCGCACTGACAGGAGATGCCAGGAAATTGAACATCAGCCACGGTGCCATGATCTGGGAGAGGTAACCGCTGAATCTCCAATCCTCACCAAATACCAAGGCAAACAATGAATCTCCGAAAATGAGGACAATGCCAAAAGGGATAATTGAGAAGAAGAAAAGATAGATCAAAGTCTTCCTTACGATAGGCAACATAGGCTGACCGGTATTCCGTAGCTCTGATACCCGATTGAACAGTACCTGTGATAGTGACGCCCCAATTAGCAATAGCGGTAATCTGAGCATCCTCATCGAGTGGTCATAGGACCCAAAGACAAATTTCGAAAACAGTTCCATCACGAACATAGCCACGATCACGTCCCTTCCTGCTTCCATGATCGCATGGGGTAAACTTACTTTGGGAAATTCAGAATAAATCCTCGACAAGACCATCATTCGCTTTTTTGAGATCGGTTGAAGTCGTTTATTGTTCTCAACGAACACGCGCAGAAACTGAATGGAGCTTAATGCAATTCCAATTAGATAGGTGAAGATCAGCGCATAGGTGCCGGGACTGAACACTCCCATAATGACGCGCAACCCGTTCGTTGATAAGGCAGCGGTTACTTTGGAATACGAAATGGTGTTGAAGGCCTTGACCCGGATCGACCAGTTCGTGCCAAGATTGTTGAATACAAGTAAGAACGATCCAATGATCACAGAAATACCCAAATAGATTGCATCCTGATCAAAATGTTTGAACAGGATAAAACCGAAGGCAAAAAGGATCACAACGAGCGTCGTATAGGAAGCTATCCTTAGGGCCAGTCTGTACAAGTGAAAAGAATCCCTATCATTCCCCGGTAATGGAAGTGATAACTCATAACGTGCAGTTGCCAGGATCGAAATGAATGTGATAATTCTTAGAAAGAAGTTGAATTCACCCAATTCCTCTGGTGTATAAAGACGAGTTATTATAGGAGCAAGAGCAAAATTGATCAATTGGGCAAGGACCGCACCTGACGCCACGACGACCACTGATCTTAGGAATTCTGAACGGAAATTAAAGCGCGATCTCATTCTTTTTCCAGCCAGTCCAGGTATTCTTCAATACCTGTTTCAAAATGCTGCAGATCGGAGTAGTTGAGTACATGCTGTGTTTCGGAAATATCGGCAAGAGAATCCCGAATATCCCCTAATCTGTCCGGGCCGTGTTCGATTACCGTTCCGGAGTGATAACGTCCCCTCTTTTTCAGTCCCTCAGCGATAGCTTGGATCACGTCATTAAGTGCATAGTAACGTCCGCATGCCACATTGAACACCTTACCAGCTGAATTGGGTTCATCGGTAGTCAAGGCAAGTAAATTGGCGTTTACAGCATTCCGTACATAGGTAAAATCCCTTGTTTGCAAACCGTCGCCGTTTACGGTCACCTTTCCACCATTAACCATGGCTTCAATGAATCGTGGGATCGCTGCTGCATAAACACCATGTGGATCCTGCTTGGGACCAAACACATTGAAATACCTTAGACCGATCGTCTGCATGGCATGCAAACGGGTATACACCGCTGCATATTGTTCATTCAGCTTTTTTGTCACGGCATACGGACTGAGCAGATCACCTTCAGACCCTATGTATTTGGGCGAAATAGTGCTATCACCATACACCGAAGACGAACTTGCGAATACAAATCGTTTCACCCCTTCTTCCTTGGCCGCATGAATGACATTCAGGAAACCTGTTCCGTTAACCTCATGGGAGCGATGCGGAAAAGCGATCGATCGGGGAACGGAACCAAGGGCAGCCTGATGGCTTACGAGATCGACCCCTTTCATTGCCTCCTGACATACAATCGGATCGGTAATATCACCTTCTATGAGCCGAAAACGTTCATTGGAAAAGAACTCATCTATATTCTCCCGCTTTCCCGTTTCGAAATTATCCAGAACGATGACCTTGGCACCGGCATCCAACAGCGCTTCGACGAGGTTGGAACCGATAAAACCCGCTCCACCTGTCACTAAAACTGTTTTGTCTTGCAGTCCGGTCATGTGCCCGTTACTTCGCGTAGTTTACAGATCGTTTTTCGCGGATCACGGTTACTTTCACCTGACCGGGATAGGTCATTTCTGTTTGAATACGCTGCGAGATCGTAAATGAAAGTTCATCTGCCTTGGCATCAGTAACCTTTTCACTTTCCACCAATACGCGCAATTCGCGTCCTGCCTGTATAGCGTAGGCACTTGAAACTCCGTCATACGAAAGTGCAAGCGACTCGAGTTCCTTGATCCTCTTAATGTAGGCTTCAACGATCTCTCTTCGTGCTCCCGGACGTGCACCTGAAACGGCGTCACATACCTGCACGATCGGAGAGATAAGTGTGGTCATTTCGATCTCATCGTGGTGTGCACCGATAGCGTTACACACATCAGGCTTTTCGCCATACTTCTCAGCCAACTTCATACCCAAAATGGCATGTGGCAATTCCGGTTCTTCATCCGGAACTTTACCGATATCGTGCAGCAATCCTGCACGCTTGGCCAACTTAACATTAAGTCCAAGTTCTGCGGCCATGATAGCACACAAATTAGCTACTTCACGCGAGTGCTGAAGCAAGTTCTGTCCGTAAGATGAACGGTATTTCATTCTTCCGACCATTCTCATCAGTTCAGGATGCAAGCCATGGATACCAAGATCCATACAGGTTCTTCTTCCTGTTTCGGCGATCTCTTCTTCAAGTTGCTTACGTGTCTTGGCCACCACTTCCTCAATACGTGCAGGGTGGATACGGCCATCTGATACCAGCTGGTGCAGTGAAAGTCTTGCGATCTCTCTTCTAACCGGATCGAAACAGGACAGAATGATCGCTTCAGGGGTGTCATCAACGATGATCTCTACACCAGTTGCAGCTTCAAGTGCACGGATGTTCCTTCCTTCTCGTCCGATGATCCTTCCCTTCACCTCATCCGAATCAATGTTGAATACAGAGACAGCGTTTTCCACGGCCTGTTCGGTCGCAACCCGCTGAATTGTCTGTATAACGATCTTTTTCGCCTCGCGATTAGCATTCAGTTTCGCTTCCTCCATGATCTCCTTAATATGGGTCATGGCACTTGTGCGGGCTTCATCTTTGAGGGCTTCCATCAGATTGTTCTTTGCATCTTCAACGGACATTCCGCTGATCTTAGAAAGCTCGGCAACCCGTTTCTCCTGGATCTTTTCGAGTTCCTGATGCTTCAGTTCAAAGGCTTGTACCCTTGCTTCAAGCTCTGCCTGATTCTTTTCCAGCTGCTGCTCTTTTCTTGAGGTTTCTTCTATCTTCTGAGTGAGAGTCTTTTCCTTCGCGCGAATCCTGTCTTCATTTGACTGCATCCTTCTCTCCTTCTCCTTGATATTTACTTCATGTTCCTCTTTGAGTTTCAGGAATTTCTCCTTTGCCTGAAGAATCTTGTCTTTTTTAATGTTCTCTCCTTCAAGTTCTGCTTCACGGATCAATTGATCCCTTTTGCCCTTGAGGATAACATTCTGGAGCACGAAAACCGCTCCACCGCCACCAGCAACACCGACCAGTAATGCTATTATCCAACTCATAATTTAAACTGTTAAAATGTAACAAATTGGCTGACGCCGATCGGTCAAAAACGGAGAACAACAAACGGTAAAGGGGATCAGATCAGATCTCCGAGGTCTTTTGAAAGCTGTTCCAGCTTCTGTTCAACCTCTGAAAAGTCAGCCTGCTTAGCAGGAGATGCAGTCACCTGCTGAGTTGACCGTGTGGCCAGCTGTAAGGCCGTCATGGCCAGCAAGTCCTGCATATCCTTAACAGCGTAATTGTCCTGCAGAACTTTTATTGCTCTGTTGATATCCTCAGCTGCCTTGGTTACCTTGGCTTCCTCTCCGGGATTCACCGTAAGAGGGTATGTTCTGCCGGCAACCACAACCTTGAGGGACAATTTGCTCATCTTTATTTCTTTAACTGACTAATACAGTATTCGATCTCCTTCACCAGTTCATCGATCTCTTCGTTACTAACAGAACCCGCTGTAACCGGTACTTCGACAACCTGTTTCTTTGCCGACACCAAATCTTCCTTTAATCTGCCAACTTCCAAATCCAGCCTTTCCATTTGGCTGGTTGTACTCATTAACTGTTCCCGGAGATCAACATTTTCCAACCTAAGCTGCTCATTCTTCAAGCGCTCTTCGACCAGCTGATGATGCAGCACCTTGGTTTTTCGGCTGATCTCATCAATGATCTGTTGGATCTTGTCTGTCATTGGTTATCGACTTTCTACAAAGTTACTATTGTATTAAACATCCGCAACAAAATTGAAGGTCACTTGTGCTTTTTTTTTAGTTCACCTATTTTTGGTGGATGATCAGGCTGATTTTTCTCATTCTCCTTGCCCCGTTTTCCATTTTCCTATCGAGATCACAGGGGTATTCCCCGCCACTTCGGATCCCTTTGACACTGGCTGCGAATTTCGGAGAACTGAGAACCAACCATTTCCACATGGGTCTTGACTTCAAAACCAACGGAAAGGAGGGTTTGGAGATCTTGTCCATCGCTGACGGATTCATTTCCAGAATTAAGGTATCTCCTTATGGATACGGCAAGGCTATCTACATTGAACATCCGGATGGCAAGACAAGCGTTTACGGTCATTGTTCTGCTTTCAAGGGCAACGCTGATTCCATAGTCAAAGCTATTCAGGAACTGGAGGAAAATGCGGAGATCGATGTGTACTTTACGCCTAATGAACTTCCCGTAAAAAAAGGTCAAGTCATTGCCTATTCGGGCAATACCGGACGTTCGTCGGCACCTCATCTTCATTTTGAGCTTAGGGACACCAAAACAGGAGACGCTCTAAACCCGATCCTCCATGGTTTCACGATCAATGATCACCGACCCGCTGAATTATATACATTGAAATTTTATGCGCTGAGTGAGGAAGGGTATCCTATCCCCGGAAAATCCAAAGAATACAGATTAAAAAAGAACTCGACCGGAAACTTTGTTATTGCTGAGCGTGTTTTACTTCCCTCCACATTTTTCGGTCATTCAGGAGGGATAGGTATAGCGGTTCAAGCTAATGATAAGTACGACGGATCAGATAATCTTTGCGGGATCTATGAAGCCAATCTGATCATGGAAGGCCTACCTCAGAAGCACACCCGTATTGACAGGATCTCTTTTGAAAGTTCCCGCTACATCAATGCCTATACGGATCATCCTGAATTCATAAAAGGGCGTGATTTCCATCATTTGTTCCATGCTTCTGAAGACCCATTGACTATCCACAAAGGAGATCTTGATGGCATTTTGATGATCCAACCGGGTCAAGTAAAAAACTGTGTCCTTCGTATTAATGATGAATCCGGAAACACGAGTGTTTTAAGCTTTGTGGTCACTGCTGAGAATGGAAAAAGAAACATATCGGATCCTTTCCCCGAGAACGTGTATTTTGACCCGGCCCAACAGATACGGATCGAAGAGGATACTCCGGGAAAAGCACGGATAAGTTTGGATCCTCACACCCTATATGTTCCATTGAAAAGAGAATTCAGTCTTACTCCTCCCTACTACCTGGGAAGCAATAACATACCCATTCAGAAAGATATCAGGATCGAGATCCCATCGCCGAAAATGGACCATGTTTATCTCGAAGTTCTGGACGAAAAAGGACGTCCGAAAGCCCATGAAACAGTTTATGCAAGTGGCTATTATTTGTCATTTCCGAAAAATTTGGGGATTTTCAGGTTGAAAAAGGATCCTACAGGCCCGTCAGTAACCTGGAAAGGAAGATCAGGGAAATTTGTCTCATGGACCGTCAGTGAACACGAAACAGAGATTTTCGATTACGACTTGTTCGTAGACGGAGAGTGGGTATTGCTCGAATATGAAAGCAAAAAAGACCTACTCTTTGCAGCATTGCCGCCCGGCAACGGAAACAGGCGCCTGAAACTCATCGTAACAGATCTTGCAGGTAACAAGACCATCAAGGAAATGGAACTTCCCTGATGAAATAAAAAACGCGGGCTAACCCGCGCTCTGTTTTAATGTTCATCTTCCTCATGCTCTGCTTCCGCTGAGGGCTTGAAATCTTTTCGGATCTCCGGATGGCTTATTTCACCTCCGGTTGTTCCTGTTTGTCTACCAAAGTAAATTATGACAACAGCTGCCGCAAGCACAATATAGCTCAACATGGAAGCAAATTTCATCTTCCTCCAACTGGCAAAAAATGCGAGAAGGGAAAGTGCGCCCAACGCATAACTCAAAACAGCGAACAATTCAGCTACTTCTTCATGCTCGTGAATAAGATCATGCGAGACAGCACCGCCCATGTGTTCTACAACCTCTTCAGCACCTTCTCCAGAACTGAAACTAGGAATTGTTGCTATCGCTCCTACCAAAAAAGTGAAATACGCTGCCCTCTTTACAGCTTCAGATTTAAAAATCATACCCCCAAGGAGCAATAACATCCCGATGATCGGCATCAGGATCGGAAAATGATTTACCAATAAATGAAAATGTGCATCGTTCATACTGTTCTGTTTTAAATTACTAACCTGCCAATGATACTCCTATCAGCTTGCCGACACCAAATGTTATGGCTGCAGCTGCGAGTCCGAAAAATACTTGTCTGAATCCGGAAAACCAAATACTCCTTCCGGTAAAAAGTGTGATAGCCGTTCCTATCAGAAATAATCCAAGTGCACTGAAAGCCGTACTCAACACAATTGCAGTGATACCGGATGCGAACATGAAAGGTAACACTGGTATGATTGCTCCGACAGCAAACAGAAAAAATGACGAAAGCGCGGCTTCCATAGCCGATCCGCTTAATTCCTCCGCATTGATCCCCAGTTCTTCTTTGACCAGGACTTCATGAGCTTTCGCCGTATCACTCATGAGATCGTTCACGATCTTTTCAGCCTGTTCATGGTTAAGCCCTTTGGCCATGTAGATCAGGATGAGTTCTCTTTTTTCTCCTTCCGGGTTACTTGAAAGCTCCTCCATCTCGAGGTTCATCTGATGCTCATACAATTCCTGCGAACTTTTTACGGAGATCCATTCTCCCAATGCCATAGAAAGTGCACCGGCAAGCAAACCTGCACTTCCTGCCAGCAAGACTCCTTCCTGTCCTTCTGTTGCACCGGCGATCCCCATCACAAGGCTAAAATTGGACACCAGACCATCATTTCCTCCCAACACCGCTGCACGGATCGCATTTCCTCCCACAGAGCGATGTCGTTTCTCAAACCGGGCCATTTGAGTGCCGCTCATACCCGCTTCATTTCCAATAATTGATCTCAAGATCTTTACATGGCTGTCTTCATTTCCAGAAAGTGGTAATTTTTCATGTTTCTTTCTGTTGATCATCGCTATGGAAAGTCCCTTCTCCGTATCAAGAAGAGCTCCAAGAACATAGTCGTAGCCAAAGATCCTACCTATCCTGTCCAACGTTTTTGCTCTCCACGAAGGACCGGGTAAAACAGAAGAATCTAATCCTTTTGACAGGAGAAAGGCTTGAGCATGTTCAGTTTCGATCAAACTCATTTTTCGAAAGATCTCCGCCACCTGACCGTCCTCCTCTTTCTCGGCCAGTCGGCTATAGAGCCATGAAGCGTCCACCTCGGTCTGAACCTGATCCCTAAGTGTCTTGTTCAATTCAGTTCCCATATAGTTTTGTTGTTGAAACACCGTGGCAAGAATTGCAAGCCCCTGAAA
>Ga0315904_10001575_pt1 | contig 36405 bp, 25 predicted proteins | sample LakEriMetagenome_6_FD_203529 | JGI IMG/M metagenome (GOLD analysis project Ga0315904, IMG submission 203529) | Freshwater fungal communities from buoy surface, Lake Erie, Ohio, United States - Buoy 12 MA120 | ecosystem: Environmental > Aquatic > Freshwater > Lake | place: USA: Lake Erie, Ohio...
TCAACCCTCGTCCCCGGCAGCAACCCCATCTCCCGCAGCCGGATCAGACTCGGCGATCCCTCGGGCAAACGCACAATCACCCCCGCCTCCCCAGCCACCAGCCGCGACAATGGACAACGCTCAGCCTTCATCGCTTCTCAGTTCCCGCCAGCAACCGCCGCCACCAGCACTGCCTCCGCCATCCGCCCACTCAGGCAAACCCTCGACCCCCGTACCTGCGCCAGCACCGCAGGCCCCCCGCAAACCAATTCCACCTCCGCTTCCTCACAGAACCCCATCTCCCGCAGCCGCCGGCAATCGCCCGCCTCCCCACGCAGATGCCGCACCACCACCCGCTGCCCACGCCGCACCTCCGACAACGGACGGCAGACACAGCTGTCTTCCTCACAGGCCGGCTTTGCGTTCGCGAAAGGGAATTCTGACATCGGTTCTGAGAACGGGTCTCAGTTTCATTTACGCCCGCCATCCCTCCTCCGCAACGCAGAAAAATCATCGGCCCAGCCGCTTACCCTTCCGGATTTCACCATTGCGATCTGTCAGGGTGTCCCCCTATCATCGCGCCTTCCTTCACCTTTCCACCCTGCCCACCAACCCATGCAAGCCCGACTCCTCCTCCCTGCCTTTCTGACTCTGCTGTCGCCCGCCCTTTCCCCCGCCCAGGACGCCCCGGCCCCCGCCGCGGCGGCCGCCGTGTCCCCGGAAGAAGCCGCCGTCCGCGAAACCATCGCGGCCTACACCGCAGCCTACAACAAGGGCGATAGCGCCGCCCTCGCCGCCCTCTTCTCGGACGATGCGGAATGGATCGACACAGACGGTGCCGCCACCACCGGCCGCCCCGCCATCGAAGCCCTCCTCAGGAATGTGTTCGCATCGTCCAAGGGCCGCACCATCGACATCGCCCTCGAATCGGTCCGCCGCATCGCCCCGGATGTCGTCTCCCTCCGCGCCGCCGCCACCATCACCGACGCCGACGGCACCACCGCCAGCGGAAACTACACCGCCGTTCAGGTCAAAAAGGACGCCAAATGGCACCTCTTCCAGTTCACGGAAGTCGACAGCGACGACGCCCCCGCCACCCCCTCCCTCCTCGGCACCCTCGACAACCTCACCGGTTCATGGAAGACCGAAGGCGACGGCCCAGCCAACCAGAGCACCATCGAATGGTCCGCCTCGGGCAAGTTCATCACCCGTACCTTCAGCATCGCCGGCACCGACGACTCGGAAGCCAGCGAGGGAACCGAAATCATCAGCTGGGACGCCGAACAAGGACACATCCGCTCGTGGGTCTTCGAATCGGATGGCAGCTTCTCGGAACGCACATGGACCCCGGACGGAAACCGCTGGCTCATCCTCAGCCGCACCGTCCTCCCGGACGGCTCCGTAGGCGGCGAGGAAATCACCCTCACGATCGCCGATAAGGACAAACTCACATGGACCGCCGCCAACCGCTCCATCGGCGATCAGACTCTTCCCAACCTCGACCCCGTCACCATCAAACGGGTCACCAAGTAATTCCAAACAAGGCTCACCCCATGCGCCCTCTCTACTCTCTCCTCACCGGCCTCGCCGCCGCCCTGCTCGCCGCAGGCCCGGCCGACGCCCGCGGTGCCGCCCGCCCAGCCCCCGGAGGCCATAGCCTCTCGCGGCCAGCTCCCGCATCACGGCCCTCCGTCAGCAGACCAGCCCCGAAACCGGAATCCCGGCCCGCGTCACGGCCGGCTCCCAGCCATTCCTCCCACAGCAAACCCTCCATCAGCCGTCCCGCCCCCCGCCCGGAAAGCCGACCCGCCCCCAGACCAACCACCAGACCGGCCCCAGTCGAACGGCCTTCCTTCGACCGACCCCACCAGGGCGGAGGCTCCAGCTTCAATCGACCGACCACGAAACCAGCCCCACGGCCGGAAATCAATCGGCCCACCACGAAGCCGGCCCCGCGCCCGGAAATCAACCGCCCGACCGGACCCATCACCCTCCCAGGTACCGGCGGCAGACCCTCCACCCTCCCAGGCAATCTCACCAAACCCGCCCCCAGACCGGATCTGCCAGGAAACCTCAGCCGGCCCGGCAATCTCACGAAACCTGCCCCACGACCGGAACTCCCCAACCTCGCCAACCGACCCTCCACCCTCCCGGGCAATATCAACCGACCCAGCATCGCCGACCGTCCCGGGAATTTCTCCCGGCCCGGCGACCTCACCCGCCCAGCTCCCAGACCGGACCGGCCCGACTTCGGCAACCGGCCCACCACTCTCCCCGGCAACGTCAACCGCCCGAACGTCGGCAACCGCCCTGGCAACCGCCCGAACATCAACCCGCCACAGTGGAACAACCGGCCGGGCTGGAACAGCAACCGCCCGGACTGGGGCGACCACTGGAACAACGTCAACAACAACATCGGCAACAACTGGAATAACTGGCAGACCAACAACAACACGGTCATCAACAACTTCAACATCACCCAGAACCAGAGCTGGAACAGCATCAATACCCACTACGGCGACCGCAACTGGTACGGCCGCTACGGCAGCGGCGACTACAACCGCTGGTGCGGAGATATCTACGCCTACCGCGGCGGCCGCTGCCGCCAGGTCTGGACAGGCTGCTACGGCTACCACGATTACTACTTCAATGCCGGTTGGTGGGGTTCCTGCTGGTGGGGCGGCGTCGCCGCTGCCCGCACCGCCGTCGCCGTCACCGCTGCCGTCCTCTCCCCGTGGTGGTGGTGGCGCCCAGTCACCTACCCGGTCTACACCACCTTCTACGGACCCGCATGGCCCCAGCAGCCGGTCGTCTACGACCCAGGCACCAACATCATCATCGAAGGCGATGTCATCATCATGAATGGCAGGGAAGCAGGCAGCGCCACCGAACACCGCCGCCAGACCATCGCCCTCGCCACCCCTCCCGTCGAAACCTACCCAGTCCCGGAACCCGCCCAGGAAGGCCAGCCGGAAACATGGCTCCCCCTCGGCGTCTGGGCCCTCACCCAGCAGGAAGAAGGCGACGCCGTCATGTTCTTCCAGCTCTCCTCGGATAAAACAGGCATCATCGCCGGTGCCTACAAGAACGTCATGACCGGCGAAGACCAACCCATCGTCGGCCGCATCGACCCCCAGACCCAGCGCGCCGCATGGCACATCGGCGAAAATACCGGAACCGTCTACGAAACCGGCGTCTCCAGCCTCACCTACGACGCCGCCAGCGTCTTCGTCCACTTCGGCGAAAAACAAACCCAGACATGGCTGCTCGTCCGCCTCCCGTCGCCGGAAATGCCACCCGGCACCGTCAGGCTGCCGGAAATCAACTCCCGCGCCCCGGAACCACGCGCCCCCACCCCAGGCAGCAAGTAAACCTCCCGCTTCCTCAGGTACCAGCCACAGCAGGGATTCTCCGGCCTCCGGAGAATCCCTGCTCTGCTTTCAAGGCACCACGGCCCCAGCGTTTGCAGTCAGACACTTCCTGCACCACGCTCCCATTCTCCCATGTCGACGCCACCCCACACGCGCAGCTTCACCCTTGCCGGACGCATCCTCCTGCCCCTCCTGCTCCTCGGCATCGGTGCCGCCGCCATGAAGGCCGCCGTCCAGTTCGGCCGCAAAGCCGACAAGGCCCCCATCCAGACTCCCATGCCGGATGTGGAACTGATCACCGCCACCACTTCCGACTACCCCGTCACCCTCCAGTCCCAGGGGGTCATCGAAGCCATCACCCAGACCCGCGCCGCCGCGGAAGTGGCCGGACGCGTCGCCAGCGTCAGTCCAGCATGGCGGGAAGGAGCCCACTTCCGCAAAGGCGACGAACTCCTCCGGCTCGATGAAGCCGATTATGCCGCCGCCGTGGCCAATGCCGAAGCCGCCGCCGCAGAGGCTGCCATGCAGGTCCGCATGGAAGAAGCCCGCGCCGAACAAGCCCTGCGCGACTGGAAGAAACTCGCCGCCGGCAACCCGGAAAGCGACCTCGTCACGCGCGCCCCGCAGCTCAAGGCGGCCCGCGCCCGCGCCGCCGCCAGCAACGCCGCCATCGAAAAGGCCAAACGCGACCTCGCACGCACCGTCGTCCGCGCCCCCTTCGACGGACGCATGCTCCGTACCCTCATCAATGTCGGCTCATGGGCCGCCCCCGGTGCCGCCCTCGCGGAATTCTACGCCACAGACCGCTTCCAGGTCCGGCTCCCCCTCCCACTCGACGACTTCACTCTCCTGGAATCACCGGAAGGCACCCCGGTCACCCTCACGGCCACCGCCGGCGGACGCTCCGTCGAAATCAAGGCCGCCCTCACCCGCACAGCCGGGGAAATCGACCGCGCCAGCCGCACGCTGCCCGTGACCGCCGAGTTCGATGCCAGCACCCTGAACGACCCCCTCATCGCCCCGGGACTCTACGTGAATGCTTCCCTCCCGGGCAAAACCCTCCGCAAGGTCATCCGGCTTCCCCGCCGCTCGCTGCTCGCAGGCGACCGCGTCGCCGTCTGCAGCGCGGATCACCACCTCTCGTTCCGCCCCGTCCGCATCGCCCGCACCACGCGCGACGATGTCCTTCTGGCCGAAGGCGTCCAGCCAGGCGAACAGATCCTCGCGACCACTCTCGCCGTCATGACCGAAGGCATGGCCGTGCGCCCGGTCACCGCCGATCCCGCGACCCCCTGACCCACCACCATGCGCTCGCTCATCCAATGGTGGTCGCGGAACCACATCGCCGCGAATTTCCTCATGTGGGCCCTCGTTGCCGTGGGCCTCCTCTCATGGTTCCGCCTCCGCAAGGAAATCTTCCCGGAGGTCACCACCAACATCATCGCCGTCACCATCCCCTACCCCAACGCCGCACCCGAAGAAGTCGAAAAAGGCGTCTGCATCCCCGTCGAAGAAGCCGTCCAAACCCTCGACGGCATCAAGAAACTCACCAGCCGCTCGAACGAAAGCACCGGCGTCGTCATCATCGAAGTCAAAGAGGAATTCGATGAACAGGAAGTCGCCAACCGCGTCAAAGCCCGCGTCGATGGCATCCGCAACCTCGCGGAAAATGCCGAGAAACCCATCATCGAGGTCATCCCCATCAAGTCTCAGATCATGAGCGTGACGGTGAGCGCCGAGGGCACCGACGACAAAAACCTCCGCGCCATCGCCGAACAGGTGCGCGACGCCATCGAAGCCCTCCCGGAAGTCACCCAGGTCGAACTCTCAGGCGTCCGGAAACACGAAATCTCCATCGAGGTCAGCGAAGATACCCTGCGCCGCCACGGCCTCACCTTCGATCAGGTCGCCAATGCCGTCCGTTCATCGTCGCTCGACCTCCCCGGTGGCTCGGTCCGCACGGGAGCCGGCGAAATCCTCATCCGCACCCAGGCCCGCAAATACTCAGCCCCGGAATTCAACGAAATCTCGGTCGTGACCCGCCCGGACGGCAGCCGCCTCCTCCTCCGCGATATCGCCACGGTCAAAGACGGCTTCGAGGAAATCGACCTCTTCACCCGCTTCGATGGCCGCCCCGCCATCGTCATCAATGTCTTCCGCACAGGCGACGAGGACACCCTCAAGGTGGCCGCCGGAGTCAAGAAATGGCTCGCCGATGCCCCCCAGCTCTTCCCCCGCGGGGTCCGCCTCGAGGTCTGGAACGATGTCAGTCTTCTCCTCAAGGGACGGCTCGAACTCATGATCTCGGAGGCCCTTCAGGGGTTTGCGCTCGTCTACCTGATGCTCTCGCTCTTCCTCCGTCCGGCCCTCGCCTTCCACGTGGCCCTCGGAATCCCCATCGCTTTCGCAGGTGGTCTCATCTTCCTTCCCATGGTCGATATCAGCGTGAACATGATCTCCCTGTTCGCCTTCATCGTCGTCCTCGGAATCGTCACGGACGACGCCATCGTCGTCGGAGAAAATGTCCACACCCGCATGGCCGCGGGCGAACCCGCCAAACTGGCCGCCCCGCGCGGAGCCTACGAAGTCATGGTCGTCGCCATCTTCGGCGTCTTCACGGTCATCGTCGCCTTCATGCCCATGCTCTTCGTCACAGGCGTCGGCGGAAAAATCTGGCGCAATATCCCATGGGTCGTCATCCCGACCCTCCTCATCTCGCTCATCGAAACCAACCTCATTCTCCCAGCCCACCTTTCCCACCTCAAACCGGAACGGCCCCTGCAGGAGATGAACCCCATCGTGCGCTTCATCGTACGCATCCAGCGCACCATGAGCCACGCTGTCGAATCATTCGTCAGCCGCCGCTACAAGCCGTTCGTCGAATTCTGCATCCGCTGGCGCTACGCCACGGTCGCCGCCTTTGCCGCGGTCTTCCTCGGCGTCATCGGTCTCGTCTTCGGCAGCTGGATCCCCTTCGAATTCTTCCCCCGCGTGGAAGCGGAAGTCATCTCCGCCAAGCTCACCATGCCCGCCGGCGTCGCCGTCGAAACCACCCAGCAGGCCATCGACCGCATCGAAAAAGCCGCCAACCGCCTCAACGAGCACTTCAAGGGCCTCGACGGCCAGCCCATCGTCAAACACATGCTCAGCTCGGTGGGCACCCAGCCCTTCAAGGTCGGCTTCAGCCCGGGCGCAGCCGATTCCTCCAATATCGGCGAAGTCACGGTCGAACTCATCGCCGCCTCGGCCCGCAGCATCAAATCCCAGGAAATCGTCGCCAAATGGCGCGAACTCACCGGGCCCATCCCCGGCACCGTCGAACTCACCTTCCTCGAAAATACCGCCCGCACCGGAGCCGCCATCGAACTCCTCGTCCACGGCAACGACATCAGCCGCCTCAATCAGGCCGCCGCCCTCGTGAAACAGGAACTCGCTTCCATCCGCGGCGTCACCGACATCACCGATACCAACCGCGACGGAAAACGGGAACTCAAACTCAATATCCTCCCGGACGCTGAATCCCTCGGGGTCCGGCTCGCCGACATCGCCCGCCAAACCCGCCAGGCATTCTACGGCGAAGAAGTGCAGCGCCTCCAGCGCGGCCGCGACGAAGTCAAGGTCATGGTCCGCTACCCGCGCGAAGAACGGCGCTCGCTCGAAGATGTCGCCAGCCTCCGCATCCGCACCCCGGATGGTTCGGAAATCCCCTTCTCCACGGTCGCCGCCCCCGTGGAAGGCCGCGGATATTCCTCCATCTACCGCAGCGGCCGCGAACGCGGTATCATCATCTCAGCCGACCTCGACCGCAATGTCCCGGACGTCGACGCCAATATGGTCGTCGGCCTCCTCACCAGACCAGACAACGGCGACGGCGGCGGCGTCCTCACCAGACTCCAGCGCGACTTCCCGGACATCGCATGGTCGTTCGAAGGAGAACAGCAGAACCAACGCGAAAACCTCCGCGACATCGCCGTCGGCGGCGGCCTCGCCCTCCTCGCCATCTACGTCCTCCTCGCCATCCCCCTCCGCAGCTACGTCCAGCCCGTCATCGTCATGAGCGTCATCCCCTTCGGCATGACCGGTGCCATCATCGGCCACCTCCTCCTCGGAGTCGAACTCAGCATCATGAGCATGATCGGCATCGTCGCCCTCAGCGGCGTCGTCGTGAACGAAAGCCTCGTCCTCGTCGAATACGTCAACCGCCACCGCCGCGGCGGTCAGGACGCCACGGGAGCCGCCCGCGAAGGCGGAGCCGCCCGCTTCCAGGCCATCATGCTCACCAGCGTCACCAGCTTCATCGGCGTCATGCCCATCGTCCTCGAATCCAGCATCCAGGCGAAATTCCTCATCCCCTGCGCCATCAGCCTCGCCTTCGGCTGCCTCAGCAACCTCCCCAATACCCTCATCCTCGTCCCCTGCGTCTACGCCATCCTCGAAGATATCCGCAATCTCCTCTTCACCCCGGAAAAACGCGCCCAGTGGGAAGCCGATGAACGCGAAGAAGCCAAAGAACGCGGCCTCGCATGGATGGAACCCGCCGCCACCACCGCCACCACCGCAGACGCCAACCCACCGCACCCGGATCCAGCCTGACAATCCACCTGCGGCCACCCCCCGGGAACCGGGCAGCATCACACCCACGCTGCCACTGCCTGAGCGCCGGCACCCCATCCGGACTTGCGTGACGAAATCGTCGGTCCCGGCGACTTGCCTGCGGTTCCTCAGAATGTTATCGGCTCAGCGTGAAATCGTCGTTCTGCCTCGCCTTCGCCGCCGTTCTCTGCAGTGCCGCCGCCTCCCGCGCCGCCATTTCCTACACGGTGCCCCTCGGGCTGTATTTCCAGGATTTCAATTCCCTCCCGAACACCGGAACGGTCACCCTCCCAGGATCGGCCACCACCGGCACCCAACTCCCCATCCCCGGCGTCAGCGACTGGGAACTCGCCAAACGCGGCGGCACCGGCACTGCCGACGTGGCTCTCTGGGCCACCCCGTCCACCGGGGGACGCTTCTATTCTTCAGGTCTCGACCCCGCCGACCGCGCCCTCTCCTCCCTGGCCTCCGGCACGTTCATCGGTGCCGTCGGCACGTCTTTCGTCAATGACACGGGCGCAACCCTCACCGCTTTCACCATCACCTTCAGCCGCGAAATCTGGGCGGTTCAGGGAACCTCGCAGGCCAGCCCCACGGGCGACCTCGCAGACCGCCTCTCCTTCGCCTACGGCCTCTCCGGTAACGGCCCCGCCGCCACCGATTACCTGACCAGCGCCGCCATGATCCCCTTCGCGGACCTCGACGCGGTCAGCCCAGCCGAAAACATGCTGCTCGCAGTCGCTTCCAATACCAACCCGGACCGGACCCGCGACGGCAATAGCGCCGCATGGAAAACCACGCTCTCCGCCACGGTCGCAGGCATCACATGGGACCCCGGTCAGACGCTCTTCCTCCGCTGGAGCGACAGCGATACCGTCGGCTTCGATGCCATCCTCGGCGTGGACGACCTTTCCTTCACCGCGGCCATCCCGGAACCATCGACCGGATTCCTCATGGCCGCCGCCCTCGCCCTCGGCAGTTCCCGCCGCCGCCGGGCCTGATCCAGCACCCGGGCACCGACCCGGCCTCCCCATCTATGATGACCCCAGCCCTCCGGCCGCTCTTCGCCGCGGTCCTCTCGGTGGCTCTGTGCCCCGATGCCTTCGCCCAGCTCCCCTTCACGGGCAGCCTCACGGAAAACTTCGATACCCTGCCAGCTTCAGGGGCACCGTCCCTCAGCGGCACCGCTACCGTCGGCCTCCAGGTCCCCATCCCGGGCCTCCCCTCATGGCAAACCTCCCGCATCGCCGGCACAGGCACCGCCAATGTCACCATCCAGACAGCCCAGCTCACCGGCGGCCGACTCTATTCCTACGGCACAGCCGGCAGCACGGAACGCGCCCTCGGAGCCCTCGGCTCTGGCACCGCCGCCATGGCCTTCGGCGTCGCTCTCGTCAATAATACCGGTGCCCCCATCGCGACACTCAGCCTCTCGTTCATCCGCGAAATCTGGATGCTCCAGAGCACCACCACAGCCAATCAGTACGAAAACCGGCTCGCCTTCGCATGGGGTACCGCCAGCCCGGACCTCACCACCGAAAATTTCCTCACCAGCCCGCTCATGAACGCGCTGCCGGAACTCGACGCGGTCTCCCCCGGCGCACTCACCCTCGTCCTCGCCACCAATGGCGATGACCCACCCCGCGCCCGCGACGGCAACTCCGAGGAATTCCGCACGAGCGTCGCCGCGGAAATCTCAGGCCTCGACTGGCAACCCGGCCAAACCCTCTTCCTCCGCTGGAATGACCGCGACGACGGCGGTTTCGACGCCGGCTTCGGCATCGATGACCTCACCATCACCACCGGTCCTGCCGGACCTGCCACCGTCCCGGACCTCGCCATCGCCAGCCTCCCGCCGGACCGCGTCCGCCTCACATGGCCTACCCGACCCGGCCGCTTCTACGACCTCCAGCGGAGCAGCAACCTCACCACATGGCCAGCCAGCGACACCATCCCCTTCGAATCGCTCGGCACCCAGCTCAGCTTCACGGACCAGACCCGCGGACAGCAGTTCTTCCGCCTCATGGAACGCAGCGGCCCCAACCCCGCAGCCGATGACGGACCCCTCCAGGACGCCCAGGTCGAAGCCTTCTTCAGCGACATCGGCACAGATGGCTCCAAACCGGACACCATCCTCGAAAATGCCGTCCTCAACCTGCTCGCCAAAGCCGCACCCGGATCGTCAGTCCGCGCCGCCATCTACACATGGGACCGCCAAACCATGGCCGATGCCTTCGTCGCCGCCCACCAGCGCGGCGTCGACGTCCGTCTCATCATCGGAAGCGACTTCCCAGCCGTCCAAAGCCTCATCAGCCGACTCCCCGCCGGACACGTCATCCAATGCCGCAACGCAGCCGGCGAACTCATCGGAGCCATGGGCGGCCGCATCAATCACAACAAGTTCGTCCTCTTCTCGGACCTCTCCGGCGACGCCCGCGAGGTCGTCCTCCAGTCGTCCGCCAATTTCACGGAACTCCAGCTCTCCCGGAACAATAACCTCCTCGTCTTCCGCAACCGCCCGAACCTCTACATGGCCTACCTCCGCTACTGGAACGATATGGCCACCTGCCTCCCCGACCCTGCCTACTACCGCAGCACCGGCCGCACCACCCCAGTCACCGCATGGTTCTTCCCTCGCGCCTCCGGCAACGGCGTCACCGGAACCGACGACACCATCCTCGAAATCCTCAGCGGCATCAATACCAGCGCCGGGGGCAGCATCCGCATCGCCATGGCCACATGGTCGAATATGCGCACCGCCATCGCTTCCCGCCTCGCTGCCCTCCACTCCGCCGGCATGGACGTCGCCGTCCTCGTCAACCCCAGCGAAACCGCCACGGAAGTCACCTCCATCCTCGAATCCGCCGGCGTCCCCCTCCGACGCTACCAGCCCGTCCACTCGAAATACATGACCATCGACGCCGAATGGCAAGGCATCCGACGCCAGCTCGTCGTCACCGGTTCCCACAACTTCACCGGCCCAGCCCTCAACAGTAACGACGAAATCATCCTCCGCCTCGAAAACCCCAAACTCTTCGACGCCTTCCTCATCGACTGGAGCCGCCTCTTCACCAGCCCCCTCGCTCAATAAAGGGGTTTTCCAAACGCCCGCCGGAAGGACCCAAGCCACTCCTCACTGGCATGGCGTTGGCGAAGCGAGTCTGGCGAAGTACTCCTGCGTTTCCGGATCGGAGGACCAGATGAAGCAGCCCCGCCGACCGCGTGTCATGAGCGTGCGGTAGGTATTCCTGATGATGGTATCACCCGTCTGTGCAGCCGCCACCGGATCATTTTTGGCAAGGGTCTTGAATCCCTTGATGGTCGCATCGGATTTGGCTCGGCGTTCCGGATGTGTCGTGACCTTGCCGTCCCGGACCATCAGATCGGGCCCGATGATGACGCCAATGTAATCGGTTTCGAGGCCCTGGCAGGTATGGATGCAGCCGACTTCGGTAACCGCTTCGGGCTTCTCGATCCACAGACTGCCATCGCTGGCGAGATTCCAGCGGGCTCCGTAGCCATGCTCGGGAAAAGCAATGTCCATGGCCTCCGGGTCATTCTTGCTCAGCCATGGCCAGCAGTAACCTGCCACCACCCGGGCCCGCTGATCAGCCTGATTAAGTGCGATGATGCGGTCGTGAAGCTCACGCGGGTTTGCACAGACAGTAAATGGATATCCGCAGTCGCTCAGGCTCAGATTGGCGGTGGGACGGATCTGCAGAATGTGGTCGAGCCACGCAAGATAGCCATCCGATCCCCCGCAGCGGAACTGGGATTCGAGCGAAAGCTCCTCGACGAGGGCTCCCTCGGCGTGAGCCCACTGGTGAATCTGAGCTTTGGTGCCGATATCGCGCAGGGTGACGCGCTGATCTTCATCAATGAAGAAAACCGAGAAGCGCGCCGAGCGGATCAGCTCGCGCACCTGATTCTCGCCAAGGTTGCCATAAAGACCTGACTTCTCGTTGAGTCGATGGGCTTCGTCGACAATGAGCGCGCCGTACTCGTCCGGCGAGGATTCCGTGAAGCTGCCGGAGCCTGTGAAGAGAGTGCCGATTCGTGATCGCGCCATGGAGCCGGAGAGACGGGCTTCGAAGACGGCGCGCGGCGCGGCGTTCTTGGTGACGTAACGGGAAGCGATGCCAGCTGAGAGCAGCGATGCCAGCAGGTTGATGGCGACCACCGATTTCCCTGTGCCCGGGCCTCCTTCTACAATGAGAACCTGTTTCTGGCCTCGTGCCGCGGACTTGGCCATGCTGAGGGCCGTCTCAAAGACGAGCTTCTGATCATCGATCATGACAAACTCGCGCTTTCCCGCAAGCATGCCACTGAGAGCATCCGCAATCGACTTGGCAGGACGGTTTTCCGCAGTGCGGATGCGGGCCATGAGGTCGCCGGAATCGCCCGTCCGCACCCGGTCCGTTATGAAGGTCTGCAGACGCGGAGCGTCTCGTTTGAGAAAAGCCGGCGCTCTCCCAAGATGGGCCGCATAGAACGCATCAAGAATACCAGCAGGCTGGCGGCAGTTATGAAGATAGGCACAGGGAGAGAGCCGCACATGGTCGTTCTGAACAACCGTATTGAAATCCTCAAGAAGGGCCGCATACGACCATGCCTGATAGGATGGATGCGATACCTCCCGCTTCGTCCCATTGAGAAATGTCCTCACGATGGCGTCCTTGCTGGTACGCTCAACCTGGTCCCACTGCTTGAGTTCGATGATCACGGCAGAGGGGCGCCCGTCGGCATCAAGCCCCGTCACAATGAAATCCACCCTCTTGGCCGTCTGCGGAATATTGAATTCGATGGCGATCCCGCTATTCTCAGGAAGCAGATGCGTTCCGATCACCTTGTACATCTCATCAAGAGAATTGTCCCAGGACCTGATCTCGGAAGGGGCCACCGAACGACCGAAGCGCTTCTGAAACGCGTCGATGAGCTTCTCGGTGAGGTTCCCGTGCAGCACATCGTGAAGGAATCCGCTCTTGGTCTCGAGGTAGACAGTCATGCGCGTATCGGGAAATGCGACCTCCTGATCCGTTCTATTTCCGTCATCATGCGGCAAGACCGAACGCCGCGTGACCGTGTTTTGCGGGACCGAATGATTTGCGGTCGGCGCTGAAAAGCAGTTGCGGCTGAGGTTCCCCGAATCAGGAGACGATTCGTTTCCTCATTGAATGAGAAAGCTGCGCTTCCGCCGGCCACACCCACACCAGGACGACACTGCCGCGGCCGAGCACCCGCGCCATTGTCGGCACTTCGGGCAGCGCTAGAAGCAGGCTGCGAGGGCTTCGGGGAGCCGTGGATAGGAGAAGACGAATCCTTCGCGCTCCAGTCGGCTGCTGGTGACGTACCGGCCATAGAGAGCGATCTCTGGATCGGTGCGAAGAAGGAGGGGGGCGGCGATCCTCACCATCCATGAGAAGGCCGGCAACCCGAATGGCACCTTGGGCCACGGCACGGCGCGTCGCAGGCAGCGCATGAATTCGGCGTTGCTCACTGGATGCGGGCTGCTGGCCACGTAGACGCCGCGCATGCTTTCGTCGCTCAGGCCACGCTCGAAGAGCCGGTTCATATCGACTTCGTGAATCCAGCTCATGCCCTGCCTGCCACTGCCGACGGTACCGCCAAGGCCGCACCGTGCGAGTGGCACCAGTTTGGAGAGAGCCCCGCCGCCGGCGCCGCGGTCCCGGCCAATCACGAAGCTCGTCCGCAGCACGACGCCTCGCTGCTGCGCCAGGAGCGCCTGCGCAAACTCCTGCTCCCACGCGATCCCGACCGTGGGAGCCAGCCCATACCCGGGCGGACTGTCCTCGTCGCACCACACGCTCGGCGGGTCACCGTAAATGTGCGCCGTGCTCATCTGCACCCACACGGGAGGCGGCGCAGCCACCGATCGACAGGCAAGGCCCAACGCCCGGGTAGCCTCGACCCGGGACCGGAGAATCTCGTCGCAATGGTCGGGCGTCTTCACACAGTCGACCGTGCGGCCCACAAGATTGACCAGCCCGGCCGCGCCATCCAGACACCCAACCCATGCGCCCGCCGACCGCGCATCCCAGACCACATGCTGCCACGGCCCCTCCGGTCGCGGCCGATTCCGCGACAGGATCGTGACCTGCCAATCCGCGGCGGACAGATGGGAGGCCAGAGAGACGCCCAGAAAACCGCTCCCACCCGCGATCACCACCCGCTTCGTCTGCGATGCTTTCACCCCGAGAGATCCCAGGGAACTGACTATGAGTCAATCGTGGATCGTCAGCCGACTACCGGACAGGCCTTTTCTCCGCTGGCCTTTTGTCGGTGCTTTTGTCGCTGGGCCGATGGATGGACGGTGGCCGGGCGGACGACCGACAGATGGCCAGACCTCTTCGCCGCGCGGTCGCCGGCCCGACCGATTTTCCGCCACTATCGGACAGACCTCTTCTGTCCGTGGCGAACCTCGCCGTGGTTCGCGGTTCGAGACTATCGGCCAGACCTTTTCTCCATGGGCGGGGAAAGGAACCGCTGACAGAAGGACAGACCTTTTCGCGGGTGCCGGACAATCGGACAGACCTTTTCGCGGGTGCCGGACAATCGGCCAGACCTTTTCGCGGGATGGGCCAACCCCGACGGGGATCCGACAATGGGACAGGCCTTTTGTCGGTGCTTTTGTGGGTGGGCCGATGAATGGACGGTGGCCGGGCGGACGACCGACAGATGGCCAGACCTCTTCGCGAGACCTCTTCGCGGGATCGGGCGGGTGGAGGTGTGGGTGGGGCCACGGATGGCGCGAATCGGCGCGCGTGGCTGGGATGGGATGGATCCGTTGCCGGGCCTGGTTCTTCAGCAGGGTCTTATGTCAGGCGAAGAAGGTATCGCTGTGCTGGTAGGGGGGAGAGCAGCAGCAGAGGAAGCGGAGTGGGGAGGTGGTGGCGGTGATCTGGTGCCATGCGCCTGGGGGGATGAGGATGGCGTCGCCGGGTTGCACTGGCTGGGAGGCACCATTGATTTCCATGAGGCCGTGGCCATCGAGGATGAAGTAGAATTCCTCGGTGGTCTGGTGGTAGTGGCGCTGGGTGGCGGTTCCGGGGGGGAGGGAAGCTTCGGCGAGCGACTGGTTCTGGACCGGGGCGTTGCTGAGGTCGAGGATGCTGCGGATGGTGCTGCCGTCCTTAGTGGTGAAGGGTGGTTGTGCCGCGATCTGGCGGACCGTCATGGCGGGTGGCAGGGGGATTATTTCAGGTCGTCGGGGAGGCCGGCGTCCTTGATTTTGACATCTGTTTTGGCACCGCCATCGATCCACCATTTGAGGATCTTGATTTCCTTTTCCGAGGGCTGGGGTTTGTCTTCGGGCGGCATGTGTTCGTCTTCCGCGGGAGGGAGGGCGATGCGTTTGATGATGAGGGAATCGGCTGATTTGCCGGATACGACGGCTGCTTCGCCGCTGTCGCCGCCCTTCATGAGGACTTCGAAGTTGTGCATGGCGAGTTTGCCCTTCTGTTTATCGGCGCCGTGGCAGGCGGTGCAGGTGCGTTCGAAGATGGGCTGGATGAGGCCGGCGTAGAGGGGGGCTTCCGGGTCGAGTGGTTTCGGTTCCGGGGCCGCGGTGGGAGCGGCTGGGGGCGGTGGGGGAGCCTGGGCAGTTTTGACCTCGTTATCCCAGCCGAGGTTGATGGTGATGGCTGGGAGTTTCTGGTGGAGGGCTTCGGCGGCGGGTTTGGTGACGCCTGTCTGCCAGACGTAGAGCTTCTTGAGATTGGCGAGTTTTTCGAGTTTCGGGAGGGCGGCGTCGGTTACCTTGGTATTGAAGAGATTGAGGTATTCGAGGCCCTGAACCGCGGCGATGGCGTCGATGCCGGCGTCGGTGATGGCCGTATTCTGGAGGTGGAGCTTCCGGAGGTTCTTCATGCTGCCGAGGGCGGCGAGGCCTGCATCGGTGACCTTGGATCGGGCGAGGTTCAGTTCGGCCAGTCGTTCTGCGATGGGGGCGAACTTCGCGAGTTCTGCGTCGCCGAATTTATCCGCGACATTGACGCAGTTGAAGGAGAGGCCGGGGTCGTTCTGGGCGAGCGGGAGGATGGTGATGCCCAGTTCCTTTTCGAGGGCGGCGACGGCTGGGTCGGGCCCTGCCGGCGCGGGTGCCTGGGCCTGCGGGGCCGGGGCTGGGGCGGGCGCAGCAGCCTGGGGCGCGGGGGCGCTGGCGAGGGCGGTGATGACGCTGGTGAGGGTGGTTTTGAGGGGATCGTTGAGGCCACTGTCCTTGACCTTGAGGTCGCCTTTGGCGCCGGCTTCGACCCACCATTTGAGGATGGCGACTTCGTCGTCGCTGAGCTGGGTTTTTTCCTCCGGGGGCATGTGATCTTCATGGTCCTTGGGGAGGAGGATGCGTTTGAGGCTCTCGCTTTCGTCCGGTTTGCCTGGGACGAAGCTGGTCATGCCGCTTTCGCCGGCCTTGAGCATGGCTTCGAGCGTGTGGAGCTGGAGGTCGCCCTTCTGTTTCTGTTCGCCGTGGCAGCCTGTGCAGGTCTTGGCCATGAGGGGGGCGATGGCGGCCTCGTAGACTGTTTTGTCGGCGGCCTCGGCCGTGGTCACGAACGAGGAATCCTTTTCCCCGCGGAGGAGGTCGAGCGCTGGGGTGATGACGTCGCCGTGGGTGAGGCTTCCTCCGAAGTGTCCTGCGATGAAGAGCGAGGCGGCGGAGAGGAAGAGCGGGGCGCGGTAGATTCCGGTGGCCATGGTGGGTTTGGATTCGTGGATGAGTTTGGTGAGAAGGGAGAGACCGGCGAGGAAAGGAATAGCGAGTCCGGACCACATGTGCCAGCGCAGCGTTTCGGAATCGCTATCGTGTCCTGAGAGGTAGCCGGAGATGGCCGCGGGGGCGGCGGTGAGGAACGAGATCCAGAGGAGGGCGGTGACGGCTCCGGCGTGGCGGCGGGCCTTGCCCGAGAGGGCGTCGAGGACGACGGCACCGAGGATGAGGCCGATGGGCAGGTGGAGGATGAGCGGGTGGAAGTTTCCGAGGACGGGGACCCATTCCGGGGCCTTGAAAGCCTTGTCGCGGGGGAGGAATCGGAAGAGGGCGAAAACGGCTCCCGCGTAGGATGCGAGGCCGAGGGCGGCGAGGGCGATTTGTCCGCGCAGGAAAGGGATTCCCGAGTCCGTGGGGCTGCCTGCGGGGGCTGGGGAGAGGGCGTGGGCCTGTCGTTCCGCGGGAAGTTCGATGCGGAAGCTGGTCTGGCAGGATGGGCAGAGGCCTTTTTCGCCTGCGAGCGACTCGTCCACATCGAACGGAGTGCGGCAGGAGGGGCAATAAACGCGGAAAGTCATGGACAGCGATACGTAAACCGCTGCCGCTGTCCTTCTTTCAGAGTGGCAGGCCGGAAGCCCGGTGAAAGGAAGGAAGACTCAGAACAGTTCGCCCTTGGCGAAGAAGCGTTCGAGTTCTGCGGCGGCTGTTTCCGGACCGTCCGAGGCGTGGCACATATTGACCATTTTATTTTCGCCGAAGTCGCCGCGGATGGTGCCTTTGGGAGCGGCGGTGGAATCCGTGGGGCCGAGGAGGTCGCGCACGCGTGCGATGACATTTTCGCCGGCGAGGGCGAGGGCCACGACTGGGCTGCTCTGCATGAAGCGGACGATTTCCGGGAAGAATGGCTTATCGGCGACGTGGGCGTAGTGTTCGCGCAGGATGGCGTCGCTGAGGTGCATCATCTTGAGGCCGCGCACCGTGAATCCTTCGGCTTCGAGGCGGCGGAGGACTTCTCCGCTGAGGCGTTTCTGGACGCAGTCGGGTTTGAAGAGGATCAGGGTGGTTTCCATGGGTCTTTGCGAATTGAGGGTCTGGGGGGGCGCACCGTGGGCGTTTCGGGAGTGAATGCAAGTCAGTTTCCATGGGAGGCGGTTGAGGAAGCGCGCCCGGCAGCGGATGCGGATCGTGACGTGGTTGGAAGAGCGGCTGCGCCGTGTGCCTGGCGGATGGATCCCCTGCGGGCGGCGGGCCTTCTTCCAGAAGGCTTCGTTGCGCCGCAGTCGAAGGTCTCGGGACGGGCCATCAGAGGGTGGCGCGGGAGTAGATGCGGCCGGGGAGTTGGCGGACGAGCTGGCGGAGTTCCATGCGGGTGAGGCGGGCGGCGACTTCCGAGGGAGGGAGGCCGGTGGCGGTGGTGAGCTGATCGATCTGGGTATCTCCGGCGGCGAGGGCATTCCAGATGGCCTGTTCTGATTCGCTGAGGTCTGGGAGGGGAGGGCTGGCGGGAGGGGGAGCGGAATCCGATGAGGCGGGGATGAGGAGCTGGAGGTCCTCGAGGATTTCGGAGGCATCCATGACGAGGCGGGCTCCATTCTGGATGAGGCGGTTGCATCCGGTGGAGGACGGTCGGTCGATGGGGCCGGGGATGGCGTAGAGCGAGCGTCCCTGATCGGCGGCGTTATTGGCGGTGATGAGGGCACCGCTCCATGCGGGGGCTTCGACGACGAGGATACCGTGGCTCCATCCGCTGACGATGCGGTTGCGCTGGGGGAAGGTTTGTTTGTCTGGCGGGGTGAGGATGGGGAATTCGCTGACGACGGCACCGTGGCCGTGGGCGATGCGTTCGGCGAGGGCCATGTTTTCCGGGGGGTAGAGGTGGCCGAGGCCGGCTCCGATGACGGCGATGGTGCGGCCCTGAGCGGCGACGGCTCCTTCGTGGGCGGCGGTATCGATGCCGCGGGCGAGGCCGCTGAGGACGGTGACGCCGGCGTGGGCGAGCTGGAAGCCGAAGCGTTTGGCCTGCTGGAGGCCGTAGCTGGTGGCGCGGCGCGAGCCGACGATGCCGAGGGCGGAGCGGTCGCGGGATTCGACTTTGCCCCAGACGTAGAGGAGGAGGGGAGCGTCGTGGAGGTGGCGGAGGCCCTCGGGCCATGTTTCGTCCTCCGGGGTGAGGAGGTGGTAGCCTCCGTCGCTGATGCGCTGGAGTTCTCCGGAGACATCGCAATGGTCCTGCCATGCGGCGAGAATGGCGGCGGATTCCTCGCCGATGCCGTGGACTCTGAGAAATTCGCGGCGGCTGGCGGCGAGAACGGCTGCGGCGGTTCCGCAGGCAGCGATGAGACGGCGGACGCGGACTGGGCCGATTTTCGGCAGCATATTGAGGGCGAGGAGCGCCTCTGTTTCCGTCATGTCTGAGATCTGCCAGCGGGGCCGTGTGGCGTCAACGGCGGCTCATGTCAGGCTTTGCCGCAAAAGCCTTTCGGCGATGCGCATGCCATCGACGGCCGCCGAGATGATGCCGCCGGCGTATCCGGCACCTTCACCGGCTGGGTAGAGGCCGGGGGTATTGATGCTCTGGAGGGAATCCGGGTCGCGGGTGATGCGGAGCGGGGACGAGCTGCGGGTTTCCACGGCGACGAGGACGGCGTCCGGGAGGGCGAAGCCGCGCAGGGTGCGGTCGATGGCTGGGATGGCTTCGCGGAGGGTGGCGACGACCCATGGTGGGAGGCAGTCGCGCAGGTCGCCCGGGGTAACGCCGGGCTGGTAGGAAGGGATGACGGAGCCGAGGCTGCGGCTGGAGCGGTTGGCGAGGAAGTCGCCGAGGGACTGGACGGGGGCGTGGTAGTTGCTGCCGCCGGCTTCGAAGGCGCGGCGTTCCCATGTGCGCTGGAAGTCGATGCCGGCGAGGGGTCCGGCTCCGCCGTAATCGCGCGGACTGACATCGACCATGAAGCCGGAGTTGGCATTGGCTTCGGCGCGGGCGTAGCTGCTCATGCCATTGGTGACGACCGAGTCAGGTTCGCTGCCGGCGGCGACCACGAGGCCGCCGGGGCACATGCAGAAGCTGTAGGCGGCGCGGCCGCTTGTTTTGCAATGGTGGACGAACTTGTAGGGAGCGGCACCGAGGCGTGGGTGGCTGGCGAATTTGCCGTACTGGGTTTGGTTGATGAGTTTCTGGGGGTGTTCGATGCGGACGCCGATGGAGAGGGGTTTTGGTTCCATGCTGACGCCGATGTGATGGAGCATGGAGAAGGTGGGTCTGGCGCTGTGGCCGATGGCGAGGACGACGGTATCCGTGCGGATTTCCGAGCCATCGCGGAGGCGGACGCCGCGGACGGCCCCGGTGGGGTCGCGCAGGATTTCCTCCATCATGGATTCGAAGCGGACCTCGCCGCCGCGGGCGATGATTTCCTCGCGGAGGTGGCGGACGACCTTGATGAGGCGGTCGGTGCCGATGTGGGGTCTGGCTTTGACGAGGATGTCGGCGGGGGCACCGGCGGCGACCATTTCCGAGAGGATCCAGCGGATGCGGTGTTCGCGGTCGCGGATCTGGGTATAGAGTTTGCCATCCGAGAAGGTGCCGGCTCCGCCTTCACCGAACTGGACATTGGAATCCGGGTTGAAGGCGAGGCCGCGGCGCCAGAAGCCTGTGACGTCGCGGGCGCGGGGTCCGGCGGCTTTGCCGCGTTCGAGGACGATGGGCTGCCATCCGTGGCGGGCGAGGAGGAGGGCGCAGAAGAGGCCGCAGGGACCGGTGCCGACGACGACTGGCCGGTGGGGGGGAGGGTTGGGGCGGATGATGACGCCGTCGGTTCCGGCGTAATGGCGGTCCGGGAGTGGGGTCAGTCTGGCTTCGCCTTTGAGGTTGCGGGCGAGGGCGCGGGTTTCGTCCGTGACGGCGATGTGGAGGGTATAATTGAAGGAGACGCGGCCGCGGCGGGCGTCGATGGCGCGGCGGAAGACTGTGAGGCTGAGGAGGTCGGCTGGTTTGAGGCCCAGCAGACGGAGAGTTTCCGTGGAGGGGGCGTCGTCCGGGTGGTCGACAGGCAGTTTCAGCTCCGAGAGTTCCAGCATGGGGAAGGGATCCCTGCCTGCGGTGGGGGCGGGGGCAATGCGAAACTGCAGCGGGCGGGGGCCGCGGGGTCAGACCATGGCGAGGACCTTCTCGATGACCTGATCCGGGTAGGGGAGCTGGACCTTTTCGAGGGGTGGGCTGTAGATGGCTGGGGCATCGATGGCGCTGATGCGGCCGACGGGGGCGTCGAGGTCATCGAAGCAGCGGTCCTGGATGAGGGAAGCGATCTGGGCACCGACGCCGCAGAACGGTTTATTTTCCTCCACGCAGAGGGCGCGGTTGGTTTTGCGGACGCTGCTGACGATGGTTTCCTCGTCGAGTGGGCGGATGGAGCGGAGGTCGACGACTTCGCAGTCGATGCCGTGCTGTTCTGCGAGGATTTCGGCAGCTTTGAGGCAGGTGAGGACGGCGCGTCCGTGGGCGATGAGGGAGATGTCCGAGCCTTCGCGTTTGATGTCGGCGACGCCGATGGGGATGACGTATTCGCCTTCCGGGACTTCGCCGGATTCTCCGTAGAGGAGGGTATTCTCCATGACGTAGACCGGGTCGTTGTCGCGGATGGCGGCCTTCATGAGGCCTTTGGCGTCGTAGGGGGTGGCTGGGCAGACGACCTTGAGGCCCGGGGTATTGGCGATGAAGTTTTCCGGGGTATGGCTGTGGGTGGCACCGACGTTGGTGCCGCCGTTGGCGGGTCCGCGGATGACGATGGGGCAATTGATTTTTCCGCCGCTCATGTAGCGGACGGTGGCGGCGTTATTGATCATCTGGTCCCATGCGACGTAGGCGAAGCTCCAGAACATGAGTTCCATGACGGGGCGGATGCCGAGCATGGAGGCACCGACGCCCATGCCGATGAAGCCGGCTTCGCTGATGGGGGTATCGACGACGCGTTTGTCTCCCCATTTCTTCCAGAGGCCCTGAGTGACCTTGTAGGCACCGTCGTACTGGGCCACTTCTTCGCCCATGAGGACGACGTTTTCGTCCCGGGCGAGTTCTTCGTCGAGGGCGTGGCGGATGGCTTCGCGGTAGGTGATGACAGGCATGGGAGGGAGAGGAAGCGTTGGGGGGGGCGGCTCTGGGGGGTGATTTCCGGATGGCTTGATTCCGCCGGACCCGGGAAGGTTGGGCGGGGCGGTCTGCGGAACTGGGGCCGGGAGCGCCGGAGGGGGTGATCAGTCGTTGAAGAAGTGGCGGCCTGTGCGGCCGGCTTCCGTGAACTCGTCGACTTCAAAGTACACGTCCCTTGTGATGTCTTCGACTTGCGGGTACGGGCTGGCGTCGGCGAAATCGGCGGCGGCGTTGGCTTCTGCTTTCGCTTCGCGGTCGATCTGCTGGTAGGTTTCCTCGGTGAGGACGCCTTCTGTGGTGAGGCGCTGGCGCCAGAGCTGGATGGGATCGAAGTGCTGTTTGTAGCGTTCGATTTCGTCTTCGGCGCGGTAGACTTTGGCTTTGGCGTCCGAGACCGAGTGACCGTAGTGGCGGTAGGTATTGATTTCGACGACGGTGGGGCGGCTTTCTTCGTGGGCGCGTTTTACGGCGATGGCCATTTTGGCGCGGACTTCGTAGAGGTCCCAGCCATTGATGAGGTCCCAGACGATGTCGTAGCCATCGGCGCGGTAGGCGAGGCAGTTTTTGTAGACCGAGCTGCGGGCCTGGCTGGTGCCCATGGAGTAGCCATTGTTTTCGATCACGTAGATGACCGGGAGATCGAAGAGACCGGCGAGGTTGAGGGATTCGTGATAGGCTCCCTGATTGACGGCACCGTCGCCCATGAAGCACATGCACGATCCGGTGAGGCCTTTGTATTTCAGGTAGTAGGCGATGCCTGCGCCGAGGGGGGTCTGGCCGCCGACGATGCCGTGTCCGCCCCAGTAGTTCTTGTCCGGGGCGAAGAAGTGCATGGAGCCGCCTTTGCCTTTGGAGCAGCCGGTGGCGCGGCCGAAGAGTTCGGCCATGCATTCGTTCATGGACATGCCGACGGCGAGGGCGTGGCCGTGGTTGCGGTAGGCAGTGATCATGTGGTCGTGCTGGCCCATGAGGGAGGCGCAGCCGACGGCGATGGATTCCTGGCCATCGTAGCGGTGGAGGAAGCCGCCCATTTTACCTGCTTCGTAGTGTTTGCCGGCGGTCTGTTCGAAGCGGCGGATGCGGACCATGTCGCGCAGGAGCCGGATTTTGGTATCCGGGGAGAGCGACTGGTTGACGGAGGCGAGGGCAAAGTCGGTGGGATCGACGTGGTGCTCGGGGTCGGCTACGCTGGGCTTCATGGGATTTCAGTCAGGTGGCGCGCGGTGGCTGGGTGGAGACGTGGAGGGAGGGAATCAGAGGGATGTGGCAGGCGTCATGCCATGGGCGGCGGAAGATTTCCGTGAGTGGGAGCGGCAGAGGAGCCAGAAGAGGGCGGTGAAGGAGGTATCGCCGATGAGTTGGCGGAGACCGAAGACCCATGTCTGCGGGGAGAATTCCGGCAGACCGGTGGTGAGGCACTGCCACCATCCTGCGATGGTGGGTGGGTAGCCTGGGGCTGAAAAGAAAGAAACCGTGTTGCTCAGGAGGTAGAACAACACGGTGGAGAGAGCGGAGGCGGCGAGTACGGGTACGGCGGAGGATTTCGTGCGTACGGCCGAGCCTGCGGCGATGGCGAGGGTGGCGGCGGCGAGTTGTACGGCGAGGAAGCTGCCCCAGAAAGGGGTGCCGGTGAGGTGGTGGATGAAGAACTGGGGGACGAGGACGGCGGCGAGTCCGACGGCGATGGCGGAGCGGCGTGGGAGGAAGGCACCGCTGCAGACGGCGAGCCCAATGAGGGGGGCGAAACCGGCGGCGGCCTTGAGGGTATCGCCACCGGCGGCCCATGGGGCGATGCGCAGCAGAACGATGGAGCCGAGGAGCAGAAGTGTGGCAATCATGGTGGTGCTGGTTTCTGGAAGGTGCCTTGGCTGTAGGTGACGGGAATGCTACGTTTGCCGCGGGGCTTTGTCCACCCGGTTTCTGCGTGGGGGGAGGGTGGTGGGGGTTAAGGAAATTTTAGCGTTGGGGGAGGGCGCGGAGGGCGGCGATGCGGTCGAGCATGGGAGGGTGGGAGTAGTGGAGGAAGACGTAGAGTGGGTGGGGTGTGAGATTGGAGAGGGAATCGCGGGCGAGGCGTTTGAGGGCGGCGATCATGTCGTGGGGGCCGCCGGTGGCATCTGCGGCGTAGGCGTCGGCTTCGTATTCGTGTTTACGGCTCCAGAGGCTGCTGGCGATGCCGATGAGGAGCTGGGCGGGTTCGAAGAGGATCATGAAGAAGACGAAGCCGAGCCAGAGGGAGGGTTGGGAGACGCCGAAGGCTTTGAACAGCTGGGGATTATTCAGGAGTAGGCCCATGAGGAGGAAGAGGACGGCGAGCTGGAGGACAGCGGCGCAGAGGCGCTGGATGATGTGGTGGCGGCGGAAGTGGCCGATTTCGTGGGCGAGGACGGCGAGGAGTTCCGGTTCCGGGTGTTTGTCGACGAGGGTATCGAAGAGGGCGATGCGTTTGTGGCGGCCGAAGCCAGCGAAGAAGGCATTGGCTTTGGTGGAGCGGCGGCTGCCATCGACGACGAAGACATCGCTGAGGGGGAACTGGCAGCGGCTGGCGAGGCTGAGGATGGCGGAGCGGAGCGGGCCGTCGGCGAGCGGGGTGAATTTATGGAAGAGGGGCATGAGCCAGCGTGGGGCGATGAACTGGATGGCGAGCAGAAAGATGGTGGTGGCGAGCCATGCCCAGAGCCATGCCCTGGGGGAGTGCTGGAAGATGAAGAGGAGGAGGGCGAGGAGGGGGAGGCCGACGAGGGCGGCGAGGGCGAGGCCTTTGAGGTGGTCAGCGGCGAAGGTGCCTGGGGTGGTCTTATTGAAGCCGTATTTGGCTTCGATGCGGAAGGTGTCGTGGATTTCGAAGGGGAGCGAGAGCAGGGACGAGGCGAGGTAGAGGAAGCTGAAGCCGAGGAGGCCCTGGGTGATTTCCGAGCTGGCGAGCGAGCGGACGAGGGTGTCGAGCCAGCCGAAGCCGCCGGCGAGCCAGAAGGCGAGGAAGACGAAGAGGCGGACGGTGCCGGTGATGAGGCCGAAGCGTTCGCTTTCGCGGGTGTACTGCTGGCTGCGGGCGTAGTCCTCCGCGCTGAAGACGCCGGAGAATTCCTCCGGGAGGGATGGCTGGAGGCGTTTCAGATTGAGGAGGGAAGCGACTACTTCGAGGAGGTGGAGACCGGCCAGCGAGGCGAGCAGGAGAACGAACCAGGGATTCGAGAGGTGCATGGTTTGGGGAATCAGTGGAGGTCGGTGGCTGGGGCGTCATCCGGGTTTTTCCGGGAAGCTGGCGGGGTGGCTTCCTGCCATTTTTGGAGGACTTTCGGGAGATCGCGCGGGGAGGTCACGGAGAAATCGTAGCCGCCGGGGTTATGGAGGCGCATGGTGGGTTCTGTGGGCCAGAGTCTGCCGTCGCGTTTGCCTGGGAAGATGGGTTGGTGGGAATGGGGGTGGTAGAAGCGGGGCCAGCGTGCGGGGTTATCTGGGAGCGGGTGACTGGCGAGCCATGCGCAGGCGTTGGTGATGGCGCTGGTGATTTCCGGGGAGGTGGGTTGGATGCGGCAGAGGAAGCGGACGACGCGGGAGCTTTCGCTGCTGGTGAGGGCTGGGGGTTCGTAGGCGCGGGCCGTGACCGGGGCGAGCGTGAGGGGGTCGTACTGGGCCGCCCAGATGGTGAGTTGGCCGGCGGTGCGCTGCTGGAGCTGGAGGAGGCAGCGGGTGCCGCGTGCGACCGCGGAGGCGGCGGCGGAGCGGCGGGAGGGGTCGAGCCATGTCCAGTCGTTTGGTCCGGCCGCGGCGTCGCTGAGCAGTTCGAGGACGCGGATCATGGCGTCGTCATTGAGGGTGATGGCGTCGTGGTAGCTTCCTTCGAGAGGGAAGTTCTGGGGCCAGCCGCCGTTGGGGAACTGGGCGGCGAGGAGGTAATCGATTCCCTTTTCCGCGGCTGTCCTTGTGGCTGGGCTGGGCCAGTGGTGCTGGTGCCATGCGAGGAAGCGGAGGGGATCGGTGGTGGCGCGGTTGTCGATGGTGCCGGCGTAGTGGTGGGGATTCTCCGACGTCGTCCAGTTCATGCCTTTGGGGCGGGGATGGGTGAAGCCGAGGCCCTTGGACCAGCCTCCCGAGGGGAGCTGGAAGCTGATGATGCTTCTGACGAGGCGATCGCCCGCGGATCCGGCGAACTGGGTGGCCATGGTTTTCGGGTCGAACTGGAACGAGCCTTCCGGGGCGGGGATGGGCGCGGGGAGGTTGGCTGTTTTTGTTTCTGCGGCGAGCTGGCTGGCGAGTTCGCTGCGGAGCTGGTCGCTGCGGGCGAAGTAGCGGGACCATGGGGGTCGCTGATCGTCCGGGAGCTGGGCGAGTCTGCGGGCGTAGCGGGCCGTGGCCGATTCCGGCGGGCCGGTGCATTTGAGCTGGCGGTTGGCCCATGTGAGGGCGGCGCGCCAGTCTTCGAGGGTGACGTCGTGGCCGCCCTTGCGGAGGAAGTAGCCGAGGCGGGAATTGATGGATTTTCCGGGGTCGGGCCACTGGCGGGCGGCGAGCGGTTTGGGGAAGCCGAGGAATTCGTAGAGCGGGGCGGTGGCGGCGAGCGTGAGGAATTCGCCTTCCGGGTCGGCCCAGCGGTCGTCTGATCCGCTGGTGGCTAGGAGGGGTCGTGGGGCGAGGAGGGCGGCGAGCTGATGCTGGTCGAAGGGCTGGTTGGCTTCGTGGTGGGCGTAGGCAGCGAAGTTCCGGCAGAACCAGTGTGGGAAGCGGGAGACGAGGTCGGCTGTCGTTTCGCCGCTGAGGCGTTTGGTGAGGGCGAGGCCGCCTGCACCTGAGCCGTGGGAGATGGCGGCGGCGAAGCGGGTATCCTGAGCGGCGGCCCAGAGGGCGGCCTTGCCGAGTCGGCTGAAGCCTGTGACGGCGACGCGGGAGGGATCGATGCGGTCGTGTGTGGCGAGGAAGTCCATGGCGCGGCTGAGGCCCCATGCCCATGCGCCGAGGGTGCCCCAGTCTGCGGGGCCGGGTTCCGGGGCGAGACCGCGGGGGCCGAGCTGCCGGTTTCCGGGTTCGTCTGGTTCGATTTCGCCGCAGGCGGCGGTGGCGAGGCCCCAGCCATGGAGGAGGAGGGTATCGAGGCACCACATGTGGGCGAAGCGGCCGCGGCTGGTTTCGGTGGGGCGGTGGTCGGGAAGATGATTATCGAAGAGGCCGAGGGCCCAGTGGGTGGGGACTGGGAGGTCGGGGTCCGTGACCGTGGTGTGATTGCCGTCGAAGTTCAGGCCGAGGAAGACGGGGACGCGTGGGCCGGCGTCGTTGGGGAGGTAGACGAGCAATTCCATCTGGCGTCCGGATTCCGTGCCTTCGAAGAGCATGCCGACGCGGAGTCTGGTGGCGCGGCCGCCGCGGGCGAGGGGTTGTTCCCCGCGGATGACGAAGCGGAGTCCTGCGGGTCGGCCGATGGGGGTGCGGCCGTACATTTCGCGGGCGAAGAGGTCGAGCAGTTCCGCGCGGCGGGCGGGCCATGCGGCGGGGCCGCTGAGTTTCCGTCCGGAGGAATCCGCGAGGATATCCGGGAGCGGGAAAGCGGTCACGGCGGGGGTTGGCGGCGGGGGTTCCGCGGCTGTGACCATGGCAGCGGCGGCGGAGAGGGTCAGCGCGAGCCCGCGGATGGCGCGGCGGGGTTGGCGCCGTGTCATCAGGCGAGGACCGCTTTGACGAGATTGCCGTGGATGTCCGTGAGCCGGAAGTCGCGTCCCTGGGAGCGGAAGGTGAGGCGGGTATGTTCGACGCCCATGAGGTGCAGGATGGTGGCGTTGAGGTCGTGCACGTGGACGGGGTCCTTGGTGATATTGTAGCAGAAGTCGTCCGTGGCTCCGAGGGTGAAGCCCCTGCGGACGCCGGCACCGGTCATGAGGACTGTGAAGCAGCGCGGGTGGTGATCGCGGCCGTAGTTGTCGTCCGAGATGCCGCCCTGCGAGTAGATGGTGCGGCCGAATTCCCCGCCCCAGACGATGAGGGTATCGTCGAGCAGTCCGCGGTCCTTGAGGTCGAGGATGAGGGCGGCGGTGGCCTGATCGGTGTCGCGGCATTGGCCGCGGATGGCATTGGGGAGGCCGCCGTGGTGGTCCCAGCCCATGTGGAAGAGCTGGATGAAGCGGACGTCGCGTTCCGCGAGGCGGCGGGCGAGGAGGCAATTGGCGGCGTAGGAACCCGGGCGTTTCACATCCGGGCCGTAGCGCTCGAGGGTGGCTGGGGATTCCTTGGAGGTGTCCGTGAGGTCCGGGACACTCGACTGCATGCGGAAGGCGAGTTCGTACTGGGCGATGCGGTTCTGGATTTCCGGGTCGCCGAGGGCGTCGTGGCGGCGCTGGTTGAGGGTGGCGAGTTCGTCGAGGGAATCGCGCCGCATGGAGCGGTCCATGCCTGGGGGGTCGCCGAGGTAGAGCACGGGTTCGCCTTTGTTGCGGAATTTGACCCCCTGGTAGCGGGCCGGGAGGAAGCCGGCGCTCCAGAGACGGTCGTAGAGTGGCTGGTCGTCCGGGCGGCCGCTGCCGAAGCTGGTGAGGACGACGTAGGCTGGGAGGTCGGCGTTGGCGGTACCGAGTCCGTAGCTCATCCATGCGCCGATGCTGGGTCGGCCGGCGAGCTGGGAACCGGTCTGCATGAAGGTGATGGCCGGGTCGTGATTGATGGCTTCCGTGTGGAGCGAGCGGATCATGCACCATTCGTCCGCGAGTTTTGCCATGTGGGGCATGAGGTCGCTGAACCACATGCCGGACTGGCCGTGCTGGGCGAAGGGGAAGATGGTGGGAGCGACTGGGAATTTCGACTGACCGGACGTCATGGTGGTGAGCCGCTGGCCCATGCGGATGGAGGCGGGGAGGTCTTCGCCGCGGCGTTTCTGGAGTTCCGGTTTAGGATCGAAGAGATCCATCTGGGAGGGGGCTCCGCTCTGGAAGAGGTAGATGATGCGTTTGGCCTTCGGGGCGAAGTGGGGGAAGCCCGGGAGGCCTGGGACGGCGGCGGCGCTGGCGCTGCCGGTGCCGAGGAGCTGGCTGAGGGCGGCGAGGCCGATGCCGCCGGCTGACTGGCGGAGGAACGTGCGGCGGGAGACTTCGCGGCGGGCTTCGGGGCTGAGGCCGAGGAAGCGGTGGTCGTTGCAGTTCATGGCAGGTGGCGGTGGGGGATCAGTTACGGGTGACGGTTTCGTCGAGGTTGAAGAGGATGCTGGCGGTGACGGTGGCGGCGGCCAGTTCTGCGGGGTCGAGCGAAGCGTCCGGCGGGGAATTCCCCTGCGAGATGAGTTTGGCGGCATTTTCCGGTTCAGAGCGGAAGCGGTGGAGGCGGTTGGTGAATCCGCGGGTGAGGGCGGAGATTTCCTCCGGGTCCGGCTGTCTGCTGGTAACGGCGCGGAAGGCCCATGTGATTCTGGCTTCCGGGGAAGAGCCGCCGTCCTTGAGCATGCGTTCGGCGAGGTGGCGCGAGGCTTCGACCCATGTGATTTCGTTGAGGAGGGCGAGGGCCTGGAGCGGGGTATTGGTGCGCGAGCGTTTCACCGTGCAGATTTCGCGGTTCGGGGTATCGAACAGGAGCATGGTGGGGGGAGCGGCCGTGCGTTTCCAGATGGTGTAGAGGCTGCGGCGGTAGAGACCTTCGCCTGTGTCTGCCTTGTAGTTGCGGAGGTCGCCGTAGACACTGGTTTCGTCCCAGACGGCAGCGGGCATGTAGGGACGGACGCTGGGGCCGCCGATTTTCTCGATGAGCAGACCGGAGGCGGCGAGGGCCTGATCGCGGAGGGCTTCGGCGGAGAGGCGCAGTCTGGGGGCGCGGGCAAGGAGGCGGTTATCGGGGTCTTTGGCGAGGAGTTCCGGGGAGACGCGGGAATCCTGGCGGTAGGCGGCGCTGGTGACCATGAGGCGGTGCATGGCCTTCATGTCCCAGTTCCGGCGGACGAATTCCACTGCCAGCCAGTCGAGCAATTCCGGGTGCGTGGGCCATTCCGCCTGCGAGCCGAAGTTTTCCGTGGTGCGGACGAGGCCATGGCCGAAGAAGCGTTCCCATGCGCGGTTGACCCAGACGCGTGAGGTGAGGGGGTGCTGGCCGCTGACGAGCCACTGGGCGAAGCCGAGCCGGTTGACGGGGGCACCTTCCGGGAGCGGGGGGAGGACGGCGGGGAGGGCACGGCTGACGGGTTCGCCTGGTTTGTCGTATTCGCCGCGTTTGAGGACGACCGCCTGGCGGGGTTCCCTGCGTTCGCGGAAGATCATGGTGGTGATGAAGCCGTCTTCGAGTTCGGCGAGGGCCTTGCGGGCGGCGGCGAGGCGGTCTTCGGCGGCGCGCAGCGGGTGGTCCCCGTTTTCGCGGAAGTATTTGGCGAGGGCCTGCTGCTGTGCGGGTTTGCGCTGATCCGCGGGGGTCTCGAGGGCCGTCCGCAGGTCAGGATGGAAGGTTGCTTCGCCCACTGAGATGGCTGCGGGCGGCAGAGCCGTCGCACTGAGGCGGAGGCGGCCGATGTTGTGATCCGGGTGGCTGGAGCCGTGGAGCAGGCGGACGCGGAGCCGGGCTCCTTCCGGCACGGTGGTCGGTTCGCAGGCGAAGAAGGCCTTGCGGGGGAGGCGTTTGTCCGCGGCATTGCCATCGACGGCCCAGCCCGACTGACTGCGGTTGGCGGCGCGGGCGCGTTTGCCTTTCACGGGGCGGGGCTGATCGCGCACGATGGCAGCCACGGTGAAGCCCTGCTGTTCGTAGTCTGCGCCGGCGCGGGTGAAGTCGGCTGCGGTGACCGTGCCATCGGGGGCGACGATGTCGGCTTCGACGCCGGTGAGGAGGAAATTGCCATTGAAGCCGCGGCCGAGGCTTTGGTTGGGCAGCGAGGCATCGGGGAAGACTTCGAGGAGGATGCCTGTGAACGATCCAGCGGCGAGCGGGGCCTCGATTTCGTAGGTATCGTGCGGGGGGTTTTTGCCGCCGGCGAGCCATGAACCATCCGGCTGCCGGGTGAAGTCGCCTCCACCCGAAGAGCGGACCGTTTCATCCCGGAGGGGTTGCCATGTCTGCGGGGACGAGGCGAGGACGGCGCGGAGTTTCTCTTCCCATGGGGTCTGGAGCTGGGGGAGGGCTTGCTCGGCCGTGGTCTTCGCTGCTTCGGCTTCCGTGATGGCGGACTTGAGCCGGGCGACATCCGATTCCTGTTCCGGGGACGCGAGGGGGAGGACTGGGGCGGAATTGCCGCCGCCGCGGTTGCCGCCTTCCGAGTCGAGCACGCCGCTTTCCTCATTGGAATTGAACCATGCGAAGAACTGATAGAATTCCTTCTGGGAAATGGGATCGTACTTGTGGTCGTGGCAGCGGCAGCAGTTCAGCGTGAGTGCCATCCATGTGAGGCCGGTGGTTTCCACGCGGTCGATGACAGTTTCCGCGAACCATTCCTCCACGATGCGTCCGCCTTCGCCATTGAGCCGGGTATTCCGGTTGAATCCGGTGGCCACGAGCTGGTCGCGGTTTGGTTCCGGGAGGAGGTCGCCGGCCAGTTGTTCGATGGTGAACTGATTGAACGGGAGGTTGCGGTTGAAGGCATTGATGACCCAGTCGCGCCATGGCCACATGACGCGGGAGGAATCGGTCTGGAAGCCATTGCTGTCGGCGTAGCGGGCGAGGTCGAGCCACTGGGCGGCCATGTGTTCGCCGTAGCGCGGGGAAGCGAGGAGGCGGTCGACGACTTTCCCGTAGGCATCCGGGCTGGTGTCGGCGGTGAAGGCGTCGATTTCTGCGGGGGAAGGCGGGAGGCCTGTGAGGTCGAGGGTGACCCGGCGGATGAGGGTTTCGCGCGGGGCTTCCGGGGAAAACGCGAGGCTGTGTTTCTGGAGTGTCTGGAGGAGGAAGCCGTCGATGGGGTGGTCGGCTCCGGGCGGTGGGGTTTCCGCGATGGGAGGCAGGAAGGCCCAGTGGCCTTCGTAGGTGGCACCCTGGGCGATCCAGCGGCGCAGGGTTTCCGCTTCCGCCGGAGTCACGGCCTTGTGGAGGTCCGGTGGCGGCATGAGATCGTCTTCGTCGTCTGTCAGGACGCGGCGAATGACCTCGCTTTCGTCCGGTTGGCCTGGGACGAGGGCGGGCTGACCGGATTTCCCGCCCTTGAGTGCGTCGCTGCGCACATCGAGCCGCAGTCCGCCCTTCCGTTCCTTTTCATCCGGTCCGTGGCAATGAAAGCATTTGTCCGAGAGGACTGGCCGGATGTCCCGGTTGAAGCGGACCGTTTCTTCTCCCCTGGCCAGCAGGGGCAGGGTCAGGAGCAGGGCAGTAATGCGGAGGTCAGGCATGCCCACCAGAACGTTGCTCCGCAGGCCATTGTAACGGCGATTTCAGGAAGCGGCGGCGGCGGGCAGCTCAGTCGGGCGTGGGTTTCGCCGTTCCGGACAGTGCGGCTGCAAGGATCGGTTTGAGTTTCCCCGCATAGACTGCGTAGCCTGCCTCGGAGAGGTGAATCTGATCGGCTGTGAAGAGATCCTTCTGGATCGAGCCATCGTCGTTGGTGAAATGAGGCCAGAGGTTGAGCCGCTGGACCTTTGGCGAAATGTCGAGGTTCTGGGCACCGAGCGGGAGGAGGGCGCGGTTGGTTTCCCGGATGTCCTCGTAGAACCGCTGGCCCGGGGCGTGGGCGGGCAGGATATCGGTGACGATGATACGGGCTTCGGGGAATCTTGCGTGGAGGTTCCGGGCGCACATCTGGATGCCGCGGGCGGCGGCTTCCGTGCCTGTTTCCGGGGTGAAGAACATGTTGTTGTTGCCGATCATGAGGACGATTGCTTTGGGCTGGAGGCCGTCGGTGCCGCCATGATCGAGACGCCAGAGAACATTCTGGGTTTTGTCTCCCCCGATGCCGATGTTGACGGTCCTGAGGCTGGGGAAATGCTTCTTCCATGATTCGGCCCATTGGATCGTGATGCTGTCGCCCACGAGGAGGACATCGATGGGCCCCTGATTTGCCTGCACGGTGCGGACGTGGGCTTCGTGAAGTTTGAGCCATGCATCGCCACCGAAGAAGCCTGCGCACGGGACGACCGGCCAGAGCTTCGGGAGGTGCTGATTGCTTTCGCGGCCGGGGCGGCGGTCGTGTTCTGGTTTCCCGGTGATGTAGGCGCGTTCTTCGGCGGTCAGGGGCCAGCCCGACTGCTGGGGTTCTGCGGTCTTGTGAGGGTAGTCGATGGCCCGGGAGGCGGTGAGTGTGGACAACAGGAGGAAAATCAGTGGGTGCCTCATGGTTTTACGGGAAGGATCGGTTGGGTGCGGAGTTTCAGAGAAACGTGGTCGGCGAAGGCCGTGAGTGGGCATGCAGGGATTTTTCGATGCGCACGGCGTTTGCCGCAGAAAAATGGGGGGAAACGGCCGCAGAAACAAGAATGCAGGACGGGAAACTGGTCAGGATGGGTTCCCTGCTCTTCCCGGTTTCTTCCAGCTGCTTCGTCGCCCGCGGGATGGGGTTACGGTCCGGTCCGGCGCGGCAAGTTTCCACACCCGGACTTCTGCAGCCTGCCCACGGATTACACAATCCACGTATCCTTAGGAGCCTGTTGAAAAACCGGTCCCGGCAGCGGATCCGGAGTCCGCGGTGGTTGGATGAGCGGCTGCGCCGTGGGTTTGGGGGGGGATCCCCTGCGGGCGGCAGGCCCTATTCCACAAGGCTTTGTTGCGCCGCAGTCGAAGGTCTCGACCTTCTCCTTTGTTGCGCCTTGCCCTGTGGAACAATTCCTCGCCGCGCTACCAGTCCGGGTTTTTCAACAGGCTCTTAGACACTAATAGTGCCGGCAGAGGGACTCGAACCCTCAAAGTCCTCGCGGACTAGCGGATTTTAAGTCCGCTGCGTTTACCATTTCGCCATGCCGACCGGTGGTGGGACTGAGGAAACGGGATGGTGGAGGCGGGGCGGTGGGGGTGCAAGCGAGCGGCGTTGCAAGGTGCTGGGGGTGATGGGATGGTGGCGGATGGTGAAAGCGCTGCGAAAGACACTGCGGGATTTACTGGATCCGCGGCTGACGGTGACCCTTGTGAAGGCCGTGCTGCTGAGTGTGGCTGGTTATGCGGTCGTGGGGGGCCTGTCGTGGTGGCTGCTGGGGCATAGCCGCTGGGCGGAATCGGTCTGGCTTGACCGGACGCTGCACATGCTGGGCGGGCTGGCTGGGGTGGTGCTGTCGCTGCTGATGTTTCCCGCGGTGTTCGGGGTCCTGCAGTCGCTTTTTCTGGATGGGATTGCGGACCGGATCGAGGGGAGGCACTATCCGGAGCTGGGGCCGCCGCGGGGAACCGCGATCCGGGATGGTCTGGTGGTGGCCGTGAAGGTGATGGTGCTGATGGTGGTGGTGAATCTGCTCATGCTGCCCGTCTACATTGTGGGAAGCCTGCTGCTGGGGGCGGGCATGATGCTGTTTTATGCCGTCAACGGATGGCTGTGCGGGCGGGAGTATTATGCGCAGGTGGCGCTACGGAGGATGCCGCGCGGGGACGTCCGGGAGTGGACGCGGGCAAACCGCTGGACCCTCTGGATGGCCGGCGTGGGCATTACCCTCCTGGGGACGATTCCGCTTTTGAATCTGGCGGCCCCGGTGATCGGCTGCGCCTTCATGGTGCATGTGGCGCGGGGGCTGCGGGCTCCGCGCTGAGCCGGGCAGCTGCGGGATTTGTCCCGGAGAGGGAAATCCGATCCGTCATTTGCTCCCGCATTCCGGGAGTTGCCGGTGGACTGGCGGGTTTTGAGGCCGCCGCTGGTTTCAGCTGGCGCGGCGGGCAGGTTCCGTGGAGGAAGCCGGCTGGCGGAGTTTGCTGAGGGAGATGCCCTTGCGGTTGGCGATGCGGAGGGCCTCCATGATTTCATCCATGTCCCAGAACTGGGTTTTGTCCATGGAGCCGACTTCGCGGAGGGGTTGAAGGCGGTCGGTGGTGGCCGGGCCTTCCGGTTGCTGATGGGGATTCATATTGATTCCTTTGCTATGTTTTGTGATGACATAGCCATACCATGGGCCGCGGCGGCCCGCTAATGGCCACGCGTCACGTTTCCGTCACGGACGGCGGCGGAGACGGACGCGGAAATCGCTGCCGATGCGGACGACGTCCGTGGTGACGAGCTGGACCGAGGCGGGGCCGAAGCTGTCAGGGGAAACCAGCGGCTGACCAGTGCCGCAGAGGAGGGGAGCGTAGTAGAGCCATGCTTCATCGACAAGGCCCGCCGAAAACGCCTGCGCATGGAGGTGGCTGCCGCCTTCGATGAGAGCCGTGACGACTCCCATGGCGGCGAGGGAGCGGAGGACATCGGGCAGCGGTTGATCATGGCACACGAGCGTGCGGTCGCGGAACTCGTCCGTGAAGATGCGGCTGGCTGGCGGGAGCTGGCCTGAGCGGGTGAGGACGACGCGGAGCGGCTGAAGTTTCTCCGGCGGAATGTCCGGGCCGCGGAGGGTGAGGGCTGGGTCATCGGCGCGGACCGTGGCGGCACCCACGAGGATGGCGTCGGCACGGATGCGCAGCTGCATGGCATCGGCGCGGGAGGCTTCCGAGGTGAGCCATTGGCCCTCGTGAGGCGGGCGGGAAATGCGGCCGTCGAGGCTGAGTCCTGCCTTGGCGATGACCCATGGCAGGCCCGTGGTGATGAACTTTGCGAAGGGAGCCAGCAGATCCGTGCAGGCTTCGCCGAGGACCCCGGTGGAAACAGCCAGGCCGGCTTCCCCGAGCATGGCGGCGGCCCGCCCCGCGTGGCGCGGATTGGGATCGTCGGCCCCCCACACGACCCGGGCAAGGCCCGCGCCGATGAGGGCGCCGGTACAGGGTGGCGTGCGGCCGGAAGTCGAGCATGGTTCCAGCGTGATGTAGGCGGTGGCCCCGCGGACGGCGTCGGGTCCATGGAATTCCAACGCGGTGCGCAGGGCATTGATTTCCGCGTGCGGTTCTCCTGCTTTGCGGTGCCATCCCGTGGCGAGGAGTTGTCCGTCTTTGACGATGGCGGCACCGACGCAGGGATTCGGGCTGGTCAGTCCGAGGCCCCGGGCGGCTTCCGCGAGGGCGAGCTGCATCCAGTGCGCGTCATCGTTCATGGACTGAGGTCGGCGATGGCCGACTCGCCACCGGCGTCGCAGACCATGCGGTCGATGGCGGTGACGTATTCGTAGGGCACGCGGCGGCGCTGGTATTTGTTGAGGAGCTGGGTGCGCAGTTCCTCGAGAATGGGGAGCGGAATGGGGTCGAGCCGGTGCCAGTCCGGTTCCGATTTGAGGGTGGTCTGCACGGACCAGCGGGTTCCGAACTTGGCGGCACGGAAATAGCGGCGTTCGCCCGCTTCCTCATCCTGCCGGTGCCATTCGTGACTTCTCATGCGTTCATCTGTGGGGAGAATGCGCAGGCCTGCAAACACGGAGTGAGGGCTGCGGAAATGAGCCTCCCGGGCCGACAGTCCGGGGCCGGATGCCACGTAGATGGCCCGGTATGACACGAGAAGCGAAATCGGGACCGCGGGTGCTGCTGCTGCTGCTGGCCGCAGGGACCACCGCCGCGGCGGAAGGCGGCGGCGTTTCGTTCAACCGCGACATCCGCCCGATCCTGAGCGAGAACTGCTTTTACTGTCACGGTCAGGACGCCAGCAAACGGAAGGG